>Ga0209158_1001689_pt1 | contig 14517 bp, 11 predicted proteins | sample GraSoiAngelo_140_FD_185897 | JGI IMG/M metagenome (GOLD analysis project Ga0209158, IMG submission 185897) | Grasslands soil microbial communities from the Angelo Coastal Reserve, California, USA - 14_0929_12_30cm (SPAdes) (version 2) | ecosystem: Environmental > Terrestrial > Soil > Grasslands ...
CAAACACCCGCCCATTTTGCACTGCGCGAAGCGAGTACCAAATCTTTGGAAACGGAACCACTCGAAGTTCGGCTTCAGCTTCCTCGCCGTGATAGCCGCAGGGCATCGCTAGAATGATGTCTGGGTCACTCTTCTCAATTGCATCCCAGCTAACTTCCACGCCCGGTTCTCCTGCCCGCAGCAGCGCATCAATCCCGCCGGCAAGCTCAACCATTTCCGGCACCCAGTGACCTGCGGCAAAGGGCGGATCGAGCCACTCCAGGCAAAGCACACGGGGACTGTTCTGGCTCTGGTGTTTTCGCACTTGTGCAATCTTCTGTTCTAGATTTGCAACCAACGCCGTAGCCTCGGCGGTACGTCCTGTGGCGTTGCCGACAGTGATGATGTCATTCCACACGTCCGCAATTGTGCGCGGAGTCAGAGCTAGAACTTGCGGGCAAGGTGACAGCGTTCCGAGAACCGCAGCCAAATCGTCAGGCGATGCTGCGCAGACGTGGCACAAATCCTGAGTGACGATTAGCTCCGGCTTGAGCTCGCGCAACTTTTCGGCGTCGAGCCGATAGAGGCTACGCCCCTGCGATGAGAACTCGTTGACCTGGCGATCAATTTCGCGTTCCGGCAGACCCGGCGGGAGCTTGGTGTAAACAACAATGGCTTTGCTACGAGCCTCGGCCGGGTAATCACATTCAAACGTGACTCCCACAACCGAGTCGCCCAAACCAAGCGCGAATAAAATTTCCGTCCCCGACGGCAGGAATGAACAGATTCGCATAATTGTCACCCAGGAGAACCTTCAACTCACCCGTATCTGCTGCGTGCTTCAACCAGGTACGCACGTCGCCAGTATTCGTAAGCTCCGAAGAGAACCACGGAAAAAATAATTGTGCTGCCAAGCGTGCGCCCGAAGAAAGGAATGGCTGCGACATAGCATTGCACCAAGCCGCTCCACGTAGGAGGGTAAGTATGCCATCCCACCCACACGCCGAAATTGCTGATCAAATAAAAAGCCGTTGCGCCCAGCACATTTGCAGAGATAAACCGGCGCAGGCCGATCCGCTCACGCAAGAGCCATCCTGCAAAGGAAATCGAAGCAAAGGCCGCGACCTGGAAGATCACTTTCCAGCCGAGATGCAGGTGGTAAACGAAATCAGTAAGGATAAAGTCACTGATCGCCAGAAGCAGTGCTGGGCACCAGATTGATTCTCTTTTGTTCAATCGCGCCCCGCCGAACAGCAGTGCCCCATACACTGGCGAAAAGTTCCACGCATGAGGCAAGAAGCGCGCCAAAACCGCCAACACAATTATCAAATAAACCATAAGGCTCTCCTTTCATAATTGCCCGTACGCGGGCGAGACGCCCACCCGACAGCCGGCGAGGACGCCGATGCTACATTCAACAATCTAGAAATTGAATCTGGCTCCGGTTCGATAACTAATCCGCAGCGCGGGGAAACCCAAGGCCTCCATATAATGTTGATCGAGCAAATTGGCCGCTTCCCCCGTGTAGGAAAAATGTTTCGTGATCCGATATGCAAAAGCTAGCTGCCAGTTGGTATACGGGGCATCGCTGGTCAGGGGCGGCACCAAGCCGAGAAAGTCGCTGTCCGCCCGGCGTCCGACGTAGATCGCGTTTGTACTAACAGTCAGCCGCCGCCGATCCCAAACGAGCCCTAGCGAGCCTGAATGACGCGGCCGGCGGAGTAGTTGCTTCTTATCTCCAAATACAAGATCGGAAGGCACGTTGCTGTTGGTGATTTCTGCGTTCAGATACGTGTAAGACGCTGTCAATCGCAAACTACTCAGTGGAGCTGCTTCAAAAATCAGCTCAGCCCCTTGCGCTTTGGTGCGGTTCAGATTGAAGAATGTTCCCGAAAATGTTTGGAAATTGGTGACTTGAAACTCGATCAGGTCGCGAAAGCGGTTGTCGAACCAGTTGACTTCTACCTTCATCCGGTCATTCAACAGGCGCTGTTCCAGTCCGAAATCCAAGCTGCGCGTCCGCTCCGGCCGAAGATCGGGGTTCCCGAGAAAGTGTGGATCAGGACTGAAGGATTCGGTGAAATTTGGCTCTTTGATCCCCAGCCCAAAATTAAATTTCAACTTGGTTGCGCCAAGGCGACCTGAGCCTCGTCGAAGCAGATAAGCGGCAGAGCTCCGGGGAACCACGGCACGCCCGAAACTGCCGTTTTGTTCAACACGCACACCGTTCGTCAAGAAGAACCGGCCAATAGCCATCTGATACTGAAAGGTGCCGCCAAAATTATCACGCTGCGCACGAGTCGGAGCTTGCGTAAACGCGAAATCGTTGAGAAACCCGTTTTCGCGATCCCACTCGAATGCGAACGTGAAAATGTGCTGTCCCCAACTCTGGCCGGCGGATCCCAATCGCAAATTGCTCTGGTAATCGAGATGGTGGCGCCGGGTATCATTCACAAAATTCGAAAGGAAATCGAAGACCTCGAAGGGTGCCTGGCTCGCGCCGAAATGGGGCGTGAACGGAGGATCGAGCCCGAACTCCGTCGATCGTTGGCGCGTGCGGGCGAAACCGTAAACCAGTCGCTGGTCCCATCGGCTGGTAGTTTGGTTGGTTATGCTGAAGCCCGTGTATCCGTCAGCCTTCCGGAAATACGAATCGAGAATGGACGGAATGTCGGGCTGTCCAAATGCAACTTGCCCCGGCGTACCCGTAAAAGTTGAGTCGCCACGCGAAATCCAGCGGAGCTGAGTATGTTGTCCCAAGCTCAAGCCGAAGTTTGCCGAGCCAGTTGAGTCGCGGAAATCGTTGTTAGGTATCTCGTTGTCGGTGTTCAGGCGGTCATAGCTGAGATCGTAATCGAAACCGCCGATCGCTCCATTTAGATCTGCCCCGCCGTGGAAAGTCTTGTAATTGCCGGCATCGAAGTTGAGCGCAAAATGAGGCCTCTTATATTCCTGCTCGCCATGACGGCTGAAAAATTGAATGACGCTCGCCATGGCATCCGAGCCGAACAGCGCCGACTGTGGTCCGCGCACGATCTCGATGCGATCCAGATCGCCAGCTGCGAGGCTGCTGAATTCGAACCTGCCACCTGGCTCGTTCAGTGGGATCCCATCCAGCAGAACTTTGTTGTAATCAAAATTACCGCCTCGCGAAAAAACGGAGGTGGTAGTCCCCAGGCCTCCGCTGCGGATCACGGTGAGGCCGGGAACCTGCCGCAGCACATCGCCGGCGAGAAGCTGCTGTTGCTGCTCGATCTGCTCACCCGAGATCACAGTGACGCTGGCGCCGACTTGCTCAGTCGGAGTCTCCGTGCGAGTAGCAGTTACCACAACTTTTTCCTGCACCGGAGCGAGACCCAGTACGATTATTTTCTGACCCGCAGGCTGAGTTTGTGTCTGAAACCCGGCAACGCGCACCTCGGTGCGGCATTCCACGAAACATGGTTGTTTGAACTCGAAATGCCCCAGCGAATCGGTGAGGGTGCGTTCGACTTCAGCGCCATCTGGCTTCAGCAAACGCACGGTTGTGCGAGGGACCGCGGCGCGGTCAGGATCGAGAACGGTTCCGGCAATCTTTCGCTCTTGAGCCCAAACGGTGAGAGAGAAGACACATAACAAAATTCCTGAGAACCTGCGCATTGCTCCTCCTGTCCAGCGACGGAGAATGATTTGGCGGACGAGGAGCTTTCAATCGGGAGGAAAACTGAGACAACGAGCGCTCAGCAAAACTTAAGGAAGGAACGTGCTGAAAGCGGGTTATCACGATTCACCTTCCCGCGAAGGCGATCTCATCCCGCTTCTGGCAGGTCTCCTGACTCTCGCTTCGTCGAACTGACCGCCTTCCCAACTTTCGTCAGTGGCGTACTGGCCAGTTCTCCACGATCACAGTGGCGCGGCCGTGCCGGATTCTCACCGGCTTCCCTATTGAGCTTGCAAATAGCACCAGAAGCAAAGTGCTCCCTCTGATTACGCCTGCGGCTGTGGAATGTCAAGAGAGAAGAATTAATGGTAGTTCCGGATTTAACCACGAAGGGCACGAAGAAACACGAAGGAAGCCGCCCTTTGTGTAACTTCGTGTCCTTCGTGGTTTATGAAATTAGGACATTGTCGAATTAATCGCAAAAACCGGATAGATCGTTCACTTGCAGACACCGTATTCTTGTCAGCGTTATGGTTTCATCTGCTATCCCTAACCTTCCCTGGACGGAAATCCGAAGTGGCTTGTGGACGCGTGGATTCGGACGCATGGGAAAACTCCTAACCCGTGCTCAGTGCGAGGAACTGCGATCGCTGTATTCCAATGCATCGTTGTTTCGGAGCCGCATCGATATGGAACGCTATCGCTTCGGCCGAGGTGAGTACCAGTATTTTGCCAATCCCCTGCCGGCGCTCGTCGCCGAGCTTCGTGAAGAGCTCTATCGTTTTCTTGCTCCAACAGCGAACGAGTGGATGTCCGCGTTGAGAATCCCAGCGGATTTCCCCGCCAATCTGGATTCGTTTCTCAAGCAATGCCATCGCCGCGGACAGAAGCGGCCCACCCCGCTGCTGCTGCGCTACGAGAAAGGCGATTACAACTGCCTGCATCAGGATGTGTACGGTGAGATCGTGTTTCCGTTTCAGGTGATCTTTGCACTCAGCAGGCCGGAAGACGAATTCACGGGCGGCGACTTGCTTTTAGTCGAACAGCGGCCGCGAGCGCAATCCATTGGTCACGCCATTCGAATGGAACAGGGCGAAGCCGTAGTCATTACCACGCGATATCGTCCAGCAAAAGGATCGCGCGGCTACTACCGCACGAATTTCCGACACGGCGTCAGCGAAGTTCTCAGCGGTGAGCGCTACACACTGGGGATCATCTTTCACGATGCCGCATAAGTGCGCTCTCAGAGAAGAAAACTGAAGCACTACGTTCTGCCACGGGCGGCAATCATCATTCCTGCACCGGCGGCTACCATTACGACGCTGGCAATGGGAGGGACGCGCTCGTTGTGTTCAGTTCGCACCCCGATGCTCACGTCACCAGCTTTGAGCGCGTGGTTCTCCGAATGTGGAATCGGAACAAAGAACGACAGAATACCTAGGACGAGTACCACCAGCCCGACTACAAACAAGGTCTTCATGAAAGCCTCCGTCCAACCGGCGTGGGATGCATCCAAGGTCGAATCGGCTGCTCCGAGCTACGATCCGAGACTCTTGGCGAATTCGACTAGGCTGCGTACGGCAATGCCGGACGGGCCTTTGGCGATCCAGGGTTTGTTGTCTTCCATCCAGGCGGTGCCGGCGATGTCTAGGTGCAGCCAGGGAGTGTCTTCAGCAAATTCTTTCAGGAACATCGCGGCCGTGATTGCGCCACCATAGCGCCCGCCAGTGTTCATTATGTCAGCGATGTTTGAACGGATTTGTTCTTTGTATTCGTCATCAAGAGGGAGACGCCACATTTTCTCTCCGGCCTTGGCCAGTGCCTTAGTGAAGCGCTCGTACATGGCATCATCATTCGCGAATATGCCGGCGTTGGCATAACCTAATGCGACTACAACGGCCCCCGTTAAAGTAGCGGCATCGACCAAATGGGTGCAGCCGAGCTGCCGTGCGTAGCAGAGTCCATCGGCCAGCACCAGGCGGCCTTCGGCGTCGGTGTTTATGATTTCGATCGTCTTTCCTGACATTGCAGTCTGAATGTCCCCGGGTTTCTGGGCTTTCCCGGAGGGCATATTTTCGGTGGCACAGACGATACCAATGACCTTTACCTTGGGTTTGAGTAGCGCAATGGCGCGCATTGCGCCAATCATGGTGGCTCCTCCAGCCATGTCGTATTTCATTTTCTCCATGCCATCAGCGGGCTTGATAGAGATGCCGCCAGTGTCGAACGTAACGCCTTTGCCTACGAGCCCGAGCACAGGCTTATCCGGTGCGCCTACCGGTTCATAGCGCATGACGATCAGCGCGGGCGGCTCATCGGAGCCCTGCGCCACGCCCCAAAATGCGCCCATCTTGAGCTCTTTCAGTTTCTCCGCGCCGTAGACCTCGCACTTCAGCCCAACTTCCTGCGACATTTTGCGGGCATGATCGGCCAGGATGGTCGGCGTCATACGATTACCCGGTTCATTGACCAACTGTCGAGTGAAGTTCTGCGATTCTCCGAGGATGCGAGCCTCGTCCACCGCTTTTTGCAGTGTGGATTGGTCGCCGCGAGCTACGACGGTTAGTGCGTCAATTGTTTGGTCCTTGCGGTCACTCTTGTAAGTGTCGGGATCGAAGTTGCCGACGAATGCACCTTCCACAATGGCTTTGACCGCCTCATCCGCCAGTATGCCTTCTGACGCGAGGAAGGCAAAACTGCGCAAGCTCTTCGCCTTCAGGGTGCGCACCGCGGCTCCAGCCAGCTTGCGCAGCTCCACTGAAGAAAATTGCTTGGCTTTCCCGCCGCCAACAAGCAGCAGCCGTTTGGCTTTCATTTTGGCGGGTTTGTGCAAGAGCGTAGTTTCGAAATTCTTGCCTGTGACTTCCCCGCTCGCGATCACGTCGGCGGCTGCATCCTGTACGGCTTTGTCGTTCGTAGCGACGAAGGCTTCGGTCCTTTCCTTCTCGCCACGATCGAGAACGACCGCTACGAGGCACTCGGTTTCAACTTCCGCAGGAGTGGAAAAAGAAAGATTCGTTTTCATGTTATGCAGAACAGTATCGTTGGGAGATGTGCAAATGCGCAAGCGCAGTGCAGAACACGAGAGCCCCAGCCCTCGGCGTTCTGCATGCCAGGCTCGCATGGCGTCTGCCACGCCACACTGTGTCTTCTCCCCCACAAATCTTTTCGACGCGGTTTTTGACAAGTTCCTTCCCTTCAGCGAATTCCGCTTTGGCCTGCTCCGTGCGACTTCTCCCCCGAAAGCAGTACCGGGAGGGAGATATGACACAGCTAAGTGGATTAAACAATCAGGAAAGAAAGTCTCAGCAGCATTCTTCAGATCAGCGCTCGCCGTTTTGGAGCACCGAACGTTTGCCAGCGCTGTTCGCAGGCTTGGTGATGGTTACGGTTTTCGTCGCTGTCGTGAGTTGTTCGCGGAAGAGCAGCGAACCGGCTGCGATCGCGTCGATTGCTCCGGCTGCGCCGATGGCAACGCCGGCCCCAGCAACGGCAGCAATCGCGCCGATCCCGACAGCTCCGAAAAAGGTGAAGAAGCATCGGCCAACGACCGCCACTTACGTGAATAGCGAATATGGCGTCTCGATCACGTATCCAAGGAAGTATGGCTTGAAGCTTGGAGATGAGGCGCAGTTGTCCTGGCCGGGACTGGGTCCGGTTCCGACTGATTTCGTAAAGCCAGGTGGGGTTATGCTGGCAGCGGTGGAGTTGCCCGCCAGTTTGTATCCTGACACGGACTTCGCTTCGGCGTTCGTCAACGTGAGCGTGAACCACGCTGTGACGTCCGACGAATGCGCCCAGTTCGCGTTTCCGCAAGTGAGCGCGGACGCGGCCTCGGCGGCGAAGGCAAAAGTTGGCGCGCTCGAGTTTAACGAAATCGAAAGCATCAACGGCGAAACGCCGAAGCAGGCTGATGCCAAGTATTACCACGTTTTCCAGAACGGAGCCTGCTACGAATTCGCTCTGGGTCTCGGCACCTCGGGAGATGAAACGGACGGCACAACCCAGGTTGATCGCGAGAAGGTTTTCAGCCGGCTGGAGAAGATTCTAGCCACGGTGAAGATTAAGCAAGTTGAGCTGCCTGGAACGGAGACTCCAGTTGCGTCAGCGACAACAACGCCAACTGCACAGTGAGAGGCCGCTAATGAGCGGTACGGATCGGGGTCCGTGCCGCTCAGATTTTTCCCTTACCAACCTTCGGACGGGATTCCGAACTATCTCCTTCTTCCCCGGGCGACAGCCTCTCTTGCCTCGCGGTCCGCGGTTCGGCGCCGCTCGGTCTCGCGTTTGTCCCAGAGCTGCTTGCCTTTGGCCAGCGCGAGTTCAACCTTTACTCTGCCATTTTTGAAGTACATACGCGTGGGGATGAGCGTCAGCCCCCTCTGCTGCGTTTTACCGATCAGCTTGCGAATTTCTTCTTTATGCATGAGCAGCTTGCGGGTACGCAGCGGAGCGTGGTTGAAGATGTTGCCATGCTCGTACGGCCCGATGTGGCAGTTAAGCAGCCAGAGTTCGCCATCTTTGATCAAGCCATAGGAATCTTTCAGGTTGGCCCGGCCAGCTCGTACCGATTTGACTTCCGTTCCAGTTAGGGCCACCCCCGCCTCAAATTTTTCCAGCAAGAAGTAGTTGTGGGAAGCGATCCTGTTTACAGCTGCATCACGCTGACCAGCGGCAGTCGGATCCCGGCGAGGATTTTTCTCCGGATTCGGTTTGGTTTGATGTGCCGGCTGGCGCGCCATGCCACAGTTATCTCATAGGAGCGCGGGGAGTGTCAGGCCGCAGTGAAATCAAGCGTATGTCAGGGTCGGCAAAAGCATTCTTCATGCTTAGGAGTTGTTTCTGCTCTAGCCTTGGGCGGCCGACCGGTAAGGGAGAATCCTTCCCTGAACGACTGGAATGAGACCTTGTCCAAGAGCATGCGGGGATTAGAACCTGCGAGTTAACTGCAACCAGAACAGTCACTTTCCCATGAATGGAGCGATGCTATAATCACGCAGCTTACGTCTTCAATCGGAGCAAATCGAAAACCCAGCCAAGGGTCGTGGCCGACCTTTGGGAGAAGACTGCCTGCGAGGAACCAGTGATGCTACGCTTGATTCGCCCAGCGGCGATCATTCTGCTCGTCGTGGCCATAAGCCTGTCTGCTGCCGCAAGCGCCAACTCGTTGTTTAAGAAGGGCAAAGACGCTGAGGCCCGGCAGAATTACGAGCAAGCCTACGAGTACTACAAACAGGCTTACGATCTGAAACCCAAAGATCTTGCCTACCGCGCCGCTTACGAGAGGCTGCGTTTTTACGCCGGAGCTTCCCACGTGAAGCGCGGCCAGTTGCTGCGCGATTCGGGCAAGCTCGACGAAGCCCTGGCTGAGTTCCAAAAAGCGGTTGAGGTCGATCCTTCCAGCCCCATTGCTCAACAGGAAATACGGCGGACGCAGCAAATGATCGACGCTGCCAAAGCCCCTGGTCCAAAGGCCGCCGCCCCCGCGCCTAGTGGCCTTCAGCAGCGGGTTCAGGAAGCGCAAGGCCCCGTCGAGTTGGCGGCGATCTCTAATATCCCAATCACACTCAAGCTCACTGAAGATACAAAAGTTATTTACGAAACAGTCGGCAAGCTGGCCGGAATTAACGTGCTTTTCGATCCGGATTACACTTCGCGCCGGGTCAAAATCGAACTGAACGGAGTCACCCTCGAGCAGGCGCTTCAGATCATCGCACTGGAATCCAAGACCTTTTGGCGGCCCGTGACTCCGAACACGATTTTTGTCGCTAGCGATACACCTGCGAAGCGCAAGGACGTGGAGCAGAGCGTCATCAAAACCTTCTATCTGGCGAATCTTTCCCAGCCGACAGAATTACAGGATGTTGTAAACGCACTTCGGCAGATCCTGGAAATATCCCGTATTCAGCCGCTGCCATCCCAGGGAGCGCTGGTGGTGCGCGGCACGCCTGACCAGATTGCGCTGGCAGAGAAACTCGTTGGCGATCTGGATAAAGCCCGCTCCGAAGTGATCGTAGATGTTGCTGTCATGCAGGTGAGCCGCGACAAAGCGCGGACATTGGGCATTAACCCGCCCACCAGTGCCACAGTAGCGCTGCAAAACAACATCAATACAACCACCCCCGCTACCACCACAGGTGGCACAACTACAACGACCGGAAACACCGGCAGCACGTCCGGCTCGGCGAATCAAATCAACCTCAATCGTCTCGGCAATCTGAACGCGACCGATTTCACAGTCACCATCAATCCGGCTACTGCGACGGCGCTCTTCAATGACAGCACCACTAAGATCATTCAGAACCCTCAAATTCGCGCTGTGGATGGACAAAAGGCCTCGCTGAAAATCGGCGATCGCGTTCCGGTGGCCACTGGTTCATTCCAGCCCGGCATCGGTGGAGTTGGCATCAACCCCCTCGTTAATACACAATTCCAGTACTTGGATGTAGGCGTGAACATTGACATCACGCCCAGGGTACATGCCGCGCGGGAAGTGACATTGAAAATATCAATGGATATTTCCAACGTCACTGGGCAGTCGAACATCGGCGGTATAAGTCAGCCGATTATCGGACAAAGAAAGATTGAGCACGAGATTCGGCTCAAAGAAGGTGAAGTAAATCTGCTTGGCGGGATGCTCGAAGACAGCACGACGAAATCCTTGAGCGGCATTCCAGGTTTGTCACAGATTCCGATTCTGCGCTATCTCTTTGGCCAGACGAACACCGAGCACCGGGAAAATGAAATCGTGTTTGCCCTTATCCCGCACATTGTGCGCTCCCAAGATCTTAGTGAGCTGAATCAGAGGGCGCTGCAAGTGGGAACAGCCAGTGCTATCGAGCTGCGGCGAGTGAGCCGACCGGCGCCTGGGGATGGCGGTGCGCCCACGCAACCCACGCCAACTCCGCCTCCGGCACAGCCCGCGCCCCCTCCCGCTCAGACGCCTCCACCTTCACAAGGATCGGCTGGCGGAGCCGCCAGCTTCATGTTTGATCCGGCAAACGTCACGCAACCTGCGGGTTCAACCTTCGCAGTTAATGTGCTGCTCACGGGCGCGCAGAACGTATATTCCGTCCCGCTACAGGTCAGTTATGATCCCAAAGTTTTGCAAGTTGTGAATGTTTCAAACGGCGGCCTGCTTTCGCAGGATGGTCAGTCCGTGGCCCTGGTCCATCGCGACGACGACCAGAGCGGGGCGCTTCAAATCACAGCGACGCGCCCGCCGGGTTCTGCGGGCATTTCCGGCCAGGGCGCAGTTGTGACTCTGACGTTCATGGCCAAGGCGAGCGGTCAGTCAACTTTGACAATTTCAAAAGGTGGCGCGAAGGATCCAAACATGCAGTCGCTGCCGGTATCGGGGGCGGTGGCGACGGTAACGGTCCAGTAAGTTTTCACAATCGAAGAAGCGCGAACCGCCTCGATTGAGTCGCCAAAAGGCCGGTGATTGCCGCGGCAGCGTGAGTTGTGGACAGAAGTGGATTCTCTCAAGATTCAAGCCTGAGACGACAAAAGCCGATTATTAATTCGTAGCTCTATGAAGTGCCTGGCTCAAAACCCAAAACCTTTTCCCGCCGCATCTAAAGAGAATGGTGGTGTTAGAACAGTGAATCGCGCGAAACTGGCTCAGACCAAGGGATTCACGCTCATCGAGCTGATCGTGGCCACGGCAATTCTGGTCGTTCTGACCGGGCTCGCCGTTCCCTTAGCACGAGTCACGATCAAACGAGAGAAAGAACACGAGCTGCGCCACGATTTATGGGAAATGCGTGATGCAATTGACCGTTACAAAGACGCCGCCGATCGCGGCGCTTTCCAGATCAAAGTGGGCACAGAAGGGTATCCACCCGACCTGCAAACGCTCGTTGATGGTGTGGACGTTGGCGGCAAGAAGGTGCGCTTTCTGCGCCGCATTCCAAACGATCCTATGACCAACAGCACGGACTGGGGTCTTCGTTCCATGCAGGATGACCCCGCCTCCGACTCCTGGGGCGGGCAGAACGTATTCGATGTGTTCACGAAGTCAGATGGCACGGGGCTGGATGGAACCAAGTACAAGGATTGGTAATGGCAACTCGCAACAAAAATCAAAGCCGGGGCTTCACCCTGATCGAAATGCTGATCGTGATCAGCCTGGTGATGATCCTTGTGGCCATTGCAGTCCCGAACTACCAGCGCTCCATCATGCGCGCGAAGGAGTCTGTGCTGAAGCAGGATTTGTTCCAATTGCGCTCCCTGATCTCGCAATACACGCTGGATAAGCAGAAAGCTCCGCAAGCGCTCGATGACCTGATCACCGCCGGATACCTCAAGCAGATTCCGATTGATCCCATGACAAACGCGAGAGATACGTGGACGGTAGATCAGGAAGACACGCTGCTGTCGGTGGATCAGCAGGAACCCGGTATAAGTGACGTGCACAGCGGATCGAGCGCGATCTCTAGTGATGGGACCGCGTACTCAACCTGGTAGAGCGGGGTTTTATCCTGATTAGGTGCGGAAAACACCGACTCAGGGAAATTGGGAAGGCCAGAAGTTTACTCGTTGCCCCTAAGCCTTCACCTTGTCATTCCGAACCGGCTTCAGCCGTGAGGAATCTGCTTTTTAGAGTTTCCCCGCATTTGTCAGAAGCAAGTAAGATGAAATCGGCTTTCGAATTTTTGGCGCTTTGTTCCTGCGGCCTTTTCGCAGGCGCCGCTCTCTACATAAATCTTGTCGAACACCCTGCCAGGATGTCATGCGACGTTGCTGTTGCCCTGACCGAATTCCGGCCGAGTTACAAGCGCGCAACCGTTATGCAGGCATCTTTGGCCGCTGTTTCTTTCGCCACAGGAATTGCAACATGGTTGGAGGGAGCAAGCTTGAATTGGCTCATCGGGTCTCTGCTGATCGGCGCGGTCATACCGTTTACGCTGATTGTCATTTTGCCGACAAATCGCAGGTTGCTCGACAGCACACTTGACTTGAATTCGGATGTCCCCTTGCAACTCCTGCGGCATTGGGGACTCCTGCATGCAGTACGTACTGTGCTCAGTCTTTGCGCTTTCCTGCTGTTCTTGTTTGCTCTGGGTAGTGTGTCTTAATTTAATGAGCCATGAAGGACACGAAGGTACGCGAAAGGTTGAATCCTAAACGGCTTCCTTCGTTCTCCTTCGTGTCCTTTGTGGTTAAGTCGCGACGTACCTCGCCCTGAGATAGCTGGCGAATTCCCATCATCAATGCATTGCGCCTGTCCTGCCGAAAGCACTACCATCTAAGCGTGCCAGTCGAAACAGAAATCACGCCGACAACCTACACTCCCATCCGCGCTCCTCGCGGCACAAGCATTTCCTGCAAAGGCTGGCATCAGGAAGCTGCTATGCGCATGCTGATGAACAATCTCGACGAAGAAGTCGGCGAGCGCCCGAAAGACTTGGTTGTATATGGCGGGACGGGCCGCGCGGCACGCAGTTGGGAGGCGTATCACGCCATCGTCAACTCACTTAAGAATCTTGAAAACGATGAAACGCTTCTGGTGCAGTCGGGCAAGCCGGTCGGCATTTTCAAGACACACGATTACGCGCCGCGCGTGCTGATCGCCAATTCAAACCTCGTCGGCCATTGGTCGAATTGGGAGAAGTTCAACGAACTCGAGCGCGCCGGGCTGATGATGTACGGTCAAATGACGGCCGGTTCCTGGATTTACATCGGCTCGCAAGGAATCGTGCAGGGGACGTTTGAGACCTTTTCTGCGGCGGGCGAGGAGCATTTTGGCGGCGATCTCGCAGGCAAGCTGATCATCAGCGGCGGCATGGGCGGAATGGGCGGCGCTCAACCACTGGCGGCGACCATGGCAGGCGCGGCTTTTCTCGGGATTGATGTTGATCCCGAGCGCATCAAGAAGCGACTGAAGACGGGCTACTGCGATTTCATGGTCACCACGCTCGACGAGGCGCTGCGCATCCTGAAGAACGCAGTGCGCAAGAAGGAGAATATCTCTGTCGGCCTGGTGGGAAATTGCGCCGACATTGTTCCAGAACTCGCAGAGCGCGGGGTCGTCCCCGACATTTTGACCGACCAGACCTCTGCGCACGACCCGCTGAATGGGTACGTGCCGAATGGAATAACGCTGGAACAGGCGCTTGAATTACGCAAGCGTGACCCGAAAGCTTACGAAGAACGATCTCTCGATGCGATCGCGCGGCATGTAGAAGGCATGCTGCAACTGCAGAAAATGGGTGCGGTCACATTTGATTACGGAAATAACATTCGGACATTTGCCTTTCAGCACGGCGTAAAGAATGCCTACGATTTTCCTGGATTTGTCCCCGCTTACATCCGGCCACTGTTCTGCGAAGGGCGCGGGCCGTTTCGCTGGGTCGCGCTTTCGGGTGAGCCGTCGGACATTGCTGTGACCGATGACCTCGTTTTGGAGTTGTTTCCGGATAATCGCATCCTGCGCCGCTGGATTGATCTGGCGCGCAAGCGAATCAAATTTCAGGGACTGCCCGCACGCATCTGCTGGCTTGGATACGGCGAACGCGCACAATTCGGGCTTGCAATGAACGAATTAGTTAAAAAAGGCAAGCTCAAAGCGCCAATTGTGATGGGCCGCGATCATCTCGACTGCGGTTCAGTGGCTTCTCCCTTTCGCGAAACCGAAAGCATGAAAGACGGCAGCGACGCCGTAGCCGACTGGCCGCTGCTTAATGCCCTGCTGAACACCGCCGCTGGCGCGTCCTGGGTTTCGATACATAACGGCGGCGGCGTAGGCATTGGCTATTCGCTGCACGCCGGGCAAGTGACGGTCGCCGACGGAACCGAAGCCATGGCCAAGCGTATCGAGCGCGTGCTCACGGCTGATCCGGGAATGGGGATCGTTCGGCATGCGGATGCGGGATATGAGGAAGCGAAGGAGTTCG
>Ga0209158_1001698_pt1 | contig 14442 bp, 14 predicted proteins | sample GraSoiAngelo_140_FD_185897 | JGI IMG/M metagenome (GOLD analysis project Ga0209158, IMG submission 185897) | Grasslands soil microbial communities from the Angelo Coastal Reserve, California, USA - 14_0929_12_30cm (SPAdes) (version 2) | ecosystem: Environmental > Terrestrial > Soil > Grasslands ...
AGTTTCAGTGAGACAGACTTGGAACCCAGGAAAAGCGCTAGAAGAATATAGAGGCTAGCGTCTGGCGCTGCACTAGCACAAAGAGGCTCATGCCTCTCATAGTTGAAAAATTCCCACAGCGGTACCGCAGTCAAGGGCGACTTAAGGAGCCGCGCAGCGGGCGTGGCCCTTGACGGCGGCGAGAGCGGAGGGAATCCGGCTCTATCTGCTGATACTGTGGCCTTCTGCCTGCGTATGCTCGTGCCCCTGGCTTCGTGTGGATGACCGCTCGATCTCGTGTGCCGAGGATACGAATTCACGGTTCGGTTTCATCGCAGATCGGTGGGACACGTCACGAGAGAGTTGCTCGGCAAGCTGGCCTTTGTCGTTTGTGTAGACCTGCGCATCGTAGCGTCCGCGTGACACCGCCACATAGGCCAAACGGCGATTCACGAGTTTTTCTCCGGCTTGCTCGGTGTCAATGTGAACAAGCACCCGGTCAGCGGTTTGTCCCTGGCTGCTGTGGCTCGTCACTGCATAGCCGTAGTCGAGATGCCGATTGTCTTTTATGTTGAATGCGATGGTCCGGCCCGAGTCGAGGCGTAGTTGCAGGTTGCCGCTATCGTCGATCTTGTCGATGGTGCCTAGCTCGCGGTTTGCGATGTGTCGCTCCCGATTCGGTGCTGTGAACTGCACGCGGTCGCCTTCGCTGAATGCGCGCTCCGTCTCCCGGTACAGCGTCACGCCATGCAAGCGGCGCGGATCGTAACTCACCTGCTCCCCATTTTTGCGTTTCACCGTTACTAGATTTTCATTCTCGTCCACGCGTTCGACGCGGGCATACTCTCCTGCCTCGATGCCGTGTGTCTTAGTGCCTCTCGTGTAGCGCACAACGTCACCACCTTCGTATTGCGCGGCCCACTGCCGGTCCGCGCCAGTGATCTCCTGCCGGGCGACCAACACCATCATCTCGCAAACCGGGAATTCCGGGGAAAACAGGGGAGAAAGTAGCAGCAAGGATTACCTACACTGACCAAGGAAGAGAGCCATTTACATTGGACGGAAGGTGGGCACGCACGAATCAGCCCGCGTCCTATGGTCCGCTACAAGATAAAACAGAAATATTGCGTGTTGATTTTCACCCTGGAACTCAGCACGAATTGGATATTGCAAACAAACTCCCTCATGAACAAGGCTGCTACGCCGTAGCATGGGACGATCTACGAGCGCGGCAGCTTTTCGGCCCGATAGTAAAGGTGAAAATTGAGCTTTCCGCAGAACGTGTCTATCAAGTATTTGAATGCGCATTTGAGACTTCTGAGGGCAAACTGGCGGCATTGGATGGCTAGGCCGCATCTTGCACTTTAGCCGTTAGCTGTTTGTATTCGAGGTTTGGAGACAGAATCAGTTTGGTGAGCGTATCGCGGAAAAGGAACTGATTCTTGCGGTTGTTAAAGCGGAAGCACATTTCATCCAAGTAGGCTGGGAGATGCTTCGCAGAGACTTTATGCCACGTACCCATAATGCCGCGCTTGAGCAGCGAGAAAGCCGATTCCACGGTGTTCGTATGCACGTCACCATGAGCGTATTCCCGCGTGTGATTGATGGTCTTGTGCAAGCCCTTTTGCATCTTATCGAGGGCATAGGGATAGATGGCCGCTTCGTCAGTCAGAATCACTTCGACGGTGCCGCCAACGTTGGCGTTGATGATTTCTTGAACGGTCTTAGACTTCGCATCCTTGGCGCGGATCAAGCGCAAGTCTCCGTTGCGTTGACGGATGCCAATTACAACGGAAACATCGCCCTTTGCGCGCCAGCGGCGTTTCTTGCCAGCCACATAGGTTTCGTCTATCTCGACCGTGCCGCCCAGCTTCTCAGGCGCTACTTCCAGCATGGCCGCCCGGATTCGATGGCAGAGGTACCATGCGGTCTTATAAGACACGCCGAGCGAGCGTTGAATCTGGCAAGCAGACATTCCTTTCTTCGATTCGCACAGGAGCATGGTCGCAAGGAACCATTTCGTCAGAGGCAGATGCGTATCGTGGAAAATGGTGCCAGCGGTCGCGCTGAATTGGTGCTCGCATGAAGCGCAGAGGAGCAGGGGGCGATTCTCTAGGCGGTAGACTTTGGGGGACTCACAGCGCGGGCATTCCGCGCCATGAGGCCAGCGTAGCCGTTCGATGTAGCGACGGCATTTTGTCTCGTCGCAAAATTCGTGCATCAAATCAACGAGATTAATTGGTTTAGAGGACATAGAAAACTCCCATGACGAAGAAGAAAAAAGAAGCGAAACACCCGAAAGACATGACCACGGATGAGGCCATGAAGCACTTGTTTACGGCGAAAGGGCACAGGATTCTGAAGCGCCACATTGCCGAAATTGAGAAGGCGTCAAGCACAAAGAAAGACTAACAGAATGGCGAAGCGGAGTCAAGTATATAATCCCGAAACAACTCATTCATCTTCAACAAGAAAGAGTGGTGCCCGGGGTGGGAGTCGAACCCACATGAGGAAAAATCCCCGGAGGATTTTAAGTCCTCAGCGTCTGCCATTCCGCCACCCGGGCATCGGCACTACAAATCTAACGAAGAGAAACAGTTAGTGCAACATCGCCTCTTTTAGCGCACGGCTGAATAAATGCCCGAGGGGCCGGTAGAAGAGTTGATCGAGTGCCCTGTGGGCGTTAAGGACGACCTACAGAGCGGAGGAGACGGAGGTCCCAGCGGCGGCGAAGACGGTGGAAATTTCTGCTTCGGCGAAAGAAAGGAAGGACCGGACGACAACTGAGTCAAACTGAGTGCCACTTGCCTCATTGAGCCGGCGTACGGCTTCCCCGAAGGGCAGGCCTTTTCGATAGGGACGAGAAGAAACCATGGCATCAAATGCGTCGATGACGCAGACGATGCGCGACACAATGGGAATTTCAGGGCCCTTGAGCCCGGCTGGGTATCCCTTTCCATCGAAAGACTCGTGATGATGCAGGACATCAAGAGCGGCGCGCTCGAAACCCGGGAGCATGCGGAGCACAGCCCAACCGTACTCGCAGTGTTTTTTCATGAGCGCGTATTCCTCCGCATCGAGGCGCTCGGGCTTGCGGAGGATGGAATCCGGGATGCCTACCTTGCCGATGTCATGCAGGAGCGCGGCAACCTCGAGATTCTGAAGGTCGGCTTCTTCCAGGCCCAGTTCCTGTCCGACGCGCATACCCCATTCCGCGAGGCGGGTGCTGTGGACGCCGGTGTTAAGATCCTTCAAGTCGAGTAGCTGATTGAACGCGCAGATGACCGAATTGCGAAGGGCGGCAACCTGCTCTTCGAGTTGTTTGATGCGGAGAGATTCAGGCGCCCCAAGGGAAGGGGAACTCTCCGTGGGCGCCGGAACCTGGTTAATAGAGGACATTGCAGCTACCAGCAGAACAAGAAGCAGGAGCCAGAACCACCAGAAGTTGAGCCGGAACTATTTACCCAAGCAGAGACTGCCTGGTATGCATCCAGGCGCCCGCGATTGAGGTCCGGAGTGAGCTTGATCGCATGGGACAGCGCGCTGGCTGCCTGGCTCTGATTTAAGGACGACGACTTTGCACTCAGCATCAGAGCGACTGTACCGGCGGTGATGGGAGAGCTGAACGAGGTGCCAGAGGCACTAGCGTAAGTGCCGCCAGGAAAAGTGCTGATGACGTTCTCTCCGGGCGCGGCGATCCAAACGTCTGTTACGCCGTAGTTCGAGAAGGATGAACGGCTGTCCCAGTTCGTCGTCGAGGCAATCCCAACAACGTAGTTGTTCAGCGCCGCCGGATAGACCGGCAAGCTGGTGCTTTCGTTCCCCGCGGCAGCGACGAGAACGACGCCCGCTTTATTGGCGTAGGCGGCCGCCTGAGTCAGCGACGGCGAAGAAGAGGCGAGATCGAAGCTCATGTTCACGACGTTGGCATGGTGCTGAACGGCGTAGTAGAGAGCGGCCACGATATTCGACAGGTAGCCAACACCATTAGAGGAAAAGGCCTTTAGCGGAAGGATTCGGGCATTGGGTGCAACCAAGTGGACAAGGCCAGTTGTCATGGTGCCGTGGCCAAATGCGGTGTACGGTCCGCCATCGAGCACTGCGGCGGTAGACTGGTCGAGAACGGCCGCCGTGGACTGTTGCACGTAACCGGGCTGCTGATTCTGCGTGTCGACGTAGCCGTTTTGATAACCGGACACATCGAGCCATTCCGAAGCGCCCGGCTGGTTGCGTGTAAAGTCATATCCCGGAAGAAGAACAGAGTAGAGGACGGGATGATTGACGTCTACGCCCGTGTCAATCACCGCTACTATACCTGTGCCACCAATACGAAAACCGTTTTGAGCATCCTGAAGCCTGATGATTTGGGCCGCGGGCTGCATGGCATAGCCGTGCGAAACGACAGCTCCATAGTAATTCACCGGGGCGGTGTCGTACAGACCGGAGGGAATGCTGCCGAGTGATGGTTGAGGGATGGGCAGAAGCCGATCGGCCTCCACGCTCACGATACCGAGCAGGGATTCAACGAGCGTCAGGCCACCGTTCACAATGTTTGCGAGTAGATTATTCGAAGAAGTTACTAGAAAGTTCTGGCCGACCGAGCCATCCAAGCCACCCTGCACTTGACATCCGAGGAGATTGCACAGATTCAGGACAGAGGACAGGCCGCCTGTGGTGCGCACGATGTAACGGTTTTGCGCTGCAGCGGGTTTTGCAGCACCGAGCATGAGGACGATCATCGCGACGACAAGGAGGATACGTTTCATAGTTGAAGCCTTATGGGCTCTCCTGGAACAAATTGCTCGTTAACCTGGCGCGAAGACCGGCCCTCTCAGTTTCATGGGACAGATTTTTCGAGCCAATAGTACGAGTGTGTCTTCCCGTCTAAACACAATTGCCAGCGGTCTTGGTACTTTCGTACCAAGGCTGCGATGCCGGGCAACTGCACAGATTGGTTGCGGCTCATCGCTTGCCCCCCTCCAAATTGCCAAGCGCATCCCGGAGCGAAATCACGATGGGGAGGCCATCGCCGCTTGAGAACGTCATCTGCAGATCTCCACTGTTCTCAATCTCCCCACTGAACTCGCCAAACTGATTGGTGATGGCGTGCACGACATGTCCCCGCATGTTCGAAAGAACGATGCGGGCGTCGCGACCGACAACTCCAGGATCGGTCATGTCGAGAAGCTGGCCGGTGACCACGATGCGGTTCCCACCGGGCTTGGCTTCCACTTGAACGTCGATCTGAAATGGGTCCGCGCGATAGAGCATCTGCCTCGTCCCAGCACCTGCGGATCGAGCTCCTTCGAATACCGGTTGGAGAAAACTGTCGAAGAGAACCTTGATGCGGCTGCCGGCTCCCTTTCCTTGATCCGCCAACCCCGTTCCTGCAAAGGTTGCCTTGGCGACTCTGACCGCATCCTCCGGAGGCCGATAACCCGCTTCCGAGGCTGCGGATTGGCGGACTCTTTGCCACAAGGAAACTGTCTCCGTACAGCGTTTGCAGCCCTGCTTCAAGTGTTGCTCCATCAAGCTTTTCTTGCCGGCGTCAACAGCTTGATTTACAAAATCGATCCAATTCTCCGTCGTGAAATGTTCCATTTCTTCCCCCCAGATTCCTTTCTGCGCCCCATCACTCCCCAGTAGAAGGGACGATGTAAACACCCTCGCGGCATAAGGGAAGGCAAAAGCCCAGGAAATATAAGAGTCTGGAAGATCAGGTAAGTCATGCAGAATCAGCGAGTTTGCCGACTAGAACGAAAGGCGCCCAGAAGTAGGGGTGGGGATTTTGGCGACGAAGTTCTTGCATGGCGTGCTGGAGCGCACCTGCCATGTTGCCAGTTCGAATATAGTCCCGATAGAAATGCTGCATCAAGTGCGCGGTACTTTGATCATGCACGTCCCACAAGGATAAAAGCAACGTGGTAGCTCCGGCACAGAATAAACCTCGCTGAAGTCCAAGCAATTCATCACCTGCCGCGACGAAATTCATTCCCGTGGCGCAACCGCTCAGCGTCACCAGCCTGGCATCCAACCGCATCTGGTAAAGGTCATACAAATTCAAATAGCCATCGCCCAACCGAATCCCCGAAAACATCGGGTTGTCCTGACGGTAGACGCCGTGAGTGGCGACATGAAGCAAGCCAGTCTGAGGACCTTGTTTGCGAAGAACCGAAGAGGTTGCACGGTCTCCCACGTGGAGCGAAGCTTTGGGAAGGAGCGACGCTACGGATTGGGCTTCCTGCAAGATTTGGGGCGCTCGCTCGTCGGCGATTCCAAAAATTAGGGAATTCTCGCTCGCGCTCGCCGACTTTTCCTGGCACCAGGAGAAAACCGTCGCGCTGGGAGCGTAGGAAACCGTGAAAGCATCACAGAGATACTCTTCTCCATTTCGCAGGGCGTGGAATGGCAGGAAATGAAGAGGGCCGTGGGGCACGAAAATGAGGTGCTTTCCTTGGAAATAGGGGCGCAGAGGCGCAACAAGTTCGTCATAGAGAGATTCCAGGTGGCTATGGGTGGCGCGCAAGAGAGGCTCTTCAAAGCGCCGGACGTATTCGCTGCCCATGCGAAACTTGGAGAGTTGAAAGCGAAGCAACTGCAGAAAGTGAGCGGCTCGGGAGAGCACCGTCACGGGTTGAATGTGGATGTTCTCGCGCGTGATAACGGCGGCAACGAGGCGATCGCCAGCCACAAAATACTCAACGAGGGTTGCATCCTGCGAAAGATGAGCTTGCAGCTTTGCAAGAGAAAAATCCGCGGGAGCTTCCAGCGTGGCGTTTTCCCGCTCATGAGCGGGGAGTTCGCGGAGAGTCCGCAATAATTCTTTCTCGTGCGATTGAACTTTTTCCTGCAGGCCCTCGATTCTTTCGTGGGATTTTTCTTCGGGACGCAGTTGCTCAAGCTCGATGCGGTGGTAATACCAGTTGAGCTCTTCGCGCAGGTCCCTGATTCTGCGGACAAGATCACTCTGCCCCGTGTCTCCCAACGGAAGGCTCTGCCCGCTCTGGAATATCATTTCGATCATGCTTCGTGATTTTGCAGCTTCCATGCAGCCAAACGCTTCTTCGGCGGAGGTGTCTGTTCTGTCTCCCGAAACGAATAGATCAACGAGCGCTTCGTAGACTTCCATCCTGTTCTTGACAAAGGAGATTTTCAGCTCTTCGCCTTGCAATCGGCTGCGCAAAGTCTCCAGCGCTTTTCTGGCCTCCAAGTAGGCTTGACGCGCTGTTTGGCGATGGTTGCGAGCCTGAGCGATTTGCCCTTCAAGCAAGTGAGCTTGATAAGCAAGCACCGGCGTCTGGAGGCATTCCAGCCGTGCCAGGGATTCGGCCGTCTCCTTTTCTGCTCCGGCAGAATCCCCCACTTGCAGGGCGATGCGACCCAGCAGCAGGTGCGCAAGCACAGCTTTCCCAGCGAGCGCTGATTGATCGAAGAAAGCGGAGGCTGCGAGGCAAAGACGCCGAGCTTCAAAATAGCGGCCTTCATGAAAGAGTAATAGGGCCTGGTACAAGTCGATGAGCCAGGGCCAAACAAGGTTTTTTTCGCGTCCAAACATTTCTCGCGCTTTTGAGAACCGCTCCAGTGCCTGGACCGTCTTTCCCTGCTGGCCAAAGGCCGTCGCTTCATTGGCAAGTGTTTTCGCTGCCTCGTAGCCCATGCCAAGCTTTTCGAACCGGAGGAATCCTTCATGAGCCATTTCACGGGCTTCCTCGCTAAGGTTCAGTTCAAGATAAATGTCGGAAAGGTCCAAATGGCATAACGCAAAGTGATAAGCGTCGCCGGTCGCTTCGCAAGCGCGGCGAGCGGCGTAGAGTGCCTCAATGGCGCGGCTGTACTCACCGCGCAGATAATAGAGATAGGCAATGTTGTAATCCGCCTGTGCCACGAGAAGTGGCATGTTGTTCTGTTCGCAGAAGGAACGCGCCCCGCGATAGGCCGACAGAGCACGCGGAAAATCGTTGAGGCTAATCAGGCAGACGGCCATGTTGCTGAGAACGACGGCGATTCCTTCCGTGTCTTTGTACGGCAGCAGGCCCGCATAGGCGCGCTCATAGTGAGCGATCGATTCTTCAAAGCGATCCTGACGGTGATAGATGTTGCCGACGTTGATTTCCAAACGGGCCAGGCGCCAGGAGTCGTTCAGACGAGTAAATATCTCCTTAGCACGCTCCGCGGCCTGAAATGCCTGGTCGTACTCGCCCGCCAGGATCATCGGCTGGATAGAAGTGCTCAAAGTTCGCGCGGCTTCGTTCCAATTACCCAGCGATTCATAAAGCCGGACAGCTTGCTGATTGTGGTCGATGGCGGCGCGATTTTCGCCAGAGGAATAGCAAAGAGCGTTTGCCTTCGCGCGCAAGCCAAGCGCCAAGGCCTCTTTGCGACGCAGGCGTTTCGCGATAAGCAGGGCAGCTTCTGCCAGGTGAAACGCTTCTTGCCTGCTTACGCGGACTTTCTCAACGACCAATTGGGCGAGGCGCTCGACAATATCCTGACGGAGCAAGGCCTTGTGTTGACCAAGAAACTTGCGGCGGGCCGGTTCGCTTGATAACTGCCCCAGTTTGGCGATCAAGGAGTCCGTTGAGTTTTTCTTTTGAGTTGCGGGCATCAGCCAAAACCCAGTTGTTCGAGTTGCCCGCGCAGTCGCTCAAGGCATTTCTGCCGTGTAAATCCGATGGAGCCGACGGCAAGGCCAAGTTCCGCCGCAACTTCCGTGTATGGCCGCGATGGAGTTTCAAAGAACAGCAGCTCCACCAGGCGACGGCATTGCGGTGTCAGCATCGCCATAGCTTCCCGCAGCATCTGCTCTTCCTGCGTTTGCTGAACGAGGTCTTCGGCGATTGCGGGCGTTGCCGGCTCCGGAAGATCCTCCTCCCCGTCGCGGCTAACCACACGCTGGTTGTGCCGTTTCCAACGGTAGCACTCGTGGTGCGCCACTTGCATCAGCCACTTGGGCAACGCACGCGGTTCGCGCAATTCGGGCAGGCGCACAAGAAGTTCCGTACAGGTCGCCTGAAAAACATCAGCCGCTTCCTGCCGGGACAATCCGTATTTCACAGGAATCGAATAAATTAGCGCCTTGTACTTATCGATGAGCACCGACCACGCTTCTTCATCGCCCGCAAGACACGCCTTAACCAGGCGTGTGTCATTCCACGCGGCCGGCGGCTTCTTGGCCTTGGTCAACGACGGACTCATCGAGTGGCATTCTCCGTCCCATTCTTGAGATAGAGCTGCTCCACGTTCCAGAACACATAGGGCTCCAGAACGGCGGGATGGAAATTGCCGATGGTGTTCTTGGCGCCTGCAAGAATATTCGGGCTCACCAGAAATATCATTGGCTGATTTTCAGCGAGAACCTCCTGCGCACGGTCATAGAGCTTCTTCCGCTGTTCGAAGGTACTCGCATACATTTGCTCGTTGATCAAACGATCGATCTCCGCCTCCCAAGGCGTGGCGGGATGGGCCTGCGAGGGATTCCAAAGATGCAGTCCACCGCTCGACAGCCAAACGTTGATATCGGAATTCGGGTCTGCGTCGTAGCTCGCAGCTCCCAGCAAGCAGGCGTCGTACTGTTTCGTCTGCGTGACGCGATCGAGCAGCGAGCGAGACTCGAGCGGCACAACTTGTACGCGCATCCCAAGTTGCTTCAAATCGTCTTGGATCAAGGCCGCCATTTTGGAACGTTCGGAGCTCGACGATTGGGCGATGATGGAGAATTCCACGGGCTTGCCGTCGGAGTCCTGAAGCCAGGAATCGCTATTCCCCGGCACACCCCAGGAAAAGCCCGCTTCCTTCAGAAGCTCGCGTGCCTTTTCAAGCGAACGCGGGGGATGCGGCAGTTTCTCATCCGCCCAGCGGCGGTTCCCGGGCGTAACCAAACCCCACAAAGCGGCGCCACGTCCCTGATAAACCAGACGCACGATGGCTTCGCGGTCCACGGCTGAGGAAACGGCTTGCCGGAACTTCAGGTCCCGGAACCATTTTTGTTTTTGGATCATCTCCGGCGGTGCCTTTTCGCCAAGATCATTGAGATTGAAGAAGAGAAAGTTGTATTCGAGGCCTGGCCCGGCATCCACCATCGCGTAGTCTTTTTGCTCCCTGGACAACACCGAAAAATTCTCCGCGCCCAATCGGCTGATCACACCGGTCTCCCCGGACTGAAACCGCAAAACCTGCGCATCCGCGCTGGGAACAAAGAGAAACACTAGTTCGTCAAGATAGGGCAGCCGGTTCCCTTTCGAGTTTGTCTTCCAATAATACGGATTGCGCTCCAGGACCAATCGTTGTCCAGCAACATATTCCTTCAAACGAAAAGGGCCGAGACCCGCCCACTGATTTGGCGGCGTCGTCAGCGCTCCGACTTGAGCAATCTTCCCTTCCTCGTAAGGCTTTTCGAGCAAATGCCGCGGTAAGATCGCCCATCCATCAAACATCCTTTCCATCACCCCATAGGGCTTCGGTAGCTGAAAGACAATAGTGTGTGAGTTCACCTTTTGCAGCGAAATAGGCTTGCCATCAAAAATCAGAAGATCGCGTTGCGGCGCGTGTACTTTTTCGTCTAGATACAAGCGGAACGTGAAGAGCACATCGTCGGCATCCATTGGATATCCGTCAGAAAACTTCAGGCCGCGCCTCAGCACCAGCGTGTATCGCAATCCGTCCGGCGAAATTTTCCAGGATTTTGCGAGGGCGGGTTCCGTCAATTGCGTTGCGCGGTTGATGTGCACCAAGTCCGCTTGCATCGTGCCAATCACTTCGCGCGACGGAGTATCCACCGAGATGAGCGGACTCAAGGTTTTCGGTTCGCCACGGAGCGATACGACGAGGCGCCCCCCTGGCCGGCCTACTTGCCCCGGGAGCACGAGTAATTCTTCTTTTTCTGTAGTTTTCTCCGGAGGAGAGGCAATAGCTCGACGGCCAATAAACGTGAAAGCTGAAAGGAGCAGGGTCGAGAGGATCCAGCAGCGTTTGAAATTTGCCGTCGGTTTCTTCACGTTAGGTTCCCCAGAATTCTCGATTCTATCTTGTACGCTGCGCCTCGCTCGTGCAACGAACTCGCCAGCCCCAGGTATCCTAGAAAGAACGGCACTATTGCCACCGCGGGCAAATACATCCACCAATAAGAAACCAAAACGCTGTATTGCTGCAGGCTGGAGAGAAGGTTGCCCCAGCTCGGCACCGGCTCAGGTACGCCCAAGCCGAGAAACGATAGCGTCATCTCCGCCAGCACGTATTGTGGTATCAGAATGGCCGCCTGTGTCAAAAGCACACTGGAAGTTTCGGGCAAAATGTGGCGCCGGAGCAAGTATCCGTTGGTTGCTCCGAAGCCCCGAGCGGCGCGGACAAAGTCGCGTTCCTTGGCGCTGAGTACCACGCCGCGAACGAGCCGGGCCGGCCGTGCCCAGCCCACAGTTCCGATTACAACGATGATCAGGAAGAAAGCCTTGAGCGGGCTTACCGCCAGCGGAAGGAAAGCACGTATTGCGAAAAGCAGGTACAGCCACGGTAACGCCATAAAAAGCTCGGAGAGGCGCATGAGCAGGCCATCTCTCCAACCACCGAAGTAACCCGCTACGGCGCCAATGCACATGCCAATGAGTAACGTGATTCCCGCGCCCAGCAGACCTGCGACGAGAGACACTTGGCCACCGAAGAGTAGCCTCGAAAGCTGGTCGCGGCCATAAGCATCTGTGCCGAGAAGATAGATTCGCGCGTTCTCGGCACCGAAAAGGTGCCTTCGGCACGACAAGAATCCGAACAAGCGGTAGTAGTCTCCACTTGGAAGAAATTTTACGGGCCGAGGATCCGTTATGTCTTCCTCATATTGGTCGAACGAGCCTAGACGCAATTTCGTCTGATAGACAAAAGGCCGGGCGTGGAGATGGCCTTGGGTATCCACAAGATGAACCCCCATGGGCGGCAGATACGGGTACTTGCGATCTTGCACCGCTGGATCATACGGAGCGAAGAAACCCGCACAGACCACAGTCCCATGGAGCGCGCCAAGGGCAAGAAGCCATCTCGTAAGAGCGCGCTGCATCTTCATTGTGCGTTGCTCTCTGTCCGGATTCGGGGATCCGCCCAATAAAGAAGTAAATCGGCGAACAAATTTCCTCCGACCAGGAAAAATGTCGAGAAAAGGATACCTCCGATAACTACGTATAGATCGCGCGCCAGAATGGCCTCCAACAATAGCGGGCCCAGGCCCGGCCAGCTCATCACAACTTCAATGAGCAGCGATCCGCTCAACAACATACCGATGCTAAAACCAAACAGAGATATAAGAGGATTCGCCGCGGCCGGAAGCGCGTAGCGATATAGAAGCGTGCGTTTCGGGATCCCATGCCCCAATGCGGCGAGAAGAAATGGGGCGTCGAGAATGTCCGCAATGGCTGCACGAACATGACGAAAGAGCAACGGCAGAGTTGAAAGCACGAGGGCCGTGACGGGCAGAATCATGTGCAAAGCCACATCGCGCAGTTTATTGAAGGGCGAGAGAGTTTCAAAACCGACAGACGCCATTCCTCCCGTCGGAAACCATCCGCTTCGTACAGCAAGCACCAAGAGTCCAAGAGCAAGCGCCAGGTCGGGGATTACCAAGAGCATCGCGGTTCCCCAAGAGAGCAAGCGGTCCGGCAGTCGCCCCATACGTTCCGCGCTCCATGCCCCGAGTGGTAGAGCGATCGCCCAAGCAAGCAGCGTGGATGTGATTGTCAGGAGCAGCGTGTTCCGCGCGCGCACCAGCAGAAGTGGCGCTACGGGACTGTTGTAAGCGAAAGAAAATCCCATCTCTCCATGAACTAAGGAACTTAACCAGGATGCATATCGAAGAGGAAGCGGTTTGTCGAGACCGTATTGAGCACGCAACGCTGCTATTGTCTCCGGCGCAATCTGCGGGTTCATACGCATTTCGTCGAAGTACGTTCCGGGAGCCAAGGCCGTGAAGAGAAACGTAAGAACAGACACTCCAGCCAATAAGAGCAAGGCGTGACCGAGCCGGCGCAGCAAGTAGCGCATCATTGCTCCAACAACGGCGGAGCGAGAGTGAGTCTAGGCACGGCTGCCAGCAGTTGACGGGTGGTTTCCTGCTCTGGTTGTTTCAAGATTTTTTGTGCCTGGCCCTGCTCAACGATCCTGCCACGGTCCATGACGGCGATCTCGTCAGCAAGGTGAGCTGCCATGGGCAGGTCATGCGTAACGAACAGATACGTCATTCCCAGAGAGCCTTGCAACTCCACCAAGAGGTTTGCTATTTGCGCCTGCACGGAACAGTCAAGAGCCGAAAGCGCCTCATCCAGAATCAGAAGCTTGGGTTCGAGTGCCAATGCACGAGCGATGGCCAGCCTCTGACGCTGGCCGCCGCTCAACTCCGTCGGAGAGCGTTCCACAATGTCTGGAGAAAGACCAACTCGTTCGAGCAACGAAGAGATGCGCCAGTCTATTTCTTCGCGTGTGAATTTGCGCTGCAGAATCAACGGCTCAGCAAGTACCTCCATCACGCTCCATCTTGGGTTCAAAGAGCTTGCGGGATCCTGAAATATGACCTGAATTTGCGGGCGAACTTGCCGGCACGCGCGCTCCTCAAGTTTGGCAATCTCTCTACCCTCGAACCAAATACTTCCTGCCGTAGGGGATTCAAGACAGGCTAGACAAGCGGCAAGAGTGCTTTTGCCCGACCCCGATTCCCCGACTATTGCGAGAGTCGTCCCTGGAAAAACTGTGAAGGACACTCCATCCAAGGCAAGGAACTCCTCCGGAGTGCCAGCAAGACTCCGCTTCGCATAACGCTTCACCAGGTTTTCGACTCTCAGGAGTGGTTGCATGTTTTTGCCGATGGTCGCTTCAACTTTCATACTTGAAACAGGAAACCGTGTGAGACGCACTCAAGTTCACCCGTCTGGGCTCGCGTTCTTTGCAAGTGTCCATTCTTTCAGTACACCTCGGTTCAAAAGGACAACCTCGGATGGGTAATGAGCGTGCGGAGTCGCCAAGTATTGCGGGCAGTTTCGTCTTTCGTGTATTTCCGGGCCTATCGAAAACTGTAGGGATGGAGTGAAACAGAGCCTTTGTATAGGGATGGCGGGGCGACGCGAGCACCGTCTCAGCCGAACCGCATTCAGCGACCTTCCCGGCGTAAAGAACAAGCACACGATCGGCAAAGCCACAGAGCAGAGCTGGATTGTGTGTGATGAAAATCATCGCGAGACCCAGTTTTTCTCTCAGATTTCGAAATACTCCCAGGATTTCCATTTGCGTTGTGGGGTCGAGCGAGGCCGTCGGCTCGTCGGCAATCACTACGGAAGGGCCGCAGGCAATCGCTTGGGCAATCAGCACCCGTTGCCGTTGCCCTCCACTGAGCTGATGAGGATATGAGTGCGAAATGCGGTCTGCTTCTTCAGGAAAAACCTGGTCGAAAACTTGACGCGTCTGTTCATTCAGCGCACCTTTCCCTAAGGAATCGTG
>Ga0209158_1001699_pt1 | contig 14439 bp, 9 predicted proteins | sample GraSoiAngelo_140_FD_185897 | JGI IMG/M metagenome (GOLD analysis project Ga0209158, IMG submission 185897) | Grasslands soil microbial communities from the Angelo Coastal Reserve, California, USA - 14_0929_12_30cm (SPAdes) (version 2) | ecosystem: Environmental > Terrestrial > Soil > Grasslands ...
TACTGTGTATCACATCTTCATGAACCCGCCGAAGAAGGCGGGGATCTGCGACAAGTGCGGCACGCCCTTGATCATCCGCGACGATGATCGAGAGGACGTCGTGCGCACCCGCATCGAGACGTATGAGAGCCAGACGGCCCCTCTCATCAAGTACTACCGGGACCGCGGGCTGCTGCGTGAAGTCTACGCGAGCGGCCTGATCGAGGAGATTTTTCTCCGGACGATTGAAGTCCTCAAAGAGTCCGCGCAGTCGCGCGGGCGATAACTGTTATATCGGCGTCGCGATGCGACTCGCGCGCCCGCGTCGGCTAGTTTGGATAGGCTAACAGGCTGCGGACCTGTAGACTGGGGTTCAAATCCCCGCGCGGGCGTCCGCTCCCACGCCAGGATTGGCGGCGCATTTAAGCCCGACGCCTCTCTCCCGAGCGTGTGGCTTCGCTCCCCGCATCCCAGCGACGCTTCCTGTTACTTATCGCTGTCTTCGCGGTAGCGTTGTCACTCGTGAACGGTCCTAGCGGAACTCGTGTTTCGACCGTTGCGGAAGGTTCTTCGTTATCGTCGTCAGGCGAGCCGACTCTCGCGACAATCGAGCATCTCGCGCCCACATCTTTGCATCCCGGAATCCCTCCGGCGCCAGCCGCATCGGCGGTTCCGGTCCGGTCCGCAGCCGTGCCGGTCGCTTCTTTTGAGGGACTCCACTTCGGGACGAACGGACCATACACGGACGGCTACGTCCCGCCCGATGTCCAGGTGGCCGCCGGGCCGAACCACATCGTCGAGATGGTGAACGCCCTCGGCCGGATTTCGACGAAACAGGGAGGCGAGGTGCAGACCTTCCCTCTCGCCCCGTTCTTCGGCGCCCCCTCGACCGATTTTCTGAGCGACCCGAAGGTCCACTTTGACGCCGCGAGCGAGCGGTGGTTCGCGACCGTCACGGACGTCACGACGGGCAGCGTCCTCCTCGAGGTCTCCGCGACGGACGACCCGACGGGCGCCTGGATCGGTTACGCGGTGTCGACGACCGGCTGCGCGGACCAGCCGCTGCTCGGCATCAGCGATCTCGTCGTCGTCCTGTCCGCGAACGACTATTCCTCGTGCACCTCGAGGCCGTTGTATCTCGGCGTCCAGTACTGGGTCTTGAACAAGACGGATCTCGTGAGCGGCGCGCCCGCGCGATTCATGAGCTTCGGGCCGGACCCCACCCTCTTCTCCGTGCAGCCCGTCCAATCGCTCGCTCCGACAGACACCCAGTTCATGGTGACGGTCGTGAACGGCCCCCCAAGCACGCTGACGCTGTTCTCGATCACCGGGGTCCCACCCGGCCTCGTGCTCGTGTCGCGTCAAGACCTCGCGATCCGAACGACCACGGTCCCGCCGAGCGCGCCGCAACCCGGGACGAAGGACAAGCTCGACACGGGAGACGCGCGGGTCCAGGACGCGATGTGGGCGGACGGCCGCCTCTGGCTCTCCCTGGACGACGGCTGCACGCCGCCGGGCGACAATCTCGTGCGGTCCTGCGCGCGACTGATTGAGGTCGACACCACGAACGCCACGATTGCGCAAGACTTCGACCTCAGCGTCGTCGGGAAATACGTCTTCTACCCGGCCCTTCGGACGGACGGCGAAGGCCACCTCATCGTCGTCTTCGGCGAATCGTCGTCGAGCGAGTTCCCGGGGGTCATGGTCGCGGATCGGTCGGGGACCGACCCGCCGAATACGATCGGGACGCCGCAGGTCGTCCGGGCGGGCGAGGCCCCGGAAACCCTGGCGTGTTCCGGCTCCGTGTGCCGGTACGGGGACTACTTCGGCGCGGCCCGAGATCCGTCGGACCCGGGAATCGTGTGGGTCGCGGGCGAGTACGGGACGTCGTCCGGTTGGGCGACCTTCATCGCGGCGATGGCCGAGACCGTTCGCTTCACCCTGAGCTACTCTGTCCAAGGCGGCGGCTCCGGATACACCTCGCCCATTCTGACATATGTGAGCGGCGGCCAGACGACAAACGCGACACTGACGACCACGCCGAGCGTGTATGTTCTCGATGCGGGAACGCACTGGTCCGTGCCCAGCGTCCTCGTCGGGTCGACAGGGACCGAACGATGGGCAACAAACCAAGCCGTGTCCGGAGCGGCGACGGGATCCGGGACGGTTGCGTTCGGCTACGCGCACCAGTTCTCCGAATCGTTCGCGTTCCGGGTGACGGGCGGCGGATCCGGCTATGCCGCACCGTCGGTACGCTACAACCAATTCGCCGCCTCGGTTTCGAATCGCGCGAACCTGACAGATTGGGTCGACGCGGACAGCGACTACGGATTCCCGCTGTCCCTTGAGGGCTCGAACGCGTCGGAGCGCTGGCAGGCGGATTCGCAGAGCGTGAACGGGACCGTCACGTCGAGCGGGACCGTCGAGGTCCGCTATCGGCATGAGGCGTTCCTCACGTTCGCGGTCCAAGGGCCAACCGGCTCCACAATCTCGCCGGGTTCCGGGTGGTACGACTTTGGTGGGTCCGTGCAACTGACGGTGGGAGCACCCACGGGATGGGCTGTGGGCGAATGGCAAGGTGCGGGACCCGGCGCCTACTCCGGAACCCAGGCGTCTCCGACGGTCATCGTGACCGGTTCTTTCTCGGAGACCGCGATCCTCTATGCCGGTCTCACGATCGTTGCGGGTGGCGGCGGTTCCGTCTCGTACACCTACACAGGCGGGGCCGGGACGATTCCAGCGGGGTCGTCCCACACGGTCTACGTGCGGTCCGGGACGAACGTCTCCCTCGTCGAGAGTCCGTCGATCGCTTACGAGTTCACGGGGTGGAGCGGCGTGGCCACGGGGAATCAGTCGAGCATCCGAGTTACGGTGACGGAGCCCGTCCAGGTGACCGCGAGCTTCTCCCTGACAACAACCGCGGTGTTCGCGCTCTATTCCGCGGTTGGCGCGGTGATCCTGATCGCTCTCCTACTGGCGGTCGCGGTCGTACGCCGGAGGCGACGCGCGCTGCCTCCTCCTCCACCGCCCGAGCCACCGCTGCCGCCCCCACCGCCGCCATAAGAGATCGCGTGCCGACGTCGGTCGCGCTCACATGAAACCAAGGGGGCCGAGCTTCTCCGGCAGGTACGTGTCGGTGACGTAATCGAGACCGTACTTTGCGAGGGCCTGCTGCTCCGCTTTCTTGTTCATCTGGAGCATCGTCTGAATCTCGTTCCGCCAGAACTCATCGTTGAAGCGAGGATCCGACATCTCCGCATTCAGCGCGCCAACGTCCCGCGGCGTCAACACATCGGTCGGGAGTTCATAGTTCAGGATGTCGCTGGCGGTGATCCCGAGGAACTCCGCGGTCGGAGTCGCAAGGTATTCGGAGATGTGTGCCGTCTTGATTGCCCCGTAGGCCACGGACGCGTGAATCCGGAACGACCACGGATCGCCGTCAGTAAATGTCGCGCATGGGAGCTTCAGCTCTTCGTTCAATCGCTTCAGCAACCGGCGAGTGCTGCGACTCGGCTGCCCTTTCAGATGGACCAAGATGCATTTCCCGTCCTCGTCAAATCCGTTCTCCACGAGGCGGTCGAACATGCCGCCCGTCTCAATGGCCAAGATGAACTTCGCGTCCGCCTCGACGAGCTTGACTTTCTCCTTCTCAACGTTGTAGGGGATTGTGTAGCCCGCGTCGCCAACGTCGTCGCGACAGTTGATCCTCTTTCGGTCACCGGTCCGCGTGATTTCCTCGATCGTCAAGTTCCCGACGACGCTCGCTCCGCTCTCTTCCGGACGCAGTTTGAAGTCCTCCCGGAGGAGTTGTGTGATCACCTCGAGGTCCTCCGCGAGGAGGTTCGATTCCTCCTGCGCGTGGAACTTCGCGATGTCCCATCCTTCGGAGATGTAGTACATCTCCCGCAGGGTCGAGGACTTGCTCTCCCGAATCATGTCGCGAATGAATTCAAGGACGTACATCGTCCGCAGCAGCATGAGGGCCCCTTTGAGCTTCTTCGCGCTCCGAACGCCCATCAGGTGGCCGTACTTCCAGACCGCGTGCTTCGGGTCGAAGCGGATGTTCGCCTTCGTGCGGAGCGGGATCTTCATCTTCGGGATTTGGCCGCCGTCCAACTCGTTGTAGATTTCCTCCGCGATTCCATAGAGGGCGTCGACCGCCTTGTTCGACGCGGCCGGATCGGCCTTCTTCTTATTCGTCATTGAGGGTCTCCTCCGTCTCGTCGTAGTCGATCTCGCCTTCTTCCTCCGCATCGGCCGGGGGAGCTTCCTCCCCTTCGAACTCCCCGTAGTTCAGTTCCCAATCTCCCGGCAGGGGTTCTGCCCCGATGACGAGCCCAGGGTTGATTCCGCTCACGTAGATCTCCGACTCGTCGTACTCTGCCTCGTCGAGCCCTTCCAAGGCGAAACTCACAGAGGATTTCGCAACGCTGTCGATCCGCTTGAGTTCCCACGTAACCTTACCGTCCTCGCGGACCTCTGCCGGCTTCGGTTCGAGCGACTTCGGCTCAAAGCCGCGAGGGAGGAGCACGTGGAGGTTCAGCTTTTTTCCCGCGGCGGTGAAGTTGTGCGCAGTAATCGTGACGGTGTGCCGCTTGTTCTTTTCGTCGTAGGCGATCCCCTCGTCCACCCAGACGACGCCCATAATCTTTGTGATCGTCGCATCCAGAACCGGGACTTTCTTGTCCACGATCTTCGCCGACTTCTCCGCGATCCTCGGCAAGATCAGCTGGACGATCTCGAACTTCTCCTTCGTCTTCGCCCGGTGGGTTTTCTTCGTGAGGTGGGTCTTGAGCCGCCGGCCGCACTCCTTCAAGGCGAGGTCGAGTTCCGTGGTAATTTCCTCGATTGGCGCCACGGCCTCCTTCGCTTCGGAAGCGAACGGGATCTTCGTCGAGCAGAGGTGGACCAGGATGATGGCGGGCCCGAAGGGGATTCCTTGGCCGCTGCGCTGCTCGAGACCATAGCGGCGCCAGTCGACGCTCGAGACGGCGTGGCTCAAGGCGCAACCGCCGGCTTGGTAAAGGAGGGGCACGCGGTTTGCGAAGCGAAGGACTTCGACCGGCTGGTCGGGCGGCAAGTCCCCGCCGTACACAATCCCGACTTCGACTTGGAACGGGTTGCCCGCGTAGACCGCCGGGTCCCGCGTCAAGGGAGGGGCGTAGAACTCGGGTCGGAGGTTTCCCAGGACGTTTTTCAAGCCTCTCTTGATGAGTCGTTCCCCGATGGGACTGAGGCAGTCCGTCGGGGGGGCCATGAGCTTCGTGGACTGCATTGTCTCCTGGAGGGCCTTCGACTGCTCGAGGGTCAGGGAGCGCGGTTTCACCTCCGGATCGAGCCCCGCGGCCGCGCACATTTCCTTCGCGACCCGCGAGGAGACGCGAGTGAACTCTTCCCCGAGGAACGCGGAGAGCTTGTGAGACTTCGTCTCCTTCATCATCTGCATGAGGCTTCCGAGCTCAATTCCGTGCGGGTGCGGCGGGATTTCGTTGGTCTTCGGCGGAAGGTCCTCGGTTGCCCGCTCGTAGACGGCGACTTCGCCATCCGGCGCCTTGTAGGTGATTCGGGCGTGCGGATTGACGATTGCCGTCGCCTTCAGGTACTCCGGAATCGACTGTTTTCCGCCGACGTATCGTCCATTCAGCGGGATCTCCACGCGGGTGCCGTGCGCCTTCTCCCAGATGACGAAATCCTCGGAGATGATATTCGGTCGGTTCTTCTTCGTGTCTAGGATGAGCTCGATCTGGTAGGCGACGTCGTCCTCGGCGGTTTTCGACCGGATTCGGGCCGGCTTCCCGGTGGTCAGCTGGCCGTACATCACCGCTCCGGAAATCCCGAGCCCCATTTGACCGCGGGATTCGCGGCGGGCGTGGAATCGCGATCCATACAGAAGGCGTCCGAACACGTTGGGAACCTGTTTCTTCACGATTCCCGGGCCGTTGTCTTCGACCACGACAAGGAACTCGTCCTTGTCGATCTTGTTGACCTCAACGAGCGTATCTGGGAGGATCTCGGCCTCCTCGCAGGCGTCCAAACTATTCTCGACTCCCTCCTTGACGGCGGTCAGAAGTGCTTTCGTCGGCGAATCGTAGCCGAGGATCTGCTTGTTTCGTTCGAAGAACTCGGAGACGCTGATCTCCCGCTGCTTCTTCGCCAGCTCTTCGGCGATGGAGGTCGAGGGCATGCAATCACGGGGAAGGAATCAGGAGGAGGCCCGGGGTCCCATCCCGTGGCCCCGCATGTTTGGGAGTGCCATTTAAGGTTTCCTGACGGAGCGTTCGCGGGTGATTCTATGGAGAGAGAACGGATGAAGCGGCGGCCCGGGGGTGGGCGAAAGTGCTCGATGGCGGATGCGTCACGCCTCGAAAACCGCGCCGCACTTCGGGCACTTCTCGTCGTCTTCGCCGACGTCGGCACCGCAGTTCGTGCACGTGTAGGCGGCGGCCTTCGCGGCCTTCTCCGAAGGTTCCGACTTCGGCTTCCCGGCTGGCTCCTCCTTGGTACCCGGTTTCTCTTTCGGAATCTCGAGCGTCTTGCCGAGTTCCCGGGTCCGGAGCTGCCGCGTGCGGGCCGTATACCACCACAGGAAGAGGATGAGGTAGTAGAACGTGAGCGGGAGGAGCATGGACGTCCCGGTGAAGTACAGGATGAGGCCGTAGAACGCCCCCCACGGCGCCGTGAGCGGCCCGAAGTCGACATTCGAGACCGTCCAGTTCAGCGGGGTCGTGATGTTGTCCGTCACGGCGAAGCCGTACACGTAGATCGCGTCGGTCAGGCTTTGCTGTGTTTGGTACCAGGTGCCGTTCCTCGGGTTTCTCGTGGCATTCCCCGGGCTCGGCGTCATCTGGACCGGCGGTTGATCGACGAACGAGATTCCCGAGATGATCGTGAGGTTCAGCCAGACCGTGTAGTTGTCAGGAGTGGCGTTGACGGTCGTCGTCAGTTTCACTTGGAACGTGAACGTCGCCGAAGGATCCGCGCGGTACGGTTTCACGGTCCCATTGGACAAAGCCATCGTCGGGCTCGAGCCGCCATCGGGGAAGCTCTGGCGGGGGATCGCTTGGTTCTCGGAGACGAGGGTCTGCGTCGAGATGGCCGTCGCCACGAGGATTGCGATGAGGAAGACGGGCAGCGCGTTCACCGCGAGGCGCCGGACCTTCCGCTCCCCGAACCAGTACGGGAAGAGGAACACGATGAGCGGCATCAGGATGACGACGAGGCAGGTGAGCGCGCTCGTTGCGAGGAAATACATCAGCGAAACGACGAGGCCCAGGAGGACGATGTACGTGACCCGGAACCAGCGGGTCTTGCGGAACGCGCGGAACAGGTTCACCAGCCGGAGGGCGAAGGTCTCCTCGGGTGCCACGAAACCGTCCGATGCGGCCTTTTTGATAAATAGTTATGCCGCGCCATCCGGAGGCCGCGGTTCCCGCCTCCGAGTTCCAGGGCCGAGGGTTCTTATACGTTCGTCAAAATAACGCGGGACTTCCTCGGGTAGGCGGCGGATGAAGAAGCTCGTTGTGGCGATTGGCGGGAATGCGCTCGCGCCCGCAAGTGAGTCCGCGGATGCGACGGCCCAGCGCCGACGGATCGAAGCAACGTGCGCGCGACTCGCGGACCTCATTCAGGCGGGCCACGATGTCGTCCTGACGCACGGGAACGGCCCGCAGGTCGGAAACATCCTCCTGCAGAACGAGGAAACCCGCCACTTGGTCCCCGCAATGCCCCTAGACGTCTGCGGCGCGGAGAGCCAGGCGCAGATCGGCTACGTCCTGGCGCAATCGTTGCGAAACGAGTTCGCGTCCCGCAAGATCGAGCGCGACGTCGTCTGCGTCGTGACCCAAGTGCTCGTCGACGCGAAGGATCCCGCTTTCGCGAACCCGACGAAACCGATCGGCCCCTACTATACGCGGGAAGACGAGATCATCGTCAAGAAGGCGAAAGGCTGGAAGATGGTGTACGACGAACGGGGCGGCTGGCGCCGCGTCGTGCCCTCCCCGCGGCCCATTGACATCGTCGAGAAAGACGTCCTCCGGAGGCTCGTGGGCAACGGCGACGGACGGGTCGTTATCGCGGCGGGCGGCGGAGGCATCCCGGTCGTCCGGAGGGAAGGCAAGTTCGTCGGCGTCGAGGCGGTGATTGACAAGGACCTCGCCGCCGCGGTCCTCGCGCGGTCGATCGGGTGGAAGCACCTCGTGATCGCGACGGACGTCCCGCGGGTAGCCCTCGACTTCGGCAAGCCGAGCCAGCGGTTCCTCGATCGGCTCACGGCCTCCGAGGCGAGGAAGTACCTCGCGCAAGGGGAGTTCCCTCCGGGCAGCATGGGCCCGAAAATCGAGGCCGTCGTCGAGTTCTTGGAGGCCAGCGGCGAACACGCGGTGATCACGGACCTCGAACATCTCGGGCCCGCGGTCGATGGAAAAGCCGGGACGCGGATCGAGAAGAAGTGAGCGCGGAAGGATTTTTCCCGCGAAGGCCGTTCGCCGGATGAGGATGGCGAAGGTCCCGAAGCGATGGTACGAGGACTTCTTCGGGTCCGATTACTTGATCCGGTACGTCCATCCGGAGACGCCGGCCCAAGTCGAGGCGATCGACAAGATCCTGCACCTCCGGAAAGGCGGGCGCATCCTGGACGTCGGGTGTGGTGCCGGCCGGCATTCGGTCGGCCTCGCGCAGCGCGGGTACCGCGTCACGGGACTCGACCTCTCGGCGCCCCTCCTGGCCGAGGCTCGGAAAGCCGCGCGCGGCGCCGGTGTCAAGGCCACCTTCGTCCAAGGGGACATGCGTCGCCTGCGATTCCGGGGCGCCTTCGATGCGGCGATCTCGATGTTCACCTCGTTCGGGTTTTTTGATCGGCAAGAGGAGGATCGCGAAGTCCTGCGGGGGATCGCTCGGGCCCTCCGGCCGCGTGGCAAGTTTCTGATGGAACTGTTCAATCGCGACAGCCTCGTGGGGCGGATGCCGTCACAGAGCTGGCAGGCGCGCGACGACGGGACGGTCGTCCTCGAGGACGCATCGTTCGACCTGCTCCGGGGACGATTCGAGACTCGCCAGGTGATCATCGACCGGAAGGGAACGCGGGAGTTCACCGCGTCGGTCCGTGCGTACACCTTGGCGGAGCTCAGAGAGATGCTCGACGGAGCCGGCCTATTCGTCCATCGGGTGCTCGGGGGCTTGGACTTGTCAGCGTACACGGCTCGGTCGTGGCGGATGGTCTTGTATGCGGTCAAAGGCGTCGAGGCCGAAGGCATCCGCACCGTGTGGTAGCAGAGACGTTTTTGACGCTGCTCTCCCATCTCCCCGCGGTGACGCTATGGCGAAAGCGGTGTCCGGTCCATTGACCGATGCGAAGCTCGAGACGGTCTTCGTGTGGGTCCGCGATTTCAAGCGGATGCGAGCTTTCTATCACGAAACGCTCGGCTTGCCGATTGCCTACGAGAACCCCCATTTCGTCGACCTCCGCTCGGGGGGTTGTTCGATCGCCCTCCACTCGGAACGCGAGACGCACGTCCGGAGCGATGGCTGGCACATGGAGTTCCTCGTGAGGGACATCGACGCCGCGGTGAGCGAACTCTCGCGTCGAGGCGTGGACGTGGCCCCGATCCGCACCGAGAGTTTCGGTCGGATTACCACCTTCCGGGATCCGGAGGGGAACGAGATCGGGCTCGAGGAACCCGCGAAGCGCGGGCGTTGAAAAGTTTTTAGCGGTCCGACCCGCTCGGTTTCACATCGCATGGCGATCGAGGACCAGATCAAGGCCGTCGAGGACGAGATCCAGAAGACGCCGTACAACAAGGCGACCCAGCACCACATCGGGAAGCTGAAAGCGAAACTCGCCCGGCTCAAGGACGAGCAGGAGACCCGGCGGCTCAAGTCCGGTGGCGGGGGACCGAGCTACGCGGTCAAGAAGAGCGGGAATGCGACGATCGGCTTGGTCGGCTTCCCGTCCGTCGGCAAATCGACGTTGCTGAATCAGATCACGGACGCGACGAGCGCGGTCGCCGCGTACGACTTCACGACCTTGGACGTGATCCCCGGGCTGCTCGAGCACCGGGGCGCGAAGATCCAGGTCCTCGACATGCCCGGGCTGATCCGAGGCGCATCGAAAGGCCGCGGTCGCGGGCGGGAGGTCCTCTCCGTCGCCCGCGCGTGCGATCTGATCCTCTTGATGATCGACGTCTTCGAGACCCATGTGGACGTCCTCGTGGACGAGCTTCGGCTCGCGGGGATCCGGTTGAACGAGCGTCCTGCGGACGTCACCCTCACGAGGGGCCGGCGCGGGGGCCTCACCGTCAGCCCGACCGTCCGGCTGACGAAGCTCGACGAGGAGATGATTGCGGACATCTGCCGCGAGTGGGGGTACCTGAACGGCACCGTCGTCGTGCGCCAGGACATCACGGAGGACCAGCTGATCGACGTCCTCGCGGCAAACCGCATGTACGTGCGGGCGTTCGTCGTCGTGAACAAGATCGATTTGGTCTCCGCGGACTACGTGAAGCAGCTCCAGGCGAAGCTGCCGGAGTGGAGGCTCGTGCCGATCTCCGCGGAGAAAGGCGTCGGGCTCACGCGCCTGAAAGACGAGGTCTACGAGACCCTCCGGTTCATGCGGGTGTTCCTGAAGCCGCAAGGGAAAGAGGCCGACATGGCGGATCCGCTCATCGTGAAGGCGGGTTCCGACGTCGGCATGGTGTGCGACGCGATCCATCGGGACTGGCGCGGCCGGTTCCGCTACGCGAACGTCTGGGGCGCATCCGCGCAGTTCCCGGGGCAGAAGGTGGGACTCGACCACGGCCTCCAGGATTCGGACGTCCTCACGATCGTGCTGAAGAAAGGGTGAGGGATGCGCGCCTTCGTGACGGGCGGCACGGGACTCCTCGGCCGCCCCCTCGTCGAGACGCTCCAGGAGGACGGCTGGGAGGTCACCGTCCTCACGCGAGACCCCGCCCGAGCGAAGGACCTCGAGGCCCGCGGCGTGCAGATCGTCGAAGGCGACGTCACGCGGCCCCGGTTCAACGCGTCGTTGGCCCGGGCGGACGTTGTGTTCCACGTGGCCGGGCTCTACGAGGTCGGCCTCCGCGAGTTCCGCCGGATGATCGACGTGAACGTCACCGGGACCGCGAACGTCCTCGCCGCGGCGCGGAGGGAGAACGTCGGACGGGTCGTGTTCACGAGCACCGCGGGCGTCTTCGCGCCGACGCCCCGAGACCGGCCGGTGACGGAATCGGCGCCCGTCCAGACGGCGCTCCCGGATCCGTACGTCACCTCGAAGGTCCAGGCTCACCAGCTCGCGGTGGCGGAGATGCACGCCGGCCTTCCGCTGACGATCGTCCTCCCCGCGGCGGTCTTCGGTCCGGGGGACACGGGCCAGCTGGGCCGGACGCTCGCCCTCCTCGCTCGGGGTCGTCTCCCGCGGCTGCCGCGCGGATTCGGGGTGAACACCTGGACCCATGCCGCGGACATCGCCCGAGGTCATGTCCTCGCGGCCACCCGAGGGAAACCCGGTGAGCTGTACCTCCTGGGGGATCGGGTCCTCCCGGTCGTCGAGTTCTATCGGAAAGCCGCGGAAGCGGCGGGCGTCAAGCCCCCGAACCCGAGTGTGCCGTTGGGCCTCGCTCGGCTCGCCGCTCGATTCTCCGAGGCGAAGGCACGGCTCGCCGGCCGCACCCCGGTCCTTTCCCGAGCGGCCCTCGACTTCGCCCGAGTCGACATCGTCGTGGACGCCTCGAAAGCCCGCCGGGACTTGGAATGGACGCCGGCGCCCCTCGAGGACCGGATTCGCGAGACGATGGCGTGGTACGTCGACACGTACCGGATTCGCGGGGCGCCGTTGCCCGTCAAGCCAAACACTCCATCCGGCTAAGGGCCTTCATGCGCTGACGCGGAGGATCCGAATCGCCGCGCCGGCTGTGGCCAAGAGCGTTCCGACAACCCCGACCGAGCCGAACCAGATCGCTGCGTTCCAGGAAATCATCAGGCCAAGGATCATGAGCGCGACGCTGGCGGCACCTCCGAGGAGCGCGAACCACATCGCTGCCAGGGCGAGGACCCGTCCTTCTTGGCGCTTTCGGAACGAGAAGGCTCCGAGCAAGAGGACGAGGCCGAACGAGCCCCAGCCCAGCGTTGCGTAGAAGAGGGTGAAACCGGTCGGCGTCGCCCCGACGAGGCCAAGAATGGCACCGAGGCACAGGAGGATCGCCGAAAGGCGATTGGAGTCCAGAGCAAAGACCTCCGCATCACGCGAGCCGGTGCATCCGACGGAGGTCTCCCTCGAACGGCTTCAAATTCGCAGGGACCTCGACGCCCGCGAACTCGACGTTCAGCGAGAGACCCTGGTCCCGCTTCCGTTTCCAGATGTCCGCGTTGAACGCGACGAGGCCTTCCGTGAAGTCGGCGCGCGAGGCCGGGATCCCGTCCCGAGGCAGGGGGAAGCGCTCCGCATGCACGCTCCCGCCGTACACGGACCGCCAGATCTTGTCCGTCGAGAACGGCGCGACCGGGGCGAGGAGCCGCACGAGGTCCCGCAGGCATGCGTGGAGCGTCCACCGGGCACCCGTGTCCCCTTCGTACGCCCGGGCCTTGACCATCTCGACGTAGTGCGGCGCGAACAGGTTCCAGAGGAACTCCCGGCATCGGTTCGAGGGCAGGAACAGGTTCAGATCCTCGTAGGCCCCACGGCACGATTCAACGAGCCGGTTCAGCTCCGCGAGGATCCATTCGTCCGTGGGTTGGAGCTTACCCGCATCCGGCTCGTCGAAGGAGGAGATGAATCGGGCGACGTTCCAGAGCTTCGTTACGAACTTCGCCGCTCCGCCGACCTTAGCCTCGTTGATGCGGAAGTCGTCTCCCGGGTTCGTCTCGCTCGCAACGAAAATCCGGATTGCGTCGGCCCCGTGTTTCTTAATCAGCGGCCAGGGGTCGATCACGTTCCCGATTGTGCGGTGCATCGCGTGCCCGCGGGTATCGAGGCCGAGGCCATGGATGAACACGCGGTGGAACGGCTTCGACTTCCGCACGAGCCATGACTTGAGCATCGTGTAGTAGAGCCACGTCCGGACGATTTCCCGGCCTTGCGGCCGAAGCGAAAGGGGGAAGTTCGCGGCGAAGAAGTTCGGGTCCCCGCGGTACCGAGTGAGGAACAGGTTCGAGACACTCGAGTCCATCCAGGTGTCGAACACGCGCTCCTCCCCGACGAAGTCCTTCGAGCTGCACTTCGGGCACTTTACGAACGGCGCGGGGTCCTTCCATGGGCGATAGTATTTCCCGGGAGGCGGCGCGAGGGTCTCCCCACACTGCTTGCAGTACCACAGCGGGATCTCCGTGTGGTAGTACCGCAGACGGGAGATCGGCCAGTCGATTGTCAGGCTGTCGATCCAGTCGAGGACGAGCTGCCGGTGCCGCGTCGGCCGGAACTCCATCTCGGCCGCGAGCCGGCGGAGGTCGTCGCGGAACTCGAGCTGCTTCAGGTACCAGGCGTCGGAGGAGAGGAACTCGATCGGGTTCAGGGTCCGCGAGCAGATCGGCGTCTTGTGTTGAATCGGCTCGAGCTTCTCGAGGAAGCCGCCGGCCCGGAGTTGCTCGATCGCCTTCTCGCGGGCGGTTTCGACTTTTAGCCCTTTCAACGGTCCCGCGACTTCCGTCATTCTGCCATGCTCATCGATCGCCTTCACGGGTTCGAGCCGCAGTTCTCGGAACAGCTGGAGGTCCACCATGTCGCCGTACGAGCAAATCATCGCGGCACCGCTCCCGAACTCCGGCTTGGCTGTCGGATGTGCCAGGATCGGCACCTCGTGGCCGTACAGGGGCACGCGCGCCTTCTTCCCGGGGAGGCCGGCGAACCGCGCGTCCTCCGGATGGACGATCGCCGCGCGGCAGGCCACGAGCAGCTCCGGTCGCGTCGTCGCGATCCGTATCTCCCCTCCCGATGTCAGCGGGAATTTCATCCACACGAGGTTCGAGGGCCGCTCCTCATAGTCGATATCGGCTTCGGCGAGCGGTGTCTCGCAGACCGGACACCAGAACGTCGGGCGCTCGCCTCGGTAGAAGAGCCCTTTCGGCCAGAGCTCGAGGAAGATCGCCTGGCTGAAAGCTCGGTATTCGTCGGAGTCCGTGTAGTACGTGTGCTCGAAGTCCGCTGACATGCCGACGCGGACCGCGAGCTCGAGCAGGCCGTTGCCGATTGCCTCGATCTCCTTGCGGCATTCCTTGATGAACGCCTCGCGGTCCCAGCGGTGGAGCGGCTTGCCCGTCTTCCTCTCGACCGTCCGCTCGATGTTGATCCCATTCCGGTCCAGGCCGAACGGGAAGAGGACGGCGCGACCGAGCATCCGTTGCGCGCGAGCGATCATGTCGATCATCGCGTACGCCATGACGGCGCCGACGTGCCAGGATCCGCTCGGATACGGCGGCGGCGTGTCGATCACATACGTCGGCTGCCCACGCTCGGGGGCGAAGCGATACAGA
>Ga0209158_1001701_pt1 | contig 14421 bp, 10 predicted proteins | sample GraSoiAngelo_140_FD_185897 | JGI IMG/M metagenome (GOLD analysis project Ga0209158, IMG submission 185897) | Grasslands soil microbial communities from the Angelo Coastal Reserve, California, USA - 14_0929_12_30cm (SPAdes) (version 2) | ecosystem: Environmental > Terrestrial > Soil > Grasslands ...
AGCGGTTCGAGATGAATGTCGCTTGCGCCCACGCGATGCGCTTCGATCAACAACATCGAAACCATGCGGATAATGGGCGCATCCGTTTCGTCGCCTTCCACCGCCGCGCCTGTCTCCAGTTCCAGTTCGAGGTCGACATCTGCGCCGAGTTTTTCTTGGAGAATGTCCGCGGCCTCGCCGGCCGTGCCGTAGTATTTGATCAGCGCTTCGCGGATTTTTGCCGGGCTCGTGCAAATCAATTCGATCTCGCGCTGCAAAAGAAAACTCAAGCTGTCGATCGTGTCGATATCGAGCGGATCGCCCACCGCCACGACCAGCCCGCTTTCACCAAACGCTACCGGAATGACTTTGAAACGACGCGCGTCTTCGGCTCGAATTTGCCTGATCACCACGGGCGGAATGACCATCATGGAAATGTCGATCCAATCCATGTGCGCCTGCCCGGCAAGCGTGCGTGAAACATCCGCCTCCGAAACGACGCCGTCCCGGATTAAAAGACCGACAACGTTGTTCTCGCCGTTCAAGCGCGACCGTGCGTTTTCAATCTGCGGCCGCGTCACCAGTCCCGCGTCGTGCAGAAGGTCGAGCACGTAGGTTTCGTTTTTTTGCACAGGATCTCAGCGGTTATTCGACGGTCACACTCTTGGCGAGATTGCGCGGTTTATCGACATCGCGGCCAAGTTCGACCGCGAGATGGTAGGCGAGGAGCTGGAGCGGGATGACGGTGAGAACGGGGCTGAGGCAATCGGGCACGTCCGGGAGCAAAATAATCTCGTTTGCCAGCCCTTTGAGTTGCTTCGCGCCGTTGCCGCTGGTAATCGCGATGATCGGGCCTTTGCGCGCTTTGACCTGCTCGATGTTATTCAAATTTTTCGAAAACACGGCGTCATCGGGCGCGATAAAAATGGAGGGAAGATCGGGCCGCACCAGCGCGATGATGCCGTGCTTGAGCTCGGCGCTGGGGTGTCCTTCTGCGAAAAGATAAGTGATCTCTTTCATTTTCAGCGCGCCTTCGACTGCGATGGGGAAATTGAACTGGCGACCGAAGAAAAGCATGCCGCTAACATCGACATATTTTTTTGCGATCGCTTTGACTTGATCGCCCAACTTCAAAACTTCCTCGATTTGTTCCGGTAACGTTTCGAGTTCTTTAATAATGCGTGTTCCTTCCGCAGTGGAAAGATTTCTCATTCGGCCAAGAAGCAGGCCGATGAGTGTGAGGATGACGAGTTGAGATGTGAATGATTTGGTCGCTGCGACGCCGATTTCCGGGCCGGCGTGCATGTAAACGCCGCCGTCGCTTTCGCGCGCGATCGTGCTGGCCACGTTATTGCAAATACCGAGCGTGCGATACCCTTTGCGCCGGCTTTCCCGCATCGCGCCGAGTGTATCGGCAGTTTCGCCGCTTTGGCTGATCGCAAAAACGAGCGTGTCCGGCGTCATCGGCGTATTGCGATGGCGAAATTCACTCGCGTACTCCACTTCGGTCGGAATGCTCGCGAGCTGCTCGATCAAGTATTCCCCGACCATGGCGGCGTGAAGCGCGGTGCCGCAACCGGTGAGAACGACGCGGCCGACTTCGCGCAACTGTTCTGGCGTCATGTTCAGGCCGCCGAGCTTGGCCGTGCAATCCTCAAGGCTGAGGCGGCCGCGCATCGCGTCTCGGACCGAATCAGGTTGCTCAAAGATTTCCTTGAGCATGTAGTGGGGATAATCGCCTTTCTTAATGTCCTCCGCGGTGAACTCGACTTTGCTAACCTGGTGATCGCCGGTCTCGCCAGCGAGCGAGCTGATCTCGAACTTGTCGCGTTCGACTGCGACCACGTCGAAGTCGTTCAAGTAAACCGCGTCGCGTGTGTAAGCGACGATCGCGCTCACATCGCTGGCCAGAAAATTTTCGTCTTTGCCAACTCCAAGAACGAGCGGGCTGCCGCGTCGCGCACCAATGATAAAGTTCGGGATGTCCGCGTGAACAACGGCGATGCCGTAGGTGCCAATGACTTGTTTCAAAGCCGTGCGCACGGCGTTGACCAGGCGCGCCTTGGAATCTTTTCCGTCCAACTGCTGATAAATGCTCCCGATGAGATGAGCAAGCACCTCGGTGTCGGTTTGCGAGCGGAAATCATTGTCGCCGTCGCGATTCAACTGCTCCTTGAGCGCCTGATAATTTTCAATCACGCCGTTATGGACGAGCGCGATTTTTCCACTGGCGTCGAAATGCGGGTGCGCGTTCTCGTCGTTCACCTTCCCATGTGTCGCCCAGCGCGTGTGACTGATGCCAAACGAGCCCGATGCCGGTTTTTTCGCCATCAACTTCGCGAGCGCGGCGATGCGTCCGGCGCATTTGCGTGTCTCAACCCGATCACCATCGACAATTGCAACTCCCGCTGAGTCGTAACCGCGATATTCGAGTCGACGCAAGCCGTCGAGCAAAATGGGCGCGGCCTCCGATCGCCCGACGTAGCCGACAATTCCGCACATATTGAGGACGGGAAACTAATGTCTCCCCGTCACTGTAGCAACCCGCCTAAGGTGGAAGAAAAGCGACCGCCACAGCAAAAAGGTTGCCGGAATGCGCAGACCCTGAGTTATTAAATGTGTGGCAACGCAGAACTCTCCGCGGCGCGATTCATCTGCAGCGCATGCATCGTTGTCTCCCCCCGCGCTGCCGCCCGGAACGACGCAGCGCACGCTTGCCATCGTCATGGGCGGCGGCGCCGGCACGCGTTTGTTTCCATTGACGAAAGACCGGGCAAAACCGGCGGTCCCGCTTGGCGGAAAATATCGCATTGTCGACATTCCGATTAGCAACTGCCTGAACTCAGGACTGCGCTCGATTTACGTGCTCACGCAATTCAACAGCATGTCGTTACATCGACATATTCAGGCGAGCTATAAGTTCGACAATTTCTCGCGCAGCTTCATCGATATTCTCGCAGCGCAGCAAACGCCGGAGGGCTCGCAATGGTACCAGGGCACGGCCGACGCCGTGCGGCAGAACATGCGCTACTTCCTCGAGCGGCCTTTCGATTATTACCTCATCCTGAGCGGCGATCAGCTTTATCGCATGGATTTTCGCGCGCTCCTCCATCAGCACATTCAATCCGGCGCGGACATCACACTCGCGACCAAACCTGTCCATCGGCATCAGGTCTCCGAATTCGGCATCATGCAAAGCGGTGTGGATCGGCGCATTGTTCATTTTGTCGAAAAACCAGCGGACGACGCCGTGCTCCAGGAAATGAAAATCAGCCCTGAATTGCTGCGGGCGATCGGTTCGAGCGAGGACGAAGAATTATTCCAAGCCTCGCTGGGCATTTATGTTTTCAATCGCGACGTCCTGGTCAAATGCCTGGAAAATAATCTGGTCGATTTTGGCAAACACATCATTCCGCACTCGATCAAAGATCGACATGTGAGCGCGTTCATTTTTAAAGGCTACTGGGAAGACATCGGAACGATCCGCGCTTTTTATGAAGCGAATCTCGATCTTACGGACCTTGTGCCGGAATACAGTTTCTTCGACTCGGAAGCGGCGATTTATACGCATCCGCGCTTTTTGCCAGGCAGCAAAATCAACGGTGCCGCTTTGCGGCAGGCGATTATTTCGGACGGCTGCATCATTTCTGATGCTCATTTGGAACGCTGCGTCGTTGGGATCCGCAGCATTATTCAGAGCGGCGCGACCATTCGCAACAGCATCGTGATGGGCGCAGACTATTTCGAACAAGATCGACACGGAGATTTAGCTCGACCTCCGATCGGAATCGGGCGCAACTGCGTGATCGACCGTGCGATCATCGACAAAAACGCGCGCATTGCCGACGGGGCTGTGATCACGCCGGAAGGGAAGCCCGAGAATTTGGACGCGGACAACTATTTCATCCGGGACGGCATCGTGGTAATACCAAAAAACGCTGTTATTCCAGCGGGTTTTTGGATCTAATCGGCTGCGCGCCAGGCTACCGGGTATCGCTCGACCCCGTAGGCCCAAGACCAGCGGCAGCGTCAGGCGCTATTTCCCATTTTTCCTGTTTATTCCACGGGATGGTAGACTCACGATGCGCGTCTGGATCGTCGACCAGGCGAACCTGCTCTTTCTGCGCGGCACAGGAAACAAACATGGTGGCGCTCGCGAGCAAAAGTGCGGTCGCGATTTTTCTCTTTAAATCAGGAATGAGTGCCCGCATAGATGACAGTATCTCCAGGTTGCACTTGGACGCCACGCGCCAAGCTATTGGTAATAACATCGCCAATGGCGGTAGCAGGTTCAACCGAAGAAATACGAATTTTTCCGATTAGAATTCCTTCCCGCAAAACGAGCATTTCTGAATTCGGTTCTACGCCTTGGCGGCCGCCGAGATTTAAAACTACGAAATTGTAAGCTTGGTTGACCGCGAGGACGGTGCCGCGAACCCTTGGTTTACCTGCTCCCGCTTCTCGCCGCTTTCTTTCCGGCTGAGCCATTTGGGCCGGGCGTTCCCTTGTTGGTCCAAGTTTCTCGGACAAAAACGTGTTCTCGCGTTCGGCGCTATCGAGCTGACGGCGGGTGTCATCGAGTTGCGCCTGTAATTCCGCCGTCGAAGGAGCACCCGGATTCACGCTCGTAGCTTCGGGGCCAGGTCCTTCTGTTCGATTTTGCAGCGATGCGATCTCCGCTTGACTCGCCTGCAATTTGGATTGCAAATCGGCTTTTTCCTTTAAGACCTGCGCGAGATCCGCTTCGGCTTTGGCGGCCTTGCTTTCGCCATCCGCGTCAGTCGGAGTCATTGGACTCGCATTCGCTTTCCCGGTCCCCGGCTTCGGCTCTTGCACCAGTCGGCGGTGCTCAGCCGCGTCGCGTGCTGCGGCCGTGCTTGCTAAATTCGCGTGCAGCGCTTTTACCCTGATGGTGTTGAGGATGCTGAAACCAGAGGCGAAAACCAGGATCAGCATGGAAATTCCGAGCAATGTTTTGGGCGAGTTGTCGAAGCTCATGGATTTTGGAAGCAACGTTGAACAATGTTCTTCTAATCGTGTACCAATCAAGAATGCAATTCTGATTTGATTCCTGAGGTTGATCGCGACCGTTGCGGAGTCCGGAATTCGCTTTGCGTCTCGCCGAGTTTCAATCTATAGAAAGCGCTTCATGGGTCAGCAGCATCGAGTTCGGGCCAAACGCAAACGGCGGAAAGCCTACATCCGGCGCAGGCGAGCTTCCGTCAAATTAACGCGCCGCGAAGCAACTAGACCTAAGGCAAAGAAATCCCCCCTCACGACAGAATAGGCCAAGGTGACGCATTCTCGCGAGTGCAACGCTAAGGTCGACATCCGGGGCGCCAAACTTTAGCGATGCGGCAACGCGCACGTTATTTAATTGTCGATGGTCACAGTATTGTTTTTGCGTGGTCCGATTTACGCAAACTCCATGAGCGCCGCCCGTCGCTGGCTCGTGACGCGTTAATCAAGCAGCTGCGTGACTATCAGGATTGGAGCGGCGTTCGCGTGGTAATCGTTTTTGATGGGAAAGGTCCGACTGTCACTGGGCAATCAGACCCCCTTGACGTGCAAATCTTTTATTCACGCCGCGGACAAACAGCCGATACGATCATCGAGCGGCTCGCCAGCAAATACGCGGCGCGGTTTGACCTGATCGTAGCCACTTCTGATTTTATGGAACAACAGACGGCGAGCGCTTGCGGTGCTGAATGCATGTCACCGGAAACGTTGCGGAAATTCATCCAAGAAGGCCGGCCCCGTGTTTGGCGATCGTCACGCGGTAAGTGATTCAGGCAGCGCCAAGAAGGGTTGTTGCGGCCGGTCCGGAGTTTCGCGACGGGAACCTTGCTGGCAGGTCGCCAGCACGCGCGAAAGTACAGAGTAAAGTTGTTCGATCGGCAGATTCTTGCTCACATACCCGTTTGCGCCGGCCCTCAAAGCTGCGTGCATTTTTTCTTCGTCATAACCGACTCCCGTAAAGACAACGATGGGAATCGTCGGATTAATTTCGCGGATGAAGGAGATGAGCGAAATTCCATCCACTTTTGGCATCCTAAGATCGACAATTACAACTTTGCAGTCATTGTGGGCGAGCCAGGAGGCTGTTTGAAATCCGTCGGTCAGCGCCTGGCAGGAATGGCCCTTTTGCCGCAGGTAAGTGACGAGAAACCGGGTGATGGCGGGGTCATCGTCGATGATAAGAAACTGGAAGGTTTCGGGGTTCGAAGGCGCCATGGCTTCTAATTATTACCATCTTTACTATAAGCACTAAGCTTGCCAACGTCTCTTGAGCCTTAATCTGGCACCAAAAAATTCTTCGAACTCGGTCGAGGACGGATTTTCGTGGGTTCGTTCCGGAGTACTGGGCCCCGATTACTGTCGTTAGCTTAATCGGAGGCTCTTCTCGATTTCTTTTACGCGCGCAAAAAGCTTACCCAGCCGGCGCACCCAAGCCATCTGTTGTTTGGCCTCGGCAAGCGGCACGGCCGGCGAGGCCCACCAGACGCCGCCGCTAATGTTTTTGGAGATGCCGCTTTGCGCTCCGATGGCCGTGTTATCGCCGATCTCGATGTGTCCAATAATACCAACCTGGCCTCCAATCAGGACCCGCTGGCCGATGCGAACACTTCCGGCAATTCCAGTTTGTGCCGCGATAACCGTATACTTTCCAACGACTACGTTGTGTGCCACTTGCACGAGATTGTCGATCTTTGCTCCCTCCTGGATCCAGGTTCGGCCAAAACGGGCGCGATCGACGGTCGTGTTGGCGCCGATTTCAACGTCGTCATCGATTTGAACGATGCCGACTTGCGGCACTTTTTCATAACACCGCTCCGCCGGCTCAAAACCAAAACCATCTGCGCCAATGATGGCGCCGCTGTGAATGACCACGCGCGCGCCGACGCGAGTGCGCTCGCGGATGGTAACGTGAGGGTAGATGATGCAATTCGCGCCCACGATAGCTGCGTGACCGACGTAACTTCCGGCGCCGATTACCGTGAAGTCGCCGATGGTTGCGCCGTTTTCAATGACCACATGTGGTTGAATCGAAACGCGGGTTCCCAGCTTGACGCCTGGATCGACAATCGCGCTTGGATGAATTCCGGGCGCAAATTCGATCGGCTTGGGCGCGAGTTTTAACACCACTTGTTCGAATGCCTTTGCCGGATTTGAAACGCGAATTTGAGCCGAGGAAATCTGTTCCGCAAAATCTGCCGGCACAAAAACCGCGGAGGCGCGCGTCTTGCGCAACTGCGCCGCGTACTTTGGGTTGTTGAAAAAGGAAACTTCCCCGTCGGTGGCGTCGACCAACGATGCAGCGCCAGTGATTTGCTGTGCCGGATCACCGAGCAGCTTGCCGTCGCACATCGTTGCGAGTTCCTGAAGAGTGAACGTCACTGTTTTCTGTAGCGGCGCTATATGAAGCGTCGCCAGTAGTTAAGCGGTCGTGGTTCGGCGGTCATAGACCGCCGTTACAGGCTGGCGCGCACCTGGTCGAGCTTCCCGGCCGATCCGAGCTTTTCGTTTTTGTGCGCGATGAAGTTGGCGTACTCCTCGACAAAAATTTTGCCGGGCGGACGAAAATCGAATTGTTCGGGATGGTCGCGAAAGAACTCGCGATGCACGCGAGTCCAGACGAGACGCCCGTCTGTGTCGATGTTGACCTTGGTGACGCCGAGCTTGGCGGCGGGCAAATATTCTTCCTCATTCACGCCACGCGCCGACGGATCGAGCTTACCGCCGGCGGCATTGATCCGTTCAACTTCCGATTTCGGCACGCTCGATGAACCGTGCATGACAATCGGCGTGGGCGGCAGGCCGGCTTTTTTGACCTTATCGCGAATTCCTTCGATCACTTCGAAGTGCAACGATTGTTGACCTTTGAATTTGTAAGCGCCGTGACTGGTGCCGATGGCGGCGGCGAGCGAATCGCATTTGGTTTGCTTGATGAACTCAACAGCCTCATCCGGATTGGTCAGGCAAGCATGTCCTTCGTCCACTTTGATATCTTCCTCGACGCCTCCGAGCATGCCGAGCTCGGCCTCGACGCTGATTCCTTTGGCGTGTGCTTTATCAACGACGCGTTTGCTTATCGCGACGTTTTTTTCAAATGGCTCACGACTGGCATCGATCATGACCGAGCTGTAAAAACCGGAAGCGATGCAATCATAACAGGCCTCCTCGTCGCCGTGATCGAGATGGACGGCGAAAATCGCTTCGGGAAACATTCCTTCAGCGGTGCGGATCATGGCTTCGAGCATGCGTTTATCAGCATACTTTCGGGCGCCTTTCGAGAGCTGGATGATGAATGGCGCGCGGCTTTGGACGTTGCCTCGAAACAGGCCGAGGAGCTGTTCCATGTTATTGATGTTGTACGCGCCGACGGCGAATTTGCCGTAGGCGACTTTGTAGAGTTGAGCAGTGGTGACGATCATAGGTTGACGATGTCGATCTTGCGCGCAGGCACGGTTACGCGGCAAATCTTAATTCGGAAATCGCGAATCGGAAATCTGAAATTGTCAGTTTCCGTTCGGGCTGGCGGGCAACATGACGCTCACCAGTGTGCCGTGTGATGTCGAATCGATGTCGACGCGGCCGTTGTGATCGAAGACGGTGCGCTTGACGATGGGAAGGCCAAGTCCCATCCCGCGCGGCTTGGTTGTGCAAAAAGGCGAAAAGATTTTGTCCTTCAAATCGGGCGCGATTCCTTTGCCGTTGTCGCGCACGGTCACGATGACACCGCTGGCATGTTTGCCTTCGCGGATCGGTTTCGCGGCCAGGGTAATACGCGGTTTGGTCCGTCCCGAGAGCGCTTCGGCTGCGTTCGCGACGAGATGCGCGAAGGCCTCGGCCAGTGCTGTTTCGTCACCCAGCACTTTCGGCAGGTCGTTAGAAAGCGAAGTTTCAACCGCCAACCCGCCATTGGGGCCGAAGCGATCGCGCGCGATCTCGATTGCCTTTCTCACAGGCTTGCGCACGTCGATCGGTTTGAACACGAGCTCAGGCGGATGCGCAAAGTTGTTGATTTGGGTGATGATCTTATCGAGCCGGTCGATCTCGCGAACAACGATTTCGTTGAAATCTTTTCGAAAATCGGCGTCGTCAAATCGCTCGGGAAGAAGTTGCGCGAAGGTTTTGATCGCAACGAGCGGATTGCGAATTTCGTGAGACATGCTGGCGGCCAAGTCGGTCCAAAAGACGGCACGATCGAGGAGAGTTTGCTTTTCCCGCAAAGTTTCCTCGGCTGTGAGATCGTGGACGACAGCGACCGCGCCGAGAGGCGTGTGTTCGCTCATAAGCCGCCGTGTCTCGACTGCGAGCGATCGGCGCGTCGTATTGTCGATCCATTGTTGCGGCGGCAGAGTGATCTTTGCGTCGAGCGTCTCACGAAGAAATGCGCCGAGATTGCTTCCCGCAGATTCGATCGGCTTATTCAGGACGTCCTTGCTCGACAATCCTAAAATCTGTTCGGCGGTGGGATTGAACCAGCGAACAATGGCGTTTTCATCGGTCGCCACGATTCCCGGCGGAATTGATTTGAGCAGAGTTTCAGCCAGGGTTTTTTGCAGGGTGATTTCCTCGGAGAGAAGCGCGTTTTCGAGGACAGTCGAAACATGCTCGGCCAGAATCATCAGTCCTTCGAGGTCGTGATACTCGAAGCGCTGCCCGGTTACGCGATGACCAAAAAAGAGCCATCCGATAATCCGGCCCCGCGCATAGAGCGGCACGATCACTTCCGCGCCGAATGTGTCGAGCGCACGACGAAGAAGTGATCGCTCGGCGCGGTCGGGCGTTTGCGCGAGATTCGCGCGGCAAATCAAATGTGCGTGCAGCTCAAACCAGCGCACGAGCGGGTCGCGTTCACCAAATTCAACCTCGTTCGCCTCGGGCAAGCAGCGTAGGCCGGCCCGTAGCCGATAGTGATCGCCTTGGCGAATTTTTGAAAAAATCCCGACCCGCGTCACCCCGGCGGCATCAGCGACGTTTTCCACAACACTGGCGAGGAGCGCGTCGACGTTATCGAACCGGCGGAAGACACGGGGAAAGCGCAACAAGGGTAGCGAAGGCATTCCATGGCGATCGGTCGCAGCGTCAACTCTGGGTGGCGGCTGGGTGAAAGTAACGCCGCTGGATTCTTCGCGCAGTTCCCGATTGTCTTGCAAAACTTTTAAGTAGTCGAACCCGCGTCCGACCAGCGCCTGGAGGTGAGGCCGGTCGAGCTGGAGGTCATCGGCTGCGTAAATTCCGCTTTGCTCGGCTTCGCGCAAAGGTTCGGAGCGCGCTGTGCCCAGCGCGATGATCAGGACCTCCGGCCAGTCCTTTTGAATTTGATCGAGCAAATCGCGACTTTCCTTCGCGCGGAGATCCATGATGAGCAGCGCGGGATTGCTTTGCTGCAAGACGGCATCGAGACGACTCGTATCCGACACGTGACGCGTTTGCGCGATCGTGCGCAGGAACGCTTTCACCCGCCGCACGAGATCGGGATCCTGCGTGTATAAAATGCAGACCGGCGAAGGCATCATGCCGCGGCCACCTCGCAGTCAAAGCGAACGAGCGGCAGCAGAATGTGAAACGCCGTGCCCTTCTTGAGTTCGCTCTCCACTTCGATTTGGCCGCCATGTTCCTGAATTATTCCGTGGACGACCGACAATCCCAAGCCGGTGCCGTAATCTTTTGTGCTAAAAAACGGATCGAAAACATGGGGGATGTCCTCGCCGCGAATTCCTTCGCCCGTGTCGCGGATGGTGATGCGAAGGACGTCTTGCGATTGACCATTGCTATGCGTGATCGCGGCCACCCACTCCTCGTCGGTCCTGATTTGTGTCCTTACACTGAGTTCACCGCCTCGCTTCATCGCATCCATGGCGTTAATGAAAAAGTTGAGGAAAACCTGTTCGAGCTGGTCGGCATCGGCGCGTATTGTATCAACATTGGCCTCCCAGGAACGAATTAATTTGATGTCTTTCTCATACAATCGATGACCGATGAGCAGGAGCGACTTTTCCAAAACGTCGTGCACGTGCATCGGCTTGAGATGAGGTTTGGTTGGCCGCGCGAAACGGAGCAACTGGTTGACCAGCGAATCGATTCGATCGATCTCGTGACCGATCAGGTTTGAGAATGTTTCCCGAAAATCGGAATCGTGATATCGCTCGGGCAGCAGTTGCGCGAAAGTCTTGATCGAGACGAGCGGGTTTTTGATTTCGTGCGCCATCCCGGCGGAAAGCGTGCCTAGACTGGCGAGGCGATCGCTACGGCGAATTTGCAGCTCGAGCCGCTTGAGCGCCGTGATGTCGGTCAGCACCATCAATGCGCCGAGTACTTGTCGATCTTCGCCGCGAAAGATGGACGTGCTGGCGCGAACAATGACGCCTCGATCATCGAAGCGCAGGACAAGGTCGTTATTTTCCTGGCTCTCACCGGTTCGTAATGTGTCGCGCAATGTATTTCGGAGGACCTCTGGAAGTTCATCGATGGCGTGATCGAGAATATCCCGAGAATTTAGTTCTGTGATCTGCCCGGCCTCGCTGTTGAAAACGGTAATGCGTTCGTCAATTCCCGCCGCGATCACGCCGGTAGTCAGATTTTCGAGCAGCGTTTCGTTGTAGATTTTTGCATTCTGCACTTCGGTAAACAGCTCCGCGTTTTCAATGGCGACGGCCAGCTGACCGCAAAGAACCTGGAGCGCGTTCTGCTCGACGCTGCCATAGATTCGTCCGGATAGGCGCGGGCCGAGTAGCATCACGCCCTCGAGTTGGTCGCGCGCGAAAATTCCCATTCCGACGGCGAGATTGAGATGCCGCATCTGGGCAATGACACGGTGGACTTCCGGCGTGGGCCGAATACGATCTAACTCATCGAGCACGATCGGCTGGCCCGAGGTGCGGAGGTAGGTCAGGAGCGGGTGGTCTTTCGAAAGGTCAATCCGGCTCTCACGTGTGGGTGGGGGATGGTGCTGCGCGTAAACTTCTTTCTGCGCGAGCAGAATCAAAACCCGATCCGTACCTACGGCCTGTGCGATCGTCCCGGCGAAGCGTTCGAGAAGTTCACGTAGGGTCGTGACCGATTTTAAAATTGCCGTTGCCTGGTTCATCGTCGCTTGGAAGTCGATACGCCGCGTACCGACGAAAAGCCGGTCGGCCAGGCGCTGAGAAAGTCCGCGCGCAGGCGCCATCGCGAAAGCCACAACGAGCGCAGCGACAATGTGTGCTAATGACGTCGACTTGCTCGGCAGCAGCGGGGCAAAAACGTTGAATGTGAGCCACCATACGAACCCATAAAGAACGAGAAGATAGACAACCACGAGCACGTAAGCCATCGCGCGCCGGAGGAAAAAGCCTACCTCTAAAATTTTTCGAGTGGCGATGCCGTACGCGATTACGAGACTGAAGATGATGATGCGAAACGGCGCGAACCAGATCGCGCGCGACGGTCCAAAAAAGTATTCCAGCAGGAATGAGAGCAGCAGCGTGAAGGCCATCACTGAGACCGCGCCGATGAGGATGAATGCGAGCTCCGCGCGCACGCCGCCCGAAGCAGTTCTCAAATCGCGTGAGCACGTGATAACCAGAGTAATGATGGCCGCAGCGAACCAAAGCGCGTAGACATAGACGCCGGAACCGTAAACCGGTTCGGGCGCAGTCGTCCCCACGCGATGCACCAACTGCGCGCCCACCAAAAAGAACTTTGTCTGACAAAATCCAATCATCGCAACAGTAAGAGCGATCCAGACGCGTGAACGATTGAGAATGGTGCCCCAAGTCCCGCTTGTTTCACGTATCGAAAGGCGGAGTAGATTAAATGTGGCGAGAATCAGCAGCCCGGCGGCAGACGCCTCGCGGATGCACAACGTGACGATGGTGAGATTCGTCGTGGTGGAACCAAAGTAGAGAGCTGCTAACCACCCGACGGCCGAGAAAGACAACAGAAGAAAACACTGATTCGACTTGCGACGCGGGTTAGCAAGAAAAACCGTAAGCCCAAGCGCGGATTGAATAATTACCGCCCCAAGAATTGGGACCGTTTCGCTGTTCATTAGAGAAAGACGCGATTTACCACGAGTGAACTCGCGCTACCGCCCAGTCCGCGGACATTCAGGAGAGCGCGATTAACCTTCGCTTTCCGTGGACGACGCGGGACGACATCGAGATCGCATTCTGGATCGGCGATCTGATAGTTCGCAGTCGGCGGAATTAGCTGGTCACGAATACTCAGTGCGCACGCGGCGATTTGAAGTGGGCCTGCCGCGGCCAACGGATTTCCGGTCACACCTTTAATGGAGCTTACGGGAATTGAATAGGCTCGGTCGCCAAATACCTCTTTGATAAAATGCACTTCTGCCGCATCCAGCGCGGGATCACCGGGACCGTAGGCGGAGATATAATCAATATCATCCTTTGTACACCTCGCGTTGGCTAAGGCGATTTCCATCGATTTGCGCAAGCCTGAAGCAGGCTTGTCTGGATCGAGGTCGCGTTGCGCACCGTAGCCACTCATCTCGATATAAATTCGTGCTCCTCTTGCTTCTGCCCGTTCGAGATTCTCGAGCACAAACATTGCCGCGCCTTCGGATAAAACGCCCGACTCCCGTGAGAGGTCGAATGGCCTGCTGGCTCGTTCTGGCTCGCCGTTCCGCGAGGCCGTAAGCCCGCTCGCGATAAAACTTGCAACCCCATGCTTGGTGATCGGAGCATCAGCTCCTCCCGCTATGGCCAGTTCTGCTGCGCCCGATCGAATCATGTCCGTCGCGATGGCGACTGCGTCCAGACCGGATGGACATGCGGAGGAGACCGTTGCAGCATGCGCGCTCGCGCCGATGCGATCAGCGACCACGTTTGCGGCGGCTTGAGGCTTAGAAGCGCCCAGTGCCGTCGGAGCAATTGCCTCCAGGCCCCGAGTGTCCGAATCCCGGAAAACGCGCTCAATTACATCCAAGGCGCTTGTGCTGACGCCGATTACGATAGGGGTCGGGCTCGGCAGGTTGGATTCAGTAATTTCTAGTTCCGCGTCTCGAAGCGCCATCATCGTGGCGGCATAAGCAAATTGCGTGTGTCGCGCCATGCGCTTTGGTTTGAGTTCTGGCTCAATGTAGTCGAGCGGGTCGAAGCCTTTTACTTCGCCAGCAATACAGCTCTGGAGACCGCTCGCATCGAATAGCGTGATCGGGCCGATCCCGCTCCGGCCAGCGAGGAGCGATTCCCAGAACGGTTCAATCCCGATCCCGTTCGGGGCCAAAATTCCCATACCAGTAATGACGACCCGATTGCGCTTGCTCATGTTAACGAGATTCGGAAAGCGGTAAACAGGCAGCGCCGATACCGAAAGAGAACGATCTCGCGGGCCGACGGTATTCGAAGGAGCGTTAGATGTTTTAGGTGCTTGGCGTTAAGGACAGCCACGAGCAGATCACGACTCATTCTAAACGCTACATTAAATGCA
>Ga0209158_1001702_pt1 | contig 14400 bp, 16 predicted proteins | sample GraSoiAngelo_140_FD_185897 | JGI IMG/M metagenome (GOLD analysis project Ga0209158, IMG submission 185897) | Grasslands soil microbial communities from the Angelo Coastal Reserve, California, USA - 14_0929_12_30cm (SPAdes) (version 2) | ecosystem: Environmental > Terrestrial > Soil > Grasslands ...
CCTTCTCGAGCTGCTCGGGCGTGAGCTCGAGCGCCGACCCGTAGTTCACGAGGCCTCCCGCGACGTTCACGACGACGTCGAGCCCGCCGAACTCCTGGCGCGCGACCGCCACCGCGGCCCGAGCGGCGGCGGGTGTGGTGAGATCCCCGGCCGACGAGGCGACGCGGCGGCCGGCGGCCTTGAATTCCCGCACGCGGTCCGCCAGCCCGACCGCGTTGACGTCCGCCAGCACCAGCCTGGCCCCGGCCTCGGCAAATCCCTTGGCGACGGCGTGACCGATCTGCCCCACGCGGCCGACGCCGGTGATGAGCGCGACCTTGCCGTGCAGGTCAGGCACGACCGCCCCCGTCGACGGCTGCCACGATCTCGTCCACCGGCGGGGCCCCGCGCTGGGCGAAGGCAATCGTCCCGTCCCGCCGCACGACGTACACCGTGCGGGCGATCCCGTGTCCGTCGTCCTTCAGCGCCCCGTAGGCACGGGCGATCGCCCGCTCGGGGTCCGACAGGAGCGGGAAGTTGAACCCCATCTTCGTCACGTAGCTGTGGTGGCTGTCCACGCCCGCCGGATTCACGCCGAAGGGCTGGATGCCACGCTGCTCGAATAGGGCGATCTCATCGCGCACGGCGGAGAGCTGGCGGTTTCACCCGGGGGTGTTGTTCCCCGGGTAGAACACCAGCGCGACGTGACGCTGCTTGAGCACCTCCGCCAACGTGTACGTCTTGCCGTCCGATGCCTGCGCGGTGAACGGGGGTGCCTTGGTGCCGACTGCGAGCGGTTCGTTCATGGCTTCCTCGAGTTTGCTCGCTGCTCCAGTTTCTCCAGCCACTCCAGGGGAACGTCCATCCCGCCGAGCGGGGCGTGCGTGTCTCCGAGCTCGGTGTCGCCGTGCCAGTCGGAGCCGCCGCTGATCGCGAGGCCGAGCCGCTCCGCGATGCGCGTGAGCCGCGCTTCCATCGCGGGCGGGTGACTCGGATGGCGGACTTCGAGCCCGTCCAGGCCCTGCTGCTTGAAGAGCCGGATCTGCCCCTCGCTGCCGTGGGTGCCGAGGTGCGCCGCCACGGCGAGGCCCCCGACCGCGTGCACGAGCTCCGTCACCTGCTGCAGCGTGGGGAGCGGCTTTTCCACGTAGCCGGGGCGGCCCCGGCCGAGGTACCGGTCGAACGCCTCGCCGATGTCGGCGCTCACACCGCGCTCGACCAGCACGCGGGCGACGTGCGGCCGCCCCAGCGCGCCGCCGTTCGCCGCGGTCTCGACTTGACCCAGCTCGATGCCGACCCCGAGCTGCCGCAGTCGGGTGACCATCTGCTCCGCCCGGCGGCGGCGGGCCGCACGCGTGCCGGCGAGGAAGTCCTGCAGCGTGCCGTCGCGGGGATCGAGGAAGTAGCCGAGCAGGTGCAGCTCGCCCCACGGCGCCTTCACGCTGAACTCGCAGCCGCACACCACCCGCACTCCCAGGTCGCTGCCCGCGCGCACCGCCTCCGCGACGCCCGCCGTGGTGTCGTGATCGGTCAGGGCGATCGCCGCGAGTCCGGCCTCGCGCGCGCGCCGCGCCACGACGGCCGGGGCAAACTCCCCGTCCGACGCGGTGGAGTGGCAATGCAGGTCAACGCGTGCCGTAGGCGGCCTCGGGCGCGGTCCAGGCGGGCTGCGAGTGGCGAAACAGCTCGATCAGTTGGGCAGTCGAGAGCTCCGCCAGCGCGGCGTCCGGGCGACGGCTCCCCACGGGCGCGTAGCGCGTGAAGCGGCGCTTGCGCTCGGCCCCCGTGCCCAGCTGGAACATGAGCCCGAACTCGTCCTTGTCGTAGACCGTGACGCGCCCGGAGGGGTGCACCTCCCAGGTCTGCCCGTCCACGACGATCATGCGCCGCGCCACGCCCGCCCCTCCCCCCGCCCCCGCCCCTACGCCTCGGCCGCCGCGGTGAGCGGCACTTCGGTCCACAGCTCCCAGGCGTCCGGCGCGTAGGTGCCCAGCGCTTGGAGGCGCTTCTCCAGCTTGATCTCCTCGGGGAGCCGCGACGCCTGCGCGCGGTGCGACATTTCCGTGGGGCTCTCCGAGAATTCGATGAAGAGCTGCGGGTCCTTGGCGTTGCGGAACAGCCAGATGCGCTGGCTCCGCGCTTCGGCGTACTGGCAGAGCTCGCGCAGCGTCGCGAGGTAATCGGCCTCGTTCGGCGCCGCGATGCGCACCCGCGCGGCAGTGAGGACCTTCGGCATCGCTATACCGCTCCTTCCGGGAAGCTCTGCAACATCGCCTTCACGTCGGCGAGGAAGCGGTCGGCGTCGGCGCCGTCCACGACGCGGTGATCGTAAGACATCGACAGCATTCCCACCGTCCGGACCGCAAGCCCGTCCGAGCCGTCGGGCAGGGTGACCACCTTGGGCCGCTTCTCGATCGCGCCCACGCCGAGGATGGCGACCTGTGGCTGGTTGATGATCGGCGCTCCGGCGTACGAGCCGAATACCCCCGGGTTGGTGATGGTGAACGTGCCGCGCTGGATCTCGTCGGGAGACAGCTTCTTCGCCCGGGCGCGCTCGCCGAGATCGCTGATGGCCCGCGCCATGCCCATCAGCGCGAGCTCATCCGCGTGCTTGATCACGGGCACGATGAGGCCCCAGTCGAGCGCCACGGCGATGCCGATGTTGATGTCGCGCCGGTAGATGATGTTGTCGCCCGAGACGGCGGCGTTGACCACCGGATGCTGGCGCAGCGTCTCGGCGCATGTCTTGGCGATGAAGGTGAGATAGGTGAGGTTCGCGCCGCGCTCGGCGTAGGCCTGCTTGTGCCGCCGGCGCAGCTCCGCGATCTGCGTGTAGTCCACCTCGAAGAAGCTCGTCACGTGGGCCGACACGCGACGCGACATGATCATGTGGTCGGCCGTGATCTTGCGGATCTTGGAGAACGGCTCGACGCGGTCGCCGGGCCACGGCTCGACCACAGGGTGCGTGATCGGGCCGACGGGCGCGGCCGCCGCGGGCCGCGGCGCCACCGCCCCGCGGTCGATGAAGCCGAGGATGTCCTGCTTCGTCACCCGGCCCGCGAAGCCGGTCCCGGGGATCGTGGAGATGTCGACCTGGTGCTCAGCCGCGATCTTGCGGACGAGGGGCGTGGACTTTTTCCGAAGACGCTCCTCCGCTGTCTCCGCCCCGTCTCCTCCCTGCCGCGGCGCGGCGGTCGCGGGCGGTCGCGGGCGGTCGACGACGGGCGCGGCAGCGGGGGACGGGGGCGGGGGCGGGACGTGCTTCGGCGGCTCCGGTTTGGGCGCCGGCGGCGCGGAGGCTGTGGCCGGGGGCGACGCGACGGCGCCCTTTTCAGTTTCGATCACCGCGACGAGCGTCTGCACCGGAACCGTCTGACCCTCCTGCACCCTGATCTCCGCCAGCACGCCCGCCGCCGGCGCCGGGATCTCGGCGTCTACCTTGTCGGTAGAGATCTCGAACAGCGGCTCGTCCCGCTTCACCTGGTCACCCATCTTCTTGAGCCACTTGCTCACGGTGCCTTCGGCGATCGATTCGCCCATCTGGGGCATCAGCACGTCAATGCGGGCCATGTCTTCTCCGAATCAGCTGTTAGCCATTAGCCGTTGGCCAATAGCGAGCGGCCAATGGCCTCAGTATGCCGCCAGCCACCTTGCAGCCTTAACGATGTCTTCGGTCTGTGGGAGGACAAAGTCCTCCAAAGTCGGTGCATAGGGCAGCGGCACGTCGTGCGCGGTCACCCGCATGATCGGGCCATCGAGCCACTCGAACGCCTGCTCGTTGATGCGGGCCGCGATCTCGCCGGCGAGACCGCCCGTGCGGGTATCCTCGTGGACGATGAGCACTTTGTTGGTGTGTTTCACGGTCCGCATGATCGCCGCGTCGTCGAGCGGCAGCAGCGTGCGGAGGTCCAGCACCTCCACCGCGAGTCCGTCGTCGCGCTCCAGCTGTTCCGCCGCCTCGAGCGACTTCCACAGGGTCGCGCCGTAGCTGATGATCGAGAGGTCCCGTCCCGGGCGCGCGAGGCGCGCTTCCCCAATCGGCGTCAGCACCTCCTCGCCCTCGGGGAGCTGTTCCTTGATGCGCCGGTACAGCCACTTGTGCTCGAGGTAGATGACGGGGTCGTCGTCTCGGATCGAGGCCTTGATCAGCCCCTTTGCGTCGCGCGCCGTCGCGGGATACACGATCTTCAGGCCCGGGGTGTGGAAGAAGGCGGCCTCGACGTTCTGGGAATGGAACGGCCCGCCGCGCACGTAACCACCGCACGGCCCCCGCACCACGAGCGGCGTGGGAAGGCCCGCGCGGTAGCGCGCGGTCGCGACGTAGTTGGTGAGCATGTCGTAGGCGCACGAAATGAAGTCGATGAATTGCATCTCCGCGACTGGACGCATCCCCATATGGGCCGCGCCGGCCGCCGCCCCCACGATCGCCGCCTCGGAGATGGGCGTGTCGATCACCCGCGCCTCTCCGAACCGCTTGACGAACCCCTCCGTGACCTTGAACGCCCCCCCGTAGATCCCCACGTCCTCGCCCAGGATGAAGACGCGGTCGTCGCGCTCCATCTCCTCCCACAGCCCCTGGCGCAACGCTTCGAGGTAGGTGACGTCGGCCATCACAGGCCCCGGAACCAGAGCCGCTCGGCCGCGGCCGGGCTCGCGTACACGGCCGCAAGGCTCGAGTCGGGCGCGGGGAGCGGCTCGCCCTCGCAGGCGTCCGTCGCTTCGTCGATCTCGACGGCAACCCGCTCGTCGATGTCCTTCAGGTCCGCTTCGTCCGCCCAGCCGCTGTCCACCAGACGCTTCACGTAGCGGTCGATGGGGTCGTTCTCGCGGGCCCAGCGGTCGAGCTCCTCCTTCGGCACATAGTGCTGGTCGTCGTGCTCGGCGTGCCCTTTGCGCCGGTAGGTCGTCACCTCGATGAAGTGCACCCCCTTGCCGCCCCGCGCGCGCTCCACCGCGTACTTCGTCGCCTCGTACACGGCCAGCACGTCGTTGCCGTCGACCGTGACCGCGGGAACGCCGTAGCCCTTCACCCGGTCCGCGAGCCGGGCCACCGCGAACTGCTTCGCCGGCGGTGTGGAATAGGCCCAGTGGTTGTACTCGCCGATCACGACAAGCGGGAGCCGCTGCACAGCCGCGAAGTTGATTCCCTCGTGGAAGGCGCCCGTGGACATGCCGCCGTCGCCGATGTAGACGAGCCCCGCGCGGGGCTCCCCCCGCATCTTGAACGTGAGCGCGATGCCCGCCATCACGGGGATCATGTCCCCGAGATGGGAGATCTGCCCCAGGTAGCCGCGCGCCAGGTCGCCGAAATGGATGTTCATCTCACGACCCTGCGTGGGCGACCCGGCCTTGGCCATGTACTGCCGCAGGATCTGGACCGGCTCCACGCCCATGACCAGCATCGCGCCGAGATTACGCGTCAGCGGGGAGAGGAAGTCCCGGTGCTGGCCGCGCTCAAGGGCGAAGGCCGAGCCCACCGACTCGCCCTCCTGCCCCAGCGAGCGAAACAGCCCGCCGACGACCTTGGTCTGGCGGTATAGGGCGGTGAGCCTTTCCTCCAGGGTCCGCGTGAGCCGCAGATAGCGGTAGATTTCGAGCAGCTGGTCGCGGCTCAACCCCGCCGCAATGGGGGGCGACTGGGTGGCAGGAGCGGTGCGGGACGCCATGACGTAAATTGTAGTGGGCGTGAAACTTGCCTTGTTGGAGGCTCTATGGCAACCCTGAAGCTCCGCGTCACGGGCATGACCTGCGGGCACTGCCAGGCGAAAGTCGAGCAGGCGCTGCGGGGGATGGCGGGCGTGTTCACCGCGGTGGTGGATCTGCCGGACGGTGAAGCGGAAGTGGACTTCGACGACGACGCCACGACGGCGGACCAGCTGATCCGCGCGGTCGAGCGGGCGGGGTACGGGGCGAAGCTGGCGGGCTAATAGGCGCCGCGCACCTCGTGCGTCGGCTCCACCCGCTTGTGCACCTCCGCGAGGAACCGCTTCGCCACCTTGTCGAGCTCCGATTCGCCGACCTGGTCGGTGCCGACTTCCACCAACGTGTAGTGCCCGCCTTCCGCCCGCGCCGCGATGGTGACCTTGCCGAGCGCTCCCGCGTACGCGCGCCGGCGCGCCGACTCCTCCGCCGGCGCCATCCGCGATCCGAAGAAGGCGTTCGCCGACTCGAGCACCCGCTCGGGACTCAGGCTCGTGCGGTGGAAGTACTTCATGTCGCCCAGCCCGGCTTGAAGCGCCGCAGGGTGAGGCTGTTCAGCACGACGCTCAAGCTCGACCACGCCATCGCGGCGCTCGCCAGGACCGGTGAGAGCAGTACGCCGAAGAACGGGTACAGGGCCCCCGCGGCGATCGGGATGCCCACGACGTTGTAGACGAACGCCCAGACCAAGTTCTCCCGAATCGTCCGGAGGGCGCGCTTGGAGAGCTGGAGGGCCGTCACGACACCCCGCAGGTCGCCGCGGATCAGGGTCACGTCGGACGCCTCCATCGCCACGTCCGTGCCGGTGCCGATCGCGATCCCCACGTCCGCCTGGGCGAGCGCCGGCGCGTCGTTGAGGCCGTCCCCGACCATCGCGACGCGCCGGCCCTGTTTCTGCAGCTTCCTCACGAAGTCGGCCTTCTGCGACGGCAACACCTCCGCCACGACCTCGTCGATGCCGACCTCCTTGGCCACGGCCGCAGCCGCCTTCTTCGAGTCCCCCGAGACCATCATCACCTTGAGGCCCATCTTCCGGAGATAGGCGACCGCCTCCTTGGCGGTCGCCTTGATGGGGTCGGAGATGGCGATCACGGCATAGACGGTATTGTTCACCACGACGATGACGGGGGAGCGGCCCTCCCGCGCGAGCCGGTCGGCGTCCTGCCCCAGGGTGCCCAGCTCGAGGCTGCGCTCGCGGGCGTGGCGCAGCGAGATGACCTCGATGATGCGGCGCTCGACGGTGCCGCGCACGCCGCGCCCCTCCATCGCTGCGAACTTCTCTACCAGCAGGATGTCCACGGCCTTTTCGTGCGCCGCCCGGACGATCGCGTCGGCCAGCGGGTGCTCGGAGCGGTGCTCCACCGACGCCGCCCACTTGAGCACCTCGGCCGGGGAGAGCGACGTGCCGTCGGGGCGTTTCGCCGTGACGATGTGCGTGACGGTGGGCTTCCCCTCGGTGATCGTGCCGGTCTTGTCGAGCAGCACTGTGCGGACCTTGGACAGCCGCTCCAGCGCTTCCCCGCTGCGAATCAGAACGCCGTACTCGGCCGCCCGCCCGGTGGCCACGAGGATCGCGGTCGGTGTGGCGAGGCCAAGGGCGCACGGGCACGCGATGATGAGCACAGTCACGAGCGCGACCGTCGAGAAGACGAACGCCGGTTGTGGCCCGAAGTCGAACCAGAACACGAACGCCGCGATCGCGGTGGCCATCACGATCGGCACGAACACGCCCGCCACCTGGTCCGCGAGGCGCTGGATGGGCGCCTTCGTCGCCTGCGCGTCCTCGACGAGCTGCACGATCTGGCCGAGCGCCGTGTCCTTACCGACACGCGTGGCGCGGAAGGTGATACTCCCCGATCGATTGACCGTCGCGCCGATGACCTCGTCGCCGATCTTCTTCGCGACGGGGAGGGGCTCGCCCGTGAGCATCGACTCGTCCACCGCGGAGGCGCCCTCCGTGACCACACCGTCCACCGGCATCTTCTCGCCCGGCTTCACGATGACGAGATCCCCGGGCACGACCTCTTCCACGGGAATCTCCACTTCCCTCCCCTCCCGAACCACGTGCGCGGCCTTGGCGCGGAGTCCGGCGAGGTGACGGATCGCCGCGGAGGTGCGTCCTCGGGCGCGCGCCTCGAGCAGCCGGCCCAACAGGATCAGCGCGATGATCGCGCACACCGCCTCGTAGTACACGTCCGCCGGCAGGCCGGCGGCGGCGAAGACATCCGGGGCGAAGGTCGCGACGAGGGAATAGAGGTACGCGGCGCCCGTGCCGACCCCGATCAGCGTGTTCATGTCGGCGGTGCGGTGCTTGAAGCCGCTCCACGTGCCCTTGTAGAACTGCTGCCCCGACCACGCCACGACCGGCAGGGTGAGGACGGCGAGGCCGACCTTGATCCAGAACAGGTCGATCGTCGTCCGCTCCGACACGAGCGCCCACAGCTTGAGGGCCGCCGGCATCAGCAGCCGACCCAGGAGGTCGAAGCGCTTGAACGAGTCCATGGGCCGGTCGGCCATGAGGAGCATCGCGCCCCCCATCGCGACGACGGTCGCGACGCCGGCCAGGGCGAGCTTCCAGGTGAGCGTCCGGATCTCCCGCGCGCGCGCCAGGCGCTCCCGCTCGAGCGGATCCTCGGCCGCGATCGGGGCCGCGACCCGGAAGCCTGCCCGCTCCACCGCGCGCTCCAACTCCTCGCCTGTCGTCACGCCCGGCAGGTAGTCCACGGTGACCGTCTCGGTCGCCTGGTTAGCGGCGGCGCGAATCACGCCCTTGACGCGCGCCAGCGCCTGCTCGAGCGGCAGCACGCTCGCTGCGTAGTGGAGCTGCTCCACCGTGAAGGTGACGCTGGCCTTGCCGCAGTTGTAGCCCGCCGAGCGGACGGTCTTGATCAGCTCCGCGACATGGGTCTGGTCATCGTCGTAGTCGACGGCCGCCTTCCCGGTGGCGAAGTTGACGGTCGCGCCCACGACGCCGTCCGCGCTCGCGAGCGCCTCCTGCACCGTGGCGGCGCAGGACGCGCAGCTCATGCCCTCGACGGGGAGGATGATCCGCGCTTTACTCATGGAACTTGTGCGGCGACGCGGCCGGTTTGCGGTCGGCCGTGGCGGGCTCGACCACCAAAAGGCCCTTCAGCATGTTCATCCCGCAGCGAAACCGGAATTCGCCGGGCTCGGGCGGCGTGAACTCGACCGTGGTGGTCTGGAACGCGGGGAGCGGCACGTCGATCCCGAAGTGCTCGAACACGACCCGCTCGGAGCACTCGGCGGTCTCGTCGCGGTAGAACTGCAGCCGGACGGGCTTTCCCGCCTGGACCACGACGGTGTCGGGGGTGTAGCCGCCCTTCACGAGAATGCGAACCTCCTGCACGCCCCCCGCCCCCGTCTGCTGCGCGGCCACCGCCGACCCACGCGAGAACAGGAAGTACCACAACACCCCGGCGATCGCGGCCAGACCGACCACCGTGACGATGTACTGGGCGAGCGTCACGCCTTCTCGTAGTACTCGATCCCGAGGTGGGTGATCTGCTCCTCGCCCATCAGCCACCGCAGGGTGTTCTTCAGCTTGGTCTGCTGGATGAACAGATCGTGCTCGGGGTAGAGGCCGGGGGCCGTCTGCGGGCTCTTGAAGTAGAACGACAGCCACTCCTGAATGCCGGAGAGCCGCGCGCGCTGCGCCAGGTCGAAGAACAACGCCAGGTCGAGCACGATCGGGGCCGCGAGGATCGAGTCGCGGCACAGGAAGTCCACCTTGATCTGCATCGGATAGCCGAGCCACCCGAAGATGTCGATGTTGTCCCACCCCTCCTTGTTGTCGCCGCGGGGGGGGTAGTAGTTGATGCGTACCTTGTGGAACACGTTGCCGTACAGCTCGGGGTACTGGTCAGGCTGCAGGATGTACTCGAGTACGCCGAGCTTCGACTCCTCTTTGGTCTTGAACGACTCAGGATCGTCGAGCACTTCGCCGTCCCGGTTGCCCAGGATGTTGGTCGAGTACCAGCCCGCGAGACCGAGCATCCGCGCCTTGAACGCCGGCGCCAGCACGGTCTTCATCATCGTCTGGCCCGTCTTGAAGTCTTTGCCGCCGATCGGGAGCTTACGCTCCTCGGCGAGGCGCTCGAGGGCCGGAATGTCCACGGTGAGGTTGGGTGCACCGTTGGCGAAGGGCACGTTCTCCATCAGGGCCGCGTAGGCGTAGAGCATGGAGGGCGCGACGGCGGGGTCGTTGCGCTCCATCGCCTGCTCCAGCGCGGCCATGCTCTGATGCGCCGGCCCGGGCGTGAGGAACACCTCGGTCGACGCCGCCCAGATCATCACGACGCGCTCCACGCCGGCCGTCTGCTTGAATTGCCGGATGTCGGCGCGCAGCTGCTCGGCCAGCTCGCGCTTGGTCTTGCCCGGCTTGACGTTGGTGCCGTGCAGCCGCTTGACGTAGTTCTGGTCGAACGCGGCGGGGAGCGGCTTGATCCCCTTCAGGAAGTCCGCGATCGGCTCCAGGTGGTGCGGCTCGAGCACCCCCGCCTTCCGCGCCGCAGTGTAGGCATCGTCGGGGATCGGGTCCCAGGCGGCGAACACGAGATCCGCGACGCCCGCCAGGGGCAGGAAGTCCTTCAACTTGGGGGAGCGGCGATCGGTGCGCTTCCCGAGGCGGATCGTCCCCATCTGGGTGAGCGACCCGATCGGCAGCGCCCCGCCCCGGCGCACGTTCTCCACGCCGGCGATGAAGGTCGTCGAGACGGCCCCCAGGCCCACCAGCAGTACCCCCAGCTTCCCCTTCGGAGGGGCGATGTCCCGGCCGGCCCGCTTTGGCACGATCAGATCCCTTTCCGAGATTGCAGCGCGGCGGCGTGGCCCGGCAGCGTGTCCCGGGGGCGTGCCCGTAGCGCGGGCCGTCCACCCGTCACGCGCGCGACGTGCACGACGCGCTGCACCACCGTCACCGTGGTGGCGAGCGCGAGCACGGCGACGATCCAAAACAACAACGCCCCCTGGTTCCCCGCCCCGAAGACCATGGTCGGCGCCCCGAGCAGCAGCACCCGCTCGGCGCGCTGGGCGATCCCCACTTTGCACTCGATGCCCAACCCTTCGGCCCGCGCGCGCGCGTACGAAACAAGCAGCGAGGCGGTGAGCGCCACGAAGCAGAGCGCGACCCCCAGAGCCATCCGGCTCGGCGCCACGCCGCCTCGCAGGAAGAACACGCCGATCCCCGTAAACAGCGCCGCTTCGCCCACCCGGTCCAGCGTCGAGTCGTAGAACGCTCCGAACGCGCTCTCCCGTCCACCCTCCCGCGCTACGCCGCCGTCCAGCAGATCGAACACGCCGCTCAAGAGCAGCAGGAAGCCGCCCCACTGCACCCAGCCCGCGGCGAACGCGGTCGCGGAGCCCAGGACGACCAGGGTGCCGAGCGTCGTGATCACGTTGGGGTGGACCTGGAGCCGGACGAGGAGGTGCGCGAGGGGAGCGAGCAGCCGCACGAACCCGTCCCGGACCAGCTGAGGGATGACGTTCATAGCGGGGTGAAGGTAATGGAGCCCCACAGGGCGCGGAAGGGCGCGTCGCGCCAAAACTCCTAGTAGAGCAAGTACTTGCCCCGCTCGCGCCGGAACCGCTCGAGCGCCCGCTCCCACGAGCCCCAGATGGCCGCGGGCGCGCGCCCCGCCAACAGCGCCTGGCGCAGCTCCACGCCGCCGGCCAAGCGATCGAAGCGGTTCCCGCGAAACCGCAGCGAGTCTGGGTGCACGCCGCGAATGGCCGCGAGCAGCGCCACCGCGACGCGCGTGGGATCGTAGCCACTGCGGTCGATCACGCGCAGCCGAACGCCGGGTAGCTCGACTCCGTCGTACTTCCCGTCGGTTGGCGCGCGCGGCGTGAAGCGCGTGGCCGTGAGCTCGACCCCCGCCAACCCTGCGGCCGTCCCTCGGCTCCCGTCCCGCACGCGGCGCAGCACCGCGGCGGCGTCGAGCCAGGGAGCGCCCACGACCTGGAAGGCGAACCCGGTGCCCCGTCCGACCGACAGATTTGTCGCCTCGAACAGACAGGTGCCCGGATAATGGAGCGCGCTCTCGAGGTCGGGCATGTTGGGGGACGGCTTCACCCACGGCAGGCCGGTGGCATCGTAGTACGCGCTCCGTCGCCACCCCGCTGCGGGCACGACGACGAGCTCGGCGTGGAGCTGGTACCGCTCGTTCGCGAGCCGCAGGATCTCGCCGAGCGTCAGGCCATGGCGCATCGGCAGCGGCAGGAAGTCGAGCCGCTCCGCGTCGAGCGGGCCCGCGGCCTGCACGTTCCCCTGCAGCACCACACCGCCGATCGGGTTGGGCCGATCCGCCACGACGACCCGCCTGCCGCGACGCGCCGCCTCGCGCATCAGCAGCACGGCGGCCGCCGGATAGCTGTAATACCGGGCGCCGATGTCCTGCAGGTCGATGACGACCACATCGACGCTGTCCAGCACGGCGAAATTGGGCGGGCGCGGCGTGGTGTAGAGGCTGTAAATTGGAAGCCCGGTAGCCGTGTCCACGGCGTCCGGAAGCCTCGGGCGGTCCTCCGTGCCGCGGAACCCGTGCTCCGGGCTGAGCAGCACCAGCAGCCGATAACCGCCGGCTAGCAGGCGGTCGACGTCGCGGCGGCCCTCACGGTCGACCCCGGTCTGGTTCGTGAGTAGGGCCAGCCGCTGGCCGGCAAGCAGGTGCGCCGAGTCGGACAGCAGGACCTCGATGCCCGGGCGCACCTGTCCCGCGGCGGGCGCGGCACAGGTGAGCAACCCCAACAGCGAGAGAAGATGCGGGCGCATAGGCTCCTGGTACTCGCGGCCGTGCTCGGATGTGCCAGCGGTCCGCCGGTCGGGCGGACGGGCGGACCGTCCCCTCACCCCCCGTCCCCAGTCGCCGTCGATTCGCTGCTCCGCGCCCTCACGCCGCGCCAGAAGGTCGGCCAGCTCGTCGTCCCCCGGCTCTCGGGGGCCTACGCCGCGCTCGACGACTCGCTGTTCCAAGTGGCGGGGCGGTGGGTCGACTCGCTCGAGGTCGGCGGCCTCACGGTGTTCGCGGGCTCCCCTTTCGACGTCGCGGCCAAGCTCAACGCCCTGCAGCTCCGCGCCCGGCTGCCGCTCCTCGTTTCGGCCGACCTCGAGTGGGGTGCCGGGATGCGGCTCGTCGGCGCCACCGCATTCCCGATGATCATGGCGGTCGGCGCCACGGCGGATCCGGGCGACGCCTACACGATCGGCGCGGCCGCCGCCACCGAGGGGCGGGCGGTCGGCATCCACGTCAATTTCGCGCCCGACGCCGACGTCAACAACAACCCGGCGAACCCCATCATCAATACCCGGTCCTTCGGCGAAGATCCGCGCGCGGTCTCGCGTCTCGTGGCGGAGTACGTGCGCGGGCTGCGCGATCATGGGATGCTCGCCACCCTGAAACATTTTCCCGGTCACGGCGACACCCAGATCGACTCCCACATCGGCCTCCCGCGCATCGCCGCGGGCTACGGACGGCTGGATTCGCTCGAGCTCGTCCCCTTCCGGGCCGGGATCTCCGCCGGGGCGGACGTCGTGATGAGCGCGCACATCGTCGTCCCCGACCTCACCGGCCCCGAGCAGCCGGCGACCCTCGCGGCGGCCGTCCTGACCGGCCTGTTGCGCGACTCCCTCGGGTTTCAGGGCCTCGTCGTCACCGACGCGCTCGACATGGGCGCCATCGTGTCGAAGTACGGCGCGGGCGAAGCCGCCGTGCGTGCCTTCCTCGCGGGGGCGGATCTGCTCGTGATCCCGGCGGACCCCGACTCGGCGGTCAGCGCCCTCGTCGCCGCGGTCGCGAGCGGTCGGATCGCGACGGCGCGCCTCGACGCCTCGGTGCGCCGCCTGCTCCAGATCAAGCAGCGGCTCGGACTGTTCGAGCGGCGCCTGGCGCCGCTCGATTCGATCATGCCCGTCGTGGGGAGCAAGCGCTTCCAGGACGCGGCCAACGACCTGGCGGTGCGCTCCCTCACGCTGGTGCGGGACATCGGCGGGCCGCTGCACGCGCTCCGTGCGAAGCGCTCGCGCTTCGCACTCGTCGCCTACGGGGACGAGCTCAACAGCTTCGTCGGCCAGCGGATCCTCGAGCTGCTCCGCCAGGGCGGGGACACCGTCGAGTTCTTCCGCCTGTGGCCGATGTCCGGAACGCCGTCGTACGACTCGGCGCGCGCCGTGATCGCGCGCGCGCCGGCCGTGGTGTTCGCCGCCAACGTCCGGCCCATCTCGGGGCGGGGCACCATCTCGCTGCCGGACTCGCTCGCCCAGCTCATGATGGCCACGGACACGGCCCGCCCCACGGTGGTCGTATCGCTCGGCAGCCCCTACCTCCTCACCCAGACGCCGACGGTGAGATCGTACCTGATCGCCTGGAGCGGCGTGCGGGCCTCGGAGCGCGCCGTCGCGCTGGCCCTCCTCGGGAAGGTCCCGATCACGGGGCGGCTGCCGATCAGCCTGCCGCCGGCGTACCGCATCGGCGCGAGCGTCATCGTGCCGGACGCCCGGCCGTGAGGGGCGGCTTCGCTGCGCTCGTGGGCGCGCTCGTGCCGTTCCAACTCTCCCCGGCGAACGAGTGCGAACCGTGCCAGTAGCATTGGAAGCCCGTAGCGCCTCCCGTATCTTGACCCGATTAATTGGAACGGCACTCGTCGCCTGCCGCGCGAGCGCGCCCTTCCCGGCGAGCGCGGGCGTCCCCGAGGCGTCGCCTCCCG
>Ga0209158_1001711_pt1 | contig 14366 bp, 12 predicted proteins | sample GraSoiAngelo_140_FD_185897 | JGI IMG/M metagenome (GOLD analysis project Ga0209158, IMG submission 185897) | Grasslands soil microbial communities from the Angelo Coastal Reserve, California, USA - 14_0929_12_30cm (SPAdes) (version 2) | ecosystem: Environmental > Terrestrial > Soil > Grasslands ...
TGGGTGGTGGACGATCGCCAGCGTTTCTGGGTCCCCGGGAGGGTGTATGCAGTCCTTACGCCAGCGCGGCACCGGCTGTACTTCTTGCCAGAGAGCCGCCGCATCGTTGCGGCGGAGCCGATCAGCTAGAGACGCGAAACAGGACGCGGTTGGCGGACGGGTCGACCGCCGCCAGTCCGCCGGCCTCTTCGGTGACCCGGACCTCGCCGTGGTCGAGCCTGCTCACCAGATCGTCCAGGTCTCGATTCGTGGGCAGCTCGACGGTGAACCGGCGCAAGCCCGCCGAACCGGCCGCCGCGGGGCGCGCACCGTGGCCCGCCCACTCGTTCAGTCCGAGGTGGTGGTGATAACCGCCCGCCGAGATGAACCCGACGCCTGGCATCTTGCCGATGACGTCAAAGCCGACCAGGTCAACGTAGAACCGAAGCGCGTCGTCGACGTCGGCGACGTGCAGGTGGACGTGGCCCATCTTCGTGCCCTCTGGCATCGGCGCAAGGAGGCCCTCGCGCGTCCGATCCTCCTCGCTGAGGTGGCCGAACATCTCCTCCAGGTCGATCGGATCGCGTCCCGATCGCGGGCGCCCGTCTTTGTCCCAGGCGCCGTAGGTGCCGTTGACCATGCCCATCGTCCCGTCCTCAGGTGACTCGACATAGATCTCGATCCCGTTGCCGTCTGGGTCCCACAGGTAATTGGCCTTGGTCATGACGTGGTCGGTCGGGTACTGGTCCCAGCCGAGCTGGCTCAGCCTTGCAATGACCCGCGCCAGCTCGCGCCGGTCGGGCACGACGATGGCCAGGTGGTACAGGCCGGATGTCTTTGGCTCGACGGGCCGCTCGGCGCCCGGATGGAGCACGACGATCTCGCGGCCGGCGGCCCCCATGCGGATCTCGGGGCCGTGGGAAGACACCGGCTGCAGGCCTATGTAGTCGCGGTAAAAGCGGAGCGCACGCTCGCCGTCCGTGACGGCGATCTCGACCGGTCCCACGCCGGTCTTCGCGGCGATCGACTGAGTCTTCACAGCACCTTTTTACCCCGCCGGCGTGCGGGCTATTCGCGGTGGGGCAAAGGCACCCTCGGATAGTCCGGACGAAGCGGCGGTATCTACACCGGAATTCCCGGATAGTCCGGACTATCCGAGGGTGAGGTCAGCCTAGCTCAGGCCCAGGATGTTGCCTTTGACGTCGATGTCGATGCTGGCTGCGATCGGGGTCGTGGGCAGGCCTGGCATCGTCCGCATCTCGCCGCAGATCGGGTAGATGAAGCCCGCGCCGACCGACGCGCGCACCTCGCGCACCGGCAGCACCCAGCCGGTCGGAGCTCCCTTCAGCTTCGGGTCGGACGAGATCGAGAGGTGCGTCTTGGCGATGCACACGGGCAGGCGCCCAAAACCGCTCGCCTCGTACGCGTCGAGCTGGCGGGCCGCGACTGGGTCGTACTCGACGCCACGCGCGCCATAGATCCGCAGCGCGATCGTCTCGATCTTCTCGCGCAGCGTCGCGGCGTCTGGATAGAGGAGCTGAAATGTGCTCGGCTCATCCGCGGCGGCGGCCACCATCTCGGCCAGCTCCGTGGCTCCCTTGCCCCCCTCGACGAAGTTGTTGCACACCGCCGACCGGACGCCGAGGTGTTCCGCGAGCTCGCGGATTGCGCGGTGCTCCGACTCATGGTCGCCCGGAAATGCGTTGATTGCGACCACTGGCGTTACGCCGTGGATCTGGATGTTCTCCACCTGCTTGCGGAGGTTGGCGGCGCCGGCGAGGACGTCGTCAGGATTCTCTTTCAACAGCTCAGGCGGCAGGGGCTTGCCCGCGACGACCCTGTACTTGCCCGAATGAACTTTCAGCGCCCGCACGGTGGCGACGATGACCGCCGCGTCCGGCGCGAGCCCCGACGTCCGGCACTTGATGTTGAAGAAGCGCTCGGCTCCCATGTCGGCGCCGAATCCCGCCTCCGTGACGACGAAGTCACCGCAGTGGACGCCCAGCAGGTCGGCCAGCACCGACGACGCGCCGTTCGCGATGTTGCCGAAGGGACCGGCGTGGACGAGCACGGGCGTGTTCTCCAGCGTCTGGAGCAGGTTCGGCTTGATCGCGTCGAGCATGATCACGGTCATCGCGCCGCCGGCGTGGAGGGAGTCTGCCGAGATCGGCCGCCCGTCCCGGGCAAGACCGATCACCATGCGGCCCAGGCGCTGCCTCATGTCCTGCAGGGACGTGGACAGGGCGAGCACCGCCATGACCTCTGATGCGGCCGTGATGTCGAAACCCGTCTGGCGCACCACGCCGTCTTCCGGCGCGCCGAGCCCGACGACCACGTTGCGCAGCACCCTGTCGCTGACGTCGAGCACCCGGCGCCACGTGATGCTGTGCAGGTCGATCGGAAACTCGCGCAGGTTGTGATGGATGTAGTTGTCGATCATCGCCGCGAGCAGGTTGTGAGCCGAGGTCACGGCGTGGAAGTCACCGGTGAGGTGCAGGTTGAGGCGCTCCATCGGCACCACCTGGCTGTAGCCGCCGCCCGCCGCGCCCCCCTTGATGCCGAACGTCGGACCCATTGAGGGCTGACGGATGGCAACCACTGCTTTTTTCCCGATGTGGCCGAGCGCGTCGCCGAGACCGACGGTGGTCGTGGTCTTGCCTTCGCCCAGCGGCGTGGGCGTGATCGCTGAGACGACGACGTACTTCGCCTTCGGCCGATCCTTCAGCTCGTCGATCGCCTCGAGCTTGATCTTTGCCACGTCGTGCCCGTACGGCTCGAGCAAGTGCGGTCCGATGCCCATCTTGGCCGCGATATCGGACATCGGCAGAAGTTGCGCCTTGCGCGCGATGTCCAGGTCAGTCGGAAATTCCACCTTCATGCACCCTCTCCTTGCGTAAGACGTAACAGCATCTCGCGGCGCCACCTCTCCGTGGGCTCGATCTCGTTGAAAGTGAACACATGCAGGCCGGCGATGCGCCGGTCCGGCTGCGCGATGTCGGGCAGAAGCGCGCTCACGAATCGCCCCGGTTCGTATCCGCCCGGCCGGAACATTCGCGCCAGCCAGCTCGGGTGGCCGCGCAGAAAACGGGCTGACTCCGCCACACCGATCTTGGTCGACAGCCGAAGGAGGCGCGCGGGGTCGGCCACACCGGCCATCCCGACGTAGATCGGCAGCTCGACACCACGCCTCCGCACCCGTTCCACCCATCCCTTCACGGTGTCCGGGTCGAAGCTCATGTTGCTGACGATGTAGGTCGCGTATCGTCGCTTGTCCCACATCGCCTGGATGGTGACGTCGTCGTGGATGAAGGGGTGGCGCTCCGGATATCCGGTCACGCCGATCTCTGTCAGACCGTGATCCGGTGGGAGCGCGGCGAGAAGCGAAAGGGCGTCGGGAAACTCACCCGCCGGTTCGCGGGCGTCGCCCGCGACGACGAAGATGCCGTGGATTCCAGCCGCGCGGACCGCCTCGAGGATCTGGCCCAGCTCCACGCGGTCGCGGATCAGTCTTGCGGACAGGTGAGGTATCGCTGTGTAGCCAAGCCGCGCGAGGTTGACCGCCAGGTGAACCGTCGCCGGCAGGCCTCGCCGGGGCGAGGCGGTGACGGTGATCGTGACTTCTTTGGGCACGTATTGGGCCACCACGGCCAGGATGTCGTCGGTCGGGAAAATCTCGTACCGCGGCGCGCGGAGGAAGGCGGCCAGACCCCGCCCAACACCCCGAGTGCCCACCGGCCTCACCACGTGCGCTGTCGCACTATACGCCACTGTCGCGCTGTGCGCAACAGAATCCCTACCGCGGGTTGGGCACGAGGAGGATGGTGTTGCGGTCGGCCGGCATCCCCCCGCGCCAGGAATCAAAGCCGTTGAGGGGGATGTTGCCCGCCAGCTCGCGGTGCAGGCCGGCCAGGCCCGCGCCGTCGTGGTCGAGCATGGTGCAGCCGATGGCCAGCAGGCCATCCCCGGTCCGATAGATCTCGATCAGTCGCGCCTGACATGGCCAATCGACCATGGAGCTCGTGGTCACCTCCCAAAAGCCGCCTCGGGGCGTGATGCGATTGGCGTGGATGTGGCCGTTGAGCCACAGCACGACGTTGGGAAAGCGCTGGAGCAAGGCGAGCAGCTCGTCGGCGCGGCGCTCCCCGCGCGGGTTGGAAAGCGTGTCGTATCCGTGGTGGGAGAGGATGACGACGTAGCGGTCGCGCGCCTCCCCCATGCGCTCCTCCAGCCACTGCAGCTGCGCGGCGTCGATCGTTCCGTCGGCGCCGCCGGCGTCGCAGACGGTGTCGAGCGTGATGAACCGGACGCTGCCCGAGTCGTGGACGTAGTAGGAAGCGGGCAGAAGATCGCTCCGCTTGATGGGTCGGCGCTCCGGGTCCGCGGGCACGACGAGCGAAGCGCCGGACATGTAGCGCTCGGGATTGGCCACGAAGACATCGACGGCGCGATTGCGGTCGAGGCCAGGCGGCAGCTCGATCGGTTTGCGCGATCCTGTCATCGCATCGGCCAGCGCCGCCGTCACAACCCCGACGCCCTGGCAGACCTGTTCGTGATTTCCCCAACACCGCAACCACGGAACGGCGAGGCCTTCGGACTGAAAAGGCAGCGTCGCGACGTCCAGCAGGCCCGGGTGCTGCGGGAAACCGAGGTTGCGCTGAAACAGATCGTCGGCGGGGAGGCCGTCGGGCTTCCAGAAGATGTCGCCCGGCCAGTCCGCCCGCTGCACTCCGTCATAGCCTGGGGCTCCGGAGTCGGGACGGACATCGCCTCCGTCGAACAGCGACAGGAAATTCGTCAGCTCGTTGCGCTGGGCGTTGTCGACCGCATCGCCGGTCATTGCCGCGAGCTGCACGGCGCTGCGTGTCAGAGGACCCTCGGCAACGGTGTTGATGGCACGCACCATGGCAGCGATCGCGTGCGTGTTCAGCAGCTCATGCGGCCGCTGCATGGTCAGCAGCTCGCGGAAGCGTGGGTCCTCCGCTTCGCGGTTGATGAACTCGAACCGCGCGGGCGATTGGGCGTCGGTGACGTGCAGGTCCGTTATGTGAACGAAGCACGCGATTGCCTTGCCCTCTGGCTTCGCATCGCCCGCCGCGAGATCGCTCCGCACGGCATGCGGTTCGCCGGCAATCTCGGCAACACCCCGATACGCAGCCCGCACGCCGGTCCGCAGCGTGGCGCCGGCGCCCAATCGCCGTTCGGTGGTCAAAACCGATCGCGTCACCTCACGGAGCGGTGGCGGCCGGTTGTTCCCTCTGAATGAGCACGGGATCGGGGCGCAGCGTGAGCCGCACCTTGGTCCCGGCCGGCGTCTGAGAAGCAGCCGAGGTCGCCATCTGAGCGAGCACGATCGTGTCGCCGAGATCCACCGTCACCCGGCTCATGGCCCCGAGGAACGCGATGGCGATGACGGTCCCAACCAGAGGCCCGTCCTCCATCTCGCCGTTGCTGGCGAGTGTCACCGCCTCGGGCCGCACGAGCGCAGTGGCGGGACCGTCGTCCACATCGGGATCGACCAGCGGGATGCGGGTGCCGCGGACATCGACCGTCCCACCGTGCACCTCGCCCTTGATGCGGTTGGTCAGGCCGACGAACTCGGCCACGAACGGCGTGGCAGGTCGCGAGTAGATCTCGGTCGGCGGCCCAAGTTGCTCGAGGTGGCCTGACTGCATGACGCCTACCCGGTCGGCGATGGCCAGCGCCTCCTCCTGGTCGTGGGTGACGAAGAGCGTCGTGATGCCGACCTCGAGCTGGACCCGCCGGATCTCGTCGCGCAGGCGCGCACGGACCTTTGCATCGAGGGCCGACAACGGCTCGTCGAGCAGCAGCACCTTTGGCTTGATGGCAAGCGCGCGGGCCAGCGCGACGCGCTGCTGCTGACCGCCTGAAAGCTGGTGGGCGAACTTGTTAGCGTGCGCTGCAAGGCCGACCAGGTCGAGCACCTCGGTCGCACGTTCCCGCCTCTCCGCCGGGCCGACATGCTGCAGCTGCATGCCGAACTCCACGTTCTGCCGCGCGCTCATGTGCGGAAACAGCGAGTAGGCCTGGAAAACCATCCCGATGTTGCGACGGTTCGCCGGCACGTTGGTCACGTCCTTGCCGGCGATGATCACCCGGCCGCTGTCGGCTTCCTCGAGGCCGGCGAGCAGGCGGAGGGCTGTGGTCTTGCCGCATCCGGACGGGCCGAGCAGCGCGACGAGCTCGCCCGGGGCGAGCGTCAGGGTCAACCGGTCCAGAGCGGTGGTCGTCGCATATTTGCGAGTGAGGTGTTCGAGTCGAACCTCGACGCCCGCCCGACCCTCCGAGCTTCCCGTCGCCGTCATCTACCCGCCCTCCCAATCACGGCGCCACTAAGGGCGAGTGGCTTCGCCAGGTCAAGCTCTACGGGGTCAGCCGCGGCAAATCCGGTCCGCGGCCGGCGCACAAACGAAAGGATGAGCAGAAGCGCGAACGCGAAGATCAAGGACGCCACGGCGACGGCGATCGAGGTGCCTGCACTTGTGAGGCCGACGTAAGCGATCGCCACCTGGAGATTCTCGTAGTTCATGAGGTTCGCGAACGTGTACTCGCCGAGGACAAGCGCCACCGAGAGCAGGCACGCGTTGAGGATGGCGCTGGGCATGTTCGGGACCACCACCCGCCACATCACCGTGCCCCATCCCGCGCCAAGGCTGCGAGCTGCCTCGGACAGGGTCTTCAGGTCGATCGCGGAGAGCCCGGCGTCGAGGGAGCGATAGCTGTAAGGCAGGACGAGGATCACGTAGCCAAACGAAAGAATCAGGATCGAGTCGGTGAAGTTGCTCATCCAAATGAAGATGGGCTTGATCCCGACCACGAGGGCGATGGCGGGAACGGTCAGCGGCATGAGGCAGATGAATTCGACGATGCGGCTGATTCGAGGAAGGCGCAGCCTTACCCACACCATGGTCGGAAGTACAAGCACCAGCATCAGGATCGAGGTGATCGCCGCAAGCTCGAGCGACGCGACGATCGCGTCGGTCAGGCCGGGCGTCTTGGCGATCTGAATCCAGGCCTCCAGTGTGCGCGGGGCGTTGATCGCGTTGCCGCGAGTCGAGAACTCGAACATCGCGCCGATCGGAACCAGGAAAAAGGCCCCCAGCACAAGGAAGACCGTGATGCGGAAGATCTGGAGCTTGATCCGTCGCGACCTGTTCATGGTTTGTTCACCGCAGCCAGTGAGCGGTGCGCCGCTGGAGCAGCGTGTAGAGCGTCATGACGACCAGGACGATGACAATCATCGCCAGCGCCAGCGCCTTGGCATAGCCGGGCTGGCTGGATCCCGTCTCGCTCGTGAGCAGGAACTGGATCTGGAGCGGCAAGATCACACCGCCCTGGGTGAGGAGCGCCGAAGCCGTCGCGTACGCCGAGAAAGCGTTGGCGAAGAGCAGCAGAGTGCAGCCGAGGAACGACGGAAACAACAGAGGGCCCGCGATGTAGCGCCAGTAGTGCCACGTCCCGCCGCCCAGGCTGTCGGTCGCCTCGCGCCACTGGGGACGGATGCCGTCCAGCGCGGGCGCGAAGACGAGGACCATCAGCGGGATCTGGAAGTACAGATAGATGAGGGTCAGGCCGGCCTGGTCGTAAAGCCAAACACCTCTGGCGTAGATGTCGATGCCGTGCTGCAGCAGGAACACGTATACAAAACCGACCGTGCCCAGCGTCGCGATGAATGCAAACGTCAGCGTCACGCCGCCGAACTGCGCAAGCACCCCTGCGCCCGACATCACGGTGCGGCGCAAGATGCCGTCCGGCTTACCTGTGACCACGGCGTAGGCGAGTAGCGCGCCCACAAATGCGCCGACGACGGCGCTCACAGCGGAGATGGCGATGCTGCTGGCAAACGCCTTGAACATGTAGGGCTTGTTGATCCCTTCGAAGTTCGCGAAGGACAAGCTGCCGCTAGGCGTCAGCAACGATCCTCCGACGATGATCGCGGTCGGCAGCAGCAGAAACACGCCGACATACAAGAAGAACGGGACGACTCCAACCCAGGAAAGAGTCGGCCGCCGCCCACCCTCGAGAGGGCGAGCGGCGGAACTCAACGCCGGGCTGCTGGCTGCCGTCAAGACACGGCCTGGGACCAGTTGGCAACGACATATTGGCTGGCCTTCGACGTCTGGTCACCGGTCGGGACCTGCGGGGTCCCCGGCACCTGAGGAAGCTTGGCGGCCGATGCGGTGTCGACCGTGCCGGCAGTCGTCATCGCTGCCTGGCGGATGGGACGAGCGCCACCCTTGAGCCAGAGGTTCTGGCCCTGGTCGGAGTAGAGAAATTCCTCCCACAGCCGCGCGGCCGCGGGGTGCGGAGCGTCCTTGTTGATGGCCTGGTTGTAGTAGCCGCCGATGATTGCGTTGGTCGGCACAAAGATCTTCCAGGTTGAGACGTCCTTGCCGTGCGAGGTGGAAAGGTAGTCCCACTCGAACAACACCGGGGTCTGACCCGCCTTGACCGTAGCGGCGGTTCCGACCACTGGGACGTAGTTGCCCTTCTGCTTCAGCTGCTTGAAGAAGTCGACGCCCTTGCTCACGTCGTCCAGGGAGCCGCCGTTGGCGACGGAGGCCATGATGACGCCGTTCAGCCCCTGGTTGGACTTCGTGGGGTCACCCGCGAGGGCGACCTTGCTCTTGAAAGCGGATCCAAGCAGGTCCGCAACGGACGTGATGGCCGGCACCTTGCTCGAGTCGTAGCCGATGCCCATGTAGCCGCCGTAGTCGTTGTACCAGAGGCCCGTCGCCTCCTTTGCGCCGGCCGGGATGTCCTTCCACGTCGCCACCTGGTACGGCGTGAACTTGGCGGTGTTGGCAAGCGCCACCGGCTGGCCGACGTCGACCACGTCGGGGGCACGGGTGGTGCCGTCGAACGCGTTGACCTCGTCCTGGCTGCTGCCGTTCGGGTTGAGCGAGGTGATCGGGATGTTGTACTTCGCCGTGAACGCGCTGATGATCTCTCCGTAGTTGGCCCAGTCCGGCGGCAGGGCGATCACAGTGAGCTTGCCTTCCGCCTTGGCAGCGGCAACGAGCGCGTCCATGCCGCCACAGCCCGAGGCCGAGGTGGCGGTCTTGGCTGCCGATTCGCTGCACGAGGCCGAGCTGTTGCTCGGCGAGCTGCCACAGGCAGCCACCACGAAAACCGCCACCACGGCGAGGCCAAGGTGGCGTGTGAGTTTGCCGAACTTCATGCTTAGTTCCCCTCCAAATAGCCCGTCGCGGGGCATGCGACCAGGCAGACAGCCGCAATCATGGCTCGCCCTCGCCGACGTTGCAAGGACAGAGTTTCGCCGTGCGGTTGATTTCAGTTAGGGCCGGGTTAATCCCACCTGATCGTCAGGTTTCAGCACGCTTCCCGCGATAGCCCAGCCGTCGTGACACGTCCGCCGCACTCTCGATGGTCAGCCGGTCGAGCTCTGGGCGGGCGCCGGCGCGAAGCCGGTGCGAGGGACCCGAGATGTCCAGGGCGGCAACGACCTCACCGTCGGCTCCGAAGACCGGTGCCGCCAGCGCGTCGAGGCCGAGCTCCAGCTCTTCATGGGTCCGTGCGATACCCGACTCCCGCGCCCCGTCCAGCTGCGCCTGGAGCTCGGTGCGGTCTGTGATGGTGCGCGGGGTCACCTGCTCCAGCGGCCCCGCCAGCATGCGCTCCCGGACCGCTGGCGGCCCGAAGGCCAGGATGGCCTTGCCGCTCGCCGTGCAGTGGACAGGTGTCCGGCGACCAAGCCAGTTGACGCTCACCACGGACGTCGAGGCGGTGGCCTGCTCGATGGGTACGATGACGTCGCCCACCAGGACGTCGAGGGTGGCGGTTTCGCCGGTTGCCGCTGCGAGCTGCTCGCACACCGGTCGGGCCACGTAGCGAAGGTCGAACTCCCCGGTCACGACGCTGGCCAGCTGCGGCAGCCGGCGGCCGAGCCGATACCTGGCGGTGCGCTGGTCCCGCTCGACGAGGGCATGGCGCTCCAGGGTGGCAAGCAGCCTCAGCGCGGTGGAGCGGTGGACCTTGAGTCCTCGCGCCACCTCGGCGCCTGTGCGCCAGTCACCCTGGGCGAGCAGGTCGAGGATCGCGATCGCTCGCTCGACCGAGCGGACCGCGACGTCCCTGGGCGCGTCGTTGCTCATTGCGCAACATTATCTATTCTGCGCAACAGGGCGGTACGATGAGCAGACGGTGAGCCGCCAGGAAGAGATCCGCGCGGAGCTGTTCGAGCACACGCTCAACGGGCACGCGCCTGAGGTCAAGGCGCTGACGGAAGAGGCGCTGCTGCTGGGGATGGACCCCATGGACATCCTGTTCAAGGCACTCATCCCCTCCCTCGAGGAGGTCGGCCGCCGGTTCGAGAAGGGCGACTTCTTCGTCCCCGAGATGCTGATCGCCGCCCGCGCCATGCAGGGCGCGCTCGTGATCCTCCGGCCGCTCATCGCCGAGACGGGCGCCAAGCCGGTCGGCCGCTACGTGATCGGCACCGTGAAGGGCGACATCCACGACATAGGCAAGAACCTGTGCGTGATCATGCTCGAGGGCGCCGGCTTCGAGGTTTACGACCTGGGCGTGAACACCCCGCCGGAGAAGTTCGTCGAGGCCGTCCAGAAGCACGAGCCCGACATCGTCGGCTTCTCCGCCTTCTTGACCACGACGATGCCCATGTTCAAGGCCAACATCGATGCGCTGTCCAAAGCAGGACTACGGGACAAGGTCCACATCGCGGTCGGGGGCGCACCGGTCACGCAGGAGTACGCGAAGCACGTCGGGGCCGACAGCTACGCACCCGACGCCTCGATGGCGACGCGGATGGCCAAGCAGCTCGTCGGCGATCGAAGCGGACCTTCGAAAGGAGCGGAGGCGCTGGAGCAGGCCGTGATGAAAATCGACGAGACGCTGAGAAAGGGTTAGTTCCTTGGAGACTCGTCTCTCCTCGCGTGGTCGCGAGATTGTCGTTTCCGGCGACCGCCCCTTCGTGATCATCGGCGAGCGCATCAACCCAACGGGTCGCAAGGTCCTGGCCGCGGAGATGAAAGAGGGCGTGATGGACCGGGTGCGCTCCGACGCCCAGGCGCAGGCCGCCGCCGGCGCCCACATGCTCGACGTCAACGCGGGCATCCCGGCGATCGATGAGCCGGCTCTTCTGGTGTCCGCGATCCGGGCGGTCATGGAGGTGACCGACCTGCCGATCTGCATCGACTCGTCGATCATCGAGGCGCTCGAGGCGGGCCTGTCCGCCTATGAGGGCAAGGCGCTGGTCAACTCCGTCACCGCGGAAGAAGAGCGGATGGAACGGATCCTGCCGCTGGTCAAAAAGCACGGGGCCGCCGTCATCGGCATGGCGAATGACGAGACCGGGATCACGATGGTCCCCGAGGAGCGGCTCGCGCTGGCGCGGCGGATCATCGAGCGCGCCGCCGACCACGGCATCCCGCAGGAGGACGTGATCATCGACCCGATCGCGATGACCGTGGCCGCCGACCCCACGTGCGGCTTGATCACCCTGGAGACCATGCGGCTCATCCGCGACAGGCTCGGCAACAACATGACGTGCGGGGCGTCCAACGTTTCCTTCGGCTTGCCGGACCGGCCGACCGTCAACGCGGCCTTTCTTCCGCTGGCGATGCACGCAGGGCTGACCTGCGCGATCACCAACCCACTCGAGGCGCAGGTGCGCCGCGCCATCCTCGCCGGCGACCTGCTGCTGGGTCATGACGAGTACGCGATGCGCTGGATCGCCAACTTTCGGGCGGACCAGGCCGCCAAAGTCGCGCAATGATCCAGCGCAAGCTCGAGGTCACGTACCTGCCCTACGACCGGACGACGCGTGTCCCGGCAGGCACCACGGTGTTCAGCGCCGCGCACTGGATCGGTCTGCCGATCGACTCCACGTGCGGAGGACGAGGCACCTGCGGCAAGTGCAAGGTGCGTGTGATCCAGGGACGCCGCGACGCCGAAACCGCCGACCACCGGCAGCTGCGCCCTTCCGAGATAGAAGACGGCTGGCGCCTGTCGTGCCAGGCGCGGGTCTACGAGGACATGACCTGCGAGGTCCCGCAACTGCTGCGGGTGCCGAAGGCCGCGACGATGGGCCTCGGCCGGCTCGTCATCCTCGACCCGAACGTGCGCAAGGTGTACCTCGAGCTCAGCGAACCATCGATGGAGGACCAGCGCAGCGACGTAGCACGCCTGCGAGATGCCCTCACCGAAGAAGGTCACGACATGGTCGCCGGCGTCGCTGTGCTGCGAACGCTGCCTCCGGTCTTCCGGGAGGCCGGCTTTCGCGTCACCGCGGTGCTCGCGGGCGAGCAGCTGGTCGCGGTGGAAGCCGGCGACACGACAGCAGAGTGTTACGGGGTCGCTTTTGACGTCGGGACGACCACCCTCGTCGGGACGCTGATGAACCTGCGCACCGGAATGGCCGCGTCGGTGCTCTCGACGCTTAACGGCCAGGCGCCTTTCGGGGCGGACGTCATCTCTCGTATCAGCCACGGCATGAACGGACCTGAGGCGATCCAGGAGCTGCAGGACGCGGTGGTCGGCACGATGAACACGGTCCTCGGCGAGCTTTATCGCGAGACTGGCGTCACGCCTCAGCAGACATACGAGGCAGTCGTCGTCGGCAACGTCACGATGCTGCACCTGCTGTTCGGCATCGACCCAACTCCGCTGTCCATGTCGCCGTTTACGCCCGCGTTCATGGACGAGCTCAGCGTCGCGGCGCGCGAGATCGGCCTGCAGATCCATCCCCACGGCTACATCCAGACGCTGCCCGCGCTCGGCGCGTACGTCGGCGCCGACATCGTGGCCGGCGTGCTGGCGACGGGCGTCGCGCGCGAAGACAGGATCCGCGTCTTCGTCGACGTCGGGACGAACGGCGAGATCGTCCTCGGCAGCGCCCAACGCGCGCTTGCCACCGCAGCGCCCGCCGGTCCCGCCTTCGAAGGCAGCCAGATCAAATGCGGCATGCGCGCGACGGTGGGCGCGATCGAGGGCGTCCAGCTCAGCGACCGCGTCGAGCTTCAGATCATCGGCGGCGATGTGCCGCCCGAGGGCATCTGCGGTTCCGGCCTTGTCGACGCCGTGGCCCAGCTGCTGCTCGCGGGCCTTCTCGAGTACTCGGGCCGCTTCAAGAAACCCGAGGACGTGCCCCATCATCCGCTGCACGACCGCCTGATCGACGTGGACGGGATGCGCGCGTTCCTCCTGGCGGACGGCGTCTACCTGACGCAGCGCGACATCCGCGAGCTCCAGTTCGCGAAAGGATCCATTGCGACCGGGATCAAGGTCTTGATGGACATCCTCGGTGTCACCGTGGATGACCTCGACGAGGTGCTGCTGGGCGGATCGTTTGGGTCGTACCTCAACCCCGAGAGCGCCAAGATCATCGGCCTGGTTCCGCCGGTCGCTGTCGACCGCATCATCGCGGTCGGCAACTCCGCCGGGGAGGGCGCCAAGATCGCGCTCCTGTCCTACCGCGAACGCCAGGTCGCCTTCGAGCTCCCATCGCGCATCGAGTACATCGAGCTCTCCGGACGCTCGGACTTCAACGACTCGTTCATCTCGGTGCTCGGATTCCCCCAACTGGCGCCCATCCAATGAGCGCCACCGCCCTCGTCATCTGCGGCGCACTCGGCCGCGACGTGAAGGACATCATCACAAGGCGCGGTTGGGACGTCGACGTGTACGGGGTTTCCGCTCTGCTTCACCTCTATCCCTCACGGATCGTCGACGAGCTGCGCGACAAGCTGCGTGAGCTGCGACCTCGATACAAGAACCTGGTGGTCGTTTATGGCGAATGCGGGACCACCGGCAAGCTGGAGCCGGTGCTGGAGGAGACAGGCGCCGTGCGATTGCGCGGCCCGCACTGCTACGAGATGTATGCAGGCGAACGGCGTTTCAAAGAGGTCACCGAAAGCAAGCCCGGCACCTTCTTCCTCACCGACTGGCTGGTGCGCAACTTCGACCGCGCGGTCATCAAGGGGCTCGGCCTCGATCGCGACCCGGAATTGAAACCGATGCTTTTCGGTAACTACGAGGCGGTGCTTTATCTGAGGCAGGTCCCCAATCCCCGGCTCGCGGAGAAGGCCGGCGAGATCGCCGCCTACCTTGGGCTGCCACTGGAGATCGAGGATGTCGGGCTCGGGGAACTCGAAGAGCGGCTTGCCGCGTTGGTAGAGGGTGCGGATCCCCCCACCCGGCCTGCGGCCGGCCTCCCCGGCGAGCGGGGAGGCGAAGGTGTCATGTCTCTTCGTGGCTAAGTATCAGGTCATGTTCTGGAAGCACATTCCTTCCCAGGTCAAGGCGTGGGACGGGGATTCCGAGACCAAGCGGATGCTGCCGGACTACTTCCAGGCCGCGATCGACGCTTACGCGATGAAGGACGGGTCGAC
>Ga0209158_1001712_pt1 | contig 14364 bp, 13 predicted proteins | sample GraSoiAngelo_140_FD_185897 | JGI IMG/M metagenome (GOLD analysis project Ga0209158, IMG submission 185897) | Grasslands soil microbial communities from the Angelo Coastal Reserve, California, USA - 14_0929_12_30cm (SPAdes) (version 2) | ecosystem: Environmental > Terrestrial > Soil > Grasslands ...
CGAGGATGTACCCATTGACCTTTGCGGGCCATAGTGAGCGGACAGATAGTCGAGGAGAAATTTCCTCTCCTCGGCTTTCACTGGCGCGCCCCACTTGATCATTTTGTCCACCTCCTTGGTCCACATTGAACGATCCAGTTGTTGCTGCGTGATGAGATCGCTCGAATGACAGATCGTGCAACGCGCATTGATGAAGGCAAGGCCCTGCTGTTCTACAGACGACTGGTCGTGCGGCTCGCGAGCGTAGGAGTTTGAACTTTCCAAGTGTTGCAGAAATCCGAACAGAGTCAAACCCAGTGGAGCGAGCACCGTAGCTATTATCCTTGAAAGATACGAAACGCTCGTCATGCTTCAACCTCCATTCGGACAACGTCCGCGCCATTCCATAGGAACCCGCCAGGATTCCATGGCGTTGTCATCGGCTGGGTATGCCCCCCACTGTCTGTCGCACGGGACAGTATCGTGTAACTGCCCGGCTTCGCCCCCTTCCACACATACCGCCAGAGTCGCCACGCATACGGCGCCCGTTCCTCGCCCAGGTCGGCGTCATGCCATTGCTTGCCCTCGTCCATAGAAATCTGCACACGCACAATCTCACCTTCGCCTGTGAACGCGACACCCTCCACCTGTACTGTCCCGCCGGGGACCTTCGCCCCTTCCAGAGGCCGTGCGATAATCGACTTCACAGGCATCTCAGTCACCGGGATCATCTGGGAAGAATGAATTGTCGCACCAGGTTGGACTGGGATCATAGGGATTCGATACGCGGTTTGCATGTAAAAGCCATCGGCCTCATGTTCCTGCACCGTGAGATGGGTCAACCATTTCACGCACGAGTCTCCCGCCCAACCCGGCACGATCAGGCGCAGGGGTGCTCCATGCAACATCGGAAGTGGCTCTCCATTCATCTCGTACGCCAGCAGCGTGGTCGGATGCATGGCTTTCTCAATCGGGATGCTCCGGATAAACAAGGGCACGGTGGGAAGGACAGGCCGGTCGGCCCCCAGCAATTGAACATGCTTGGCCTTCGATCCAAGGCCAGCCCGTTTCAATACATCGCCCAACCGAACTCCTGCCCATTTCGCATTCCCGACCGCCCCCTTCTCCCACTGCGCTCCCGGAACTTTCGGGCGGAAGAAGGCTCGACCGTTACCCGAACACTGTACGACTGCATGAAGCGTCACCGCTTCAAACGTCTTCAGGTCAGAAAACGAGAGCGTGAGGCGTTGCTCGACATCCCCTTCCACATGCAACTGCCAGTCCTTCAGGCTCGAGGGACTCGGGGGACCAAAGTGACTCCGCACGAAAAAGCGGTTGTTCGGCGTGATCCAGGATGTCAACCACTGTGGAGGGGACTCCAAATCCTGAGGACGGCTGACGCGAGTGATAAACTCAGGGTCGCTGGGTCGTTCACCTGTCTGAGCCCATGATGCCAGCGACCATATTTCCTCAGCAGTAAGAAAAACGACCGTTCCTCCTGCCAGGCGAAGAAGAAACTCCCTCCGCGACAAGCGATTTGAGTACTCGTAAGGCATACCCTCACCCTTCCAAGTTAAAGGATGGAGCCGAGGATCATATCCAGCATGTCACTACACCCCGGCCATCTGTTCCATCGTGCGGACAACCGAGGAGAAGTCCTCGTCGCGCCCAGCGGCGGACTGCCGGGCGAACTCGACCGCGCATACTTGCTGGGCCGCCGCCGTGATGGGCATGGCCGCCGCCAAGTGCATGGCTGTGTCCAGGATCAGCCCGAAATCCTTGAACATCAGCCTGAGCGGGAACGTGGGTGGATATGCGCCCTTGAGTACGTTCTCCAGCTTGGATTTCTGGCTCGGTGAGAGCACAACGGTGCCGCCAAGCACCTCAAGAAGACGCTCTCGTTGCAAACCCGCCTTCAGGCCGAGCGTGATGGCTTCCGCCAGCGCCTGCATGCCCAGTCCCAGCAAGGTGTTGACGCAGAGTTTCATCGTCAACCCGGAACCGGAGGGCCCCATGTAGAACGATTCTCTCGCGAGCACGCCCAGGATCGGCTGGCATCGGTCATACACGGTCTTCTCACCACCGACGAAAATGACGAGTTGTCCTTGCTCAGCCTGGGGCGTGCTGCCGGACACGGGGGAATCGAGGACAGAAACGCCCTTCCCAAGGGCCACTTCGTACAGCCGGCGAGACATTGCGGGCGAGATGGTGCTCATCTCGATGAAGGTGGCGCCGGGTCGGGCCGCGGCCAATGCCCCGTCAGACCCGGTCATCACGTTCTCAACCGCCGCGTCATCTGCGACAGAGGAAAGGATGATGTCGGCGCGGGATGCGAGCTCCCGGGGCGTGGCAGCAACCTTGGCGCCGCGCTGCTCAAGCATGCGAGTGCGTTCCCGTTCACGGTTGTAAACCGTCAAGTCGTAACCGGCGGCAAGTAGCCGGTCGGCCATGCGGCTGCCCATGGCGCCCATCCCAATGAATCCCAGACGCGCGCTAGATTGTTGTTTGTCCGTAGTCATGGTTTCTCCCCTTAGGTGTCACCCGGTTGGCCGGCCTCCGCGTGATCCTTTGTCACGTTCTGCCCGATCATGCCTAAGGACACCGCAAGAACTGTTCCACGGTAGGGTCAGCCCAGCCATTGCGGGTTGCGGGCGGTACTGTCGAATTTTTCGGTTGTCTTGAACGGCTCGTACCGCCCATCGGACGCTGCTATGGCTGTGCGCTTGAGAAGGGCCGCCATTTGTGAGGCCGTCATCGGCTCGAATGTCCGCACGGCGTCAAGCGCCTGATTCAGGATCTTCATGCTCTCGATGCCGGTGATCACGACCGACGTTGGCAATGTCATGGCATAGTGGAGGCACTCCACGGGCGTCACCACGCCGCTATCAAGAATGTTTTTGTCCGCCATCGATTTCATGCCGAGCACGCCGGTGTGATCCTTGAGCAGGACAGGTAGCACCTGGTGCTGAAAACTGCGGAAATGCGCATCCATCACATTCAGCGGCAGCTGCACGCTGTCGAATCGAAAGTGATGTTTGGCGGCGACCTCCAACATTCGAAGATGAACGACTGGGTCCTTGTGCCCGGTGAATCCGATGTAGCGGATCTTGCCCGCCTTTTTTGCCTGGAGCACGGCTTCCTGCGCGCCACCCTCGGCAAAGATCCGATCAGGGTCCTCCATCCTGAGCACCTCGTGATGTTGCAGCAGATCGATATGGTCGGTCTGCAAGCGCTTGAGGGAGTCTTCGATCTGCTTGGCTGCCTCCTGTCTCGTGCGGCCGTCGATCTTGGTCATCAGAAAAACTTTTTCCCTGTAGCCGTCGCGTAACGCCTTGCCCATACGCATTTCGCTGCCGCCGTCATGGTAGTCCCAGGAGTTGTCCATGAACGTGATGCCACGATCAATCGCGGCGCGGATGAGCCGAATGGCTTCCTGTTCGTCACTCGGGTGTCCAATATGATAACCACCGAGACCGATCACCGACACCTGCTCACCAGTGCTCCCAAGCGTTCGGTACAGCATGTCACCCTTACGGGTTGAAGTCGGAGTTGGCGGTACCGTAACGCCTTCCGCAGAGGATTGCGCCATCAGCCCCGCCGTCATACCGGCTACCGCAATGCCCAATTTCAGAACATCCCGCCTGGTCGTGTCCATCTCCTCCCTCCTTGTTGTGTTATGGATCACTCGACAGTTCTGATTGCGCCTTTTTCATCTTCCGGTGACGCAATCAATCTCAGTGGTAGCCAATGTCCCGACGCACTTTTCCGCGGAAGACCCAATAGGACCAGCCCGAGTACATGAGGATCACCGGGAGCAGGAACAGCGTGCCGACCAACAGGAAAGCCTGTGTGCTTGGCGAGGATGCAGCCTCCCAGAGCGTGAAGCGATAGGGGACCACCATCGGCCACAGGCTGATGGCGATGCCGAGGTATGACAGCAGAAACAGCAGGATTCCGATCGCGAACGGTCGCGCGTCCGCGGAACCGCCGAGCGCGCACCATTCCCAAACCGCGACCGCCAACGTGGCGATGGGCACTGGCGACAGGAAGAGGATGTTGGGCCAGGAGAACCAGCGATCGGCAACCGTCTGCTCCATCAGTGGCGTCCACAGGTGGACAATGACGATCGCGATCAGGACCCCGAGGAGGCAGAGTCGGCCTTTCTGGCGGGCCCAGTCCTGGAGGGCGCCTTCCGTCTTGATGATCAGCCACCCCGCGCCGAGCAGGGCGTATCCGCACAGGAGCGCGAAGCCGACGAACACTGAGAACGGCGTGAAGAAATCGTAAGAACTGCCGGTGAACTGCCGCCCCTCGACGTGAAATCCCTGGATGAAGGCACCGAGTACGATACCCTGCATAAGCGTCGCGACAACCGAGCCATAGTGGAACGCGCGGTCCCAGAACGCGCGGCGGCTTGGATCCTCGAAACGGAACTCGAAGGCGACGCCGCGAAAGGCCAAAGCGATCAACATCATGAGGATCGGGAAGTAGACGGCCGGCATGATGATGGCAAAGGCCAGCGGAAAGGCGGCGAGCAACGCCAAGCCGCCGAAAACCAGCCAGGTCTCGTTGCCATCCCAGACCGGTGCGATGGTGTTCATCATGACCGCGCGATCGATGGCATTGGGCGCGAAGCCATGGAGAATGCCGATGCCGAGGTCGAAGCCGTCGAGCACGACGTAAAAGAACACGCCGGCGGCAATGATGACGGTCCAGATACCGACGAAACTGATGGCGGGCTCCGTCATGGGAGGCCTCCGGGTGGCTGCAATACGGGGAGGTGCCGGACCGGACTCTCCGGAAGCCCGGCCTGGACCGGAGCCGGGGCCAGCGTCTCCTCGGGCCCCTTGCGCACGAGGCGCAGCATGAAGAGGAAGCCAGTCGGGTAGATGACAAGATAGGCGACAGCGTACAAGAGCAGCGACAGGAGCACGTCGTGCGCAGGCAGCGACGGTGTGACCGAATCTGCCGTTCGCAAGAGGCCATACACGGTCCAGGGCTGCCGGCCCACCTCGGTTGTGGTCCAGCCTGCCAGCACGGCGATGAAGCCGAGCGGAATCGCCAGTTGGCAGGCGCGCAGGTACCAGTCGCTCTCGAACAGACGGCCGCGGCGGCGCAGCACCCAGCCGACGGCGACGAGTGCGAGCATCAGCAGGCCGACGCCGACCATGATCCTGAACGCGAAGAACACGATCGCCACCGGGGCCCGCTGATCAACGGGGAACTCCTTCAGACCACGCACCGTCCCGTCGAGCGAATGGGTCAGGATGAGGCTGCCGAGATACGGCACGTCGACCGCGTACCTGTTCCGCTCGGCGGCCTGATCGGGAATCGCAAACAGGGTCAGCGGCACGCTGGGAGCGGTCTCCCACCGCGCTTCGATCGCCGCGATCTTGGCCGGCTGGTACTTGCGCGTATTGAGACCGTGCTGGTCCCCAATGATCATCTGCAACGGCACTAGCACGGCGAGCAGCGAAAGCGCCGTTGTGACCATGACCCTACCCTCGTCTAGGAACCGACGGCGCCTGATCGTATAGGCCCCCACGCCTAGCACCACGAATCCCGCGGTCACGTAAAATCCGACCACGGTATGCGCGAACCGATAGGGGAAGGACGGATTGAAGATGATCTGAAGCCAATCTTGCGGATAGAAACGGCCGTCGACGAATGAGTAGCCGGCGGGTGTCTGCATCCAGCTGTTCGCCGTCAGGATCCAGAACGCGGAAAACAGCGTGCCGAGCGCCACCATCACGGCAGCGATGAAGTGCGCCCAGGGCGGCACCAGCTTGCGGCCGAACAGCAGGACGCCAAGGAAGGCCGACTCGAGAAAGAATGCGAACAGGCTCTCATAAGCAAACAATGGACCGATCACGTTCGCGGCGGCGTCCGAAAGACGGCTCCAGTTCGTGCCAAACTGGAACGGCATGACAACCCCAGTCACCACGCCCATGCCGAACGCGACGGCGAAGATCCGGATCCAGAAATTCGAGACCCGGAGATAGACCGCGCGTCCGGTCGCCAGATGCAGCCCCTCGAGCACTGTGATATAGGAGGCAGCACCCAACGTGAACGCCGGAAGCAGGATATGCCACGCGATAACCCAGGCGAATTGAATACGCGACAGAATGAGGGGATCCAGGCTCATTTGGTCTTCAGCCTCGGTGTCGTACGATACTATTGGACGACAATGGCCTGTATCACATTCGTGAAGCCTGACTTCGTTGGCCTTTTGTAGAAGACGCCCTGGACCGTGACGAGCGCCGACTCTTGGAGATTCAGCGTCCCTGGCGGATTCACCGTCGCTGGCATGTATTCCACGTCCAGTTTGGCACCGCTCCTGAGGCTCACGAGGGAGAAGACGGTGTATGGGCTTCCCTCCTGGGTCATGCGTTGTTGGATCTCAACGGCTTTCCCTCGGACCGACACCTCCATCTGGTTAAACTTGTCAGGATTCTGGACGATCTCAGCAACCGTGGTTTCAAAGTCAGTAATCGCGCCGGCATTCATGACCATCGTGAGGCTGACGGCGATCCCCAATAGTGCTGTCCGTACAGTATCCATGCCTATTCCCCCTTTGGCTCGACCTCCCACACTCTCATTGCATAGCATAGTTCAACCCTTGGTTATCTTATGTATGGAATACACCTCGATGACTTCCCCGTTCTCATTGAGTTCCAGCGCCACGACTGTGCCTTTCGAAAGGTTCGCAAATGTTCGGCTCTCCGGTTTGAGGGTGAAACTCTCCAGTCCATACATGGTAGACAGGCTGACCACGCTTTTTTCATAATCGATGGACATCAGATCACCGAGGACGAGGGCATGATACGCGACATCCCCTTTTGGATAAGCATCCACCACGATGTTGTCTTCGTTAATCAATAGCGTCATTTCATCACCGATATTCGGCACCCCGTGGCCGTGCCGAATGGCCTCATTGTTGCTGAGCGTATAGGTAGCGGTCGGTGTTTTCACCGTGTAGAGACCAGACCTGGCACTAGTGACGACGCCGTCCTGCATCATATATCCGCCACTAGTCTGCACCTCAGCACCGGCTCCATTGTCTGCGCGAGCAGTCGATACGACGAGAAAAAAGACGCCGATCAACGCCATGCTTGCAGCGCGCTTTACGATCATACCGTTCATACTCACCTCCTATGGCTGTGTGAACTCGCTGAGTTCATTTAGTGCATGGATCACTAGCTGCCGGCTTTCTCTTGAGCAAATTCTTCTGTTCCGCTGCTCGGGCAACGCTTCGTGCATTGATCACATCGTAGACAATCATGGACAGCCCGATCACGATCATCAATGAAAAGACGATCTCTTGAATGGATCTCATGGCGTCCTCCTTTCCATCAGCGACGCGCGATATTCTTGTCTGCGGGCATATCGATGACATCTGGAGCCTCGGCTCGGGCTTTGTCCGGATCCTTTTGATTCCTCAAAACGATCTCGTCTTTCTTGGATGACTCTCTGGACTCAAGTCGCGGACTAGATGGGGACCACAGGGGTTCACCAGGCCGTGGCCAAATGGGGTTTGGACCTGCAAATTGTCCTATTCCCGGACTTTCGTTCTCGAAGTACGGGCCAACCGCGTGAACCGGTGAGGTTATCGCTATAGTTGAAAACGCAATCACAGCACTAAAGAGAATCTGTTTCATGCCGTTCCTCCTTTTCTTCAGATGCGTCATGCCTATAACAATGGCAATTCCTATTCCATCCAGGTTTGAGTCTGGCAGAAGTCGGCTAAGTTATTGAAACGGCTGCTGGTGAGAGCTTGCTAGAGGACTGACTTTTATCAGGAGAGGGATGCGGTGCCGAAGAAGTCGCGCCGACATATCGGCAGATGCCGAGATATCGGCATCAAAACTGGCGGGAGATGCCGAGCTTCCTCAATTTGGTTTGAAGGGTCGCACACGATACTATTGGACGACAATGGCCTGTATCACATTCGTGAAGCCCGACTCCGTTGGCCTTTTGTAGAAAACACCTTGGACCGTGACGAGCGCCGACTCTTGGAGATTCAGCGTCCCTGGCGGATTCACCGTTGTTGTATCTCATAATGTTGCGTTGTTCATTGCGAGCTTCCTCCCCTGGTCCACCCGCCTCCCAGCGCCTTGACCAGCAGCACGCTGGAGGCAAATCGTTGCCCGAGAATCTGGACCGCGCCTCGCTCGTTATCCAGTTGCGTCCGTTGAGCATCCACGACTTCCAAATAGTTCGAGAGGCCTTCGCGGTAGCGCAGCGTGGCCAGCTCCGTGGTCTTCCGCGCGGAGGTGACCGCCCGCGCCTGGGCTTGGGCTTGATCGGCCAGGACCCGAATGCCGGCGAGCGCGTCCTCCACATCGCGAAACGCCACGAGCACTTGCTGCCGATAGGTGGCCACCGCCTGTTCGTACTGGGCCTTGCTCGCCTCGTAATTCGCTCGGATCCGTCCTCCTTCAAATATCGGCGTAAAGAGCCCTGATCCAATCGCCCACATGCGGTTCTCCCATTTGAATAAGCTCGCAAGATCGGTACTCTGGAAACCGGCGGACCCGGTCAACTGGATCGAGGGGAAGAAGGCGGCCTTCGCGACGCCGATGCGCGCGTTGCTCGCCGCCATCAACCGCTCGGCCTGAGCCACGTCCGGCCGTCGCTCCAGCAGGTCGGAGGGCAGACCGGCCGGAATGACAGGCGGGAGCACACCCAACGGCTCGCGAGGCATGGAAAACTCGGAGGCCGGTTTCCCGAGGAGCACAGCCAAGGCGTCCTCCAACTGGGCTCGGCGCTGTTCCAACGCGATCGCTTGCGCCTCCGTGGTCGCCAAGTCAGTCTCCGCCTGCGACAGTTCGAGCTGATTGGCCACGCCGCCTTCGAATCGATATCGCACCAGATCCAGCGCCTCCTTGCGCAACTGAACTGTGCCCTTTAACAACGCGATCTCGGCATCCTGGGATCGCAAGAGAAAATAGTTCTGGGCCACGTCCGAGGTGAGCGTCAGCAATACCGTCTGATAGTCCGCGACGCTCGCTTGGGCTTCCTCTTTGGCCGCCTCATAGCTCCGGCGCACACGACCCCAGACATCCACCTCATAGGTCAGATCCAACGGCACGGTGAAAAGATTCGAGGTAAATGGCGGGAGAGTCTTAGTCTGCGGAATTGTAGTCAGCCGGTTGGCCGGGTAACCCTCCCGCGTGGCCGTTGGATCGAACGTAATGGTGAGATAAAAATCGGCCGCGCTGATCCTGGCGATCTGCCGAGCTTGCTCCACTCTGGCGATCGCCCCCTTCAGCGTTTGATTTGCGACGAGCGCCTGGGCTTCCAGCGCGTTGAGTTCCGGATTGCCGAAGATTTCCCACCAGCGCACGCGACTTTCGGTGTCTCGAGGGGCAGCCTCCTTCCAATTCTTCGGGATCTCGACAGGAGGCCGCTGATAGTCAGGACCGACCGCGCAGCCATTGAGAGACAGGACGACCGGAACGGCCAGTACCAAAAATTTCTTCAGAAGAGGCAGCATCAGGTCGCCTCTTTCTTCGGTTCGCCCGGCTTCGTTGAATCTGGCTGCTTTGTCGGCGGTGTCCCCGCAGGCGGCTTGGGGAAGATCGGTTCGATCTTCGCGCCCTCGCGCACATCATCAGTCGGATTCGATACGATCGTTTCATTGCCTTCCAAGCCCGCGACAATTTCGATTTCCCTGCCGTAATCCCGGCCCAGGCCGACCTTCTGGAATCGGATGATGGGGTCCTGTTCCACGACGGCTACATATTGACCGTCCGCCCGGACAATGAGCGCGGATGTGGGGATTAAGAGTGGCGGTGTCGCCCGCACCATGTCGAACTTCACTTCGGCGTACATCCCCGGCAGCAGGACATTATCCGGATTCGCCACGTCCACCTCCGTCAGAAGCGTCCTGGAGGCAGGGTCTACCGCGCCGGCCGTCCGGACTACTTTCCCCAAGAAAGTGCGTTGGGGAAGGTCTCTCACGATTACCTGGGCGGTCTGACCGACTTGGATGGACGCGACGAACGTCTGTGGCACGTTCGCGTAAATGCGCAGGATGTGGGTCTGCGCGACTCGAAAGAGTTCCCGGCTTGAAAACACAGAGCCTTGGCTCGCCGCGCCGGTGCCATCCGTCACCAAGGCACCCACATCCACATTGCGCGCGGTGACTATGCCGTCAAAGGGGGCCGTAATTTTCTGGAACCCTTGCAGGTATTTCAAGCGTCGTACGTTTTCTTCATTGGCCTTGACCGTGGCTTCCGCCGCCACCACGTCCGCTTGTCTCGCCACGAACTGCAGCCGATAGGTGTCCGCTTCTTGCTTGGAGACCGCGTTGTACTGCACCAGCTTTTGCCAGCGCTCCATGCTGACTCTGGCCAATTCCAGATTCGCCCGGGCCTGCCCGAGAATCGCCTGCGATTGCGACAAGGTGCCGATGGTCTGCCCCAACTGCTTGTCCACGTCAGGCGTCTCGATCTCAACCAGCAATTGCCCCGCCTTCACGGGCTGGCCGATTTCCACGAGGTAGCGCTTGACATACCCGTTCGTGCGCGGATAGATCGCCGTCTCCTGATAGCCACGCATGGTCCCTGGGAGGACGAGATTCGTGACCTCCGGGGCCCGTCGCACCGGCACCACAGGGACCTTCGGCAGGCTGGTTTTCACGACTTTCGCCTCCGCCTTCAATGCGGCCTGCTCTCGCAGGCGGGGGACGATCCCCGCCACCAGCAGGATCCCCAGCACCGCGGCGAAGGCCAGCAGAAGAGGCTTCAGGCGCACTCCGTGTTGCTCGTCAGGTAATTCAAGCATTCTGTGCCCCTCCTGATTGACTTCGTCGCATCAGACTGTAGACAACCGGGACAAAGAAGAGCGTCGCAAAAGTCGCGCCCACCAGTCCGCCGATGACCGCCCGCCCCAAGGGCGCGTTCTGCTCTCCTCCCTCTCCAAGACCGAGCGCCATCGGTGTCATCCCGATGATCATGGCAAACGCTGTCATCATCACCGGGCGCAGGCGAGTGAATCCGGCTTCGAGTGCAGCGGTTCGTGCATCCTTGCCTTCCTTCCGAAGATCATTCGCAAAGACCACGACCAAGATGCTGTTGGCCGTGGCAAGCCCCATCACCATGATGGTCCCCATCAGCGACGGCACGTTGAAGGTCGTCTGCGTGACGAACAACGCCCAGAGGACGCCGAACAGCGCGCCCGGCAGCGCCATGATGATGATCAGCGGGTCGGTCCAGGACTGAAAATTGACCACCATCAGGAGATAGACCAACACCAGCGCGAAGAGGATCCCGGTCCCCAGTCCCCAGAACGAGGACTGCATGCTCTTGACTTGCCCGCGTACCGTGATGAACGTTCCGCGCGGAAGATTCTTCTTCACATCAGCCAGCACCTTGTCCACCTCCCGAGCGACCGCGCCCAGACTCCGGCCTTGGACGCTCAGGAAGACGTCGAACACCGGCTGGACATTGTAGTGATTGACGACGGTACTGGTCGTCCCGCGTTGGATCGTCGCCAGGTTGCTCAGTAATTGTGGCGCCGCCTGCCCGTTCACGACCACGGGGGTGCTCTGCAGCGCGTCCACCGAGTCAATCTGATTCTGCGGTGTCTGCACGGCAAGTAGATAGGTCACCCCATTCTGCGGGTTCAGCCAATAGTTCCGCGCGGCCTGTCCGCTCGAGCTCAACGAATACAGGACGGTGTTGGCCACATCCTGCTGGGTCAGCCCGATTTGCTCGGCGCGCGTACGGTCCACGTTCACGCGCAACTCCGGGGTGTCGACCACTTGATGCACATGGGCATCCACGACGCCGGGGATCTGTGAAACGCGCGCCTCGATCTGCTTGGCGACCTTATAGTTGTCCGGATGTCGCCCGACGACCTGAATATCAATGGGCGCCGGCAAACCGAAGTTCAGTATCTGCGTGACGATGTCGGATGCCTCGAAGAAGAACGTCAGATCCGGGAACTCCGCATTCAGCTCGCGCCGCAACTCTTTCACGTAGTCCCAGGTTGGCCGATGCTGCTGCTTGTTCAGGGAGACGAGGATCTCGCCGTCCGCTGCCCCGATCGTCGCGGAATCGCTGAAGGCCAAGTTAACCCCACCGACCGGCAGCCCGATATTGTCTAGAATGGTATCCAACTCCTTCCCTGGAATGACGCGGCGGATCATGTCCTCCACCTGTCCGAACCGGCGCTCGGTTTCCTCCAGACGTGTGCCGGCCGGAGCACGCACGTGCAGCCGAAACTCGCCGGCGTCCACTTGCGGGAAGAAATCCCGCCCAATGAATGGTAACAGGGCCAGGCAAAACAGTCCCAGCGCCACCGTCCGCACAAATACCTGCGCCTGAAGCTGTAACCCCAGGGCCAGAAGATGCTGATACGCCGCGCGGAACCGTTCGAAGGCCTGGTTGAAACGCCAGTGTATCCGCCAGATAAGCGTATTGATGGGAGGGGTCTGCGCGTCATGGGCCTGGGAATAGATGTGCGCCTCATCTTTCAGGAGATATTTCACCATCGTGGGAACCAGGGTCCGTGTTAGGAGATACGAGGCCAACATGGCGAACACGACAGCCATGGCCAGCGGGGTGAAGAGATAGTGCGCAATGCCGGTCAAGAAGAAGATTGGCACGAAGACGATGCAGATGCTGAGCGTGGACACGAAGGTCGGAGTGGCGATCTGCTGGGCCCCATCCAGGATCGCCTGACTCATCTCCTTCCGCTGCCCCAGGTTGCGATGGATGTTCTCCACTTCCACGGTGGCGTCGTCCACGAGGATGCCCACCGCCAATGCCAGCCCCCCCAACGTCATGAGATTCAGCGTCTGTCCCAGGGCGTTCAGCACGATGACAGAGGTCAGGATGGACAGAGGGATTGACAACGCGACTACCAGGGTACTTCGCCAACTCCCGAGGAAGAGCAGAATCATCAGCCCGGTCAGACCGGCGGCGATGACACCCTCGTGAAGGACATTCTGCACGGCTGCCCGAACAAAGACGGACTGATCGAACAGGAACTGCAGATTGAGCTCCGGCGGCAGCGTCGCCTGAATGCGCGGCATCGTCTCCCGTACCCGTCGCACGATATCGAGGGTCGACGCGCCGGCGCTCTTCAGGACCGTCATAAGCGAGGAGCGCCGACCATCCTGTCTGACTACATTGGTCTGCACCGCAAAGCCATCGCGCACCTGCGCGACGTCACGGATATAGATCGTGGCGCCGTTCACCTGCCGGATCGGAAAGTCGTTGAGGGCTGCCACGACCTCGGGACTGCTGTTCAGTCGCACGCTGTATTCCCGCGCGCCGATCTTCGCGCTGCCGGCCGGCAGGATCAGGTTCTGCGCATTCACGGCGTTCGTCACATCGGATGCGGACAAGCCTTTGGCGAGCAACGCCTGTTGGTCGAGATCCACCATGATCTGCCTGGGCTTGCCGCCGTAGGGCAACGGCACTTGAGCGCCTTGGACGGTGGCCAGTTGCGTGCGGATAAAATTGAGGCCGTAATCGTAGAGTTGCGCTTCGGTGAGTGTCGGGCTGCTGGCGGCGATCTGAACGATCGGCACATTGCTTGCGCTGTACTGCACGATCAACGGCGGCTGAATGCCGGGCGGCAACACGCGCAGGATGGTTTGCGAGATGGAGGTCACTTGCGCGACAGCCGCCGCAATGTTCGCGTGGGGATGAAAGAAGACTTTGATCACGCCGACGCCGAACATAGACTGCGATTCCATATGCTCGATGTCGTTGACCGTCGTGGTCATCGCGCGCTCGCTGTACGTGACGATGCGCCGTTCCATTTCCTCGGCGGCCATGCCGTCGTACTGCCAGATCACGCTCACGACAGGGATGTCAATCTCCGGCAGAATGTCGGTGGACATCCCAAAGATCGTCACGATCCCCAGGATCGCAATCAGAATCGCCATGACGACGAACGTGTAGGGGTGACTGAGCGCGACTCGAACGAGCCATATCATGGGGCGGCCCTCTGAGCGGCACGTATTGTCGTCGTTGATCGTCTCTCCGTGTCAAGCTTTTTCAGCAGCCAGTCCTTCGCTCCTAAAACGCCCAGCAGGACGACGGGGGAACACAAGGCGGTCCAGAAAACCAACCACGACATGGTCCCTATCTCCATTCTCTCTTAGACAGAGTGCGCATGTTCTTCCAGCCACGCTGTCTCGTGATGATTGCCGACTTCCCCGCCAGTGAACCCATCACAACGTCTCCATATGATTGTTTCCTTCATCTTCCGTAGTAGCCATGACGAAAAAGGGGACAGGTAGCCTGTACGCATTTTCGTCATTCAGAAGATGGGTTGCTCGTAAGCCTGCTGCCGCCTAACGCCCCCAGTCTGAGAGCGAAGCACGACGAGGACTTTCAGCGGCCGTGTCTGGCTCGCGTTCTTGAG
>Ga0209158_1001724_pt1 | contig 14321 bp, 16 predicted proteins | sample GraSoiAngelo_140_FD_185897 | JGI IMG/M metagenome (GOLD analysis project Ga0209158, IMG submission 185897) | Grasslands soil microbial communities from the Angelo Coastal Reserve, California, USA - 14_0929_12_30cm (SPAdes) (version 2) | ecosystem: Environmental > Terrestrial > Soil > Grasslands ...
GGTCCGGAAGGACCAGTACGAGGAATTCGGGCACCTCATGGAGGGGATCCCCGCTACCTACCTGGGCACGACCGGTGGGACTTCGTTGCATCTCGGCAAGGGTCGGCAGTGGACGTCCCTGGCGATTCCCGCAATGCGGAAGGCGTGGACCGAAACGATTCCGAAGCAGGTCGTGGTCGCATGAAGCGCAGCGACATCCGGGTGGGCATTGTCTACATCGAGGGGACGAACTGCGAAGAAGAGTCGGTGGCTTTCTTCCGTCATCTGGGAGCCCAGGCCGAAAAAGTGCATCTGAAGCAACTGACCGGAGATGTGCCCCCGACGATGAAGCGCACCTTGGACGATTTCGACCTCCTCATGATTCCCGGCGGATTCGCCGCCGGCGATTACGTTCGGGCCGGGGCGATCTTCGCCGCGCGACTTCGTAGCAAGCTGTCGAGGGAGCTCAAGGAATACGTCGAGGCCGGCAAACCCCTCTTCGGCGTGTGCAATGGGTTCCAGGTCCTCGTCGAGGCGGGCCTGCTACCCGCTTTGGGCGGGACGATGACCGAGACCCCGGAGGCCGTCCTCGCGACGAACGACTCCGGTCACTACGAGTGCCGACCGAGTTACGTTCGACTCGAAAACTCCGGGTCCTGCGCCTTCACGAGGACGTTGGAGCGCGGTCAAGTCGTGACGTTCATCTCGGCTCACGCGGAAGGAAAACTGTTGTTCCCCAAGGAGCGTCGAGCGAAGATCCTGAAGGATCTCACCGAGAACGACCAAATTGTCTTTCGGTTCGTCGACGATCATGGGCGGTCAGGATCGTATCCCTGGAATCCGAGCGGGACGACGGATGGGCTCGCCGCCCTTTCGAACCGCGAGGGAAATGTCTTCGGGGTTCAACCCCACCCGGAGCGCTGCTTCTTCCGCCACTTGCACCCCGATTGGACCCGGGCCAAACCCGAGCAGCCGGTCTACGGAGACGGCAAGGCGATCTTCGACGGGGCCCTCCTCTACGTGCAACGAAAATTCTGAGGGTTCGATTCAGGCCGGTTTTACGAAAACCCAGGCGGGGGACGCAAGGACGTGCACGCGCTCCACACGCTCCACGAACACGCCGATGATGCCATAGCGGTGTCCGGCCGGAACCGGGAACCCGGAGTCGTTGACCTGGTTCCATGTGGAATTCCAGGCGAACGTGTCACCGGGTTGCAGGAGTCTGATCATGATCGGCGGGCAGCTGGCGAGGAGTCTCCCGACCCCACCGTAAATCATCGTCCCGTCCTCGTCCTCAACGACATAGTCGACATCGCCACATCGTGGGTCCAGGAGGGGGACCGAGCAGGAGGAACGGGGTCCGGACACGGACCCGATCGGACACCCGGGCGCCGCGGTGACGGGCCGATTTCCTTCGACCGTCATCATGAGCGTGAAATTAACGGATTCGCCCGGCGCGTAGACGGTCCGCTCGGGTCGTACGACAATCGCCACGACCCGTCGCGGATACCAAGCGGCCAACGCCGCAACAAGGACGATCGAAACCGCCACGACAATCACTAGGACGGGCGGAGGCTTGCCCATTCCAAGACGAAACTGCGGGCGGTGTTATCAGCTTTCCTTTCCCGTTAGGTTTCCTCCTACAGAGAGACGACCAGCTCGACGACATCTCCATCCTTGATCCCGAGGGCGTTCCGAAGGTAGTGCTTCGAGATCACCTCGAGGACGTCCGTGTGGTGCGTGCGGATCGGCATGATCACGGCGCAATCCACGTGGCCTGCCGTCGCGAGGAAGCACTTCGCTCCGCCGAAGGTACGGCCCCCCGCCTCGAAGCCCGTGATCTCGATGCCGGGGCTGTCCTGAAGGATCTGCATCTTCGCCAGATCGGACCCCGCCATCTTCAGGTTCAACGTGCCTTCGTACGGCTCGAACCAGAGTTTCTTGCGGAACTGGTCTCGGTAGCCCTTCTGGCGCATGTAGAACGCGCCCTCGCCGAGGCCGCTCGCCAGGGTACCCGAGATCGTCAACGTCTCTTTGAGTTCGAAGACGCGTTGATAGTCCGCGTACTCTTTCCGCAGGACTTCGCCGCCCCGGGGAGTGAGACGAATCCGTTGACGACGGGTCGCGAGGTCCCGGGCGACGAGGCCGTCCCGAATCAATTCCAAAATCCGTTGCGACGCACTCTGCTGGCTCACTCCGATCAGCTTGCCGAGCTCGCCGGAGGACAGGTTCACGTATTCCTTCATGCCGCCCAGGAGCGCGATCGCCTTCAGCGTCTCGACATGGTACGGCTTCACGGCCGGCGAGAGAGGCCCCGCCTCCGCATATGCCTTTTCCCGGGGTCAGAGGCCCTCGGCCACCAGGTGGTTCCGGGACCGGAGGAAGATGCGCGGGATGCTCGCGGCGCGTAGGCGATCGAGGAGAGGCTGGTCGTTCGTCACGACGACGGCCCGATGCGAGGCGCCCAGATCGAGGAGCGCGTCATCGGCGGAACCGGATGCCTCGATGACGCGATACCGTTCGGCGAGTCGCAGGGCCGCCTTCGCGTTCCGATCCCGCACGGCCAAGAGTTCCAATTCGGTCTGCACAGGACTCGGGATCGCGATGTCGGCCGATCCCATCAGGCGGGTGAGTTCCGTTTCCAGGTTCAGGCGGAACTGGAACGGCATCAGGAGCGCGTTCGTGTCGAGAAGGACGATTCGAGACGCCATTTTTCTTCATCCTTATGGACCGAGACCGTTTCGTCGCGAGAATCGCGGGGTCGAATTTAAGTATGCAACAATACATAGCGATACTATGTCCATAGCGAGGTCACAAAAGGCTTCGCAAGGAAGGTGTTTCACATGCGGACTTGGATGCCGGCCCTCGTCGTGGCCGTGATGGTACTCGTGCCCCTTGGCATCATGGGGACCGCGAGCGCTGCGGGAATGACCCGCGACCTGACGACCATCGTGATCGGGCCGGTCCCCACGGACCGGTTCGGCGGCGGGGATCTCGTCGCGGTGAAGGCAGGTGACGCCCTGTTTGGCGTCCGATACGGTTCGAACGCACACGCGAACGACATCGTGATCTTCGCGGAGTACAAGCGTTTCCTCGGCGGCGCCGACATCGTCGACGCGCAGGGGAACCACCTCGCGACCCGCGGCATCCCGGTGTACACGGTGCTGGCCCAGAGCCTCTCCCGGTTCATCGAGTTCCGCCAGGTGAACGCGAGCGACGGGTTCGACCTGACGAGCTGGGACCATCTCTTCCCCGTCCCGCTCACGCAGAACGTCCCGATGAAGGCGCTCCCCCTCACGACGGCGTGGACACTGAGCGGCCTCTCGAACGAGACCGTCGCGGGTGTGACCTACGTGAACTTCACGGTCTCCGCGACGAACCTGACCTACGCCCGGGTCGCGAACAACACGTACCTGGGCGATGGCGAGTTGAACCATGTCGCGTTCACCTTCCACCTGACCGTGGACACGCATAACCGGAGTGCCAAGGTCCCGTGGTACCGGATCACGGTCGATGACGGGAACCGCACGGCGATCCGCCACGTCGAGTTCCTCGGCTATCATGATGTGTCCGGGCCCGCGATTGCGATGGGCGCGAAGTACGACCACCTGATCGGAGGCTGGGACTTCGCCTATCCTCAGGACAAGCTCGCCCTCGAGACCCATCTGATCGTCGGGAACTACATCCCCGAGAGAACGGCCGTCTTCATCCACGACGCGTTCCTGCGGGAGCACGCGGATGACGGCACGACGACGATTGGCAATGCGACGAGCCTCAACACCACCGCGCCGACCCACCCGACGCTCTACACGCGCGACCGGGTGTTCTTCGACGACGACTTCACGCGGATCGGGCGGTTCGAGTGGGCGACGAACGTCACCGTGGACGGCCGGGCCGCCATGATGACCTTCAACATCCAGGGAGGCGGGCACCTCGTGCTCGCCCACGCGGGCGCGTACTTCGTCGGGTTCTGGCTTCGGGCCGCGTTCGTCTACCCCGCGGGCCAGATGATCGTGCACGACCCCGTCCTCTCCACGGAGGCCTTGCTCGACCTGCCGTCCGGCGTGAATCTCACGCCGGTCACGATCCTCGCGGCCCAGTTGGCGGTCGTCTCGGTGGCCATCGGCCCCGCCCTGTACCTGCGAGCGAAGGCGAGGCGCAAGACCTGAGCGCCTCCCCTCCTTTTTCTTTCCCGCTCCGAACCGATGATCGCGTTTCCTGGAGGGAATCGATTCGATGTCGACCGTTCCGCGAACCCGCACTCCATCCATGACCGAAAGCCGAAATACGGACGGTCGGATACGAGGCGGACCGGATGACGGAAGTCTCCCCCGAGTGGACCGCGGAGCTGAAGAAGGGCTCGATTCAACTATGCCTGCTCGCGCTCCTGAACAAGGAGGAGAAGTACGGGTTCCAGATCCTCCACGAGCTGCGCGACCGGTCCAACGGGTTCTTCGATCTCAAGGAGGGAACCCTGTATCCCGCGTTGCGACGTCTCGAGGAGCGGGGGTTCGTCCAGAGCCGATGGCAGGAGCCGACGAGCGGGATGCCTCGGAAGTACTACCGGCTGACGGACCGCGGCCGGACCGCGCTCCGGGAGGCATTGGCCGTGTGGGACGCGATGACCCAGGGCGCCGAGCGCGTCCTCGAGGGAGCCCGATGACCGCGGACGACGACTACCTCGGGCAGGTGCGTCGGGCGATGATAGGCATGGCCGGTCCGGTCCGCGACGACATCTTGCAGGAGCTTCGCGGCCACATCGCCGAGTCCGCGGCTGCGAACGGGGGCAACGTCCATACATCCCTCGAGGCCCTCGGATCGCCGCGGGACGTGGGTCGCCATTACCGTGAGATCTACGGTTACGGAACTCCCTTCAAGATCGTGTTCGCCGCAATCGCGTTCCTGCTCGCCGTCCCCTCGGTGCCAGTCCTCGTCATTGGGCCGGAGACGGTGTTCCCGTTCACGCTCTCGATCGTCTTCGTCGTTGCGGCCGCGGCATGGATTCTATGGGTCGGCGTCGCTGCGGGAACCCAGGCCGGGATCGTGGCCGGCGTTGCGGGAATGGTCGGGCGGATCTCCGCCTTTGGCGCCGTAGCCTTCCGGGAGTCCGGAGCCATCACGAGCGCCGGGGGCCTGGGATTGCTTGTTGCGGTGTCCCTCTTGTTCGTCCTGCTGGGATGGATTCCCGGCACCGCTAAGAAGGCCTGGTCGAGCCCGCGCGCTGAGCTCTAGAGACCCCGCCACTTGCGTACGATCTCATTGTGGTCGAAGGCCATCCGCGGCGGGTCGTCGGGATTCACGAGGACGATCGCGGCTGCATCGCTCCCCGCCTTGGGCCGACCCCCGATCGCCTCCAGGGCGTAGGCAATCGTGACCGTGTGGCCGCGAGGGTCGCGACCAGGATCCGAGAACACGCCGACTAACCGAAGGACCTTCGTCTCGAGCCCAGTCTCCTCCCGGACCTCTCGGACGACCGCCTCGAGGGTCGTCTCGCCGAGCTCGACGAAGCCGCCCGGAAGGGCGGGCATACCGCGAAACGGTTCGTTGCCGCGACGGATGGCAACCAGCCTCCCGTCGACCAAGACGAGGCCGTCGACCGTGACGGCGGGGTGCGACCGTTCCATCATTCGTTCACTCGAGGGACGGCATTCGGATGTCGTGGTCTTTCGCGAAGCGGACCGCTTCCGGGTATCCGGCGTCCGCATGTCGCACGACACCCATCCCCGGGTCCGTCGTGAGGACCCGGCCGATCCGTCGGTCCGCGTCCTCCGTGCCGTCGCACACCACGAGGGCACCCGCATGGGTCGAGTACCCGATTCCCACCCCTCCCCCGTTGTGCACCGCGACCAGGTCCGCCCCAGCCGCGGTGTTCAGGAGGGCGTTCAGGATCGGCCAGTCCGCAATCGCGTCGGACCGATCCCGCATCCCCTCCGTCTCGCGATAGGGAGACGCGACCGAGCCGGCGTCGAGATGGTCCCGCGTGATCACGATCGGGCCGCTCAACTCGCCGGAGGCTACCATGCGGTTGATCGCTCGTCCGAATTGGGCTCGCTCTCCGTATCCGAGCCAGCAGACCCGGGCGGGCAGGCCTTCCCACGGGAGGAACTTCTCGGCAAGACGGATCCAGCGAGCCAAGGTCTCGTCCTTGGGGAACTCGCGCAGCACGACGCTGTCCGTCTTAATGATGTCGTTCGAGTCACCCGTCACCGCCACCCAGCGGAAGGGACCCCGGCCTTCGGCGAACAGCGGGCGTATATAGAGGGGGACAAAACCCTGGAACGCGAACGCGTCCGCGACCCCCGCCTCCTGCGCCTGTCCTCGGATGTTATTCCCATAATCGAAGACCACGCTACCGGCCCGGAGGAAGTCGAGCATCGCCCGGACGTGAATCGCGATCGACTCCCGGGACCGCTGCAGATATTCCTGCGGATCGCGAGTCCGGAGCTCGGCCGCTGACTCGACCGTCAGACCCTTTGGAATATAGCCCCCGAGCGGATCGTGCGCGCTCGTCTGGTCCGTCACCACGTCCGGTCGGATCCCCCGCCGTACGAGTTCGGGATGGACCTCCGCGCAATTGCCGACCAGGCCGATTGAGAGCGCCGTTCCCGCCGATTTCGCGGCGAGGGCCATCTCGAGAGCCTCATCGAGATCGGAGACGAGCCGGTCGCAGTACTTGTTCGCCACGCGGCGGCGGATGCGCGCTTCTTCGACTTCGACATCGAGGCAGACGCCCTCGTTCATCTTCACCGCGAGGGGCTGCGCGCCCCCCATGCCACCCATTCCGCCTGTCAGGACGAGTCGGCCCTTCAACGAGCCACCGAAATGCTTTCGGGCACATGCGGCGAAGGTCTCGTAGGTTCCCTGGACAATCCCCTGGGATCCGATGTACGACCAGCCTCCCGCGGTCATCTGCCCGTACATCGTGAGGCCGAGCGCCTCGAGTTCGTGGAACGTCTCCCAGTTCGACCATTTCGGGACCAGATGCGCGTTCGCGATCAGGACCCGCGGGGCGTCTCGGTGGGTTTTGAAAACGGCCACGGGCTTGCCGCTCTGTACGATTAGGGTCTCGTCGTCGCGGAGGCTCATGAGCGAATCGACGATACGGTGGAACGCCTCCCAATTGCGAGCCGCCTTGCCCGTCCCTCCGTAGATGATCAGTTGGTCCGGCTTCTCCGCGTTCTCGAGGTTGTTCTCCAGCATCCGGAGGATGGCCTCTTGCCGCCAGCCCTTGCACCGCAGTTTCGGTCCGCGGGAGGCCTTGATCCGTTCCATTCAGGCGACGATACACCCTGAGCGGACTTGAGCCTTTCCCACTTCGCCAGGCCGGCGACAAGGATTTCGTTCAGAGTCGTTCGGTGACGACCGCCATCGCTTCGTGGCCGATTTCGTCCGCCCGTTTCAGGAGTTGCTCGACTCGTTCCTCCGCGTTCGATCGGAACGTCTCATCGCGAATGGACGCCAGATTCACCGCGCAATTCAAGCTCGCTCCCCGGATCGCCGCCTCCGCGAGGAGAATGGCGACGGCCACGTCGGTCGTCGCGCTGCGATTCCCTTTCTTGACGGAGGCCTCGGCCAGCTCCAACGCCTCCACGCAGAGCTCCATGGTCTCGAGGGGGACCTCGGTCGCCTTGCGATAGGCGGCCTGCATGGCGTCCACCCGTGCGGCTTTTTCTTTCTCGGACGATTTCGGCATTCGCATCGCGGTGATCACGCTTTCGTAGGCCCGCGCGTCCTCGTCGATCAACGTCTCGAGCCGTCCCTGGATGACCTTTCCTCGGCTCTCGATTTGCGCGAGTTCGGACTCGACGCCTTCGTATCCGGCCTTCCCGCGAGCGAGACCTGCGACCATACGGCTCAGGGCCGCGGACAGCGCGCCCGCGAGAGCCGAGACGCTTCCCCCTCCCGGCGTGGGAGTCGGTGCCGCGACCGCGGCGAGGAACTCTTTCACCGTCGTATCCTTCACTCCCACAACCGGGCCTCCAGGATCTGTTCGCGATGGAACCGGGCGAGCTTGAAATGTTGGGTGGCGCCCACGAGGACCGCGTCGAGCGGCACCAATCCGATGATTTCGCTCTCGACGATCTCCACGCGTTCTTTCGTCGCAAGCTCCCGGATCGCATCGAAGGCTTGGACGAGCGAGGTCTTGCGGTAGTCGGTCATATTCATCGACACTTGCACAAGGCCTCGGTCGGCGAGTTCAAAGCCTTTCGCTCGCACGGCGGGCAGCCCGCCGTCGCTTTCTCGAATCGCCTTCGCAATCCGTTTCGCGACCGTCACGTCCTTCGTGCCGAGATTCACATTCCATGCGATCAACACGGGCCGCGCGCCGACGATGCATGCACCCGCCGTCGGGTGCAATTTCGCAGGACCGAAGTCCGGCTTTCGTTCCGCATCCGTTTCGATGGCGACTTTCAGTCCCTCGAATTCTCCGCGGCGCACATCCGGGAGCGCCTTCCGATCCGGCCGCGTCGCGGCAGCCTCATAGAGGTAGACAGGCACCCGGAGCTCGTCCGCGATCCTCCTCCCGACGGACCGGGCGAGCGCGACGCAATCATCCATCGTGACCCCGCTGATGGGAACGAACGGGAGGACGTCGAGGGCTCCGACCCGCGGGTGCTCCCCGCGGTGGTTGTTCATGTCGATTCGGGCGACGGCGGACTTGGCCCCCTGGAAGGCAGCTTCGGCCACCGCGATGCGGTCCCCGACGAACGTGATGACGCACCGATTGTGGTTCGAGTCCATCTCCGTGTCGAGAAGGCGAACACCGGGGACGGACGCGATTGATTTCGCGATGGCATCCACGACCTCTTTGCGTCGCCCCTCGGAAAAGTTCGGGACGCACTCCACGATGTCTGCCATTCCTTTCTCCGGGGAAGCGCCGAAGGCCCGGATTCCTTAAAGTCTTTCTCGGGGTCCGTGTGCTCCACGACCCGGGAGGTCGAAGCTGCGATTCAGTGGACGTCCGGTTGAACAAGGGTATAAGTAAACCGAACAGCGTGGCGCGTTCGGGTTCTTCGGAGAGGCGAGCAATGCGAGGGCGCGCACCGACGATCGTGTGCCTGCTTTTGCTCGAACTCCCGCTCGTCCTCCTCCTCGGGACCGGGTCTGTGATCGCGCCTCCTCCGATCGCGATGCGGACGCAAGGCCATGCCCTCGACCAATCGGGTTCTCCGCTCCCTGCGGGGACGCCGATTCGTGCGTTCGTTGACGGCGTCAACTATACGACGGGGCGATTCCCGAGGGACTCCATGGCGGTCCAGAACGGAATCGGATCGTTCGCCATTCTCACGGTGGGAAATTCGAAGACGCCCGCGAACGCCTCCGATACGCCCTCCGTCCAGGAAGGAGCGAATTTGGGAGACCTGGTGGTCTACGCTGCGGGCGATTTTACCAGCGCCACTGGCGTATTCCAGGAATCGTTCGTCTGGTCTCCCGGAAATGTAACGATCCAAGATCTCCACCTGGGCGCCGCTTCTTCGACGCCCGAACCGGTGAAGATCGCGGGCATTGTCACCCTACCCGCACAGGGCGGGAATCAATATGCCTTCGTGTGCAACCCGACGGGTTCCCCGGTGTCCCTTGCAGACTACTATCTGGAGCGCGACGCACCGGGTTCCTACCATGGCGGAAGTCTCAGCCTGACCGGGGTGGCCGCCTCCATCTCCTCCGTGCGCGTGAACCTCTCATCGCCCTCCTGGCTCACGCCGACCGGGGACGCGTTGAAGCTGGTGTATCGGAATCCCAAGGGCGGCGCCGCCAGCGCGGGTGGACAGGACATCGTCGTGGACCGCGTTGAATTCAACGCCACGCGCAACGGCACACTGTCCTGGGAACCTGGCAATACGATCCTAGGCGATGCGTCGGCCCCCGGTCCCGGACAAATCCTCCAACGGGACGGGAGTTGCACGGACACGAATGACCCGCGAGATTTCTCCCTCGCAATGGAGCCGGGGACATCAGCGAACGGGCGTCCGACCGTCGCGATCACCGTCCCGTCCCCTGGCCAACAGATGCCTGCCGGCACCACGGTGACGTTCACCTGGACGATGTCGGACGATGTGTTCCTCAACGTCTACCTCCATGTCTGGGCGAATGTGACGATCGGGAATGGGACGATCCCCCTGGTCGTGGACCAAACCGGCGTGACGTCGGTCACATGGACAACGCGGGACATCGTGGCGACCGATCTGGTCTTTCGAGTCGATGTCCAGGATCCGTTCGGCGCCCACACGACGGCGTCCACGACGTTCTCCTTGACCCGACAATCCCCGATCGCCCTCATCGCCGCGATCCTGATCGCCGTCGTCCTCATCGTCTTCGTCCTCTTTGGATACCGTCGGGCTCGGAAGCATGATCAAGCCTCGAAGTCTCCCCCTCCGGCGAAGCCTCCCGCGGCGCCCGCGGCCCCCCTGCCGATCGCGCCTCCGATCGGCGCCGTGCTGGCCGGCGGGGACAAGAAAGTCTGCCCGCGATGTCACACCGCTGTCAAGGTCGAGGACGTGACCTGCTTCTTCTGCGGCTACAAATTCACGGAAGAAAATGCGCCGCCACCGTAACCATATTATCGCCATCGTTCCTTGGCCCCGTCATCCCATGCGGAAGGACGAGGAGTTCAGCGAGTGGTATAACGGCGTCATCGACCGCGCGGAGCTCAGCGACAAGCGCTACCCGATCAAAGGGATGAACGTCTGGCGGCCGTATGGCTGGGCGATCATGAAGTTGATCGACCAGGCGATCCGGGAGGAGTTCGATTCGACCGGCCACGGCGAGGTGAACTTTCCCGTCCTGATCCCGGAGACGGAGTTCCAAAAGGAGGCGGAGCACGTCAAGGGATTCGAGGGCGACGTCTTCTGGGTCACGCACGGCGGCCTGAACGAGCTCGACGTGAAGCTCGTGCTCCGCCCCACGTCGGAGACCGCCATGTATCCCATGTTCAAGCTGTGGATCCGCAGCCATGCGGACCTCCCACTCAAGGTGTACCAGATCGTCCCCGTCTTCCGGTACGAGACGAAGATGACCCGGAGCTTCATGCGCGTTCGGGAGATCCATTTCTTCGAGGCGCACACGGCCCACGCCAGCTTCGAGGACGCCGAGCAACAGATCCGCGAGGACCTCCAGATGAACGAGCGGATCATGCGACTCCTGGCCCTTCCGTACCTGATCTCGCGGCGGCCGGACTGGGACAAGTTCCCCGGTGCCCATTACAGCTTGGGGGCGGACACCCTCTTGCCGTCCGGGAGGGCCGCCCAGCTCGCGACGTTCCACCACTACCGCGACAATTTCGCGAAGGTGTACGACGTCACCTATGAGACGGAGAAAGGCGAGCACCGGTTCGTCCACCAGACGACGGACGGGATGAGCGAGCGGCTCCTCGGCGCGTTGATCTCGATCCACGGCGACGAGAAGGGCCTCGTCCTCCCGCCGGCGGCGGCTCCCGTGCAGGCCGTCGTCGTCCCGATCCTCGAGAAAGGTCGTCAGGAAGAGATGCTCCTGGAGGCCCAACGCTTATTCCTCGAGCTCCGTGAACGGATGCGAGTGAGGCTGGACGATCGCGATATCCGACCGGGGGAGAAGTACTACGAATGGGAGGCCCGAGGCGTCCCTCTCCGGGTCGAACTGGGGCCCCGCGACCTGGCGAAGAACGTCATCACCGCCGTCCGCCGGGATACCGGCGAGAAGCGGGAGTTGCCGCGCGAAGGCCTCCCGGATCGTCTCCGTTCCGTCCTCGACCTCATGCAGATCGCGATGTGGGACCGCGCGGAGAAACTCATGAAAGACAACACGTTCACGATCACTTCCTTGGCGGACGCCCGCGACGGCTTCAACCGGATGGGTTGGTGTGGGAAGGATTCTTGCGGGAAAGCGATCACCGAGAAGACGGGGATGAACGTGCTAGGGACGCCGTTCTATCCGGAGCCATTCGAAGGAACGTGTATCGTCTCCGGCGAGCCGACGAAACAGGTCCTGTACGCCGCAAAGGCCTATTAAGACGGTTCCGTCTCAGCGGGCGATTCGTCGAGGATCCTGCGGGGCCTACTTCCGATAGAGGAGCATCCCGACGATTCCGAAACCGACAAGCACGGTCGTGACAGCGTAGGCGCCGACCCATTCCGGGCGGAGGAGGTTCCACGATCCGTACGTGGCGCCCCAGATCAGGTAGAACAGGATGCCGCCGGCGAAGCTGAGCGCGTAGAACCAGAACGCGATCGCGCGGGGAAAGGCGACCTCCGCCACGCTTGCGACCAAGTGAGGTCCGACTAAAAACCTTTCCCGTCACGCCTTGGGTCGCCGCTGGGGCCGGAGGGGCGCGATCGTCCGGGCCAGCCGCCCGCGGGTCCGCGCCCACCACGTTTCGACGCGCGGGAAGGTCCCCGGGTTCTCCTCGACCCAGAAGAGGAACGCGAGGAGGAGGAAGAAGACGACGAGGGCGATCAGGAGGTAGAACGGCCAGCGGGGGATCGGTTCCTTCACGCCGAAGGCGGAGTCGGGGATGATTCCGTCAACGCGGGACACGCCAAGGAAACCCGCGAGCATCGTGACGTTCAGGTGACCGCGGCAATTCGGAAGGTTGCACGGATCGGCCTCGGGGATCGTGGCGGCAAGCCATTGCGCCCGCGTGAAGAACCCCGGGGACACCATCCGGAACAGGTTTCCGGTCACGTTCCCATCGAACTCGAGCCAGAACCGCACGAAATAGCTGGACTGGGAGAAAATAGAGCCGTGCGGCATGTCGTGGCTGTCGGGAGCCGTGAGGACGGTGAAACTCAGCGAGCGGGAGGAGGCATTCGCGACGGTCGCATTGGTCCACACCCATTCCTTCGTTCCCGTTTCGGCGATCCGCGGGTACGCGTACGGCCACACGGAATCGACGGGCACGCTCTCGTCGATGGTCGCGTACCGGTAGATGCTCGCATTGAGCCGCACATTTCGCATCGGCTCCGTGTATGTCGAGTTGAAGTAGAACACGAAACGACCGCTTTCGCCCGGGGCGAGCTCAGGCGTCTCCTGAACGCTGATGAGTTTGTTCACCTTGCCGACGGCGGCGAAGTCCTCGGCCATCGCTGCGGGCACAAGGAGCATGGCGATGAAGAGGAGCGAAAGGGCCAGGGCCGGGGCCCGCATGTTACGCGCCGAAGTTGGTCGCCCCTCATATACATATCGCGGAGTATATCGAGCAAAAGAGTGAAACCCGCGATTCCGTTCGCGAGACGCATGCCGGTCCTCGCGGTCGCGAGGGAGCGCGCGGAGGATCTCCTCCAGGAATTGATGGCCCTCCAACTCGTTGATGAAACGCGGAAGATCACGAAAAGCGGCCGAGAGATCCTCATCCCGGTCGTGGGTGAGCCGCCTATCCCCTTGGCACGCCATGGCGCGCGATGGAAGACCGACGAACGTTTGCCCAGCCGGTCGCCGGCGCGAAATCCGCGAGACCGTCTCGACGAGCGGTTACGAGCGGCGGGAATTCCCTTAGCGATCGCGCCGCGACGCTGGAAGCGGCTCGGCGATGTCGTAATCCTCCGAATTCTCCCGGGGGCGCAGGCGCACGCTCGTGCGATGGCCGAGATCTACGGATCTGTCCTCGGGGCGCGAACCGTGGTGCAAGACATTTCCGGTATCCACGGGCCCCTGCGCCTTCCCGACTTTGAGGTGCTCTGGGGAGACGGGACCGAGACCGTGTATCTGGAGGGCGGGGTTCGCTATGCCTTCGACGTCGCGCGTGTGATGCTTTCGCCGGGTAACATCAAAGAACGACTCGCGATCACGAATCGCGTCCGGCCTGGAGCCGTCGTGGCTGACCTGTTCGCGGGGATTGGCTACTTCACATTACCCCTTGCATTGCGCTCTCACCCCGAGATCGTGTACGCGTGTGAACTGAATCCGATCAGCTTTCAATACCTGGTCCGGAACATTCGACTGAATCGGGCGACGAACGTGGTCCCCCTCCTGGGGGATTGCCGCGACGTCATGCCTCGCGGCGTGGCGGACTGGGTAATCATGGGCCACTTCGATGCCCGCGAATACCTCGACGTGGCCTTCGCGGTGCTCCGGACGAGGGGGACAATCGTGTATCATGAGCTGTGTCCGAAGGAACAGTTTCCGGATGCACTGGCCCGACGTCTCGCGGCGGCCACCCGAGCGAACTGGCGGAATGTGACGCAGATGTACACGCGAATCGTGAAATCGTACGCGCCCGGCATCGTGCACGCGGTCGCCGAGTTCGAAGTGAGTCCTCGGCACCGGATGTGATTTCGAAGCGAAATAAATTTGAACGATGAGCTCATTGTATTCTCGGTAATGGAAATGAACTGCGTCAAATGCGGCTCCGAATTTCCGCCGGGCCA
>Ga0209158_1001726_pt1 | contig 14319 bp, 18 predicted proteins | sample GraSoiAngelo_140_FD_185897 | JGI IMG/M metagenome (GOLD analysis project Ga0209158, IMG submission 185897) | Grasslands soil microbial communities from the Angelo Coastal Reserve, California, USA - 14_0929_12_30cm (SPAdes) (version 2) | ecosystem: Environmental > Terrestrial > Soil > Grasslands ...
GATGGTTATTCTTCCGCCGGCTATGACCTCAGCGAAGAATGGGATGTCCTCTTCGTCTACTTGGATGGGCATTATTGTTTTGACCGAGCGATGGCGTGAAGGAGAGGGAGATATAATGTTTTGAAATCGAACACATCTTCTCGCGACATCCCTGGGGATTGACAAAACCCAGATTAACAACAGACTATCTCAAGACGACTGTAGGAAGGACGGGTGTTGAAGTCGGTTGTCGATTCGGGGATTGAAGACCTTTCAAAAATGAGTTTTGAGGTCTCCGAGGAACAGAAGCTGATCCTTGACGAGGTTGATAGAGCATGTAAAGAGTTGAGACCGTTCGAGGATCGAGCCTATCTCAGTAGCAGGTTCAACGATCATCTGGTGCCTATCTTCAGCAAGGCGCAGTTACTTGGTCTGCCTGTTTCGAGAAGGTATGGTAATGGTCAGGGCGCGGACATTCTAACATATGCTTTGGCGTTGGAGAGGATTGGTAGGGAGGGCACTGGAGTGCGGACGTTTCTTTCGGGCCATGTCTCCCTAGGACAGCTGACAGTGCAGAAGTGGGGATCGGAGCAACAGAAGGAGAGGTTTCTGCCGCCTGCGACTAGAGGCGAGAAGGTGATGTGTTTTGGTCTGACTGAACCAACCGCGGGCAGTGATCCTGCGGGATTGAGGACCAGTTTTGAGGATCGTGGTGGTTTCTATTATGTGAATGGCAGTAAGGCTTGGATCTCTAACGGTAGTATTGCCGATGTTGCGGTTGTGTTTGCATATCCCAAGGGGAAGCAGGAGGGAATGTGCGCTTTTGTTGTAGAGAAGGGTTTTGAGGGTTATTCGAGTCAGCAGCAGAAGCATAAGCTTGGCATGCCCACATCGGATACCGGGTCGTTGTTCTTTGATAATTGTAGGGTTCCGAAAGAGAATCTCTTAGGTCCGATCGGGAAGGGGCTGAGTGTAGCATATTCTGGTTTGATGAGTGGAAGGTTGAGTGTTGCGGCGGGTTGTTTGGGAGTCATAGAGGATTGTATTGATGAGGCTGTTGCTTATGCTCGTCAGCGTGTTCAGCATGGGAAGCCGATTGGGAAGCATCAGCTGGTCCAGCGGCATATTGGATTGATGGCCACGAATTTGGAGGCGGCGCGGAATTTGACTTACAAGGCGGCGTTGTTGAAGCAGCGATCTGATGAAGAGCCTCGGAACGTGGAACTTCGTGATCAGGCGGATATCATGATTGCCAAGTCGAAGCTTTTTGCGTCGAATGCGTCTTTTGATGCGGCGGATAGGACTGTGCAGATCTTTGGGTCAAGCGGGTATAGTTTTGAGACTCGGGCACCTAGGCACTTGGTGGATACTAGAGTGTGCCGCATCTATGAGGGGACTGATGAGATTATGGTGCAGAAGATAGCAGTGGGATTGTTGGGTCCAGGGTTCGAAGCTTACAAGTAGCTTACAAGTAGAGTCTTGCGGGGCCAGTTGACCGGTTTTCGGGAATCCATGGTTTTTCCATGTTATTCTAGATTGGACTTTCAATCCTTGGCGGGTAGACTTATCTCTCCGTGGACTGATAGGATACAGCAGTAAGTCCGGAGATTTGAGGGACGTTTAGAATGGAGACGTTGCAATTGAGTAAGGTCAGGCTAGTGATGCTTACGGAAGCTGCTGTGATTCTTTTCCTCGGGTTCTGGATGCTTGAGGAGTATGCTAACAATGTGTATCTTCAGGATTATGTTGCGAGTTTTTGGGCTGTGAATTGGTGGGTGGCTCCTGCAGCTGTTGCTGCCTTAGTGATTGTGGGCGGAATCTCGTATTATCTGGGGCTGGGACGAAATGGAATGGATGAGGCGATGCCTGAGAGGAAGACTGCGGGAGAAGTGCGTGTGGCATTGGCTCAGAAGGAGCTGGTAACGAATAGTGGAGTTATGGTTATGGATGTTTGTCCGTTCTGTAATTCGTCGTTGCGAATGGTGGGCGAGGATAGGTTCCACTGTCGCAAGTGTAAACGGTATTTCAAAAGATAGACTGGCTGAGGGGAGAGTTTTGCTCCCTGCTGTGAACGACCTGTTGAGAGTTCTAGGAGTTGTTCTCTCTCACGAGGGATAGCTAGGATTCGTTCGGATTCGGGCTTTTGACCGCTCTGCTCCATGCGGGAGTCTTGGCGGGATTCGTGAGGGCTCAGTGTCGAGAATTCTGAGCTGCTCGCTTACGGTGGGGTTCTCTGGAATCGTGAGGGCAGTGAGGCTGGGTAAGTGAAACTATTCGTCTATATGGCTGGAGAAAAATAATGGGGGGTGGGGACCAATAACAATTCTTAGGGTATTTTTCAAAAAATGGGTGTGAAAACTTTTTTTTTAGTGCGAATATTTTTTCTGTGATACTGGAATCCTGGCTTTAGCTTGAGGTGTGGAGTTTCGATTTCAGGAACTTACCGAGTTCCACGCTCACCGGACTCCTAGAGAGGTCGATGACACCCATCTCAACATTTCCAACCCGAACGTTCTGGCTATACTCTGGCATGGGAGCGTAACTTATCGAGGCCACGTACAAGTCTCCACGAGCGTAATCATCAGGCATTTCGGGTGGCGGGATGGGCTGAGTGACGAATACTACGCCTTCTGACCATGTTAGGAGGATCGGTTGACCCATTTTCATCAGAAAGGTAAAAGCGGTGACGAGCTGCTGGGCGTTATCATATTTGATAAGTTCCCGGACAACTATCCGTTTCAACGGTTCATGAACAATCTGCACCAAATCTTCTCTCAACCTACTCCTTCTATTCCTAGAACTGGTACGGCTCGGGGCCGGATTGGGGTTAATAGTGTTTCCAACTAACCCGACATGTTAACGTAATCCTATCCTTGTGTGAAAGTTACTCCGTGCCCGCCGGATGGATACTTCCAGTGTATCGCCTTGGCGCCGAGTTTGTGACAGACGATCAGACAGGCGCCGGTCTCCATGCAGCCCTCGGTATTGTAGACCAGCTTCTCCTCCCAGACATACACTTGGGCCGGGCAGATGTAGAGGCATGGCTTCTTTTCACACTTGAAACAAGTCTCAGTGTCCACCGTGATAAAGGGTTCAGGATCCTTGTTGAAAGATAGGGTGCCTAGACGTTTGTCCAGAGATAACTTTTCGTCGGATTCAGTCATCGCTAGAACGTCCTGGCTCCGCGCAAGAGATCACGTATCAGAGTTAGAGTCGAGACTCTACCCTTCGTTTGAGCTCTCAACTCCTTGTATATCTTCCTCTTGCCCTTACTATCCACACGATAAACCGCTTCTGCCGCTGAACAGACAAGTTCAGGATAGACGGAGTATAACCGTCTGTTTCGCAAATAGTTTGGAACCTTGCTGAATGTGTACATGTCCTTCAATGAAGGCTCACTCTTCAGTCTCTTCGCGTAAGAACGGAGCGAGTTTGCGGAATAGTCTTTCTTCTTGCGTGCCTCGATAATGGTTTCTGCGGCTGCTATTCCTGCCATGATCGCCATATCGACGCCTCTGAACGTGTAGCCATTATTCAACAGGTGACCAGCAGCATCGCCTGCTACCAACATTCCTCCCGTAAACGGTCGATTAATCATTCCAGGTCCGGCTTCTGGGATCATGTGAGCATCATATTCCAGCGTTTTTCCGCCGCGAACAAGCCTCTTGATACGCGCATGTTCCCGAAACGTGTTCATCAATGTATGTGAGGGTATTGCCTTAAGAGAGACGTCATCTCCACCGACCACCAATCCTAAGGCTAGGCTATTCTTATTGGTGTACAGGAATCCTCCACCTCGGAGCCCCTTGGTTGGGTAGCCGGCATAGACATGGGCCATCCCTTCACCCGACTCCAATCCCAAACGCTCCTCTATCGTCTCAGCCGGGAGTTCCGTGACGTCCTTCATGCCAATCGATATCTCCTCGGGATTCAGCATTGTGATCAGACCCGCCTTGCGAGCCAGGTTTGTTGTCGTCCCATCACATGCTATAACGGCCTCCGCCGGGATCTTGTCCTGACCGGCGATGATGCCTTTGACTTGGCCATTGTCCATCATTAGATCGTCTACTCGGACATCATTGATCAGAGAAGCCCCGGCTTTCTCTGCCTCCTCGGCCAACCACTTGTCGAACCTGGCCCGTATCGCTGTGAAGCTTGTTTGGGTCTCTTTAGATTCGAACTCGACGGTAAAGCTGTTCTCGTTCGTCATGAAGGTGATGCCTTCCTTCCTGATGAACCGTTCTATCGGAGCCTGTTTCCAACGATCACCCAGCAGGCGCTTCAAAGCGTAGGTGTAGATTCTGCCCCCAAAGACGTTCTTCGACCCGGGAAAACTCCCTCGTTCGAGAAGAAGGACTTGTACGCCTTCCTTCGCGAGGGTTAAGGCGGCCGCGCTGCCGGCCGGCCCGGCTCCAACGACTGCTACCTCGAACCCTTCCATGGACATCTAGTTTCTGCTCGTTGTCATCGGAGGATGATGGATTATTCAGCTTTAATGATCAGATCAGGACTCTTTCTTGGAGTTCTTTTCTCGATCGTATCTCTGCCTGAGAATCTCTTCAATGAGTGTCGTTGCTCGGCTTACTTGTCTCTGAAGCGCCATGGGGTCGTATCCAACTGGTGGTTTACTGTTCAAATAGCGTTTGTAAATGTCATAGTCGAGGAATTTCTTGCTTGTCTCAAAGATTGCCATTAGCGCTGTACTGTCCATCTCTTCGAGATCCGACCTTTTGCAGTGATAGAATCCATTGTCTCTTGCAAAAGTGATCTTCTCATTCCCGGTCGCATCGTCGTGCACGTCGGCCCATAATCTGCTGTCAATGACGTCCTCGACAACTGATCCGTTTTTGAGCTTGTTCTCGTAGGATCGGTAGAGTTGTTCAGCCTCGCCAGGTTGTAACTCTAGTTTCGTCGAGAGTTCCTCGAAGCTGAGACCTTTCTTGTGTAGATGGAAGCAGGCTTCTTCCAAGTATGCTCGGTATTCCCCGTTTGATTCTTCGTTGTCTGTCAATTGGACCATCAGATTTATTTGATGTCCCTTAGTCTCTCGAGCACGACCGGCAGAATGTCCTCGACTCCAATCCCGACACACTTTACTCTCTGGAATCTCAATCTGCTCACTAGCTGTTTATCTTGAGTTATTACAACTAACCCTCGTTCCTTAGCGAGCTTCAATATCTCTGTATCATCAGTCCCTGGTGGGACCTTCTCCGTATCCCAGCCTTCATCTTTCAGAAATCGATCCAAGCCATAGGGCAGTCCCTCGTCCAGAAGAAGTACGGGCCTATGGTATGCAGGGGCGTTGTTGCTCATTTTACAACCGGAAGTCTGGATTGCCTATGAATATTGCCAGGTACCGCAGGGGCTCGATGCCCTCTCGTATCGAGCTGTGAACGGCACCTGGTGGGATAACCAGCATTGTTCCGGGTGCGACAGCAACTTGTCGATCGTCTATCCGGGCAAGCCCTCTGCCGGAAATATAGTACAACGTCTCCTCCACTGCATGCTCATGAGGTGGGACGATCCCCGTGCATTCAACGTATCTTACTGCTAATTGGTGGCCAGATTCAGCTCGGGAGAGATGCCAACGCTTGAAGTCTCCAACTTTCTCTGGGACTAGCTCAGCAACGCGTTTGACGATCAAAGGTGCAAATCGGGATCGGAACTACTGGGATTTAAGACTGATATGCGATATCGAGAATTCTTCTATGCTATTTCCCGAGATATTTCTTGAGCTCGTTCGTCAAGGCAGGCACAACCTGGAAGACGTCCCCTACGACTCCATAATCCGCGAAGCCGAAGATGGGTGCATCCGGGTCCTTGTTGATTGCCACGATGACCTTCGAGTTGATCATTCCCACCCGATGCTGGATAGCGCCGGATATTCCACACGCGATATAGAGAGTAGGTGAGACCGTCCGTCCTGTCTGTCCCACTTGATCGGAATGGGGACGCCATCCCGCATCCACCGAGGCCCTGGATGCACCAACAACGCCACCCAATGTCTCGGCAAGCTCCTCGAGGATCTTGTAATTCTCCGGTCCGCCCATCCCTCTCCCTCCTGAGACGATTACACTTGCCTCGGTCAGATCCATCTTTTTTCCAGCATGTGCATGATATTCGTGTACTGTCATTCGGGACTGTGGCTTGTTGAATTGCAGTTCTTCGACCTGTGGGGTTTTCTGAGAGGGGGCCTCTTTGGCATTGAATGCGTTTGGCCTAAGTGTAGCCATGAACGGGGTACTATTCATTGTGACGCGTAGAAACGCCTTGCCCGCGTAGACTGGTCTCGTCGCGACGACTCTGTCGCCCTCGATGTCTAGTTTGGTTGATTCAGTAGCAACAACAGTGTTCAACTGAATTGCGAGCCTTGGAGCGAGGTCTTTGCCGGATGAGGTGGCGGGCATGAGGACGATGCCCGGATTGGTTTTGCGAACGACTTCCAGCCCAATCGCTCGATAGTAGTCTGGATGGTAAGTCTTGAGATCGGGATTATCGACAACTAGTACCTTGTCGGCGCCGTACTTTCCCAGGTGGCTTGCTTTTTCTTTGATTCCATAGCCAATTGCCACGGCTACGAGGCTTGTGCTGAGCAGTCCTGCGATCCTTTTTCCTTCAGTCACTGCTTCGAGGGATGCCCTCCGGAAATCTTGTCCGAATGTTTCTGAGAACACAAGGACCGGACTTCGGATCATGGTGCCTAGATCACCTTGGCCTCTTCATGCAACACCCTGATCAATTCAGGTACCGCCCCAGGACCCTTGCCGATTATCCGACCCTGGCGTCTAGGTGGAGGATATTGCATCGAGACCGTTTCGAGAAGGGCGGGAAATGATTTTGGTTCTTTAACCGTGATAGGTTTCTTCCGTGCCGCCACAAGTTCTCGCAGGGACGCGTATCTTGGAACTGTGAGATCCTTTTCGCCGGTAAAGGCAGCGGGCAGGCTAGTCTCTATGGTAATTGAACCGCCCTCGACTTCACGGACCGCAACGGCATTACCATCTTTGATATCGAGCTTGACAATTTGGGTAGCGCAGGGGATTCCGAGTAGTTCGGACACCATTTCGCCGACTTGGTGATTGTCATCATCGACACCCTTCTTTCCAAACAGCAGCACGTCGAACTGGCGATCCTTCAGTTCTGCTGCGAGTGCTCTGGCGACGGCGCTTGGATCGTCCGGAAAACTGGCAGTCTTGAGATGAATGGCGTTGTCAGCCCCCAATGCCAGGGCTTTCTGGATCATCTGAGTCGACTTTTCGGGTCCAAGCGTAAGCACCGTTACTTCGCCACCGTACTTTTCCTTCAATTGGACGCCTTGCTCTAGCGCGTATTCTTCGTATGGATTGATGACGTATTCGACATCCGTCATCTCGATCGACTTGTTGTCGGGGGCGATCTTGATCCGTGTAGCGGTGTCTGGGACGCGACGGATGCATACGACTATCTTCAGTTTCCTGTGCCCTGACTCTTTCGCGAAAAACGGGCCGATGAATAAGGTTTCCTCGAATATTGGGCGGGTTCCACGAGAAGGAATTTGGGAAAAAGATTATACTGAAGGAAGGCTGTCGAGAGTGCTGGATTTACCCTTGGACTGGACAACCATTCTGGCTGTAGGCGTGCTGGTAGTCGTACTAATCTGGGGTCCACAGAAGATTCCGGACCTCGCCAGATCTCTTGGCTCGGCAAGAAGAGAGTTTGACGAGGCATCAAGAGGATTCACCCGACCTCCTACCGCAGGCAGAACAGATGTTGCATCCTCGGACCCCCTGCTTGACGTTGCGCAGCGGCTAGGCATAAACACTCAGGGAAAGACTAGACAAGAGATTCAGGACGACATAGTCAAGGCCGCCCAACCAAAGAACTAGTCTCGTCAAAGACTCTGCCCGCCTTTGCAGGAAAAGCAAGCCGTCCCCTTATGGGATCACATAGCCGAACTTTCTAGGAGGGTCAGAGTATGGGTCACAGCGTTCATTATTGCTACAACCTTCTTCCTCATGGCTCCCGGCGACACGTCATTCCTTGCCAACCCGCTTGGCTTGTACCGACCATTCATTTCAGACGTTCTTCAAGCAATTAGGACTCGAATACTCCCTCCAAATGTCCAGCTAATTGCTGGAAGTTTCACGGCGCCGATAATGCTCTATTTTGTCGCATCTGCCGTCTTCGGATTCATTGTGACGGTCCCCGTTTTGGCTTACGAGGTCTACAAGTTTGTGAATCCAGCCCTAACCCATAGTGAGAGAAGGTCTGCTTCACCTTTCGTATTGGGATTCTCAATGCTATTCTTGGCGGGCACCCTGTTTGGATTCTTTGTGATGACACCCTTGGTTGTCTGGAGTTCTCTATACTTCTTCGGATTCACTGGTGCGATCTCGCTGATAAGGATCGACGATTTTTACAACCTAGTATTCTTCACGACAGTAGCATCAGGTCTGGCATTCACCTTGCCAGTTTTCCTAGTCCTGCTTGTCAAGTTCAACATTGTCAGTACGAAGCTCTTCACGAAGAATAGGCTCTATCTCTATATCGCTGTCTACGTACTCACTGGGGTTGTTACACCAGATGGGAACCCGGTTTCGGACATCCTATTATTCACGCCCATAATCCTCTTGATGGAAGGAGCTTTGCTTGTAGCGAGGAGATACGATAAGCAACAACCGGCGGAGAGCCAAAGGCTTGGGGTAGACTTCCTGAAGTGTGCATTTTGCAATGGTCCCATAGATGCGGGAGGAGTATTTTGCGGTCGTTGCGGTCGGTCAAGGCTTTGAAAATCGGACCCCTGGATAATGTAGATCTGAACAGTTTCTGGAGACACGAATCACAGATTCCTCGAGATATATCCTACATCAAGAATCTTATATCGTGAAGAATGTAGGAAGTCGGGGATTGTTCCATTTAGAAGATGGCAGTCTAGCAAAGCTGGTCGGTAGCGCCTTGTTTGACAGATTCCCTCTTCCTCTGCGAAAAAGTCTCGCAACCGACCCAATTGGTCCACGTTCCGGTCCTCTCTATGGCGAGAGGCATCTGAGACGCCTTCTTTGGTATCTTCTCGGTGGTACGCGAGGCGGACCGATGAGAGCGGAAATTATCAAGACTCTCCAGCAGCGACCTTGCAATGCTCACCAGCTTTCGGAAGCCCTTCGAGTGGATTACAAGACGATACAACATCATGTTAGGATTCTAGATGAGAACGGACTCGTAGTCTCATCGAAAAAGGGGGCATACGGAGCCGTTCTCTTACTCACACCAAAGATGGAGGAGGCACTTCCAATCCTGGACGAGATTTGGAGTAGAATTGGAAGAAGAAAGATAAGCACTATTGAGAAGGACTGAGGGCGAGGACTCGTGGCGTTTGCACTCTGGGCCTCTGCGGTCGTCGCCTTCGCAAACATCGCCCTGACCTTCGTTCTCCTGGCCATTTACCTGGACACGTACAAAAAGACCAAGTCTTCTTTCACTATGGGCCTCGTACTGTTCGGAGCCTTCTTCGTCATGTTGAACTTGGCGATAATCGTGTTCTGGTTGTTTCTATTCCAGAACGTGGCCTCCGCAGCATCCTTCGTAGACCAAGCTTCCTCCTACATGCTAGTCGTGAATCTCGGTGAAACACTGGCACTTGCAAATCTGCTTCGTGTGACTTGGAAATAGCGGACGCTGCCCGTACGGTCCAACTCCCGGGCGCGAGAAACGATGGAAGAGTATTGGCCAAGGAACGGAGTTAGAACAGATTCCGGATCTATCTGTGGATATATGTGGGCCCAATTCCGGAAAGATTTGGAACAACTGTTAAGAACAAACTCACGACGTGAATGAAAAATCGATTGTTATTGAAGATGGAGAAGAAGGCAAAACCTGTCACGAGTGAAGAGGCATCGACCAAAATTTCCCGGAGAGATTTTATCAAGTTTGGCGTCGGAGCCGCAGCAGTAACCGCCAGCGCCGCTGCATTCATGGGGAAGTTGCCCCTGTCCGTGGTACAGCCCCCGTCGCAACCAGTTGCTCCACGCAATAGCTCGGAGCCTATTGTTGCTACGGTTAGAGGTGATCAGGTTACAGTGATGAATGGACAGGATTCGGTCAAGGTTAGGGATCCAGTACTTGCCGCACTCATTGCCGGAAGACTCGAGGCGGGAAATTAGAAAAAATGACCTCACATAGGGAAGCTCCGAAAATATCTAAGGACCCAGTTGCTGATAACACTGATTTGTATGCTTTCGTCAGTCCAGACTCTCCTGATACTGTAACAATACTCGCGAATTACATACCGTTAGAGGAGCCTGCTGGCGGCCCCAACTTCAACACATTCGGGGACGATGTATTGTACGAAATAATGGTTGATAACGACGGCGATGGAATTGAAGATGTAACCTACCAGTTTACGTTCTCGACTAAGATTGGCAACCCTGATACTTTTCTGTATAACACCGGCCAGATAAAATCCCTAGACGACCCGGCCTGGAATATGAAGCAGATCTACAGAATCACAAGAGTTCAGGGAGCTAGACGAAAAGGCAACGCAACACTTCTCGCCGAGGACCTGCCCACTCCACCGGTGAATATTGGGCCTAGATCGACTCCGGGTTATCCGGACCTGGCGAATTCTGCGGTGAAGACGCTTGACGATGGCTCTAAGGTGTTCGCTGGCCAAAGGGACGAGGCCTTCTTTGTCGACCTAGGATCGATCTTCGATTTGGCCACACTCAGACCGTTCGAAAACCTTCACCTCATACCAACACCGAAAGCAGCCGGAGTTGACACCACAAAGGGATTCAGCGTTCACACCATCGCTTTGCAGGTGCCTAAGAAACTTCTTAGTCGCAACGGTTCTAACCCAGATGACTCATCTAGCAAGGACTCTGTGGTTGGAATATGGGCATCTGCTAGTCGGAGGAAGGCCGCGATCCTGCATAGTCATGAGGACGATGACGACGAGGACAACGAGGAAGACGCATCTTCCCATGGATTTCAGACTGGACCTTTCACACAGGTGTCACGGCTTGGAATGCCTCTGATAAATGAAGTGATAATTCCTCTAGGAAAGAAGGACGTTTGGAACACAGTGCATCCCCGCTTCGATTCCCAGTTCCTCCAGTACTACCAGTCCCCAGAACTTCAGAAACTCCTTCCTGTGCTCTACCCAGGCGTCTTTCCAAACCTGGCAGGATATAGCAAGGCTCGAGCTGACCTGGTCGCTATTCTGCTTACCGGGGTACCTTCCGGCGTCGTCCCAGGGTTCCAGAACTTCACAGGAACCGTACAGGCAGACTATCTACGGCTGAACATGGCAATCCCACCAAGGACCAACGAACCAAGTCCTTTGGGACTCTTAGGGGGAGATGTGGCCGGGTTCCCGAACGGGCGTAGGGTAGCCGATGACGTCATTGATATTGAATTGCGCGTAGTCGCCGGCGTGACAATCCCATTAGTCGATCCAAGTTTTACAGCGGACGGCGCAGCCGGGCTCTTGGCGGACGGTGTTGACTCTAACCCTATCCAAGCACCTAACAATAGCTCGTTCCTATCCACCTTTCCATACCTTCCTCACCCAACCCCTGGATACGAGCATTCCCACGACTAGCAACGAATAACTCGTAGACCGCCTTCTCTTTTTTGGCGGCTGTCCGGAATCTCCAGTATCGCCTTCGCTAAGACTGCGAATCGGGCCCTGTCTTTGACTCGCCCCGCAACCCACGGGGAAGACTCCTTGTTATTTTCTCCAGGTGACAATCGAGCCAATGGGCTGACCACCAGCACTGAGGTCGGCTTAATAACCGACAAAAGATCTCACGGAGTTAGATGATGAGTTTCCGCACAAAACCGTGATCGGAGCGCTGTTTCAGCCGGCGCAGTGAAGAACGACACGGGCGGGCTGATCAACGCCTCGCTTTGAAACCGGATTGCTGATGACCTAGGCAGAGGCTCCGGTTTCCCAGCGATACTAACGCAGTGAAGAGAATACAAGCTCAGACTGCCTTGCGGTCGAGCACGCCCTTCCGACGGCCATGATTCTCCGCGAGCCTGAAAGCACCTAGTCCGACCGCTAGGAACACGATTCCGCCTAGAAAGCAAAGTCCTAGGTCTGACAAGTACAGGGACATCGAACCGTATAGAGGCGGAGGAAGCAAGGCTTGTCTCGATGCTCTGATGAAATTAGTGAATGGTAGGATATTGGCAAAGTCACGCAATGGTGCCGGTAGGATCGAGGTAGGAAAGAGAGCTTCAGAGAATATCATCAGGACTCCTGAGATGTATGTTGGCAAGGCCCATTCGAACTTCGTTGAATAAATAGAGTAGGCACCGAGAAGGAAGCCAAGCCCCATCGAAGCGAAAATATTGACAACCAGGGCGAGAACAAACAATGGAACAGTAACGAATGTAATGTTGAATGGAATCTGATTCGCGGGGAATAAGGCCCCCGCAACAAAGAATCCAACGGTTAGAGCAATGATCGAGGTTGTTGCGGATGTTATGAAAGAAGCGATTGTGCGGCCGGCAAGATATGGAGTGGCTGACTTTGGTGAAATGTAGACGGATTGGAAGACGTAGGTCCATTTGCCTTCCGCAACTGCAAGCGTCGCGACCCATGAATATGCCGCGATGTGAGCATAAAGCGCCCCACCCACCAATAGAAATGCGATCTGTGTTCCGAAGTTCGGGTCGACTGATGCGCCTGGCTTCGCAACTCCATAGATCAAGACGAGCGATAACACGCTGGCGATTGGAGGTATCGTTCTCAGGAATAATCCGGCCAGAGGATTTATCCATCCAAAATCCCGGTACCAGCCCGCCCAGATAGCGGCTGCTAATGCGCGGAGAGTTGTACTCATCTCATTCTCACCGCGATAGACCCGACTCTTCGACCTCTTTCTTCAAGGGCCTTAAGCGACTTTGAGGACACTACTAGTAGGATTGCGGCCATGATTCCGAGTACTAGAAGTTCTGTGTAGACGAGGTTCACGTCGGCAGGGTTGTTCAAGAAGAGTGTTCTCCTAAGGGCATCCATGCCTATAGTTAGAGGGATAACGGAGGCAACCGCCTGAACGGCCAACGGGATAACTGGGGAGTAAACGGGGAAGTATACTCCGGAAAGTAGTTGCACCGGTTCCTGGAGGGCTTCGTTGAATGATTCTGCTTCGCGGCCATAGACGAGGTACAACGAGGATAATGTCATTCCAAGGGCGTAGAGCGAGGCTAGAGTTATGACAAAAGTTGCGATGGCGGTGGGCCAAGCTGGGTTTATCGGAGGATGGAAGACAAGCCATCCCACCACGGCAACCATTACTGCGGATGGGGCAGTCCCGAGTATACCGCCCAATGACATGCCAACAAGTATGGCGCTGATTGGCGCGGGTGATGTTATGTATATCTCGAATAGCCCGGCTTGTTTGTCCCAGTTGAACTGGCTCGCCATTGACCACAGGACATTGCCCCAGAAGGAGAGCATGATACCTCCGAGGATTGCAAAGCCTATGCGAGCAGTCGCGCCAGCGCTGGAGTAGAGTAGGCTCATGCCCATCATGGAGAACAATGGGAAGCCGACTGTTACGATGACCCATAGTGGCTCGCCGTACATGCTCATTGTGCGGACCCATGCACGCGCGTATGCTGTCTTCAGCCATAGATTGGCTCTAAGATTCATGTTCTCTCTCCCTGAATCCTCTACCGACGAGTGCGACGAAGACTTCCTCAAGCGAGGTTTGTTGTCTCCATGAGGATAGGACGGTCAGTCCGGATTTTCTCGTAGTGTCCAAGACCATTTGGGCTGTATCGTCACTTTCAACGACAACCTGAACGCGTGAGATACTTCTTTCTTCGTCGATTGATGATGTGTAACCTTTCACGCCTTCGACTTTGCTCAACAGTGCTAGATTGTCTGCTGCTGGTGGTGGGGAGATCTCCATTACGAGTGCGGGCGCGCCGAGGGATTTCTTCAAGGCTAGCGGAGTGTCGCAAGCGAGGATCTTGCCCTTGTCAATTATTGCAACACGGTTGCAGATCGCGTCGACCTCGGCCATATTGTGGGTGGCGAGGAGGATTGTTCTACCGTGTTCTTTGGCTTGGTTGACTAGGAACTCTCTGATTCTTAGTGCGGTCATGACGTCAAGTCCGATCGTGGGTTCGTCTAGGAAGACGACTTTTGGATCGTTGACGAAGGCGCGGATGATCGTGGCTCTCTGGCGGAAGCCCGTTGACAGTGCATAGAACTTCTTGTCCAGGTTATCCTCCAGTCCGATTTGTTTGGACAGTTCGTTGATCCGACGCTGAGCCTCGTCGCTTTTGATACCGTATAATTGTGAGAAGAACCAGAGGTTTCCACGAGCCGTGATGTAGTCGTAACCG
>Ga0209158_1001729_pt1 | contig 14293 bp, 14 predicted proteins | sample GraSoiAngelo_140_FD_185897 | JGI IMG/M metagenome (GOLD analysis project Ga0209158, IMG submission 185897) | Grasslands soil microbial communities from the Angelo Coastal Reserve, California, USA - 14_0929_12_30cm (SPAdes) (version 2) | ecosystem: Environmental > Terrestrial > Soil > Grasslands ...
GGACGCAGTGCACCGGCCATGCTCCCCCGAATTCCTTGAAGTGCTTCGTCTCCCGCGGATGCCAATCCCGCGTGAAGATCACAGGCAACCCGCGACGTCCGAACAGGCCGATCGTGCGGTTCACCCGAGGGATAATGGCATCGCCCTCCGGCACCCCGAGCGCTCCGCCTGGACAGAAGTCATTCTGGATGTCGACGACGAGCAGCGCGGCCCTCTGCCCCACGGTCCCGACCGGCCAAATCCGACGGTCTCTAAAAGCTTGCGCCCGCCTGAACCTTCTTGAAATCCTCGAGGTAGTCGTCCCGGAACGCCATGTCCCGCGGCAAGCCGTCGAACCACCGCGCCTCGATCACTTCGTGGCCCGGTCGGAGTTCCGTCGATTGTGCGCGGGCGATGAACTGCGCGAAATATCCATGACGGGCTCGGCTGCCGTCCGTTATCGTCTCATGGACGATCCGGGTCAAAGCGGGGTCGGCGAGCTCGAGGCCCACCTCCTCGCGGGCCTCTCGACGGAGGCCGTCATCGGTCCTCTCTCCCTGTTCGAGCAGACCGCCTGGCGTAAACCACATACTGCCTCCGGATTCCCGGCCCACGCGGACCAAGACGATCGCACCGCGGGTGTCGTGGACCAGGCCGCCGGCCGCCCAGAACGGCGCGCGGCTTCGTAGGCGGAGCGCGGGATCATCCGACGAAGCGACCCGGGTCCTGCGGACGATGGGAACGCGCCCGAACCGGTCGAATGCATCCCCCATCCGGTCCTTGCACTCTCCGGGACACATCGACGTTTCCTGGATTGAAAGAAGGAGGGAAACCTTATTAAATGGCCCTTCAAGTCCCGGACCGCGCACACGAGGTGCGTCCATGCCACTCGAGGACGTTTCTGACCGATCCAACAAAGTCTACGACACGATGAAATCCGCCGGCATCACCTCGGAGGAGAAGATGCGCGACGCCGAGGCGATCACGAAGATGTCGAAGCTCCCGAAGAACTTCGTCCTCACGGCGCTCCAGGAACTCCAAGCGAAGGGCTACGCGAAACGCCGGGCGCGAGAGAAAGCCGCCGGTTACTGGCTCATTAAGTGACTCGCACGCATCATCGGCGCGGGCGGACGAGTGCCGCAGCGATCATGAGTGGCAGAATCGCCGTCGCGTCGCCCTCAATCGTCACCTGCTTCGCGGTCTCCTTGACTTTGCCCCAGGAGATCCCCTCCCGCAGCCGCGCTCCGCTCAAGCTCCCGTCCCATTCCGGCGCCGTCGTGATGTAGACCGCAAGATCGAGTCCACCGCGAAATTGGTTCCACCAGATCGTGTGGTGCTTCGAAACGCCTCCCCCGATCATCAGAGCGCCCGATTCCTTCGCACCGAACACCAGGTCTGAGAGTTCCCCTTCGTCGCGGAACTGGTCGATCGAAAAGTCCTTGTGATCCTGCCAGAAGGACCACAGTTGGTACCCCACGGCCCCGTCGAAGATCGCCGGGACGTACACCGGGATGCGGTTCTTCCAGGCCCACCAGAGCAGTGAGTCGCGACTCTCGGTGCGCCGCCCGAACTCCCATAGCAATTCTTTTGTTGAGAGGGATTTCCGTCCTTCCTTCCAAAGGTCCCGAAGCATCGGCTGGAGCTTCTTCTCCAGGACGATCCCGTAGGATTCGTTTGGAACGAGCACATTCCCGAGCCGGTTCACACCGAGGCGATGGAGCGCCACGTCATCCATGTCGAAGTCGCCATGGTAATACGGTTTCCAAACCCGGGCCAGGTCGTGATCCGCGGTGCCGCAGGTCGTGATGACCGCGTCGACCAGCTTTCGCTCGACCAGGCCGCGGAGGATGCCGCGAACACCCGTCGCCATGAGGGCCGCGGGGAAGGACAAGAAGGTCGTGCAGGCCCGATTCCGGAACATCGTGCGAAGGATGTCCACGCCGACGGCGACTTTCTTCGCGGTGAATCCACCGCCGCGGCCCATCGACTCGATGAGGGTGGCGAGATCCGAGGACCGGGAGAGATCGATGTCCTCCACCTTGCGACGCAATAAATCCCGCTTCCGCATCGCCGCGGAATCCTGGGTACGCGATAAAAGGGTATGGAGCCGGCGGGGCCACTCCATCGTTCTGAATGCCGTCTCCGGTTATCTGACGAGACCGCGGAGTCGCTCCCACACGCCGACCGCACCGCGCCATCGGAAGGCGTTGCCGCAATCACTGCAACTCCCCCACCCATCGTCTTGGAAGGTGACCCGTCGGGATCGGCAGACGTTGCAGATCCCGGAACGAGGTTTTTGGATTCCGCGGTGGCGGCGTTCGTCGTCGATTTGAGCCTCGAGTCGCCGCGTCGCCTCTTCCGCGTTCCGCGCGAACGTGAGACCGCCGAGGTAGTCGCCCTTGGTCAGGACGTCCTGTGCCTGCCGGAGCAACGTCCGGACCTCCGCGGGGTCCAGGTCGTACGACTCGGCTTCCTTGAGGACCGGTTCGCACGCGATGAGAATCGCTCGAGCTTTCTCGACCTGCGCCTCGCGAAGCTGGATCGCCCGTTCAATCTGCTTCTGTTGGCCCTTCATCGCGAGCCGTTCGGCCCTTTTGAGCAGGTCGCCCGCATGGCCATGCTCGCCCGCGGCGATCGCCTGCCGGGCCGCGGCATGAAGCTGCTCGGCTTCCCCCATCTCCGCGCCGACGTTCCGGGCGAGTTCGATGTGGCTAGATACGGACCCGACCGAATCCTCCACGTCCCGAATCCGGCGCGCCCGGGCGTCGTCCGCGCGCTGGGCGGCTTCCAAGAAGCTCTCCCGTGCCGCCCGGAGACGACCCCGGTCCAGGAAGTCGGCCCCGCGCTTCCATGCGTCCTCCGCGAGAGCGATCGACGCACCGAGGTTCGCGGCCTCGCGAATCGCGTCCCTCGTCAGGGCCAGATGGTCGCGGATCCGTTCCGCTTCTCGGGAGTGGGCACCCTCCGACGCGCGGACGAGATCCCGGAGCACGGCGTCGTCGATCGATGAACCGTGGAACAACGCCTCGCGGGCCCGCTCGAGGAGGGAGCGGGCTGTGGCCGCCTCCGGGTCTGCGGGATCGCACGGCTCGAGGAGACCTTGAGCTGCCAGGATCGCGTACGACCACGAGGCGCGGCGAAGCTGTTCCGTCGTGCGCTCCGCGATGCGAGACGCCTCTTGGGCAGCGGTGAGGGCGGCCTCGAACCGCCGCTCCTGGAATCGCTTCCGGGCCTGGACGAGCAAGTCCTCGACCCGGTCGAAGTCGACGGAGGAATCTCGGCCCAGGATCAGGCCGGCGTCGCGCTCGGCGGGCGCCTGCGCCTCCAGCTCCATCAGGATCTCGGACGCGTCCGGCGCACTCGCGAGAGCCTCCACGAGGTCCCATTTCTTCTTGAGGCCGTGGAGACTGACCCGATGCCGCTCCCCGAGATCCCGGAGCTGCCGCGGTCGGAGCCGGCCGAGGCGGTATTCCATTCGCCGCCGGTCCGCCTCCAGCACCACGGCGTCGGGATCGGGCAAGGACAGGAGGGTCTCGATCAGGAGGGTGCGTTCCGCCTGGCGTCCTCGGTCAATGCGATGGGCCCGTGCCAGATCGCGGAGGACCTCCGTGGGCAAATGGGAGAGCGTGTCCTGCAAGGTGCGCGGCATCGCGGGGCCTTCCGTCGGAATCCAAGCTCCCGCGTCTCAATAAACGTTGCGCACGGTTTATCATGAATCCGGCGGCCGATAGCGGCGCAGCACCTCGATCGCCCACTGGACCTTCCGGAACTCGTGGGGATCGCCACCTGCGTCGGGATGGTGCTTGAGCGCCTGGACGCGGTAGGCCTTCTCGATCGCCGCCGGCGAGGGCCAACCGCGACCGAAGCGGGGCGGGTGGACCTTGACGTTCTCGAGGCCGAGAATGCGAAACGCCGCCGCGATCCCTTTCGTCTGGAGGTAGAATTCCCGGAGGTCCGAGAAGATCCCGCCCGATTCGTGGCCGCCTTCGATGCTGTATCGTTTGTGGTCCCGCGCGATGTCGCTACCCGCGCGATGGTCCCGCCCGCAGGCGAAGCAGAAGAACCGATCCGCCACGTCACCCGATCGGTCGTTCGGCGGATGGCCTTTCGGGTTTCCGTAGGCAAAGGTTATTTTCAGCCGCCGTGTTCGCGTCATCCGTGTCGTTCCGCGCCGGTCCTTCCGTGTTCAAGGACCCCGGGAAGCTGTCGTTCGACTACCTCCCCGACAAGTTGGTCCACCGGGAGAAGCAAACCCAGCGGCTCTTTAGCCTCCTCCGGCCCATCGTGGAGGCGGGGGCCTCGAGCAACGCCTTCCTGTACGGCGCCGTCGGCACGGGGAAGACCCACACCGCGAAGCGGTTCTGCCTCGACTTCCGGAAGTACGCCTCGGAGTCGGACCGGGCTGTGGACTGGGACGTGGTCAATTGCCGCCAGCGGATGGGGGACGACGCGGTCCTGCTCCGACTCCTGCAGCATTTCGACCCACATTTCCCGGAGCGCGGCTTCTCGATCGCGGAGAAGATGGAGAGCCTCCGGAAGCACCTCGAGAAGCACAAGCTGCATTTCATCGTGATCCTGGACGAGGTCGACGCCCTCCTGAAGAAGAGCGGCGCGGACCTGATCTATTCGTTCGCGCGCATCGCGGAGGAAGGCACGACGACGAAGGGCAACATCTCCATGATCCTCATCTCTCAGCGGCCGAACGCCCTGGAATACATGGACCCCGCGGCCCTGAGCACGTTCCGGCGATCGAACGTCGTCGAGTTCCCGCGGTACGACCGGACGGAGCTCGAGGACATCGTCCAGGGCCGGGTAGCGCTCGCGATGCACCCGGGCACGGTGGACGACGATCTGATCGACTTGATCGCAGACATCGCGTCGGAGTTCGGCGACGCCCGATACGCGATCGAGCTTCTGGAGAAGGCCGGCATGCTCGCGGACGAGGAGCGGGCGGAGGAGGTCGCGGCGGAACACGTCCGCGGGGCGAAGTCCCACGTCCACCCGATTGACGTCGAAGAGCGGCTGGGCCTCCTCGACGTTCCGAAGAAACTCGTCCTCCTGTCGATCGCGCGGAAGAGCCGCAAGAAGGCATACATCACGATGGGGGAGGCGGAAGAGGCCTACGCCGTCGTGTGCGAGGAGTACGGCGAAAAGCCGCGGGCCCATACGCAGTTCTGGAAGTACGTGAAGGAACTGGACGCGCTCGGCCTCGTCGACACGAAACTCAGCGGGAAAGGCGAGGTCGGGAAGACGACGCTGATCTCCCTGCCCGAAATTCCCGCCAAGGTCCTGGCTGATAATCTCGAACGAAGTTTGAAGCGTCGATAGGTGTATGGATAAAAGCGGTGGGATGGGTGCAACCGCAGGCAGAGGAGATGGGCACCGAGGCTGAGTCCGTCCGTTCAGCGATGCCCATGGAGCTAGAGAAGGGCGTCTGCTACCTTGTGAAGGAGAAGAAGCCAGAGCTGAGCTACCGCTTGTTTGAGACCCTTGTGGCTCAGAAGATCCCGGGCCTTTGCATCACCCGCCAGTACCCGGAGCGGGTCCGGCGAGAACGCGGCCTCGCCGAAGTCCGCTTGATCTGGCTCAGCCACACGCCAGGCGAGGACTTCCACAACCCGACTGCGATCGGGACGCTCGCGAAGGTGATCCAGAAGTTCATCGAGGACAGCAACGGCGAGGGCGTCGTGCTCCTGGATGGCCTCGAGTACCTGATCATCAACAACGGCTTCCTGCAGACCCTCATGTTCGTCGAGCACGTGAACGAGTTCGTCATGCAGCGGCGAGCCATCATCCTTCTTCCCGTCAGCCCGGACACCCTCGAAGAGAAGGAACTCGCCCTCCTGGAGAGGAATTTGAAAGTCCTGGAATCACCGGCCCTCCGAACGGACCTCGAAGCCCGCGAAGTGAGCCGTCTTCTCGACAGCTACTGAGCCTTTTCCGACGCGGTCGCCAGCTGGCGGGCCACGATCTCGTCGACCAGCAACAGGAACTTTTCCTCTTTCCCTTTCGGGACCGTCGCGCCGGACGCGATGTTGTGGCCGCCCCCGTTTCCGTCGACTTCGGAAGCTGCCTCCCGCAAGGCTGCCGCGAGGTCCAGTCCCGCGGCGATCAGGGATCGGGTCCCGCGGGCGGACACCTTCGTCACGCCGTCGAGCACGGAGAGGCCTAGGACAGGCTTCGACTGATCGAAGAGGAATTGCATCCCCGTCCCGGCAACGGAACCGGCCAGGCTGGCGTCGTCGCAATAGAAGAACTGGACGTGCCTCTTCGCGAACAGTCCCTTCGCCTCCAGGCCGACCAGGTATTCGAGGAGTCGCGCCGTGTACTCCTCGAGGAGCTTCTCCGCCCTCGCGAGGGCGTCTCGGTCCCCGAGGCAGACCGCCAGGCCGAGGCCTTCCTGTCCGAGGCGGTCGCAGCTGTTCACGTAGGCTTCGAGGTCTTGGGCGTACATCTGGTCTGGCTCGATCCAGTATCGATCCTCCACGAGGGCCTCGAGGGCCTCCGGCGCGGCCCCTTGCTCGAGGAGTCGCGTCGCCAGGACCGAACCGAGTTTGCGACGCGTCGGGGCGTCGAGTTGGCGGACCATGGCCTCGGAATCGAAACCCGCGGCGCGGAGGAATTCCAGGGACGCCTCCGGGCGTCCCGACAGGCCGCGGAAGTAGGGCTCGATCGACTGGGCGAGGGCTTTCCCCAGGGGCTGATCCCGAAGGGCCAGTCGCCGTTCCGGCACAACGACCTTTCGCTCGACCGCTTCCCCGAACAGGGCCGCGTTGACCCCGACGAAACCACCGACCGCCTGTTTGTCCCCGATCGCACCGGCCATCGCGGGTCCCGCGAGATCCCAATTCGCCTCGTCGAGCACCAACGTGAAGAGCCACGTCGTCGTCGCGCCGCACATCTCCCGCGCGCCGTCGACGCCCTCGAAGTGGGGGTTCACGTGCGCGACCTTGTCGGAATCGCGGATCGGCTTGTGATGGTCCAGGACGATGACGGGATACGACAGCCCTTCGAGGAGATCGAGCTGCGCGGACCCCATGTCGCTCACGATCAGGAGCTCGTTCGTCTCCTCGTTCAGGCGTGCTGCGGAGGACCGGTCGAGGGCATGGGCCATCGTCGCGTGGATCCGCTTCCCTCGGCGCATCAGGGCCCGCGTGAGGATCGAGGCGGAGGTCGTCCCGTCGGGATCGTAATGGCAGAACACACGGACCCGCGACACGCGATCCACGAAGCCCGCGGCCTCTCGCGCCCGCTCGAGGAGACCCTGCGGGGCCAGGTCTTCCAGGCGCTTCACCATCGCGCCACCTACTTCACTTGGAGTTCCGCAAGCTTGAGCGAGTATTCCCACTCGACCGGTATGATGCCGCGGTCCTTGTAGTACCGCGAGAGGCGCCGGATCTTCGATTCGATGAGTTGCAGCCCGCGCTTGTTGCTCAGGTCCTTCCCGTGTTCCTTCAGGTGCGTCTGGAGGCTCGCGGCCCGTCGGATCAGGCCCGCGAGGTCCTCCGGCAGAGCGAACTTGGCGCCCTTAGACCGTAGGATCTCCAGCAAGCTCCGTCCGGTCGCGAGCCGCACGCTCGGGACCCCGAAGCCGTCCCGGAGGCGCACACCGATCGCGGCGGCGGAGAGGCCTTCCTGGTGCAGACGGAAAATCGTCTCCTCGATGTCGGCCTTCTCCATCGCGACCCACTCCGGGTTCGCCTTGAGAAACGGCCTCGTGGATCCGCTCTTTCCTTTGCGATGTGCATGGAGGCGAGCCATCATTTCCTCGGAAGAGGCTGCGCATACCGCGGGGACATATTTAAGGGTCACCTCGCGCGCGCGACCGCCATGATGCGAAACGTATTGCGCGACACGGGCTGGAATCCTTTTTTCACATTCGTCGCGGCGAACGTCCCGAGGAGATTGAATCCACCGCGACGCAACAGCTCCCGCATGCCGCGGACCGTGTACGTCTGGATCGTATGGAGCTCATCGAACCGGTCGAGCACCCGGCCAGCTCCGAAGACAAAGAAACGGAACTCGACGGGCAGCCGGCCCGTTCGCGGATCGAATCGGGCCTCATCGAGGCGGACGATCTCGATGTCCTTCTTCGCGATGTGCGTCCACGTCTGGAACGGGGACGGTCGCGCCGCAGGGCCATGCCAGAACTCGAACACGAAGAAACCCTTCGGTTCGAGATGGGTGCGTATGCTGCGAAGGGACTGCAACGCATCGCGTTGCGTCAACAGATAGCCGAAAGCCCCGAACATGCAAATGGCCACGTCGAACCTTTCGCCAAGTCGAAAGGAACGCATGTCGGCATGGACGAACCGCGGTCGCGGCCGCAAGGTGGCGCCCTTTTTTCGCGCGAGGGAGAGCATCTCGCGGGACCGGTCGATTCCCGTGACGCGATACCCGCGGCGAGCGAGCGGAAGGTCGTGGTTGCCGGTGCCGCATCCGAGGTCGAGGACGGTCTTCGGGTCGATGTGGAACTTTTGGAAGACGTTCTCGAGGAAATCGACATCGCCTTCGTAGTTGACGAGCCCATGATAGATCAGATCGTAGTAGCGCGCGAATCGACGATACGCCCCCCGGGACGGTCGCGCCACGGCCAACATGAATCTTTGTCAGTGGATGATGCTATGGCTTCCGCACGACGAGGGCCGCGTGGTCCAATTGATACGGGGCGAGGGTCCGGAGGTCGAGGACCTTCATGCCCGCTTTGACGAGTTCCTGTTTCGCCGCCTCGAAGATGCGTTGCGGCGCCCCAGCCGTGTCTTCCGATCGCGCCTTCACCATGAGGTAGCCGACGCCGCCCGGCCGCACCCACTCGACGTTCTTGAGGAAGATCGCGGCCTGATCTCGTTGGGCGACGTCTTGGTAGAGTACGTCCACGACGCCCAGGCGACCTCCGTACGTCTCCGGCTTCGTGGCATCTCCGAGGACAGGCACCAAATTCGTCCGAGTCTCCGCCAGACGTAGGAGATCTCGAAACGCGCGGGTGGAGATTTCGATCGCGGTAATCGTTCCTTCGCGGCAGATGTCGGAGACGTGGCTGGCCGTCGTGCCGCTTCCGGCGCCTAGGTACAGGACCGAGGCGTCTCCACGGAACCCCCAGACCCGCCCACCGCACCTCAGATAGGCTGCGAGCTTGCTTCGGTTCGCATCCCATCGCCGGTATTCGGTCCCTCCTTCGCGAGGAAGGCTTTCACCGTAGACGGAAACCCCCGGGACCCGATTTCGCGTGAGCAACCACGGGCCGTCGGTGGATACGCCCTCCCACTCGGTCCGCCGGATCGGCATCGATGGACCGATGGAACGAATTGTAATGAGCCTTCCGAGACCGCGGGACTCGCGGTCTATGAAGAGGGTCCCTCGGTGGTTGGGGTCGACTTGCGGATCGTCCGAGGGGCCCTCTTCGACGATTTCACGGTCCCTTTCCGCGGACTCCGACGGGACTTGGTCGGGCCCCCCAGGCGCTTGCGGCCCGCGACCGCTTCCGGGTCCTTCGCTCGAAGCTTCAGAACCTGATCATAGGCACGGACCGCCTCGGCGGGTTCGTGCGCGTCCTCCATGACCTTGCCCAGATTCAGGAGAATTCGGGGCGACTCCCGATGCTTTGCGGCCCGTTCCAGGTTCACCGCGGCAGACTTGATGCGGCCCATCGCAAGGTAGGCAACGCCGAGGTTGTTCAATGAATCCGCTCGTGTCGGGTCGGTCTCGAGCGTTTCTCGAAGGACCCCGATCGCTTCGCGGGTCCGGCCCGCGAGCAGGAGCGCGGCCCCGCGACCAACCTGCGCGTCTATGTCCTTGGGATCCCGATGCGCCGCTTCCTGAAGCGCATCGGCGGCGGCCGCATGGTGTCCCGACCGCAACAGGGCGAGACCCAAAGTCCGCTTGAGGAGTGGGACCTCGGGATGCAATTCGGTCGCGGTGTGGAGGACCTTGATCGCCTCTTCCTCGAAGCCCGAGCGGGCCAGGAACGTCGATTTCATCAGGAGCCCCCGCAGGTCGCGGGCGTGCGTCGTGAGATAGGCCTCGCACGCGCCGACGGCCCCCTGGTAGTCTCCACCCGCCGCGAGGGTCTCCGCGCGGTGGAGTTCCCCGGAGGGATCCCCCATCTGGGCCGCTCGCGCGAAAGACTTCGCGGCTTCGGCGAGAAAACCGCCCGCGAGCTGGGCGTGGCCTAGCCCGACCCAGGGCGCCGGCGCCTCGAGCTGGATCGTGGACTCCCACACGCGCTCGGCCAGATCGGGGTGACCGAGCCGCGTCAGGAGGGCGGCCTGGTGCTCCCGCGCTGGCCGCCACGAGGGCGGATGCACCCGGTGACGCACGTAGTCGGCGACTCGCATCCGGACGACCGCGCTGCGTCCCTTCGGATTCAGGCCGAGGGTCTCGCACATCCGTTGCAGGGCGGGCCAGTCCGAATGCTCGACCTCCGCAAGGGAAGGCAGGCTCACGTCGTCACCTCCCGGCAGCGGGCGCGAATCTCGCATTCCTCACAGCCCGGATCCCCCGCGAGGAGCGTTCCGAAGCATTCGTAGACCCCGCGGTAGAAGTCCGTCGTCTCGTGGAGGGTCTTCGCCTTTCGCAATCCGGCCCGAGCCTCCTTCGACTTGGGATCCAGCGTGAGCGCATGCTCGAACGCCTTCATCGCGAGGGTGGACTCGCGGAGGCCGACGTGCGCGGTCCCCTTCACATGCCAGAGCCACGGTGCTTCTCGGAACCGGAGCGCACGGTCCGCCCACAGGACGGTCTCACCATGGCGCTTCATCTTGCGGTAGAGGAGGACGCGGTTCGCCATCGCGTCGTAGAAATCCGGATCGAGATGGAGGGCCTCGTCGATGCAACGCGCGGCCCCGACGTCGTCGCCGAGCCGCAGGAACGCCGCGCCTTTGTTGCTCCATGCGGCCGCATGCTCCGGCCGCATCCCCAGGACCTTGTCGTAGCAGGCGATCGCTCCCCGGTAGTCCCCGAGTTCGTGAAGGGCCGCCCCCTTGTCGATCCACGCCTCGATGGATCGCGGATGAATTTTGATCAGACGGTCGTAGGCCTCTCCCTCCTCCTGGAATCGGCCGACCTCGTGGAGGGCAGAGGCGAGGCCAAGCCATCCCTCCTGGGATTCCCCGTTGATCTTGAGGGCCTGCGCGAACGCCTCGATCGCACCGGGGATGTTCCCGTCCTTCCGGAAGATGTGGCCCCGTAACAGCCAGGCCGCGTCGTATTCCGGCTTCAGCTGGATCGCGACGTCGTCCTCGCGCAACGCGCCTTGGAGGTCTCCGCGATCGAACGCCCGACGCGCCGCCCGCATCGTATTCTCGAACCGATCAACGCTCGGGAGGAACCGACCCGCCGTCTCCGGCGGAAACGTCACCCGGACTCCTCCGACTCCAGGTGCCGGAGGCAGGTCGCCCGCCATTTCGTCGCCAGCTCGTGACCGGGTTGGAGGGAGAGGGCTCGATCGTATGCGTCGAGGGCCTCCCGGTACCGTTCGAGCTGCTGAAGGGAGACACCTTTCCCCGTCCACGCATCCGCGTTCCGGTCGTCGTGCTCGATCGCCTGTTCGTACCGCAGCAAGGCCATCCGGGCGTCACCCCCTTCGAGGGCGAGCTCGGCGAGTTGCAGCAAGACCTGCGTCTCCTCTTTGTCGGGTTCGATCGACTCGATGAAGGATTGGAAATCAGCGTCGGTCGGCGCCGATGCCGGGGTCGGTTGCGGTTCCTCTTCAATTTCTTCGAAAGCCTTCAACAGGGAATGGAAGTCCCCCGCCGGCTCCGGTTCCTCCTCCGGCTCGGGAGGCGCTTGTTTCGGGGCCTCACGGACCGGTCCAGGTTCCGGCTCGACGGCCGGCGACACGCCCATTGACTTGCGGGCCGCGACGACCATCGGGTTCTCCGGGTCGACGCGTTCCGCCCGTTGGAGCGCGTCGCGGGCGGCTTCGTGGTTGCCCAAGACCGCGTGGGCACGGGCCTTTCCCGCCCAGGCCTCGGCGTCCTCCGCGTCGAAGGACATCACCTTGTCGAAACATTCCAGCGCCTCGCTCGCTCGACCGTGGTCCAGGAGGATCTTCGCCTTCGCGAGCCAGGGACTCACGAAATTCCATTTCAGGGCGATTGCCCGATTGTAGTATTGGATCGCAGCGCCCCATCGGCCCTTTTGTTCGAGGAGTTCCCCCTTGCGGTAGACGATCATCGCGTTCTGCGGGTTCTTGCCGAGGGCCTGCGTGAACAGGGCTTCTGCGGTGTCCGAATCGCCGAGGCCCAGGAGGGCGTCGCCGAGCCCGAGGACCGCGCGGGTCTCCGCGGGGTTCACATCGAGGATCGTTTGGAACAGGACGACGGCTTCGTTCGGATGGCCGTCCCGACGGAGCTGCTCCGCCTTCAGGACGATGTCACCCGACTTGGCCGGATCAATGCGCAAGGTCTCCTTCAGCGCGTCGATGGCCTCCGGAAGCCGATCGAGGCCGAACAACAGATTCGCCCGTTCGAACCAGGCCCGCCGACTCCCGCGGTCCACGTCGATCACTCGCTGGTAGGATTCGAGGGCCTCCTCCTTGCGGCCGAGCAAGACCAAGAGTTCGGCCCGATCGAACCAGACGGACATCCGTTCCGGCCGATCCCGCAGGAGGCGGTCATAACAGTCGAGGGCGGCTTCGTAATCGCCTTCCCCCAGGAAGGCGAGGGCCTCTTCCTGCAAGCGGGTCGCCACTTGCTCCTCGTCGACCTCGCCGGGGACGAGCTCGTACCGAATCGCCCGGGCGAGGGCGTCCGTCACTCCCTGACATTGCGTGAGCGCCTTCGCGTCCGCGGATTCGAGGGAAGCCATGTCGGGAAAGGCGGATGCGATTACGTCGGCCTGGGCCTCGGACATCCCAGGGACCGCTCCGAGAAAACGCAGGACGTCCCGGCGGGCTGCATCCTTTTCGAGGGCGACCAGACGGTCCGTGACCGCCTTGGATTGGGCCTCCACCTCGCGCTCCTTCGATGCGAGGGCCCGTTCGCGTTCGACCAAGAAGGTCTCTTTCGTACGGAGCTCCTCGGCCCCCGAGCGGGCCCTTGCTTCCAGGTCCGCCTTCTCGGCCTCGATGGCGTTCCTCATCGCCTCGAACTCCGTCGATTTCGCTTCGTCCGCGTGTGCTTCCTCCGGCTCGGGTTCGGGTTCCGGCTGGGGTTGCGGCACCGGCGGTTCCGGCAACGGCAGGGGTGGTTCTGGCTCCGGGACCGGCAGCGGTCGGAACGGATCGGGGCCCGGACCCGGAATCTGCTCCTCCTCCGGTCCGAGGTCCATCGACGGAAGTTCCGGTAGCAGCTCTGAATCCTCAGTCTCGGTCGGCGCTGATTCGGGAAGCGGAGGCGACCATGCGACCTCGGAGACCGCAGGTTCGGCCGACTCCTCGGTCGCCTCGGCGGTCTCCGCGGCTCCAGGGGAGAGCGTGTCCGCCCGCAGCCGATACTCCGAGGCGAGATGGGACGGCATCCAGGCGCACCCCGCCAGGTAGTGATAGACCTGAGCCAAAGCGTCGCGTTCCTCCGGATTCGTCGGACTCGACCGGCGGGTGTCCCTCAGGAACCGATGCAAGAGGTCCGCGTCTCCGACGCTGAGTGTGGGTACGATGGGACTGTCGAGTCCAAGGAGGCGGATCAGCTGGACCGCATCAGCGGCCGACGGCTCGCTGCGAGGCGACTCCCATTCGATCATGCCCAAATCCGAGGAGACGAGAGGGGACTCGCGAGGCGCGACCAGGTCGAGGAGCGAAGGCCCTGGCAACAAGGCCGGATTCAACCAGAGCGGATGATACGCAGTCAGGTAATCGATACACGATGCGCAGAGGTAATCGCGACTCACGGCGCCGCATCGGACGCATCGTGACGGGGGCACGGTGTGCCGCACCGGGCGGGCCCCATATAAATTCTGGGTGGCCAATGATGGACGGGACAACAAACGGCAGGGCGATGGACGGCCGACATCTTCATCGTTCACCGGAGCGCTGGACGATGGGGTGGTGGAACCATCGATCTCCGCATGCGCCGCGCGCGTCGCGCGGACCTCGCACTGATCTGGCCCGCGACCTTGCAGACCGTATGGGATGACCTGCCCGAGGACGAGCGAGCGGGACTCGATCGCAGGACGTGGGAGAACCACTTCCGGAAGAAGATCGAGGCGTTCGTGGAAGGCAATCGGACGGAACGGTGGATCGCGGAAGGGCCTTCCGGCGAGACCCTCGGCTACGTGATCCTGGGCGAGAGCGGGTTCCTGACGCCGGAGACGCACGCGTTCCTCTATGACATCTGGGTCGCACCGGATCACCGGGACAAGGGCGTCGGCAAGGCGC
>Ga0209158_1001734_pt1 | contig 14273 bp, 20 predicted proteins | sample GraSoiAngelo_140_FD_185897 | JGI IMG/M metagenome (GOLD analysis project Ga0209158, IMG submission 185897) | Grasslands soil microbial communities from the Angelo Coastal Reserve, California, USA - 14_0929_12_30cm (SPAdes) (version 2) | ecosystem: Environmental > Terrestrial > Soil > Grasslands ...
GGGCGGTCACGCCCCGCGTCCGGCCGCGGCCCGTCCTCGCCTCGCGGAGCGGGGCGAACGACAGACGAAACCCGGACCGGTGGATCCCGCGGAGATCATCGGGCTGATGATGATGTTCGGATCGCAACACGGCCGCTGACGGTCGCCCCCCACACGGTGTCCTGGACTGTCAAATGACCCGACACGGCGTCCTGACGATGTCGCTCGTCGTCCTCCTGCTGAGTGCCTGTGACAAGAAGGCGCCGAAGTCTCAGTTCGAGCGCGAGTACGAGACGATGGTCGAGCGCTGCAAGGTCGTGGCGACGAAGGGCGAGGAGGCGCTCTGCGAGCGTCGTTCTACGGAGGCGAGCCATCGGCAGGTGCTCGCCGGCCTGCACGGGGTCATGATCGATCAGATCACGAGGCTGCTGCCCCCGTCCGGCTCGTGCTCCATCCACGGCGCCTCGTATCTCATCTGCCAGCACACCGCGGGGGGAACCCGGAGCACGATCTACCGCCTCGACGTTGCGCCGGACGGCTCGGGCAATCAAGTGATGTCGGTGTGGTCGCGTCAGTCCTGGTCGCGGTAGTAGGACGCGTTCGGCCCGCCGTCGCCAGCTCTACCGCGACGTGGGAGCGGTGGCCACGACGATCTCGACGCGTACATCGCCGTCGCGCGTGGTCATTGGCGTCAAGCGAGCGATCGCGGGGAGCGTCACGCCCATGTCGAGCGTCCGCTCCAGAGCGTCGGAGAAGCTGTCACGGCCGTGAACCCGCTCGACCATACGCTTTAGCAAATGAGCAAGCTGAGTGCCAGTAGCGTGAAGTCTGAGACTGCGGGCGGGTGCGGAGCGATCTGAGAAGACTTCTTCGTAAACGCTGAACTGATCTCTGCGGCGGGAAGTACCCACGGCTGCCGGATTTCGTGCGTGCCCCGTCCGCCGGCGGTGGTCTGCCGGCGGACGGCGCTATATATCATCGGGCTGCCGCGCGGGTTGTCCCGAGCTTCCTATCTCCCGCCGCAACCCCGGAACGTATGCCGAGGACTGTGCAAAGAGCTAGCCTGGTCGATAAGATCGCGGAAAGTGAAACGTATTGAGGGCGGTCTACATCGTTCGATAGTCGGTCCGTCAAGTTCTCCGACACGGAGCCGGCAGCTACGCCGACTTCAACGGCTCGCATTCCTCCAGCCAGAGTCAGCCGAGATCTCCTCGCCGCACGCAGAACAGTGCCGGCCAAGCCCACGGCCTCCCCACGTCCGCTCGGCATCGTCGCAGGGTAATGTACCGGTCTCGAGCATCGTGTGCGCGCACGGACCACTTCTCTATCCGATCACCTTCGGCACGCATGCCCGATGGAGCGGGCCCCGGAGATTATCGACGCATCGCGAAATCGTCAACTTCAACGACACCCCGATCCCGCTGGGAGCTTCTCCAGGGATACGGCGGGAGGCCATAGGAAGATCACCTAACAGTCGCGCTGAGCGTCATGACGAAACTCGCCTGTTATCAGGCACCTACCGCGCAGGATGAGCTTGGTCCGACGTTTGCCCCATGGCGGAGCATGAAAAATCCACGGACGTGGCTCCTCACGGCGGCTTTCGTCGTTGCTCCACTCATCGGTGTCGGAATCGTGCTGTATGGCCTGGGCCACGCCGCGGTTGGCCGGCGACCCAAGCCGGCGGCGAAGGACCCGTACTCCGAGTGGTTGGCGCTCCGTCAGCTGGTGAGAGCCCGCGGGAGCCGGGAGGACGCGGCACCGAGGAACTAGCCGTGGGCCCAAGCGAGCGCGTCGTCGTCGGGCTCGGCGTGGGCATCGTCGTCCTGTCGGTCCTCAACGCCGGCATCATGCTGAAGCGCCGCTGGCTCTCCATGTGGGGCCTCGCCGGCATCCTCGGATTCCTCGCTCTCCTCATCGAAGGCATGGTCGAAGCCGTCCTGTAGCTCGGTTCCCCGCTCCTCGCGCTTGACGTGGCCCGGTTTTCCGCCGATTCTCGGGCTCACGAGCAGGTGATCACCATGGATTCGCGTGCCGTCCTGCGACGGACCCTCGTGCTGATCGGGGCCGTCGCGCTGACCTTCGTCGTCGTACAGGGCACGGCCGCGCAGCCTGCCGGAGAGGCGGTCCTCGCGTTCCACGTCACCATCGCTCCGACGTGGTTCGACCCGTCCACGGCCCCACCGCAGATCACGCCCTTCGGCATTCTTCACGCGCTCCACGACGGGCTGGTGAAGCCGCTGCCCGGCCAGAAGATGGGCAATAGCCTGGCGGAGTCGTGGACCGAGAGCCCGGATGGGCTCACGTACGAGTTCAAGCTGCGGCGCGGGCTGAAGTTTCACAACGGCGAGCCGGTGACCACCGAGGACGTGAAATTCAGCTTCGACCGGTACAAAGGAGCGGGGGCGACCGAGCTCCACGCGAGGGTCCGGCAGGTCGAGGTCGTCGATTCGCTCACGATCCGCTTCCAGCTCAAGGAGCCGTGGCCGGATTTCATGACCTTCTACGGGACGACGGCGACCGCGGCGGGGCTCGTCGTGCCGAAGAAATACGTGACGCAGGTCGGCGACGAAGGGTTTCGCAGGAACCCCATCGGTGCCGGGCCGTACAAGTTCGTCAGCCACACGCCCGGCGTGGAGGTCGTGCTCGAAGCGTACCCCGTGTACTGGCGCAAGGTGCCGTCGATCAAGCGCCTCGTCATCAAGAGCGTCCCCGACGGCACCACGCGCGTGGCGATGTTGAAGAAGGGCGAGGCCGACATCGCCGCGGCGCTGGACGGCCCCGAGGGCGAGGACGTGAGGCGCGATCCACGCCTGACGCTGCTGGCGTCGCGCCACGCATCCATCTTCTGGATCGAGTTCACCGAGCAGTGGGATCCGAAGTCGCCGTGGCACGACAAGCGGCTCCGGCTGGCCGTCAACCACGCGATCGACCGTCAGGCGATCAACGAGGCCGCGTGTCTGGGCTTTTGCCCGCCGGCGGGCGTCATCGTGCCTCGGGTGATGGACTTTGCGCTGCAGGTCGAGCCGCCAGCGTACGACCCGAAAAAGGCCAGGCAACTGCTCGCCGAAGCCGGGTACCCCAATGGACTGGACGCCGGGGAGTTCGCGGCGATCCCGGGTTTCGCCACGACGGCGGAAGCGGTCGTGAACTACCTCAATGCGGTCGGCGTCCGCGTGAGGATGCGGCCGATGGAGCGCGCGGCCTTCTACGCCGCCTGGCGCGAGAAGAAGCTGCGCGGCCTGTTCCTCGTCGGGGTGGGCAATTCGGGGAACGCGGCCAGCCGGGTGCAGGAGTTCATGTACTCGAAAGGCGGCTACGCCTACGGCGGCTATCCTGACATCGACGATCTGTTCCAGCAGCAGGCGCGTGAGCGTGACGTGCGCAAGCGCGAGGCGCTGCTGTACCGGATCCAGCAGCTCACGATCGACCGGGCGATGTTCGCGCCGGTCATGGACTTCCGCGCCCTGATGGCCGTTGGCCCGCGTCTGGCGGAGCACGCCATCAATCTGGTGCCGATGACGCCATGGCCGTCCTACGAGGACATGCGGCTCAAGGGCAACTAACGACGCCATGATACGACTCACCGGCATCGGACACGTGCTGCTGCGGGTCAGCGACGTCGAGCGTTCGAAGGCCTTCTATTCGACCGTCCTCGGGCTCCAGGTCACCGAGCAAGATCCCGAGCACGGGGGCGTGTTCATGGCGCTCGAAGGTCACGCGCACTCGATCGATCTCTTCCCGGTCACGAATCAGGACGACTCGGCGCCGCGCCCGTCGGGCAGTCTCGGCCTGGGTCACGTCGCGTTCCGGGTGAGCAGCGAGGAGGCGCTGAGGGATGCCTACTTCACGCTGGAGCAGCACGGGGTGAAGGTCACGCGCGCAATCGACCACGTGAGTCAGAAGAGCGTCTACTTCCACGATCCCGACGGCAATATGCTCGAGATCTACTACGAGCTGCCCAACGCGCGGGAGATGTTCCAGCAGGGACGGCACGACCGCGACGCGCCGCTCGTATTCGAGCGGCGGCCCGTCATCACCTGAGCGCCGGGATCACCTCACGCGTCAGGACGCGGAGCGTCCGGTGCATTTGCTCCAGGGCGAACTGACCACTCGGATTCAGCTCGGCCACGATCCCGGAGAGCCCGAGCTCGTCCCGCAGCCGGGCGAGCCGCTCGGTCAGGCTCGCCGCGGTCCCGAACGCCACGCGGGTCTCGAGGATGTCCTCGTACGTGAGGTTCGTGAGCTCGGCGACCCGGGCCTGACGCCGATCGGCCGGCCCCGTGTCGCCACGCCCGAGTCCGGACCGTGTCAGCTCCGCGTGACGGCGAAAGAAGTAGACGGTGTTCTCGCGCGGCTCCTCGACGGCGTCCTTCTCGGTGGCTCCGACGTAGACGGGAATGCGGAGGCACACGTCGCCACGTCCCGGGTGGCCCGCCTCCCGCCACGCCGACCGGTACGCGGCCAGGTGCGCATGGAGCTCGGGGATGCTCAGGTCGCGCAACCCGACGAAGAGCGGGAGTCCCAGCCGGCCGACGATCGGGAAGGTCTCGCGGGAGTTCGCGGCCATTCGAAGCGGTGGATGCGGACGCTGATACGGCCGCGGTCCGACCGTGGCGTTCCTGATCCGGTAAAAATTCCCGTCGTAGCTGAATGGCTCACCCTTCCACGCCTCGAGGATGATGCGAAGAGACTCCTCGAAGCGCGCCTGACTTTCGGCGTAGGGGATCCCGAGCGCGTCGTACGCGCGCGGTGAGCCGCTGCGGCCGATACCGAAGTCGAAGCGGCCCCGACTGAGATGATCGACGGTGGCCACGTCCTCGGCGATCCGCAGGGGGTTGCCGAGCGGAAGCACCTGCACGGCCGTGCCGATTCGCACGCGCTCGGTGCGGGCCGCGATGTAACTCGCCAGCGCCATCGGTGCCGAGTGCACGGAACGCGTGGGATTGAAGTGGATTTCGCCGAGCCACACGCCGTCGATCCCTGAGGCCTCGGCCGCCTCGGCGAGGTCCAACGTTTCCTGAAACGCCGCGGCCTCGCTCGTTCCTGGGCGCCGTTCCTCGAGAAAGATCCCGAAATGCATGGCGGGGACAATGCCCTATGTGCGCGTCGCTGTCAAAGTGACGTCAACTTCGGGAGTAAATCTCGTGAGGGTTGCGTAGTATTAGATAGACGTTCACGCGCCTGACATCGGCGTGGCGAGGGCATTGCGGGCTGTCTGGATTCACTACACAACTACGCGATGCTCCTGGCCCGGCCTCCCGAGGACTACGAGGATTTGCTCCGGGAGAGCCTGCTCAGGGCCTTCAACGGCTTCGACACGTTCGTTCGCGACCTGCCGTTCAAGGCCTGGGTATTCGCCATCATCCGAAATACCCATATCGACCGGCAGCGGCGCCGGAAGACGTCGTCCCTCGAGATCCGTTGCACGACACGCAGACGGCCGGGTTGCTCCAGAGTCCCCTCTTCGCGATTCCGCTCGCTCCCGAGGACATTCTCCTTCGCCAGGAGACCATCGAACGGGTCAGGGAAGGTATCCGCCGCTTGCCGACCCTCATGCGGGAAGTCGTGGAGCTGCGAGACATCGAGGGGCTGTCTTACCGCACCATCTCCACGATCATCGACCGGCCCATCGGTACCGTCATGTCCCGACTTTACAGAGGACGCAACCTGCTCCGGACCTACCTCGTCGATCCTCGACGCCACGACGGTCACGCGACACGGGGGACGCCATGAACTGCGACACGATGAAGTCCCAGGGTTTTCCGTACGTGGACGGGGAGCTTCCTGCGGCGCTTCGGGACGAGATGGAGGCCCATTTTGCCGAGTGCGATTCGTGCCGGCACGTCGTCGAGCAGGAGCTCGCCTTCCGCGACGCCTACGTCGTTCGACTGCGGCCCGATCCCACGCCACCGCACCTGCGGGACCGGATCAACCATTTCCTCACCGGCCTCGTCGAGCAGCGCGCACGCACGCGGCGTCGCTGGTACAAACCGTGGCTGTTCATGACGTCGGCGATCATGTTGCTGGCCATCGGTGTCGTCGGCGGAATGCAGCTCGCCGCCGTCCTCGAGCGAGGCAACACGCTGGACGAGGTGGTCGAGGCGTCGCTGGACCAGCATCAAAAGCTGGGGCGCGGTCAGCTTCCGCCCGACATCGTCGGTCTGTCTCCTCGGGCGGCCGAAGAACGGTTCCGGAAGCGCGTGGACTTCAAAGTCAGCTTGCCGGACATGAAGAAGCCCAATCTCACCCTGGTCGGCGCGCGTATCTCGCGGCTGGCGAACGCTGAAGTCGCCGCGATCGACTACAAGCTCGATCACGACCACGTGTCGCTCTTCATCATGCCGGGAGAGGCGTACAACCAGCTCGGCCTGAGCGAGAAGCCGAGGTTCAGGGTCATGAAGCGTCGCGGCTTCGACGTGGTGATCTGGCGTCACCAGTCGACCGGCTACACGCTCGTTTCGGAGATCGGTGTGCGGGCCTGCCACGTGTGCCACGCACCCAACGCGACGTTCGAGGGGGCGTCACTCGAATCGTTCCTTCGTCTGTAGGCCCACTCCAGCAGAGGAACGAGGCGGTTAGAGGTCGGTCAAGTCGAGGACCAGGGCGGCGTGGTCGCTGAGGACGTCACGGCGTCTTCGGCGTGCCGCGCCGCCCCAGACGTACGCGGCGTCCTTGAGGCGCGCGAGCAACGGGGCGTTGACGAACGCCTGGTCGATACGGAAGCCGTTCCGTCCGTTCGGCGAGTACCACGTGTAGGCCCGGGTGTCGGCGCGGAGGTGGCGAAACGCGTCGAGCCACCCGCATTCCGCGAGCGCGTCGATCCAGCCTTCCTCACGCCGATTGAACGAGGGCACCTCTTCGTCGATGCCGCGCCGGCCGGAGTTCGTGTCGCCAACGAGCAGGGCCGGACCCAGCTGCCACCGGTGGGCGCACCTCAGCACGGCGTCGAGGAACGGGTACTTTCGTCCGCTCACTCGATTCGGCACGTGCATGACGCCGAGCACGAACGGGAGCGGCCCGGCAACCTCGACGACGATCCAGCGGCCCGGCTCCCCGGGACCGCCCCCGAGACGCACCCGGCGCAAGGGCCAGCGCGCGGCGACGAGCAGGGCGTTGCTGGCGGGCCGGCGCGGGTGCGCCGTCGTGAGCTGGTAGCGAAGGCCCGTCGCGGCCAGCGCGGTCATCAGCCCGCGACCGGGTGGCGTGATCCTGAACTCCGACAGGCCGACGACGTCCGCCCCCCACCGCTCGATCTGCCGACCGATCGCGCCGACGCGCCGCCCGCCGCCGGCCCGGATGTTCCACGCCACGATCCGCATCAGCGAGAACCGCTGAACTGAAGGTCGGCCAGCGACGACGGTGGCGGCAGAGGCGCGTCGGCCCGCAGCAGCGCCTCGATGTAGTCGTACAGGGCGAGCACCAGCGGGTCAGCGTTGACGGAGTGGAACCACAGCGCGTGACCGTTGAACAGGAGCAGCACCACGTTCGCGAGCACGCACGGGCCGAGGCAGCCCCCGATCGTCAGATGAACGATGTCGCGGAGCCGGCGCCGCTCCCATTCGTCGTGGTAGAGCTGCGTCGAGACGGCCGGAAATCCGTCGTCGATGCGGCCGCAGCAGCAGCCGGTCGCGCAGACGAAGAGCTGGCCGCGAAACCGCGCGACGTTGACGACCCGCCCGTCGGGCCGCGTGATCCGGGTGCGGTGTCGCTCTTCGGGAGCCGCCGCATCCATTCAGTCCAGCGTCACGAAGATGCAGTGGCGCAGCGCACCGTCGAGGGCCTTGGAGAGATGCCCCTTGCCCCAGGTGTCCTCGACGAGGATCACCTCACCGGCGCCGATGCGCCGCGCCTCGCCGTCGCTGGCCGTGATCTGCACGCCGGCGTCCAGGTTGATGATGTACTGGCGCCGGGGCGCGGGATGCCAGTCGAGGTCGTAGTCGGGCGCGACCTGACGGAAGATGATGCCGCTGGCCGGCAGGCGCGCGGACATTCGCCCGGCTCTCGATTGTTCTTTGAACTCGATCTCGACGTCCTGCCAGTGTGACTCACCCTTTTCGTCCGCATAGAGCCGGTGGATTTTCATCGTGGCCTCCCTTCGTTGGCCGCTGATGGTAACAGACCTCCGAATTCCTTGACGCGCGTCCCTGGAGCGATGTGACGACGGAGGTCGAGGATGACGGACCCGCGAGGCCATGGTCCACGGCCTCGACCACCAGGGTGCGGTCAGCCATCGTGAGCTCTACTGGCGGCGGCGCGACGGGACGGACGTCTGGCTACGCGTCAACCTCTGCCTGCGCGACGACGGAGTGTTCCAGGGAATCCTCATCGACGTGTCGGACGGAAAGCGGTGGCCCTCCTCAATCCTCCTGGCGATCGACCAGCTTCACGTTGGCCCGGCGCAGCCGAAGGATCAGCACTCGGATCAGCCCCGGCAGCAACTTGCCCACGAGCGCGGGGTGGACCCGCACGACCTCGTCGTACGCGCTGCGCGTGACGACGAGCAGCGCCGTGTCCTTGGACGCGATGGCCGTGGCCGAGCGCGTCTGGCCGTCGAGGAACGCCATCTCGCCGAGGAGATTTCCCGGCCCGATCGTGGCCAGGACGCGGTCGCGTTGCGCGGCGTCGAGCTTGCGGATCTCGACTTCCCCGGACACGACGAGGGCCATCCAGCTTCCCGGCGTCGCCTCGTGGAAGATCATCGTGCCGGCGGCGACCCTGAACAGTTCCGTGTAGCTGCCCAGCGTTTCGAGATCGGACCGGCTGAGATCGTGCGAGCGCAGTGATGGGTAGCTGCGCGACAGGAGCGCGGCCCGTTCCTGGACCGGGCACTCCACGTGCTGCAGCGAGCGATTCTCCAGTTGCGTCCGCGAGATCGCGTGCATGGCTCTCCAGGTCAATCGGCACGTTCGACAACCGTCCGGAGGCCTAGCTCGAACGGCCTAGTCGGAAGAATTGACAGTTCTGATGCGCCGGGTGACCGGGCTTCGTGCAACGCCGCGAAAGGCGAAATCATATCGGCGTGGCATGGCCGGTGCTCTTCCACCCAGGAATTGCTCGTCCTGGGAGGGGCTCGGCCATGTTCGATCAGGAGATTGTCTTCACGACGGGACGAGCCGCGTTCTTCGCGCTCAACGGGATCGTGGTCCTGCTGATCGCCGTCTACGTCGCCGCCCGCTGGCGCTAGAGAACGTTCACCCTCACGCTCGGCAGCGACGTCGGTGACGGCGAACGTGCAATAATCGAACGATGACGACTCGAGCACGCCTCGTTCGCTCAGCACTCGTGGTCCTCGCCCTGGCGTTGACGCTTGGTGCAGCCGCGCCCGTTGCCGCGGAGGATCCGATCACGCGTGATCAAGCGGAGCGGCTCATTCAGGAGATCCGCCAGCTTCGCGAAGTGCTCCAGCAGTTGCGCGCTCCCCAGCCAGCGGCCGCGGCGCCTCAGCGGCCGGCCGACGAGAAGGTGAAGGTCGACCTGCGCGGCACTCACGTGATGGGCCGCAACGACGCGCCCGTCACGATGGTGGAGTTCACCGACCTCGAGTGTCCCTTCTGCCGCACGTTCCACACCGGGACGTTCGAGCGGATCAAGCGCGACTTCATCGACACCGGTAAGGTGCGCTTCGTGAGCCGCGACTTCCCGCTCGACTTTCACGCCAACGCCCGGCCGGCGGCGCTGGCCGTCCGCTGCGCGGGTGAGCAGGGCAAGTTCTGGGAGATGAGGCACGGCGTCACCGTCAACGGAAACGCGCTCAGCCGCGACACGTACTTCGCCCTGGCCCGTGACCTCGGCCTGGACATGCAAGGCTTCGGCGCCTGCTTCGGGAACGAGAAGTACAAGGCCGCGGTCGATCAGGACATCGCCGCCGCCGTGGCCGCCGGCGTCAGCGGGACTCCGACGTTCGTGGTGGGCCCGACGGTTCCCGATGGCGTAGAAGGCCAGCGGATCGTCGGCGCCGTGCCCTACGCGGTCTTCGAGAGCGCGATCCGGGCGGCGCTAGGAGAGCGAGGTGGGGCGCAGCCCCAGCGGTAAGGCGATCTTGTAGTAGGAGCCGAGGAAGCCCTCCCACCACTCGCGGCGCGTGCCGCCCTTCGCGACTTCCACGAACAGGCGGAGACTCTCGTCCTGCCAGCGCTGGATCACGGCGAGGTTACCGGGATCGTCCTCGACGAGCGCCTTGACCAGCGCGCGCGCATAGCTGATGTGGCGGGTCTCGTCGCGGACTCGCGCCCGGTGATTGACGGCAGAGAGGATGTCACCGCGAGCCTCGGCGCCGTCGGCGAGGACGGCGAAGGTTCCCGGGCCGGCTGCGCCTTCGGCGACGAAGTTGGCCTTGACGATGATCTCGATCGGATCCTCGAGCTCCAGCACGTGGCGGAAGAATCGGCACGTCGTTCCCGGCTGCTCCCAGGCCGGCAGCCAGTCGCGCTCCGGGATTCCCGCCCGCTCGAAGACCTCACGATCCATCTCGAGGTGGCGCTGCTCGTCGGCGAGCTGGAACAGGCAGCACGTCTTGAGCTCCTCGAACGGCGCGTTGGCCGCGGCGGTCGCGATGTACCGCGTCGCCGACTGCTCCGGGAAGTAGTTGTTGGCGAATTGCTCGATGGCCCGCTCCAGATAGCGCGGGTTGACGGTCGTGAAGTCCAGCGCGCCCTGGGGGATCGTCGCCCGCTCGGTGAGGTACCGCTCGCGCTCCCGCGTCTGCAGTGCGACGTAGCGCTCCCAGGTCAGGTTCGCGGGATCCTTGAAACGGCCGGGGTCGTTGAGCACGATCGGTGCGTGTGCCATGGCGCGATTACGGTAGGCCGCTCGGGTGAGCCTGTCAACGCCGCGATCGGGGAAGACGAGTAATATATGGCTCCATGCCCGAGACCTTCCGCATCGGCTTTCATCTCACGCCGTTCTGGAGCCCGACCGACCGCCATCCGACGCAGATCATCGACGAGGCGATCCAGGTCGTCGCGGCCGCGTCGCGAATGGGTTACGCCTGGGTGTCGATCGGCCAGCATCTGCTGTCGCATCCGACCGTGTGGCCCCAGCCGTTTCCGATGCTGGCCCGGATGGCGCCGGAAACGGGGCGGATGCGACTCAAGACCTCGGTCCTCCTGCTGCCGATCGTGAATGCGGTCGAGGCGGCCGAGAACATCGCGACGCTCGACCACATCTGCCACGGGCGACTCGACGTCGGCGTCTCCATCGGCTACCGGGAGAAAGAGCTCGAGACGGTCGGGCTCCGCCGTCAGGACCGTGTGCCGAAGCTGGAGGAATCGCTGGCGCTGATGAAGCGACTGTGGGCCGGCGACGAGGTGAGCTTCGCGGGCAGCTACACGCGGGTGACGGCCGGCCGCATGGGATTCCGGCCCCACCAGGAGCCGCATCCGCCGCTCGAGATGGGAGCCCAGAGCGTCGGCGCGACCCGGCGCGCGGCGCGTCTCACCGACGGCGTGTTCTTCGGGCCCCAGATCTCCTGGGATTCGGTGGCCAAGCTCGCGCTCGTCTTCCGTGACGCACGCCAGGAGGCCGGCCAGGTCCCGGGGACGATCGGCGCATCGCGAGCCCTCATCGTCGGCCCGAACCGGCAGGCGGCGACGACGGCGGCCCGCGCCTACCTCGAGAAGACGTTCGCCATGTACCGCGCCTGGGAGATGCAGGAGTCGACGATGATGGAGCTCCAGCTCGGCTTCGACGCGCCGCTCGAGAGCTGGACGGTCTGCGGCTCGCCGGCCGAGTGTGTCGAGACGATCGGGCAAGGCCGGGCGATGGGCCTGAATCGCCTCGGCTTCACGATCTACAGCCTGCCGCGCGAGGTGAAGGCGCGCATCGACTATCTCCAGATGATCGCCGAGGAGATCCTGCGCCCGGCCGGCGCGCTCGCCACGTGACCCCCGCCGTCCGCTCCTGCCTCATTCACAACATCGGCACGCTCGTGACGGGTGATCACGTCCGGCCCGTGCGGGCCGCCGACTCCATCTATATAGAGGACGGGCTGATCCGCGAGGTCGGCTCCGGGATCGGCCGCGCCGCCGACGTCGTCATCGACGCCGGCGGGATCACCGCGATGCCGGGCCTCATCGACTCGCACTCCCATCCGACGATCGGCGAGTTCACGCCGGCCCAGAACGCGCAATCGTGGGTCACCCACTACATGCACGGTGGGGTCACCGCGCTGATCTCGGCTGGTGAGCTGCACATGCCGGGCTTGCCCACGCCGCCCGACGCGCGCACCGCCATGGCGCTCGCCCACCTCGCCAAGCGTTGCTGGGACAACCTCCGGCCCTCGGGCGTGAAGGTCTACGCCGGCACGCTGCTGCTGGTTCCCGGGCTCAGCGAGGACGATTTCGCCGCGCTGCACGCGGTGGGCAGCCGGCTCGTCAAGTTCATCTTCTACGACTACGGCCTCCTGCCCAACGGCGAGGCCGAGCGCTACGTCACCTGGTCACGCGCGCGAGGGATCAAGGTCAAGATCCACTCGGGCGGCGTCTCACGCTCCGGAGTGAGCCAGGTCGCCGGCATCGACATCGTGAAACGCATCCAGCCCGACATCGTGGGCCACGCCACAGGGGGCCCGATCCCGATGGCGGAAAAAGAAGTCGAGCGCCTCGTCGCCGAGACCGAGTGCGCGCTCGAGATCTGTAGCTCGGGGAATCCGCGCATGGTCCTCAAGCTCATGCGGGCCGTGGGCACGAGCGACGCGTTCGATCGCGTGCTGATCGGCACGGACACGCCGGGCGGCACCGGCGTGATACCCCGCGGGATGCTGCGCGAGATCGCCTACCTCTCGTCGGTCGCCGACGTGCCACCCGAGATCGCGATCGCGATGGCGACCGGCAACGTCGCCCGCGCGCATGGCCTTCCGCAGGGAGTCCTGGAGATCGGGCGGCCGGCCGACATCGTGCTGCTCGACCGGATCAAGGGCTCGGTCGCCAGTGACGCGCTCGATTCGCTCGCCAAGGGCGACCTCCCGGGAATCTCAGTCGTCCTGATCGACGGCGAGCTGCGCGTCGCCGGCCGCAGCCAGCAGACGCCGCCGCCGGAGCGCCAGGTGACGATCACCGGACACCACGCGTGAGCCGCCTCACCTTCGGGGCCGGACTCTTTCCCACCGACCCGCTCCCGGCGATGGTGAGCCTCGCGAAAGTCTCCGAGTCGCTCGGCTTCACCCACGCCTGGGTCGGAGACTCTCACCTCATCTGGCGCGAAGCCTACGTGACCCTCGCCGCGGCCGCGGTCGGCACGTCGCGACTCGTGCTGGGTACCGGTGTGACCAACGTGCTCACGCGCGATCCATCGGTCGTCGCCAGCACGTTCTCCACGCTGCAGGAGGCGTTTCCCCGCCGGCTGATCCTCGGTCTCGGGCTCGGTGACAGCGCCGTCGAGACGATGGGCAAGAAGCCCGCGCGTCTGGCCGACTTCGAGCTGGCCGTCCGCCGCATGCGCGACTTGCTGAACGGCCGCGACGTCGCGATCGACACCGGGACGATCCACATGAAGCACGGGGCGCGCGACCGCGTACCGATCTACTTCGCGGCCAGCGGACCAAAGATGCTCGAGCTCGCCGGGCGGATCGCCGACGGCGTGATCATCCTGGTCGGTGTCGATCCGCCGCGCGTGCGCCAGGCGCTCGACACGATCGAAGTCGGGGTCCGCGCTGCGGGGCGAACGCTCGCCGACATCGACCTCGTGCTCTGGGTGCCTTGCGCTGTCGCCGACGCCGGCGCGCGCGACGCCGTGAAGGCCCACGTCGCCCGGGTGGTGGCGCACCCGCTGCCCTTCACGCTGGTCCCCGACGAGCAGAAGGTCCTCGACGAGATCCGGCGCGCCTACAACTACTACCAGCACATGGAGCAGCGGGCCAGCCAGGCGATGGTCGTTCCCGACTGGCTCGTCGATCGATTCGCGGTGGCGGGCACTCCGGCCGAGATCAGGGCCGGCATCGATCGACTCCGGACGACGGGCATCAACCAGGTCGCGATCATTCCGTACGGCGCAGGAGGTGGTGATCGCGAGGCGACCCTTCGTCGCTTCGCGGCGGCGGTGATGGCCGCGTGAACGAGCCCGGCCGCGGCGACGGACGCTCGATCATCGGACGCTCGCTCGAGCGTCAGGACGCGCGCGACAAGGTCACCGGCCGGGCGCGCTACACCGTCGATCTCGCGGTGCCCGGCATGATCGAGGGCAAGGTGCTGCGGAGCCCGTACGCTCACGCCCGCATCGTGTCGATCGATACCTCAAAGGCCGCGCGCCATCCCGGCGTGCTCGCCGTCCTCACCGGTGCCGATCTCACCGACATCGAT
>Ga0209158_1001737_pt1 | contig 14267 bp, 9 predicted proteins | sample GraSoiAngelo_140_FD_185897 | JGI IMG/M metagenome (GOLD analysis project Ga0209158, IMG submission 185897) | Grasslands soil microbial communities from the Angelo Coastal Reserve, California, USA - 14_0929_12_30cm (SPAdes) (version 2) | ecosystem: Environmental > Terrestrial > Soil > Grasslands ...
GCGAGGCCCAGCGCGCGGTACACGCTCTCCTCGTCCGGATACCGGCGGGCGGCGTCGAGGCCACGGGCGCGCAGCTCTTCCCAATGTGCCACGGCCCCGGTGGCCCGCACCCAGGCGAGCCCGAAGTCGTCGGGCGTGGCGAGGATGACGTCCACGGCCGTCCCCGTGTCGAACCGCAGAGTCACCATCCCCTCTTTCTCCACGATCCCCGTGACGCCGGGAGCTTCCCCGATGCGCTTCACCAGCGTCTCCCGTGCGTCGTCCCCCGCGTGCACCACGACGAAATCGAGGTCGCGGATCACCTCGCGCCGCCGCCGCACGCTGCCGGCGATCTCGACCCGTTGCACGCCCGGCAGCGCGCCGAGCGCCTGTTGCACGGCGGTCGCCTCGGCAAGGGCGTGGTGGAACAGCCGGAACTCGATGGTGCGCTTGAGGAACGCGATGCCCTTGAGGACGTTCTCGGCCGTCTTCGTGCCGAAGCGGGGGATCGCGGCGAGGCGGCCGTCGTGCGCCGCCACCTCGAGCTCGACCAACGTCGCGATGTGCAGGTGCTCGTGGATCTGTCGCACTTTCTGCACGCCGAGCCCGGGGATCTTCAGCATCTCCACGAGGCCGGGGGCCACTTCCTCGCGCAGCTCGTCGAGCACGCTGGAGCGCCCGCGGCTGAGCAGCTCGCGGACGATGTCGAGCGTGGCCTTCCCGACGCCTTCGACCTCCGCGAGCGCGCCCGACTGCAAGGCCTCGCCGAGATCGCCGGGATAGCCGGCGATCGCCCGGGCGGCGTTCTCGAAGGCGCGGATGCGGAACGGGTTGTCGCCTTTGAGCGCGAGCGACGCGGCGATCTGCTCGAGAACGACGCGCACGGCGGGCTTGTCCATGGACCCGGGGAACGTTAGGCGCGGGGCAGAAACCCGTCCAGCGCGCGCACGAACTCCTCGGTTGCCTCGACGTGTGGGCAATGCCCGACGGGCAGCTCGACGAAACCCGCGCCCAAAATCTCCGCCACCTCACGTGAGCCCGCGATCGGGATCGGATCGAAAGTGCCGTGAAGAACCTGGGATGGGGGATGGGGGATGCGGGATGCCGTCTCTCTCAACTGCGGCCGCAGATCGAACTCGCCGAGGCTCGCCCAGACGAGATCCTGGGTGCGCGCGGTGACGCGGAACGGTGTCAGGCCCCGCGCGTCACGGAAGTCGCGGAAATACCCGGCTACCGACAGCTCGAACGCGCGCTTGCGGTAGGCGTCCGGGTCCCGCTCGCGTAGCCCGCTGGCGCGGAGCGCTTCCCGCTCGGCGACGACCTCCGGGGCGGCCATGCGCCGGGCGAATTCCTCCTCGAACGCGCGGCGGTAGGCGGCGGTGGGGCTGGCCGGCGAGATCAGCGCCAGCCGTTCGACCCGCTCGGGGTGCTCGAGATAATAAAGGAGAGCGAGCAGGCCGCCCCACGAATAGCCGCACAGGGTCACGCGCTGAAGCTCCAGCTGCACGCGGATCGCCTCGAGGTCCGCGACGTGCTCGCGCCAGCCGACCGGCGTGCCGTGCGGGACCGGTGAGCGCCCGCCGCCGCGCTGATCGTAGTAGAGCAGCTCGCGGCCGGCGGCCAGCCGGTCGTACTGGGGCAGCAGGTAGTCGTGGTGGGCGCCGGGTCCGCCGTGCAGGACGACGACGAGGGGACCCGCCCCCACGCGCCGCTCGAAGAGCGAGACGCCGTTGACCTGGAGCAACGGCTCTACAACAACACCGCCAGTGCGTCCGCCACCGCCTTCACGTCGGCGTGCTCCTGCTCGCCGAATCCGGCGGGCACGTCGGAGTCGATGTCCAGCTGTCCCAGGATCGTGGCGCCACGGCGGATCAGCACCACCAGCTCCGCCTTGGTGTCGAGGTTGCAGGCGAGGTAATTGCCGATGGCGCCGACGTCCGGAACGTTCTGGTCCTCGCCCGTCGCGACGGCGGTGCCGCACACCCCCCGGCCGACGGGGATCCGCGTGTGCTCGGTCTCGCGGCCGGCGAAGGCCTCGAGCACGAGCTCGTCGCCGCGCAACATGTAGGCATAAACGGAGGTGAACGGCGGCCCGAGGCCGCGGAGCTTCTCGCAGGCGAGCCGCAGCAGCTCTCCGCGGGGCGCGTCGTGAAGGTGGGCGGCGCGGAGCGCCCGGACGATCTTGTTCGCTGCGGTCGCGGTGGACATGACGCGTATATAACGCCGGCGGGCGCGGTTGTGAAAGCGGCGGCGCGCGTTGCCGGGAGTGCGCACGCGCGGCTATTTTGCCGTCACCGGATGCTCGTCCCTCACGCATTTGCGACGCACCTCGCCCGCACTGTCGAGCTGTTCCGCGATCCCCAGGCCAAGACTGGGCAGAAGGCGCAGTTCCGCGCCGTGCTCGCCCTGCTGAAGCATGACGCGGTCACGGTGAAGAGCGAAGGCGGCCGGCTTACCGTCAACGGCACCGCCGTCGAGGGGGTCGTGTTGGAGCCGTTGCGGCAGCATCTCGAGCGCCACGCCGTGGGTGAGCTCAGCATTCCTGCGAGCCCGCCGCCCGACCAGCTCTTTCAGCTGCTCACGGCCCTCGCGGGTCCACGGGGCGACGCGGATCTTCCCACGCGGCTGCGCGCGAGCGGCGCCGCGCGGATCACCGTCGCCGTAACGGGACAGCCCGATCAGGTAGCGACACCCGTGACGATCGAGCGCACCGAAGAGCCCCCCGCCGGCGTGGCCCCGACGGAGACCCCGAAGCTCGACCTGGGCACGGAAGGTATCCTGCGCGGGGATGCCATGGGCGACGCCGGGCCCGGCCCGCCGCTGGCCGCGGTGCCCGCGGTCTCCCACGAAGTCCCCGCCCCGGCGTCCGGAAAGGGGCAGGCTGAAGCGCGGGACATGACCTCGCTGTTCATCAAGAAGCAGAGCCCGGAAACCCTCCTGGCCGAGTTGGAACGCCAGCCCAACGTGGTCAACGCGGGGGAGGTGCTGGCGAGGCTGGCGCTGGACGTCGACTCCGCGCTCCGCGCCAACAAGATCGAGCGGGCCCTAAAGCTCATGGCCGGGATCCTGCGCTGCGAGCAGGCGGTGCCGGAGACGAACCGGCGCCAATACGCCATCGCGCTGAAGCGGATGTTCACCCGGGGGTTGCTCGAAGGCGTCGCGCACCTCACCCAGCTCGCCGGCCACCAGGTGGACGCGGTGGCGGTGCTGCAGCGGGCAGGGGCGCCCGCGGTGGAGGTGCTGCTCGATCAGCTCGTGGCGTCACCGTCGTTGGAGGAGCGCTCCGGGACCTTCGCCGCGCTCACCCATATGAAGGAAGGACTGGAGCAGGTCATCCATCTCATCGACCACCACCAGTGGTACGTGGTGCGCAACGTGGCGGAGCTGGCGGGTGAGCTGGGGCTCGAAGCGGCCGTGCCGCACCTCGCCAAGCAGCTCGAGCACGAGGATGAGCGAGTGCGCAGGTCGGTGGCCCTCGCGCTCGCCAAGGTGGGGTCGCGCAGCGCCGCCGAGCCGCTGCGTCGCGCCCTCAAGGACCCAGCGCGGGAGGTGCGCTTGCACGCCGCGATGGGCGTGGGCGGGCGCAAGGCCAGTCCGCTCGCGATGCCGCTGGTGGTGGCGCTCGAAGAGGAGGAGGACGAGGAGGTCGAGCGGGAGCTGATCCTCGCGCTGGGGCGCATCGGCAGCCCCGACGCGGTGCAGGCGCTGATCCGGTTCGCCCAGCCGTCCGGCAAGCTCTTCGGGCGCAAATCCACGGCCGTGCGCCTCGCCGCCGTCGAAGCGCTGCGCCTCGCTGCGACGCCGGCGGCGGTGGGCACACTCCAGGGTCTCTCCGACGACGGCGACAAGGAAGTGCGCGGCGCGGCGGTGGTGGCGCTGGCGCAGATGAAGAAGAAGTAGGGCTACTCCGGGATGAAGTTCGTGCTCGGAGTGAGCTTCCGCGCAAACGCCGCCAGCACGCGCGCCGCGCGCTCCACGTCCGTCAGCGCCACCATCTCGTTGGGCGAGTGCATGTAGCGGTTGGGCACCGACACCAGTCCCGTCGGGATGCCGCGCTGGGCGTTGTGGATGGCGTCGGCGTCCGTCGAAGTGCCGCGCGGGGCCGCTTCGACGGTGTAGGGGATTTTTTCCGCCTCCGCGCATTCGACCAACATCCGGAACACGACGGGGTGCACCGCGGAGCCGCGCGAGAGCACCGGCCCGCCGCCCAGCTTGTGCTCGCCCGCCTGCTTCTTGTCCGCGCCGGGCCAGTCGGTGGCGTGCGTCACGTCCACCACCAGCGCCACCTGCGGGTCCAGCCCCACCGCACTGGTGCGCGCGCCGCCCCCGGACCAGGCGATCTCTTCCTGCACCGTCGCCACGGCGAACACCGCTGCGTGCTTGGGGCGGTCCTTGGCGAGCAGGCGCAGGGCTTCGGCGACGACGTACGCGCCGATGCGGTTGTCGATGGAGCGGGACACCAGGCGGCCGTTCGGGAAGTCCAGCGCCGCGCCGTCGAGCACGCCGGGGTCGCCGACGTGGACGCGGCCCAGCGCCTCGGCCTTGTCGGCCGCCCCGACGTCGATCCACAGGTCGTCGAACTTCGAGACCTTGTCGAGCTCCTCCTTCTTCATCATGTGCACGGCTTTCTTGCCGATCACGCCGCGCACCGGGCCCGCCGGGCCGAGCAGCAGCACGCGCTGGCCCACCAGCACCTGCGGGTCCCAGCCGCCGATCGCCGCGAAGTAGACGTACCCCTCGTCGTCCACGTGCGTGACCTGGAGGCCGATCTCGTCGATGTGCCCGGCGAACATCAGCCGCGGCGCGCCCTTGGGGTTGATCACCGCGACGGAATTGCCGTGCGTGTCGCCGCGCACCTCGTCGGCGAACCCCTTGGTCTCCTCGCGCCAGACGCGCGCCGGAGCGGTCTCGAAGCCGGAAGGGCCCGGCGTGTCCAGCAGGCGCTTCAGGAACGGCAGCGACGTTGCGGTCATGGGTGCGGGATGAAGGCGAAGTGGTAAGCAGGCGCTGGGACGGGGGGCTCGAGCCCCATGCGACGCCACACGCTGTCGGCGGCGGCGCCGCCGGCGACCGTCGCGCGAAACCCCACGCGCGTCGGAATGAGATCGGCGGCGATGGCGCCGTCGGGGGTCACCGTGAACTTGAAGATCGCCGACAGCCGGGTCCACGGCGACATCTGCTCGAAGATGAAGTTGCCGAGGGAGTAGGCGATCGGCTTGCCGTGATACCACTCGACCGGCTGCAGCACGTGGGGGTGGTGGCCGAGGCAGAGATCGGCTCCGGCGTCGATCGCGCCGCGGAAAAACCGCCGCAGCGCCGTATCGGCCGTGTCCGCCAGCTCCTGGCCGCCGTGGACGCTCACCACGACGAGGTCGGCGGCGCCCGAGCCCTTGAGCCGGCGGATCGCCGGGTAGAGCCAGCCCGAGTCCGCCCACGCGATGTAGTGCGAGCCCTCGTGCGAGAAGAAGCGCCGCGGGGCCGGGTTGAAGGCTCGCGTCATGGCGAACACGGCGATGCGCCAGCCCCGGCGCTCGAGCAGCGCGGGGCGATGCGCGTCCGCGATGGTGCGCCCCGTGCCGGCGTGGGCGAGTCCCACGCGGTCCAGCTGCGTCAGCGTCTCGACGATGCCGGTCAGTCCCACGTCCCACGCGTGGTTGTTGGCGTTGCTCACGACGTCGAAGCCAGCGCGCACCAGGGCGTCGGCGGCGATCGGCGGCGTGCTGAACACGAAGCTGCCGGTGTGCTCGAACGGGTGGCCGAGCGGCGCGATCGGACTCTCGAGGTTGCCGAACAGGACGTCCGCGGCGCGCAGCGTGTCGGCGAGCGCGGCGAACGGATAGAGCGTGTCGCCCTGGAGCAGGTACCGGTAGGTCAACGCCCGCCCGAGGTTCAGATCGCCGACGGCGTAGAAGCGCAGCGTGTCCCGCGGTGGCCGGTCGCCCGGCGAGGAAGGCGCCTGCAGCACACTGAGGACGAGCAGCGCTCCAGCAAGCATCGCACCAACCTGGGAAGGGTCGTCAACGGTGTATCAACGCCGCCAGCCACTCAGCCGCGTCGACAAGCCGGGGGCCGGGGCGCGAAGTATAGGCGTTGCCGTCGAGGAATTCCACGCGACGGGCGAAAAGGGCCCGCGCGTCGCGGTCGGTCACCCTTTCGTACTCCCCTTGCGCCCGGGCGACGTCGAAGCCACAGCACGCGATCACGACCGCGTCGGGCGCCAGCGCCGCCAGCTCCCGCCACGACCGCGCTGCCGAGCGGGCCCCGGGGCGGTTACCGACGTCCACCCCTCCCGCCGCGGCGACCAGCTCGGGCACCCAGTGCCCGGCGATGTAGGGGGGGTCGAGCCACTCTAAAACCAAGAGGCGTGGGGGAGTGGGATGTGGGATGTGGGCTGCTGCGATCCGCCGCAGGCGGTAGCGCAGCCCGGCGACCAGCTCGTCCGCCTCATTCGCGAGGTCGAGCGCCGCCCCCACGCGCCGCATGTCGGCGAACACGCCGGCCAGGTCGTGCGCGTGCAGGCTCACGACGGACGGCCGCCGGTCCAGGACCGCCACGGCGCGTTGCAACTCCGTCGCGCCGATCGCGCACACGTCGCAGAGCGATTGGCCGATGATGAGATCGGGGGCGAGGCGGCGCAGCAGCCCCACGTCGATCTGGATCGGAGCGACGCCGCTGCGCTGCGCCGCCGCCATCGCGCGGTCGATCGCGCCGGAGGGGAGCGCCGGGTCGAGGGCCGTCCGGGTCAGGCGCGGGAGCGCGCGGACGAGAGGCGGGTAGTCGCATTCGTGGGAGACCCCGACCAGCCAGCCCGCCGCTCCCAGCGCCGCGACGATCTCCGTGGCCGCCGGCAGCAGCGACACGACGCGCATCACAGGCTGGACGCCGAGGCGCCGAGACGCTCTAGGTGGAGCGCCGCGTGCCGATGCGGTACAGCAGGAAGCCGAGCAGGGCGAAGATCACGAGAGCGACGACGGACGATTGCGCGAGGCCGCCCAGGGCGTAGTGCAGCCCCACGTGATCGGCCAGCCAGTCGGCGCTGCCCTTGGCGCCGGCGATCGCCGCGATCACGATGCCGCCGATCGCTCCGCCGGCGATCAAGCCGCTGGAGAACAAGACGCCCGGCCCGGACTCGATGTCGGCGAGGGAGCGGTTGTCGGAGCGCGCGCGCCGCTCGACCAGCCAGCGCACGATCCCGCCCGCGAACATTCCCGCCGAGGTGGTGATGGGGAGATAGACGCCCACCGCCACGGGGAGCGACTGCACCCCTGTCAGCTCGATGGCGATCGCCAGGAACACGCCGATCAGCACCAGCGCCCACGGCAGCCGGTGGGTGAGGATGCCGTCGGCGATGAACGCCATGAGCGTGGCCTTGGGCGAGTCGAGCCGGGTCAGCCGGCGTCCTTCGTATTCGCGCACCCGGCCGCCGATGCCGGGGTCGACGACGTAGCGGATCTCCCGGGTGGCGGGGTCCACGAGGTACTTCCCCGGCGGCACGCCGTTCGTCGCCGTGTAGACGCGAACGACCTGATAGCGCGTGGTGTCGAAGGTGTCTCCGCCCGCGACGCGGAATCCCGACATCGTCTGGTCGAGGACGAGGACGCTGCCGTCCGGAGACCGTCCGGCCGCGGGGGCCGTAAAGCCCGCCCGCGCCTCCGGCACCTCGTACTGATAGGAGCGGTTGAGGAGGGTGAGCGTCCAGCCGACGGCGAGGGCGGAGCCGATGGCGCCGACGAGGATGGCGATCTGCTGGCGCCGCGGGGTCGCGCCCACGAGGAACCCGGTCTTCAGGTCTTGCGACGTGTTGCCGCCGTTCGCCACCGCGACGGCGATCACGCACGCGATCGAGATCGCGCGCACCCGGTCGTCGATCTGCGTCCACCCGAGCAGCAGAAAGATGACCGAGATCGCGATCAGCGACGCGATCGTCATCCCCGAGATCGGGTTCGCCGAGCTGCCGATCTGACCGCAGATGCGCGACGACACGGTGGTGAAGAAGAAGCCGAAGACGATGATGAGCAGACCGCCGAGCAGGTTCACGCCGATCGACGGCAGGAAGGCGAGGCCCAGCGCCAGGAGCAGCGAGCCGAAGATCGTCACGGTGATCGGCAGGTCGTCGTCGGTGCGGAGCTTGGCGGCGACGGCCTGGCCTACGCGGCTCGCCTTGAGATCGGCGAAGCCGGCGCGGAACGCGCTCACGATGGTCGGCAACGAGCGGGCCAGCGCGATGATCCCCGCCGTCGCCACGGCGCCGGCCCCGATGTAGAACACGAACGCGGAGCGGATTTCGCCGGCGCTCATATCGCGGATCAGCTTCGTCGCCCCCAGCATCGGCTCCGAGATGCCGCTGCCGAACAGCTTGATGGCCGGCATGAGGACCAGATAGGCGAAGCAGCCGCCGGCGAACAGGTATCCCGCGATGCGCGGCCCGATGATGTACCCCACCCCCATCAGCTCGGGGCTCACTTCGGCGCGCAGCTCCGCTCCCTGGAACCAGCGGAACACCTTGCCCGGGTACTCCTGCCACGTCTGCAGCGCGCTCATCAAGAACTTGTAGGCGAAGGCGAGGCCGAAGGCCTGGAATACCGTCTTCGCGTGGACGCCGCCCTTCTCCCCCGCGATCAGCACTTCGGCGCAGGCGGTGCCCTCGGGGTAGGGGAGGTTGCCGTGCTCCTTCACGATGAGCGCCCGGCGCAGCGGGATCATCATGAGCACGCCCATCAACCCGCCGGCGATCGCGAGCACCGCCACGCGCCCGATGTCCAGGTCGTAGCCCATCAGCAGGATCGCGGGGATCGTGAACACGACGCCGGCCGAGACCGAATCGGCGGCCGACCCCGTGGTCTGCACGATGTTGTTCTCGAGGATCGTGGCGCGGCCCAGCGCGCGGAAGATCGTAATCGACAGCACCGCGATGGGGATCGAGGCACTGACGGTCAGCCCGATCTTGAGCGCCAGGTACACGTTGGAGGCCCCGAAGATCAGCCCCAGCACCACGCCGAGGATGAGGGCGCGGGGCGTCAGCTCCGCCGGCGACTCGGAGGCGGCGACGTAGGGTTGATGCGCGGCCGTGGCCATAGGGCGGAGAATGTGGCGCGGGCCGGCGCGGGCCGCCAGCGCGAGGAGGGTGGAAGGCCCCGGGGCATGGCCCCGGGGTCAGCCCACGCGGAGCGGCGAGTTCTCTCTCCATAGGCCCCGGGGCACCGCCCCGGGGTCAGCCCTCTCCGGTCAGACCGGTACCAATTCCGGGTGACGCTGAGACTGCCGTGCGATGTAAGTACGCGTCGCGCCTACATGGTCCCGTGACAGCGAGCCGACGTAGTAGCCACGCGACCACTGCAGACGCTGAGCGTCCTTGCGTGCCACGTTCACGCGCCGCGAGGACTCGGACTTGGCGTGTCGGACAAACGACGAGATCGTAACCGTCGGCAGATAAGCAATCAGCACGTGCACGTGGTCGCTCAGCACCGCCTGTGCGTGCACGCGCACCCCCGTGCGCTTCCCCGCCTCAAGGACCGCTTCGACGATCGCAGGCACGTCGTATTTCCGAATCGTGCGCATGCGACGGTAGGTGTGCCAGGTGACGTGAGCGTAAAGCCCGCATGCTCTATGCACCGTTACTCCAACTTGCGGCCGCGGCTCGCTAGGGTCGGCTAACCCCGGGCCGGCGGCCCGGGGTTAGGAGTGTGGGAGCGCGATCACCAGGCGCTCAACAGCCGGACCGAAACTCAGTCCCCCGGCATGGAACCCAGCCCCCGCGCTCGGGGGTACCAGCAGCGGCCGCCGCTCGGGCGGCCCTCTCCAACACGGATGGCGATATCTCCACGAACCTCGACGCGACGCTCGCGGCGCTGCGCGCCGCGCTGACCGCCCGCTACGACATCGAAGGCCTCATCGGCCGGGGCGGGCACGGGCTGGTGTTCCTGGCCCGGGAGCTGCGGCTCGATCGCCCCGTCGCGCTCAAGGTGCTGAGCCCCGCGCGCGCGTTCGACGCGGAAGCCCGCGACCGCTTTCTACGCGAGGCGAGCATCGCCGCCCGGCTCTCGCATCCGCACATCGTGCCGGTGTTCGCCGTGGACGAAGCGGATCGCTTCATGTTCTACGCCATGGCGTACGTGGAAGGGGAAACGCTCGCCGATCGTCTGCGGCGCCACGGGCGGCTCCCTCCGGCGGAGGTGGTGCGGGTGCTCTCGCAGACCGCGTCGGCGCTCGCCTACGCGCACGCCCGCGGCATCGTGCATCGCGACGTCAAGCCCGAGAACATCCTCCTCGAGCGGGGCTCGGACCGGGTGCTCGTGACGGATTTCGGGATCGCGCGTGCGACCTCGGACGCGAACACCGATCCCGGCGGCCGCGTGCGCGGGACGGCCGCGTTCATCAGCCCCGAGCAGGTGACGGGGCTGCCGGTCGACGGCCGCGCCGATCTATACGCGCTCGGCGTGGTGGGCTTCTCGGCGCTCGCCGGCCGTCTCCCGTTCACCGCGAGGGACGATCAGGAGATGCTCGCACGGCACGTCGCCGAACCAGCGCCGCGCCTCGACGCGGTAGCGCCGTGGGTGCCGGCGTGGCTCGCCGACGCCATCGCACGCTGCCTGGAGAAGACACCCGCCGCCCGCTTCGCCGACGCGGAGGCGTTCGTGCGGGCGCTGGGGGCCGAGGAGCGCCGCGGCACCGTGGCGCCGCTCGCGATCCGCGCGTTCCTGACGGAGAGCAGCCACCTCTCGGCCCTGGCGCTGGCCTACGGTGCGTTGCTCGGCGTGGTCGGACTCCCCGCGGCGGCGGCGGCGTTTCTCTGGTCCGACGACCCGATCCTGCGGGGGATCGCGGTGGGCGGCTTGGGGACGCTGCTTGTCGGGGCGCTCGGGTTCGCGCTGCGACGGGTGCGCCGGCTGGTCGCCGCGGGACACTATCGCGAGGAGCTGGTGGCGGCGCTGGCCGCCAGCCTCGAACGGCGCCGGGAAGAGCTGGCCTTCGTTTATGGGGAGCGGGGTGGTCGGGTCGAGCGCCTGTTCCAGGGCGTCGCCTACCTGGGCGTCGTGACATCGGTGGGGGCGGCTGTTGGGAGTGTGGCGGGTCCGCCGCAGCTGGCCCGATCGCTGGAGCTCAGCGGCGCCGCGGCCGCCGGGGTGGCGCTGCTCGCCGCCGTCGCGGCGCGCGCGCGCACGGAGCGTCGCACGGATCCCAAGGCCGAGCGACGGCTCCGGTTCTGGCGCGGGGCGCCGGGCCGGTGGCTGTTCGGGCTCGCGGGCATCAGACCGCGCGGCTCCGCGGCGGACGATCGGCACGTGACACCGGAGGCGACGGGGTAGGGCCTCCAACGTTCCCCCCCGCTCTCGCGTAATCTCACTCGAGAGCACAACGTTTACCCCCCCAGTCCTTCAGTCACGAGGCCGTCGTTATGACCCTGCGCCCCTGGCCGTGCCTTGCCGTCCTGGTGACCCTGGCCGGCCCCCTCGCCGCTCAAGCCGCTCAGCCCCTCGACTCGACCCTGCTCGCCGGTTTCCGCTGGCGCAACATCGGCCCCGCCAACATGGGCGGCCGCACCTCCAGCGTGGTCGGCATCCCCAGCCCGTCGAAAACGTTTTTCATCGCGGGCGCGGCGGGCGGGATCTGGAAGACGACCAACGCCGGCATCACGTTCCGGCCGGTCTTCGACAATCAGCGCTGCGTCGCGATGGGCGAGCTGGCCATCGCCCCCAGCGACACGACGCAAGTGTGGGCGGGGACGGGGGAGGAGGACTCCCGCAACACCATTTCGCCGGGCTGCGGCATTTTCAAATCGACCGACGGCGGGCTCAGCTGGAAGCCGATGGGGCTCGAGAAGTCAGGGGCGATCGGCCGCATCATCGTGCACCCGACCAACCCGAACATCGTGTACGTCGCCGCCCTGGGATGGGCGTGGGGCGCGAACCCCGAGCGCGGCCTCTACAAGACGACCGACGGCGGCCAGACGTGGCAGCTCGTCAAGTTCATCAGCGACAAGGCGGGCTTCATCGACATCGCCATGGACCCGAGCAACCCCGAGGTGCTGTTCGCCTCGAGCTGGGAGCGGGTGCGCGGACCCTACTTCCTGAAGAGCGGCGGGCCGGGCAGCGCCCTGTGGAAGACGACCGACGGCGGGAAGACGTGGACCGAGGTGAAGGGCGGCGGTTTCCCTGAGACACTGAAGGGGCGCATCGGGCTCGCCATCGCGGGCAGCGACCCCAAAGTGATCTACGCCCTGGTCGAAGCGGACACCGCGCCCAACCCGCGTCCCGACAAGACTAAGGCGGCGCAGACGCGTCCCTCCGGCCTGTACCGTTCGGGAGACGGCGGCGCGACGTGGACCAAAATGAACGGCAACGACGTCCGCCCCTTCTACTACTCCCAGGTGCGCGCCGATCCCAAGGACCCCAACCGCGTGTACTGGTCCTCGACGCCCGTCAACTTCTCCAACGACGGCGGCAAGACCGTCGGCAACGCGACGCAGGGCATCCACGTGGATCACCACGCCATGTGGATCGATCCCAACGACCCGAGTCACTTCATCGTGGGCGACGACGGCGGCGTGTCGCAGACGTGGGACCGCGGCGGAAACTTTGTGTTCCTGAACGTGATCACCCTGGCGCAGCCGTACATCGTCAGCTACGACATGGCGTTCCCCTATCACGTGTGCGCGGGGCTGCAGGACAACGGCTCGTGGTGCGGGCCGAGCCGGCACCGCAACGGCACGATCGACAACAGCGACTGGATCACGGTCGGCGGCGGCGACGGCTTCTACACCGCGCAGGATCCGACCGACCCGAACATCGTGTATTCGGAGTCGCAGGGCGGCAACATGGGGCGCTTGAATCTGGCGACCGGCGAGCGCACCGCGCTGCAGAAGCCGGGCTGGCGGCCGCGCTACCAGGTGTTCGAAGACTCGATCGTCATCGAGCGCCCCGATACCACCAAGGCGCCCACGGCGGCGCAGAAGACGCGGCTCGCCGAGCTGCGGCGCCGCCAGCTCGCCGACTCCGCCGACCAGGACCTGCGCTGGAACTGGAACACGCCCTTCTTCATCTCGGCGCACAGCCCGACGACGTTCTACGCCGGCAGCAACAAGGTGATGAAGTCCACCAGCCGCGGGGAGAATCTCTTTCCGATTTCGCCGGACCTGACCACGCGGGACACGATGAAGATCCGCGTCAGCACGCAGACGACGGGCGGGATCACCCCCGACGTGACCGGCGCGGAGACGTTCTGCACCATCGTGTCGCTCGCCGAGTCGCCGCTGCGGCCGGGGCTGCTGTACGCCGGCACCGACGACGGCAACGTCTGGCTCACGCGCAACGACGGCGGCACGTGGGAGAACTTGACCGGCCGCTTCCCGGGCGTCCCCGCCGGCACGTACGTGAGCCGTATCGAGCCCTCGCACTTCGACACGGCCACGTTCTACATTACGTTCGACAATCACCGCAACAACGACTTCACGCCGTACGTGTACGCGACGACCGACTTCGGCAAGACGTTCCGGTCGATCGTGACCAACCTGCCGAAGGGCGGGCCCGATTACGCGCACGTGATCCGCGAGGATCCGTTCAACCGCGACTTGCTGTTCGTGGGGACGGACGTCGGCGCCTACGTGTCGCGCGACCGCGGCGTCTCGTGGCAGCGGTTCATGACGAACCTCCCCACGGTCCCCGTGCACGACCTCAAGATCCATCCGCGCGAGCACGAGCTCATCGCCGCGACGCACGGCCGCGGCCTCTGGATCGTGGAGATCTCGCCGCTCGAGCAGCTCACGAACACCGTGCTCGCTGCCGGCGCGTACCTGTTCGATCCCAAGACCGCCTACGAGTACGGGGAGCCCACGCGGGGCACCTTCTCCGCCGGCCAGCAGTGGTTCCGCGCGCCGAGCCCGGCGTACGGGGCGGAGATCGTATACCGCCTGACCACCGGCAGCACCGACCGCCGCGCGCAGACGAAGATCGTCATCACCGACGTGCGCGGCGACACGGTGCGCACCCTGAACGGTCCCGCAGGCGTTGGGCTGCATCGCGTCACGTGGGGCTTCCAGGGGAAGCAGCCGCCGCCCGCGGTCCTGTCGCCGTCGCAGAAGCGTGACAGCGCGATCATCGTGGCGCGCATCACCTTCGTGTTCGACTCGCTCGCCAAGGCGGGGACGAGCGCCCAGCAGCTCGATCCCATCAAGACGGCGCTGCTCTCCGGGGACGTGCAGGGCCTCGCCCAGCGCTTCGGGTTCGGCGGTGGGGGCGGTGGTGGCGGCGGCGGGGGTGGCGGTGGCGGGGGTGGTGGGGGCGGCGGCTTCG
>Ga0209158_1001740_pt1 | contig 14262 bp, 8 predicted proteins | sample GraSoiAngelo_140_FD_185897 | JGI IMG/M metagenome (GOLD analysis project Ga0209158, IMG submission 185897) | Grasslands soil microbial communities from the Angelo Coastal Reserve, California, USA - 14_0929_12_30cm (SPAdes) (version 2) | ecosystem: Environmental > Terrestrial > Soil > Grasslands ...
CTGCGCCCGGCTCGACGAGGCGGTCGCGATGATCGGCGGATACATGAACTCGTATCCGGTCGATGTGGGCATGGCCCTTGCGAACGTCACCGTGGCGGCAACGAGTGAGGGGTTGGGGACCTCCTGGATCTTCACCTTCAACGAGGAGAAGGTGAAATCCCTCCTGAACATCCCGGCCGACGCCCACGTGGTAGGGTTGACACCGTTGGGCATCCCGGAGGCCTACGAGGCCCCGGCGGGCAGGAAGCATCTGTCGGAAATCCTCGCGTACAACGCGTACGAATGAGCGATCCGGCACCCCATCCTCCTCGAGCAGGCATCGATGGCCCAGCGCGCCCTCACTCCCGGCAATGCCGCCTACTGCAGCGAATGCGGAGCGGAGACGCCGCCAGACGCCAAAACGTGCGCCCGCTGCGGCGAGCCGTTCGAAGGCACGATGCAGGCCGTCCTGTGCCCCATCTGCAATTCGATTAATCCGGCCGCTTCAACGGAGTGCCTGAACTGCAACGCGAAGTTCCCGGAGGCTGGACTCGACGAGGCACCGCCGCCGACGGGTCCCGAATCCCCGGAGGAGGCGTACCTTCGAAAGATCTTGCAGCTCAGCCGCGAGAAGGCGCGGAACCGGGGCGGTTCCGGGCCCGGCGCGGGTGGGGAGCCGGCATCGTCCCTCGAGGCTGACCGCGCGGAAGGCCAGACGGAAGAGTCGCTCTGGAAACTCGCGGAGCCGTTCGACCGGATGCTCGAACGGCGCAAGCAGCGCCTCGAGCAGATGGAGGCATTGATCGAGCGAGCCCAGACACGGATCAAGGCGCTCGAGTCGTCCGCGGACCCCGCCGAGGTGCAGGAGCGCGAGGAACTCAAACGGCAGATCGAGACGCTCCTCCTGGAGAAGGAGGACATCCTGAAGCTCGAGGAAGGTCTCGTCGACATGGAGACGACGTATCGGAACATCCTCCGGATGCAGAAGGAGGAATTGAAGGCCCGCGAAACCTCGCTCCGAGGTCGGATCGCCGCGTTTCGGCACGAGCTGGAGTCGCGTGAGAAGGCGTTCGGCCAGCTCAAGGAACGGGAATCCGATTTCGTGCGGCGCGAGGACGAGTTCCGGACCGTCATGAACCGCGTCCACGAGCGGGAGCGGGAGATCGAGAAACGCGAGGAGTTGATGCGCGACAAGGCGCGGCTCCTCGACGAACGCCACCACGCGCTGAGCGAGGCGGAAGTCGACCTCGAGCGGCGGCGCTGGGAACTCGAGCAAAAGGTCGGTGCGGCGCGCACTCCGTCGAAAGAAGAACCAACCCCGGTCACCATCAAGTCGGATCAGGAGCTCGGCGCGCTCCAGTCGCGGATGGTCCAGCTCGAGGAGCAGATGGAACGCCTCGCGGTTGAGCGGAACCAGCTCATGGAGCAGCAGAAGGAACTGCTGAACATGAAGGGCGACTTGAAGGTCGTCATGAAGGACATCGACGAGCTCCTCGGGGATCTGCCGAAGGACAAGATCCGCGCGTTCGCGAAATCCGAGAAGTTCGCGCTCTACGAGAAAATCCTCGAACAGCTCCAGCTGCTGTGATCGCCGATGGGACTGCGCGAGAAGGCTCGGAAATCCCTCGAGGCCAATGAGGACGAAATCGATGCGCCGGTCCTGCTGAAGGTCGACGCCGCGGAGCGGGAAGAGGCAAAGGCTCGCGAGACCCAGCTGCGGAAAGAACTCGAGGACGCCCGCAAGCTCTCCGACGCCAAGACCGCGCAGATCGCGCGACAGGACGACACGATCCATGGCCTGCAGACTCGCGTCAAAGATCTCGAAGCCGCGAGCGCGATCGCGGAACGCGACGCGAAGAAAGCCGTGAAAGAACTCGAGGGCGAGATCAAGGAGGCCCGCGAGGAACTGCAAGACCTGCGGAAGAACAAGGCCGCCACCGCGGACGCCGAAGTCGCGATGGAAAAGGTCGAGAAGAAACGCACGGCGCTCGAGACCAAAGAGGCGTCCCTGCGCAACCGGGAGGAAGAGGTCGAGCGCCTCGTCGAATCCCTTGATGGCCGACACCGGGAATTGGCGGCCCGCGAGAAGACGCTCACAGCCCTTCAGGACAAACTCGACACCACGAGTCGCGACGTGAAGGAGGCGCAACGGGAGATCGAAGCGTCTCGCACGAAACTCGAGGCGCGCGAAGCCGAGCTCGCGGAGACGCGGAAGGCCTTGCGGGATCAGGCAGACAAGCGGACGACCGAACTCGAGAAGGCCCTCGAGAACGCGCGGAAAGACCTCGCGAAGATGCTCCGCAACCTCGAGTCGGCGCGAAGCGAGACGCAGGCCGCACGCCGTGAAGGCAAGGACCAGGAAGCCGCGCTCACCACGGACCTCACCAAGGCGCAGAGCGCCGTCAGTCAGGAGAAGGACAAAGTCGCCCGATTGAAAGACGAGGTTGACGAGCTTCGCAAGCGGGCGGGGAAGGCAGGCGAACTCGGCGAGAAAGAAGCGGACCTCCGGGCCCAGTGGGCGAAACTCGACGCGCGGACCAAAGGCCTCGCCGACCGGGAGGCGACGCTCGCTGGGGACGAGACGCAGATCGAGGCCCGCGAGGCGGAGACCGAGAAGGCTTCCCGTCTCGCGGCCGAGCGCACGCTCGAGGCCGAGAAAGCGCTCAAAGCGATCAAGGACCGCGAACGGGCCGCCGAGAAGGCGGAGAAGAAACTCCGGGAGACCGAGGATCAACTCGCGGCCCAGACGAAGACGAAGGACGAGGCCCGGGCGCGGGAGATCGATGACAGCCGCGAACTCCTCCAGGCGCGGGCTCGGGAGATCGTGAAGCGGACCAAGGAAAACGAGAGTCTGCGGGCATCCCTCCAGGCAGCGAACGAATCGAGGGAGCGCCGCGAACTCGAACTCGAGGCCGAGGTCACAAGGGCCAAGGCCGCGCTCGAGTCGGAAGCGGACCGGTCCGGCGCCCTCGAGAAAGATCTCAACGTATCACGAAGAGACTTGGCGAAGACGGTGCGAACCCTGGAGTCTGCCCGGACGGAGGCTGACGCTTCCCGCCGCCAGGTTCAGGATCAGGAAAAAACACTCAGCACCGAACTCACGAAGGCGCGAGGTGCGCTCGAGGACGAAAAGGGCAAGGTCGGTCGCCTCAAGGACGAAGTCGACGAACTTCGCAAGCGCGCTGGCAAGGCCGGAGAACTGAGCGGCAAGGAATCCGACCTGAAGGCCCAGCTCGCGAAACTCGAGGCCCAATCGAAGGACCTCGTGGACCGCCAGGCCTCGCTGGCCGCGAACGAGGCCCGCGTCCGAGCACGCGAAGCGGGGTCGGAGAAGGCTTCCCACTCGGCGGCGGAACGAGCCCTCGAGGCGGAGACCGCCCTGAAGGCGATCAACGAGCGAGAGCGCGCCCTCGAGAAGGCCGAGAAGAAATTCGAGGAGAAGCAACAGGAGCTGACGCGACGGGAAAAGGCGAGAGAGGAGACGCACTCGAAGGAACTCGACGAAGCTCGCAAGCTGCTTCAAGAGCGAGACCGAGAAAACGCGAAGCGAGTCAAGGAGGTCGAGGGGCTACAGGCGTCCGTTCGGGCCGCCAACGACTCTCTCGAGCGACGCGAACTCGAACTCGAAGCCGAAATCACCAGGGCAAAGGCGGCGCTTGAATCCGAGGCGCATCGGTCCTCGGCTCTCGCGAAGGACCTTGCGAAAGTCTCGCGAAACTTCGAATCCAGTCAGGGGGAAGCGGAGGCCTCCCGTCGGCAAGGTGAAGACCGGGAGAAGGAGCTCGCCGCGCAATTCGCGAAGGCGCATCGCGCGTTCGGCGAAGAGAAGGAAAAAGTCGGACGACTCGAAGCAGAGGTCGTCGGACTCCGCAAGAAGGCAGGGAAGGCGGGTGAGCTGAGTGGGAAGGAGTCCGAGCTCAAGGCCCAGACGGCGAAACTCGAGGCGCGTTCGAAGGAGCTCGCGGAACGCGAGACCGCCCTGGAGGGCGGCGAAGCTCGCGTCCGTCAGCGGGAGGCGGAGGCGCAGAAGGCGACCCGGTCTGCCGCCGAACGCACTTTGGAGACGGAGACCGCCCTCAAGACGATCAAGGAGCGGGAGCGTTCCGTCGAGAAGGCGGAGAAGAAGATCACGGAGACGGAAGAGAAGCTCAAGGAACAGCAGAAGGCCAGAGACGAGAGCCATGCGCATGAAATCGACGAGGCCCGCAAGCTTCTCCAGGCCCGAGACCGCGAGATCGTGAAACGCGACAAAGCGGTCGACGGGCTCCAGGAATCGCTTCACGCGGCAAACGAGGCCCTCCAGCGCAAGGAAATCGAACTCAAGACCGAGTTGACCCGGGCAAAGACCCAGCTCGAGTCCGAGACCCACCGAGCGAATGCGCTCGCAAAGAACCTCGAGACGGCGCGAACGACGTCCGCGAAGGCGAGCGAGCTCGCGGCTCGCGAGTCTGTGGTTGAGAAGGCGAGCGCGGACTTCGAATCCCGCGAGAAACGCATCACGAAACTACAAGGAGACGTAGACTCGACGGCGAAGATCCTCCAGCGGAGAGAGGGGGATTTGGTCCGCCGGGAGAAGGAGGTCTTGAAGGCGGAGACGGAGAACGAAGAGGAGGCGAAGGCCCTCGCGGCACGCACGCGGGAACTCACTCAACGAGACCAACGCGTGGAAGCGAGATCGACCTCCGCGCAGGAACGGTTCACGCGGCGCGAACGGGAGCTCAAGGAGCTCGGGGCGGCCGTGACGAAACAGAAACAGCAACTCGATTCTCAATCGGCCACCCTGACGGCTCAGGAACGGAGCCAAGCCGAAGCGAGAGACGAACTCGCGGGACTGCGAAGCGAACTCGAACGCAGGGAACGGCAGATCCAGAAGGCCGGCCAGGAAACCGGAGCGGTGGCCGCAGACTTGAAATCTCGCGAGGCGGCGCTCATGGAGCGGGAGGCGGCCATCAAGGCGAACGAGGCGGCTCTTCAATCGCGCGCGAGCGAGTCCGAGAAGCTCGTCGCGAAAACCTCCAAAGAAAAGGTGGATCTTGCCAAGTTGCGAAACCAGATCCGGGGACAACGTGTCGAGCTGGACCGGGCCCAGAGGGACCTCGAGCGCTCGGTCGCACGCGTAGGCGAGCGCGAAGCGGCGCTCTACAAGCGTGAAGAGGAACTCACCCGACAATCGAAGGCGAACGAGGCGGCGGTCGCAAAAGTGGCTCTCGAAGTCGGCGTCGCACGCGAAGCGGAGCGAGCGATCAAAGCCCGCGAAACCGACCTCGCGGCGGGCCAAGAGAAACTCGAGGAGGCTCGCCGTGCCTTTGCGGATACAGAGAAAGGACTCATCACCCAACGCGGAGCGTTGCAACGAGATCAAAGCAAGCTCGCGAAGGGACGAGAGGAACTATCGGACCAGCGGGTTGAGCTCGACGCGATGCGGAAACGACTGAAGCTCGCGGCGACGGAGACGGACGCGCTCAAGGCAGCGCTTTCGAAACGGGAAGGGGAAATCTCGGAACGGACGAGAGAACTCGAGGCGACTCGAGCGCAGGTCGCATCACAGATCGAGACCGCGAAGCGGACAGAGCGCCTGGCGAAGGCGCGCGAAGCTGCGGTGTCCAAGGGAGAAAGGGACCTCGCCGAAGCCCAAGGAGCGTTCGCGGAAGCTCAGAAATCCCTGAAGGGGGAGCGGTCCGCCATGGCACGAGAGTTCGACGAGCTTGAGAGACGGAAAAGTCAGCTCGGCGCGGGAGCGAAAGCCCTCGAACAGCGGGAAAGAGAACTCCAATCCGGGGAAGCGGCCCTGAAAGCCTCCCAAACGAAACTGGAGTCCCGGGTCCTAGCCATCGAGCGGCAAGACGAAGCCATCGTCGCGACGCGCGCAGACCTCGAAAAGCGTACGGCAATCGAAGCCAAGGAACGATCCGAACTCAAGGAAGCGAACGCAGAGCTCGAGCGTGCGCGAAAGGAGCTCGATTCCGAGCGGAAGGCGCTCGAGGCATCGCGGGCGGCGCTCGCCGACCAAATCGAAGCGGTCCAGAAGGAGGAAAAGGCCGCGAAGATTCGCGCGGCCAGCTTGACGAAGCGTCAAGGAGAAGTCGCAGAAGCCTCGACGGTCCTGGCGGGAAGCGAGAAGTCGCTAAAGGAGGAACACGCCGCCCTTCAACGAGAAGAAGGCAAGATCACGCGGCGGGAGCGGATTCTGGAGGAAAGGACGAAAGGGCTGAGCGACCGCGAAAAGGAACTGCGGTTTGCGCTCGATGCGCACAAGGCCGCGGTCACGAAGTTCGAGTCCCGGTTCAGCGACTTGGATCGCCGCGAAAAAGAGCAAGCATCGGCACTCGCAGACCTCGAAAAGCGGGAATCCGGGTTCGCGGCCGAACGCCTGGAGCTCCGCGAATCAGGTGTCGAGCTCGAACGGGCGCGGAAGGCGCTCGCATCCGACCGCAAGGCCGCGGATGCCATCCGGGCCGATCTGACGAACAATGCGAAGCTGCTGGAGGCGCGCCTGAGAGACGCCGCCGCTCAGGAGGCGGCGCACATGGAACGCGAAAAATCCATCTCATCGTCCGAAGCCGACCTCGCGAAACGCGAGAAGCTCCTGAAGTCATTCCAGAAGGAATGGGAGGAAAGTCGAGCCACCGCGACCCGCGAGACGAAACGCCGCGAATCGGCCGCCAAAGCAGAACTCGAAGAAGCCCGACGCCTCCTGGCGACCGCCGAGACGAAGGAAAAGCAACTCGCCCTACGGGAAACGGAATTCCGTGTGAGAGAGGAACACCTGCGGCGGTCGGAAACGAACCTGGAACGTCGAGAGGCCGCCCTGACCACAGGAACGAAGGATGTGAACGTGAAGGAGACTGCCTTGACAGCGGCCGAGGGCGGGCTGGCCCAGCGCCGACGCGAGTTGGATCGACGACGAGAGGCGATGGACAAAGCCGAAGACGATCTCGCGACCCGGCAGAAGGAAATCGAAAAGGCCTCCCAAGTCCGGACCAAAGAGGCGAGAGATTTCTCGGCGTCCCAGAAGGAGCTCGTCCGTGCGCGGGCTTCGCTCGTCGCACTCGAAAAGCGCACGCGATCCGATTCAAAGAAGCTCGAGGCGCGAATCGAAGCCGCAAAGGCCACCGAAGCGCGAAATGCCGCCGACGAAGAAGCCGCTCGAGCGCGAGCGGGAGAAGTCGCCGCTCGCGAGACGGACATCAAAGAAAAACTCGCGAACCTCGCCAAGGCAGCCGCGAGCATTGAGGACCGAAGGTCCGAGATGGCGGAGCGCGACGAGGCACTCAAGGCCCTCGCCTCCGACCTCGAGAAACGGGATGCCGAGGTGAACCGGCTCGCGAAGGGAATCGACCGACGAAAGGCAGAACTCGACCGGATCGACAAAGACCTCAAAGCTGCGAAGGATCGGCTTGCCGCCGAGACTCGAGACCTCGCGGACCTACGGAAGGAAACGGAACGCGGACAGACGGAAATCGGCAGGCGCTCAAAGGAACTCGAATCCAAGACCAGCCTGATCGAGGCCCGGGAAGAGGAAGCGGGTGACCTGAAGACGAAGGCGATGAGCCTGCTAAAGTACACGGAGAAGGCGGCGGACGAGAAGAGCCGCGAACTGAAGGAGCATGTCCAAGGAGAGGAGGCTCGACTCGAGACCCAACGGGCCGAGGTGGAAAAGGCCGCCCGCGCGTACGCGGACTTAGAGCAGCGCGAACGCCGGTTCGAGACGGCGACCGCCGAGTTCCAAGCGCAGACGAAGGCGCTCGACCAACTCGAGAAGAAGCTGAGGGACGACACCGCGGCAATCGCGCGCGAGCGAACCGAGACGAAAGCGATTTGGAAGAACCTCGAAGCGGAACGCGAGCGCGTCTCCCGCAAGGAAGAAACGATCGAAGCACTCGTTGCGCGGACTCTCGCGAAGGAACGCGAAGCCCTCGTCGAGGAAAAGGAGAAGGTGCGAGCCGCGAGCTCAGAACTCAAAGGCAAAGACAAGGCGACCGAACGCGAGCGAATTCGCTTGCAGGCCCTCGGTCGGGAATTGGACTCCTTGAAGGCGCGCCTCGGGAATCGAGAACGCGCGATCCGGAATCAGGAGGCGGAACTCGAGCGTCGCCACGAAGAGGTCCGTCGAATGCGGGCGAAGATCGAAGAGCTCCTCTGATCACTCGCGGTCGGGATCAGGGACGGTTGCGGATGGTGTGCGTGCAGGCCAGCCGTATGCGTGGAGGAAGAGGAAGATGCTCCCGAAGAGCGGCACAAAGATCAGGGAGCTCAGGAGGTGGTACAGCGTGAATGGCACCTGGGCCTCGAGCACCGTCCGGATGCCCACGCCGAAGGGCCGCGTGATGAAGTACCATTCGCCGAAGGCGGTCCACAAGTCGTATGCAATCGTGACCGGGACGCTAATCGTCGTGAGGAGCGCCACGGACTTCACGCGGAACAAGACCCGCGGCCGAATCCGGCGGCCCAGGAACCCGACGAACACGTAGCCGGAGATCACGAAGAACGTGATTCCGGTAATCGCGTTCAGCCCATACCCGACGTACGTCGTCGACCACTCGAGCGGTTGGAGGACCGCCAGCGCCGTCAGCGGGACGAGGATCGTCCACCATCGACCGAGGAGGGAGCCCGCCAGGAGGCTCGCGGCGAAGACCGTCTCGATGTTCGCGTACGAATGCATGAGGAACGTCCCGACGACCGCCACGATGATCAGGAACACCCCGAGGACCCGGGTTCGCGCGTCACCCAGGCCGGTCTCGACGACAGCCCGCCATCCGCGCCCCATCTCACATCCCGTCCTGCGATGCACTGAAACTCCAGAGGACGACATCGTCATCATGCAAGGGCTTGTGATCGGCCGCGACGTCGCCGTAGACCCCGTTCACCCAGTATTGCCAGTACCGGCCTCCTTCCCCGTTCACCGAGCCGTTGATCGCCGTCACGAAGACGCCTTGCGGGATTTGGAAGGTCGCGTAGGTGAGCGGAAATCCAAGTTGGGCGGAGGCCTCGGAGAGAATGCCGAACGCCGTGTTATTGATGGTCGACGCCGGCTCGTAGCGAATCGACCATCCCTCCCCTCGCACGTCGAGCGTCGGAGACCCGACGATCCGGACCTGCACCGGGGCGGGCTGAAGCAACTGCGTCATTGCGTAGAGGCCCCCGATCGCGGTCAGGAGGACCGCTGCGAACAACACCGCCTGTTGACGCTCGCTCAACCTACGGACCACGGCGGGACCTCCGGAGGCTCCAGACGGCAATGAGCACGGCGACACCGGCCGCGGCGAGCCCGCCCACAATGATCAAGGCGACGACGCCGATCCCGCTGGAGGTCGAGGGCGGGACGTCCGCAAGGCGATAGAGACGCCCGTTGTCCGAGGCGATGAACAGCGCGCCGTCGTGGACGACGGGAGAGGACAAGAGGTAGTCGGGCGGCGCGAGCTGGAGCGCCCATTCCCCCGAGCCGACGTCGGATAGACGCCACGCATACAGCGTGCCGTTGGCGTCGTTCGTCGCGGCGTACACGCGATCGCCCGCGATCGTGGGGGACGCGGAGACCGGGGTGCCGATCAGACTCGCGGTCCAACGCACATCCCCGGCGAAGGTGAACGCCTGCACGCCCCCATCGGTCCCGAAGACGCCCCATCCGATCGCAACCGTTCCATTCGACACGGCGGGGGAAGCAATCGATCCGACGGGTTCGGAATGCCGCCATTGGACGATGCCGTCGGTGCCGACCGAAAACGCCTCGCCTGCTTTCGTCGTGAAGAACACGGAATCGTTCGCAAGGGCCGGCGACGAGGCGACGGAGCCGTTCGACGCGACGAACCATCGTTCCGCGCCCGAGTCGGCGTCCAAGGCCAACAGCCCATACGGCGGGGCATACGTCAGATCGGACGGATGGAACCGCCCCATCAGTCCGACATAGACCACATGATCGGCGATTGCGGCGGACGAGAGATGAACAGAACTCACGGGACGCGACCAGACCACGTCGTGGGTATACAGATCGATGGCCACGAAGGATCCGTCCCCGCCGGTTTCGTTGAAGGTCCCGACGTACACGCGGCCGTAGACGATCCGCGGCGAGGCGGTGATCCCCGAGAATTGAGCGTCCGGCTGCAAACTCCGATTCCAGAGCTCGGCGCCGTCGGACTGGGACAGAACGTGGAGCCGTCCGTCCTTTCCGCCGACGTAGATTCGGCCATCGAACAGAGTTGGCGAAGATGCTCCCGCCACGTCGGGGTTGCGCCACTGCAACGCACCGGTTCCCTCGTCTAACGCAACGAATCCAGTCCAGGTCGACAGGAAGACGGTCCCATGGGCGAACGCCGGGGTCGCGGTAATCTCGTATGCACCCGTGTCGTAGGTCCACGCGACCTGAGGCGCGATGGGTCCGGCACCCGCCGCGACGCCGTTCCCATCCAGATCGTAGCGGAACATCTCGACGGGGTGCCGGCCGGATGCATCCGGGGTCGCTTCCGGTCGTGGACCCGGCCAAGGGTCCGTGAAGTTCCACGGCGCATCCCTGGAGAGGAACCAGCCGATAACCGCCCCGTCCGTCGCCGGGAGGTCCGCCGGACCGAGGTGGGCGAAGTCCCACCGGGAGACGTTCCAGAGGAGGAAATGCCAGTAGTCGGGCCACGACGGCCGCGAGTCGCCGATGTCGTTGAGGAACGGCTTTGCGCCGTACCACGAGACGTTCAGATCGAGGCCGAGTCGCGCCGCCGCGTCGACGGTAGCGTTCCACATGCTCGCACCGTCCGGCATCGAGAGGTCCGCCCAGAGGATGCGCCCGGTCCCGAAGTCCACCATGATGCTCACGGCGAAGGGCCCTTTCCCCGAGGCGACGGACGACCCGAACGCGGTTGTGGCAACAATCGCCACCAGGATGGCCGTCGCAATCCAGCGCACTTGAACTCCTCTTTCAAGTAAGCTTTATACATATCCAATTCGCTTGACCGTATTAAAGGGTTCGGGGCCTCCATGCAATTGTTGCGCGACCTTCGCGAAGCGACCACGATGCTCGTGTTGTATTCGGTGACGACCGAGCGACACACGCATTTGCGATCCCTCGCCGATGAACTGGGAATGACGGTCCAGGGGGCATCGGAGTACGTGCGCCGGATGATCGAGCAAGGTCTGCTGCAACGTGTCGACGGGGAGTATCGCGCGACGAAGAAGGGCGTCGAGCTCCTCCTCGGCCGGTTCCTGGAGCTCCGGTCCTTCGTGGATCGAGCCAGTCGTGCGATGGCATTCATCGTCACGACGTCGGCCCTGGCCGGAAGCCCGATTCGGCGAGGAGAGCGCGTCGGTCTGTTCATGGAAGAGGGCATGCTTGTGGCCTACGGCCACCGCGAGTCGCCCTCGACGGGGATCGCGAACGAAGACGCGGCGAAAGGGGAAGACCTCGCCGTTCGGAACTTGGAAGGGATCATCGCCCTTCGACCCGGTCGAATCCTCCTCGCCCGAGTGCCACCGAAGGACGAAGGGGGAGCGAAAGGCCTCCGGGAGTCCGCCGCGAAGAAGATTCGTGCAGCTCCGAAGGATGCGGTGATTGCGACACTCGATGTCGCCGGTGTAGTCGTCGCCCGCAAGCTCGGTTTGCGCAGCGACATCCGGTACGGCGTGCTCGCAGGGACGATCGAAGCCGCGCAACTCGGCCTCGACGTAGTCCTGCTCCTCCCGGAGGAACGCGCGGCGGAGGCGGTGCAGGCAATCGAGGCTGCGAACGCGAAGCTTGAGGACAAGATCCCATACGAGAGCGTGGCCCTCGGATGATCACTCGAGGATCGAGACGGCGTCGAGCCGCCCGTCACCGTCGCGGTCTTGTCCCGCGACGACCCGATAGAAATCCGTTCCCGGCGCGTACCCCTCGAGTACGTCTTCGGCGAAGTGCGTCAGGCCAAGAATTGCCGCCATCGTGCCGACCGCGTGCAAGCCGCTTAGCAGGACGATGACGCGCGCGCGGTTCCATGGATTGCGGACCTTCGCGATGAGGCCAACCTGCTCGTCCGCGTACGGCCGCTTCGTACGAGAGGACTCCATTCGCCACACCTGCCTCCAGTCGAAGTTCACCGCGAGGTGCGGGTTCAGATCCATCGTGATGATGTTCGCCACCGGTCCGCCCACCAAGATCATGTCTTCCTTTCCGGCCCCGAGCGCTTTGACCTCGGTGTCGAGACGGACGACCAACCCTTTCCTCGGCGCGAAGAGACGTCCGAGGAAGAATCCCAGTTCGACCGCATACGGCGAGTCACGGGCGGTCGTGTTGAAAGGGCCGTGCGTGTACGGCGATCCGACGACGATCGAACCGTCGAAGACGCCGTCGCGGGTGAATTCCTCGAGGAAGCCGGTGACGACTCCCGCGTGAGGGAGCATCGGAGAGGCGACCGGACTCCCGCGGCCTTTGAGAACGATCGCAAAGGCTTCGGCGGTCGGGGCCAAGATGCGGGCCGACGCACCGCGTTTCGGCTCCTCTCGAAGGACCTCCAGCAAGCCCGCGGCCTCGAGCCGCCGGACATGGTAGTACACCTTCTGTTCGTGGACCTTCAGTCGTTGCGCCAGCGCGTTCGGATAGTCGGGTGCCTTCGCGAGCTCCTGCAGGATGCGCCACGCGAGCGGCGAGGCCAACGCCGCCACCCGGTTCGGCTGATCGAGGATCTCAACCTCCCGCCCCACGGTTCCGTGCGAGGTCTCTTCAACGAGCCAACGTCGGACCACGGCCTTCGAACGATCTTATTCTATTAACGCTTTTGTAATGGTTATCCGAAAGTTGTAGATGCATTTATAATACCTGTCGGACCTCAGGTCTGGTTATGTCGGATCGCCGGCTCGTCCTCTCCTCTCGCGGACCGATGGAATCAGGCGGACAACTCGGCCCGCAAGGGATATACACGTCGCAGCGGGGATGGGGTGCCCGCCGGAGTCCTCGGCAGGTGCATCGCGCATGAAGGCTGTCATCCTCGCCGCGGGGGAAGGCGCCCGGATGGGTCCCTTCACCGCATCCGTCCCGAAGGTCATGATCCCCGTGGGGAACCGCCCCCTCCTGGAATACGTCGTGCAGGCCCTCGCCGACAACGGGGTGCGGGACCTGATCTTCATCGTCGGCTATCGGCGAGAGCGAATCCAGTCCCACTTCCAGGACGGGAAGTCGTTCGGGACCCACATCACTTACGTCACACAGACGAAACAACTCGGGACCGCCCATGCAATCTGGGAAGCCCGCGGACACCTCGAGGACCCGTTCATCGTCCTCAACGGGAGCAACATGGTCGACGGGCGGTTCGTCGAAGACCTCCTCGCCGCGGCGCCGAAACCCGCGGTGCTCATCACCCAGAGCGAACGACCCCAGAGTTATGGCGTCGTCACGGTCCGCAGCAAAGAGCTCGTGGCGATCACGGAGAAGCCGGCCGAGGTCATCTCGAACCTCATCAACACCGGGGCCTACGTCCTCGACTCCCGGATCTTCGACGAGATCGAACGGCTCGCGAAGGAAGGCAAGCACGATCTCCCGAGCGCCATCTCGATGCTCGCGAAGCGCACCTCGGTCGCGGCGATTCCCACGGAAGGCACGTGGGTCGACGCGCTGTACCCCTGGGACTTGCTCCGCCTCAACGCGACGGCCCTGAAGACGACCGCCGAGCGCCGCGCGGGGACAATCGAACCGGCCGTGACGATCCGGGGTCGCGTGACAATCGGCGACGGATGTGTGATTCGCTCCGGCGCGTATCTCCAGGGACCGCTGTCGATCGGGGCCGGATCGGAGATCGGCCCGAACGCGGTCCTGCTGCCATCCACCAGCCTCGGGAAGAACGTCCGCATCGGTGCCCTGACGACCGTCGCGAACTCGATCCTCATGGACGACGTGATCCTGGGGCCCGCGAGCGTCGTCCAGGAGTCCGTGATCGGATCCGGCGTCGTGGCCCGGGCGGGCTTCCTGGCGGCCTCCGGACCCGGGGACGTGAACATCGAGGGCGCATGGCATTCCGTGCCGCAGATCGGCGCGCTCATCGGCGAGGACGTCGAGATCGCGAACGGCGTGAGTGCCGCGGCCGGGACCGTCGTGAACGAGCGCGCCCGCGTCGAATCGGGAGCGAAACTCCGCGGCACGATTCCCTCGGGAGCGGTGGTCCTGTAGATGTGCGGGATCGTTGGGTACGCGGGCCGCCGCGACGCCCTGCCGATCCTGCTCGACGGCCTCAAGCGCCTCGAATACCGCGGCTACGACAGCGCCGGCGTCGCGATCGTGGGCAGCGCGCTCCAGGTCATGAAGGACAAGGGCTTCATCGCGAACCTCGAAGC
>Ga0209158_1001742_pt1 | contig 14247 bp, 13 predicted proteins | sample GraSoiAngelo_140_FD_185897 | JGI IMG/M metagenome (GOLD analysis project Ga0209158, IMG submission 185897) | Grasslands soil microbial communities from the Angelo Coastal Reserve, California, USA - 14_0929_12_30cm (SPAdes) (version 2) | ecosystem: Environmental > Terrestrial > Soil > Grasslands ...
AATGCCGTGCGCAGGCCGTGCCCCCCGACGATATTTACGGGGTGCGGGCGGACGTGTTCGCCCCGTGCGCGCTCGGCGCCGTGATCAACGACGCGACGCTGCCGCGGCTCCAGGTCGAGATCGTGGCCGGCGGCGCCAATAACCAGCTCGCCGAGGAGCGGCACGGGGACCTGTTGGAGGAGCGGGGCATCACCTACGCTCCCGACTACGTGATCAACGGCGGGGGCCTGATCAACGTGAACGCCGAGCTCGCCGGGTGGTCGCTGGAGCGGGCGCGGGCCAAGGCGGCCGAGATCTACGACACCATCCTCCGCGTGTTCGAGATCGCGCGGGAGGAGGGGATCCCCGCCTACCGGGCGGCGGACCGGTTGGCCGAGCAGCGCATCGCCGCCGTCTCGAGCGTGCGGCGGAACTTTGTCTGAGCGGATCCTCGTCGGCGCCGACCACGCGGGGTTCGCGCTGAAGCAGCGGCTGGTGGCCGAGCTCGAGCGGCTGGGCTACGAGCCCGTGGACGTCGGCCCGCGGGCGCTCGACCCGGCGGACGATTTCCCGGACTACGCCAAGCCGGTGGCGGCCGCCGTGAGCAAGGGCGACGTCGCTCGCGGGATTCTCACCTGCGGGACGGGGCTCGGGATGGCGTACGTAGCGAACCGCTACCCGCGCGTGCGGGCGGCGGTGGCGTGGAGCCCCGAGATCGCCGAGCTGGCGCGCCGGCACAACGACGCCAACGTGCTCGTGCTCCCGGCCCGCTTCGTGAGCGAGGAGGAGGGGATGGAGATTCTCCACAAGTGGCTGGACACGGCCTTCGAGGGTGGCCGGCACGTGCGGCGCGTGCACAAGATCGACGCGGGAACGCCCGCCCATGATTGACCGCCGCGCGCCGCTCAGCAAGGCCGATCCGGCCATCTACGCGCTCATCCGCCGCGAGGTGGAGCGTCAGGAGCACGGGCTCGAGCTCATCGCGAGCGAGAACTTCGCCACCATGGCCGTGATGGAGGCCATGGGCAGCGCGCTCACGAACAAGTACGCCGAGGGGCTTCCCAGGAAGCGCTACTACGGCGGCTGCGAGGTGGTCGACGAGGTGGAGCAGCTCGCGATCGACCGCGCGAAGGCGCTGTTCAAGGCGGAGCACGTGAACGTGCAGCCGCACTCCGGGGCCCAGGCGAACATGGCCGCCTACCTCGCGGTCGCGAAGCCGGGCGCCGCGCTGCTGGGTCTCGCGCTCTCGCACGGCGGCCACCTCACCCACGGCTCGCCCGTCAACTTCTCGGGCACGCTGTTCCGCGCGAGCTCCTACGGGGTGCGCGAGGAGACGGGCCGCATCGACTACGACCAGGTGCGCGCGATCGCCCGGCGGGAGCGGCCGCGCATCCTGGTGGGTGGCGGCAGCGCCTACGCCCGCATCATCGACTTCGCGGCGCTCCGCAGCATCGCCGACGAGGTGGGCGCGATCCTCGTCGTCGACATGGCGCACTTTGCGGGGCTCGTGGCCGCCGGGATCCACCCCTCGCCCGTGCCGCACGCGCAGATCGTCACCACCACCACCCACAAGACGCTGCGCGGCCCGCGCGGCGGGTTGATCCTCTGCCAGGAAGCGTTCGGGAAGGACGTGGACAAGCAGGTCTTCCCGGGGATCCAGGGCGGGCCGCTCGAGCACGTGATCGCGGCGAAAGCCGTCGCGCTGGGGGAGGCGCTGACCCCGGCGTTCAAGCAGTACGCCATCCAGGTCGTGAAGAACGCCCAGGCGCTCGCTGCGGCGCTGGTGCAGCGCGGCTACGCCATCGTCTCGGGCGGCACCGACACGCACCTCATGCTCGTGGACCTGCGGCCGAAGCGCCTCACCGGGAAGGAGGCGCAGGCGCTGCTCGACCGCGCCGGCATCACCGTGAACAAGAACACCATCCCGGGCGACCCGCAGTCGCCGTTCGTGACGAGCGGCGTCCGCATCGGCACGCCCGCCGTGACGACGCGCGGCTTCACGGAGCCGGAGATGCTCAAGGTCGCCGACTTCATCGACGCCGTGCTGACCGAGAAGGACGACGCCACGATCGCCCGCGTGAAGGCCGAGGTACGCGAGCTGACCGAGCAGTTCCCGCTGTACGCCGCGCCGGCCCGCGAGCCGGTGTCTGCCGCCCATGGCCGATAGCGCGGGCGCGGGCTCAGGCCCCGGCGGCCGGCCCTCCCGGGGGTCCGGCAGTTTCACCGTCCACCTCGCCGAGGAGCTCGAGGTCTACTTCAACGAGGTGGCGCACGGCCGCCCCGTCGGCTTCGTCGCCTCGCCCAAGTGGAAGCCCCCCACCGACGTCTACGAGACGGAGACCGAGCTCGTCGTCCACATGGACATCGCCGGGATGAGCTCGGAGGACTTCACGGTGCAGTTCGCGGACGGCATCCTCACGATCGGCGGCGAGCGCACGACGCGGCACGAGGGCAAGCCGCACTACCACTCGATGGAGGTGCAGGTCGGCCCGTTCGAGCGCCGCTTCCGCCTCCCCGTCCCGGTCGATCCCGAGAGCATCCGCGCGAGCTACGAGCACGGATTCCTCGCGGTCCGCCTGACCAAGCTGCCGGCGCGGCTCTCGGGCCCGCAGTCGGTACGGGTGCAGTAGATGGAACAGCTGCCGATCCTCCCCCTGGGCCAGCTGGTGGTGTACCCGCACGTGGTGCTGCCGCTGGCGCTGACCGATCCCAACGCGGTGCAGCTCATCGACGAAGTGGTGCGCGGGAACAAGCGCCTGCTGCTCGGCGTGGTGAAGCCCATTGGGGGAACCGAGCCGGTGGAGGGCGCGGTGATGCAGGCCCGCGCCGAGGAGCTGTACGAGGTCGGGACGCTGGGCTCGGTGGTGCGGATGCTCAAGCTCGGCGACGGCTCCGTCCGCGTGATGGTGCAAGGACTGGAGCGGGCCCGCCTGGTGGAGATCAGCCCCGGCCCACACTGGCTCGTGGCGAGCTACACGACGTTCTCATCCGAGCTCACCGAGGACGCGCGCACCGAGGCGCTCAAGCGCACGGTGCACGCCCAGTTCTCCCGCGTCATCGACATCGCACCCTACCTGGGCGAAGAGCTGCACGAAGTGCTCGCCGGAATCACCGACGCCGGCAAGCTCGCCGACTTCGTTGCCGCCAACATCGATTTGGCCCTCCCCGCCAAGGCGGAGCTGCTCGCGATCGACGAGGTGAACAAGCGCCTCGAGCGGCTGGCCGAGCTGCTCGGCCAGGAGCTGCAGGTGCTCGAGGTGGGGAGCCAGATCCAGGAGAAGGTCAAGTCGCGTCTCGACCAGAACCAGCGCGAGTACGTGCTGCGCGAGCAGCTGCGCGTGATCCGCCAGGAGCTGGGCGAGGACGAGGGCGAGGACGAGCTGGCCGAGCTGGGTCGTCGCCTCGAGCAGGCGGGCGTCTCGCCCGAGGCGAAGAAGGTCGTCGACCGCGAGCTCAAGCGGCTGCGCCAGATGTCGCCCCAGTCGGCCGAGTACCACGTGGCGCGGACCTATCTCGAGGCGTTCGCCTCGCTCCCGTGGAGCCGCACCTCGGAGGACCGGCGCGACCTCAAGGCCGCGCGGGAGATCCTGGACCGCGACCACTACGACCTGAAGGCGGTGAAGGAGCGCATCCTCGAATACCTTGCCGTGCGCACCCTCAACCCGCAGGCGAAGGGAAGCATCCTGTGCTTCGTCGGGCCGCCCGGCGTGGGGAAGACGTCGCTCGGCCAGAGCATCGCCGAGGCCCTGGAGCGGCGGTTCACGCGCGTGTCGCTGGGTGGCGTACGCGACGAGGCCGAGGTGCGGGGGCACCGGCGCACCTACGTCGGGGCGCTCCCCGGCCGCATCATCCACGCGCTGCAACGCTGCGAGACGCGCAACCCGCTGCTGATGCTCGACGAGGTGGACAAGATGGGGTCCGACGTGCGGGGCGACCCCACGGCGGCGCTGCTCGAGGTGCTCGACCCGGCCCAGAACTCGGCCTTCGTGGACCACTACCTCGAAGTGCCCTTCGACCTCTCGGGGGTGATGTTCATCGCCACGGCGAACGCCCTTGGCCCGATCCCGGATCCGTTGCTCGACCGCATGGAAGTGCTGGCCCTGCCCGGCTATACGCCGGGCGAGAAGCTCGCGATCGCGAAGCGCTACCTGCTCCCCCGCCAGCTGAAGGAGACGGGCCTCCAGGCCGGCCGCGCCAGCATCGCCGACGCGGCGCTGGAGCGCCTGATCGCCGAGTACACCCGCGAGGCCGGCGTGCGCCAGTTGGAGCGCGAAATCCAGGGGGCGCTGCGCAAGGCGGCCCTCGAGGTGGTGGAGCGCAAGGCCGAGACGGTGCGGGTGACCGTGAAGAACCTCGAGAAGTATGCCGGCCAGCCCAAGGTGCAGAGCGAGGTCGCGGGCCGGGCGCCCGAGGTGGGCGTGTCCACGGCGCTGGCGTGGACGCCCGTGGGCGGCGACATCATGTTCATCGAGGCGATCCAGATGCCCGGGAGGGGGCAGATCACGCTCACCGGACAGCTGGGCGACGTAATGAAAGAGTCGGCGCAGGCGGCGTGGAGCCTGCTGCGCGCGCGGGCCGGTTCGCTCGGGATCCCGCTCGAGGCGTTCACCCAGACGGACGTGCACCTGCACGTCCCGGCGGGCGCGGTGCCGAAGGACGGCCCGTCGGCGGGGATCGCGATCGCCGCGGCCCTGGCGTCGCTGTTGTGCCGCCGCCCCTCGCGCCACGACGTGGCGATGACGGGGGAGCTGACGCTGCGGGGACGGGTGCTGCCGATCGGAGGGCTGAAGGAGAAGCTCACCGCCGCGGCCCGCGCCGGGGTCCGCACGGTGCTCGTGCCCGCGCGCAACAAGAGCGACCTCGTGGACGTGCCGGACGAAGTGAAGAAGCTGCTCGAGATCAAGCCCGTGGACACGCTGGACGAAGTGTTGGAGCTCGCGCTGCTCGAGCCCCGCCGGTCGCGGCCGGTCGTCGTGCCCGTGCAAACCGATCAGCCGCCGGGGGCACGTCCGTGAGCGAGTTCGCGACGCTCGCGGAAGCGTTCGAGGAGATCCGCCAGCGCGACGGCCGTTACCACGAGCGCGGCTACGTGTTCGTGCTGGCGGCGCTCGAGTACGCGCAGTCGAAGCTCCCGGCGCGGCGCCACCTCTCCGGCGCGGAGCTCGCATGGGCGTGCCGCGACTTCGCGCTGGAGCAGTTCGGGCTGCTCGCCCCCACGGTGCTCGCCCACTGGGACATCCGCAACACCGAGGACCTGGGGCGCATCGTCTTCCTGCTGATCGACGTCGGGCTCCTCGCCCGCCAGCCGACCGACAAGCTGGAGGACTTCGAGCGCGTCTACGACTTCGCGGAGGTGTTCCGGGCTGGGTACCGCTGGTCCGGGGTGGAGCGGGGATAGGGATCGGGTGAAGGGAGGGGTGCCGCATGGACGCCAGGGAATGGCCCGCCTGTAAGAAGTGCCAGCAAGGTCTCCTCATTCCGTTGTCGGATTACGGGCGTGACGGCGCGCCGATCACCTACAAGGCCTGGGTGTGCTCGAACCCCGACTGCGGGTTCAACATCCGCATTGACAACGGGGAGATCTCGTTCGGGCGCGCGATCGGCCAGAGCTTCAAATAGGCTTTTGAGCGCACTGCGCGCGCCCGCCGTGGCCGGGCGTTTCTACCCCGGGGCGCGGGGTGAGCTGGAGGGCGTCGTGCGCGGGCTGCTCGACGAGGCCGCTCCCGCGCCGCCCGCGGCCCCGGCGCCGGCGCGTGCGGCGGTCGCCCCGCACGCGGGCTACGTCTACTCCGGGCTCACCGCGGCGCACGTCTTCGCGCGCCTCGCCGTCCCGCCGCTCGTCGTGATCCTCGCGCCCAACCACAGCGGCGTGTGCCACGCGCCGGGCGGTGTCTCGCTGTGGGCGGCGGGCGCGTTCCGCACCCCGCTCGGCGACGCGGCGGTGGACGAGCGGTTCGCCGCCCGCCTCGTCGCGGCGTGCGATCTGGTGGCGCCGGACCCCGAGGCCCACCGCGCCGAGCACGCGGTCGAGGTCGAGGTGCCGTTCCTGCAGCTGCGCCGCCCCGGGGTGCGCATCGTGCCGCTGGTGCTCGCGTGGGACGAGTGGGAGGGGTGCCGGCTGCTCGGCGCCGCGCTCGCCGAGCTGGTGCGCGAGTGGCCCGAGAGCGTGCTGCTGCTCGCCTCGACCGACCTGAACCACTACGAGCCGGCGGACGTGTCCGAGCCGAAGGACCGCCGCGCGCTCGAGGCGCTGGCGGCGCTGGACGGCGCGGAGCTGCTGGCACGCTGCCGTCGCGAACGCATCTCGATGTGCGGTCGCGCCCCGGCGGCCACCGTGTGCGCCGCCGCGCGTGCGCTCGGCGCCGAGCGCGCCGTGGTGGTGCACTACAGCCATTCGGGGATGGTGACGGGGGACGACGACGCCGTGGTGGGCTACGGAGGGGTGGTGATCCCGTGAACGCGATTCCGGTGCTCTCGGCCGCCGAAGCCGCCGCCTGGGACTCGGCGGCGCGCACGCAGTTCCGCATCCCCTCCCGCGTGCTCATGGACACCGCGGGCCGCGCCGTCGCCCAGGTGCTGGTGCGCGAGTGCCCGGACGCGGTGAAGCGCGGCGTGCTCGTCGCCGCGGGAGCGGGGAACAACGGCGGCGACGGCTGGGTCGTCGCGCGCGCGCTCCACGTGGCGGGCATCCCCGTCTGGGTGTCGGGCCTCGATCCCAAGACCGACGACGCGATCGACAACCGCGCGCTCGCCCGGCTCGACGGCGTGCACGAGCTGGGACGCGAGGAGCCGTGGCCCGCGGCGGCCGTGGCGGTGGACGCGCTGCTCGGCACGGGCGCCACGGGCCCCGCCCGCGGCGACGTGCTGGCGCTGGCGCAGCGGCTCGTCGCCTACGGCGCGCCCATCGTGGCGATCGACGGCCCCACCGGGCTCGACCTCTCGAGCGGCGAGGCGCACGGACCGGTGCGCGCCCAGGTGTCGGTGACCTTCGGCGGCCCGCGCCGCGGCCACCTGCTGGCGCGCGAGTGGTGCGGCAAGGTGGTCGTCGTGGACGCCGGGTTCCCGCCGTCCGATCCGGCCTGGCCGCTGCTCGTCACGGACGCGTGGGCGGGCGCCCGGCTCCCCAAGCTCGCGCCTACCATGCACAAGGGCGACCGCGGTCGCGTGACCGTCGCGGGCGGCGCGAACGGCATGACGGGCGCCGCGCTGCACGCCGCGCGCGGGGCGCTCGCCGCGGGCGCGGGGCTCGTGAAGCTCGTCGCGTCCCCCGGGAGCGTGGCGGCCGCGCGCGCGAGCCTCCCCGATGTCCTCACGGTCGAGTCGGCGCTGGGGCCCGACCTCGAGCCCGAGGCGGCGGCGGCGCTCGAATGGGCCGACGCCCTGATCCTGGGCCCGGGCCTCGGTCGCACGCCTGAGCGCGCCAAGTTCCTCGAGGCGGCGCTTGCCCGCCGGCCCGTTCCCACGGTCATCGACGCGGACGCGCTCGTGCTCCTCTCCCAGGTCGCGGGAGGCGGGCCGCAACGGCCGGTCGTTTGCACCCCGCATCTCGGCGAGTTCCGCGCCCTGTTCGGCGATCAGCTCGCCGACGCCGCCGCGAACGACCGCTGGGCCGCGGTGGCGAAGGCCGCGCAGAAGATCAAGGGCACCGTGCTGTTGAAGGGCGTGCCCACGGTCGTAGCCGATTTGCGGGGGCCGATCCACGTGGTGGCGAGCGGCAACCCCGGCCTCGCCACGGGCGGCTCGGGCGACCTGCTCGCGGGGTTCATCGGGGCGTTCCTGGCGCGCGGCGGCGTGGCGCCGGAGGCCGCGGCGCTGGGCGCCCACGCGCTCGGGCGCGCGGCGGAGCTCGGCGCGCGGCAATGGACGGCGCGCAGCCTCCGGCCCGCCGATGTGCTCGCAGCGCTCCCCGACGTGTGGCGCGCCTGGGCCGGCGTGCAGCCCGCCGGGCCGCCCCTGCTCGCCGTGCTCGAGCCGCCGGAAACGGCGTGACCCCCCCTCATCTCGCCCTCGGCGCGGGTGGGGAATTCGACCGCCTGCGCGCGATCTTCCGCGCCCTCGGGCGCGGAGCCCGCGATCTCGGCGACGACTGCGCCCTGCTCAGGCTCGGGCGCACCACGCTCGCGCTGAGCATCGATGCGAGCCTGGAAGGCGTGCACTTCCGCACCGAGTGGCTGTCGTTTCGGGAGATCGGGTGGCGGGCGGGCGCCGCGGCGCTCTCCGACCTCGCGGCGGAGGGAGCCACGCCGCTGGGAGTCCTGGTGTCGCTCGGAGTGCCGGCAAGCGGGAAGCGGGAAGCGGGAAATGGGGATCCCGCGGCGGAGATCATGCGCGGCGTGGCGGCTGTCGCGAAGAGCGTGGGCGCCAGGGTGCTCGGTGGCGACTTGACGCGCTCCTCCCGCTATCTCGTGGATGTGTGCGCGATCGGCACCGCCGACCGGCCGGTGCGGCGCAGCGGCGCCCGCTCGGGCGACGGCCTGTGGGTGACGGGGCGGTTGGGCGGCGCCGGACTCGGGCTGGCGCGGCTCCGGGCGGGGCGACGCGTGGCAGGCGCGGTGCGCCGCCGGTTCGCGCGGCCCGAGCCCCGCATCGCGGCGGGGCGCTGGCTCGCGCGCGGGGGCGCGCGCGCCATGATCGACCTGTCGGACGGCCTCGCGGGCGACGCCGGCCATCTCGCCGCGGCCTCCCGCGTGCGCGTGGCGCTCGAGCTCGAGCGCATCCCCTGCTGGCCGGGCGTGGCGCCGCGCGCGGCCGCGCGGAGCGGGGAAGAGTACGAGCTGCTCGTCGCTCTGCCACGGCGCTTCGGGGCCCGCGAGGCTCGCGCCTTTCGCGCCGTGACGGGGCTCGCCCTCACGCGCATCGGCGCGTGCACCGCGGGCCGCGGCGTACGGATGACGGATCACGGACGACGGATCACGGCCCCTCCCGGCTTCGATCACTTCCCCGCGCGATGATCCGCACCCTCTGGTTCTACATCGTGCTCGTGGGCACGACGATGCTCCACGCCACGGGAGCGATCGTCGCCGCGCTGCTGGGCGTGAAGCATCGCACCGGCGGCGTGTACGACTGGAGCACGACCGACTGGTCGCGCGACATCCTGCGCGCCGCGGGGACCCCCGTCCGGGTCGAGGGCATGGAGCGGATTCCCCGGGATGGGCCCGTGGTGTACGCCTCCAATCACTCCTCCATGTTCGACATCTGGGCGCTCTCCGCGACGCTCCCCGGCTCGACGCGCTTCGTCGGGAAGGAGGAGCTCGAGCGCATTCCCCTGTTGGGCCGCGCGATGCGCGCAGCGGGACACATCACCATCGACCGCGCGGTGAAAAAGCGCGCGTTCGAGGCCTACGACAAGGCGGCGCGCACGATCCGCCGTGGCATTTCGGCGGTCGTCTTCCCCGAGGGGACGCGCAGCCGCACCGGCGAGCTGCTCCCCTTCAAGAACGCCCCCTTCGCGCTCGCCATCGCCGCCCAGGTGCCGCTCGTGCCCGTGTACGTGCACAGCACCTTCCAGATTCTCCCCAAGGGCGGCTTCCGGCTGCGGCCCCGGCCCGTCCGGATCCTCGTGGGCGAGCCGATCGCAACCGCGGGGATGACGCCGGAGGACCGGGAGCGACTGCGCGACCGCACGCGCGCCGCGATCGTCGCCCTCAAGGCGCGCGTTGACGCGGGCGCGGCGTCCCCCTAAGGTTGGGGCGCGACCATGAGCACGATCATTTCCGTCCACGCGCGCGAGATCCTGGACAGCCGCGGCAACCCCACCGTCGAGACCGACGTGACACTCTCCAGCGGCGCCGCGGGCCGCGCCGCCGTGCCGAGCGGCGCCTCCACGGGCGAGCACGAAGCCGTGGAGCTGCGCGACGGGGACAAGAAACGCTTCCTCGGGAAGGGCGTGCTCGAGGCGGTGAAGAACGTGAACGAGATGATCGGCCCGCGCCTCGAGGGGATGGCGGCGGAGGACCAGATCACCGTCGATTACGCGATGCTCGACCTCGACGGCACGCCCAACAAGGGCCACCTCGGCGCGAACGCGATCCTCTCGGTGTCGCTCGCGGTGGCGCGCGCCGCCGCCCAGGACGTCGGGCTGCCCCTGTACCGCTACCTGGGCGGCCCGGTGGCCCACGTGCTGCCCGTGCCGATGATGAACATCCTGAACGGCGGGGCCCACGCGGCCAACACGGTGGATCTCCAGGAGTTCATGATCGTGCCGATCGGCGCGGAGACGTTTGGCGATGCCCTGCGCATCGGCGTCGAGGTGTTCCACGGGCTGAAGAAGGTGCTCACGAAGCGCGGCCTCTCCACGGGCGTGGGGGACGAGGGCGGCTTCGCGCCCAACCTTGCGAACGACGAGGCGGCGCTCGAGGCGGTGATGGCGGCGATCGAGACCGCGGGCTACGAGGCGGGCAAGGACGTGGCGATCGCGCTCGACCCGGCGGCCTCCGAGTTCCACGAGGACGGCACGTACGTCTTCAAGAAGAGTGGGGCGGGGAAGAAGTCGGCGGAGGAGATGATCGCGCTGTACAAGAGCTGGATCGACCGCTACCCCATCGTATCGATCGAGGACGGGCTCGCCGAGGACGACTGGGACGGGTGGACGAAGCTCACCCAGACGCTGGGCGGCCGCGTCCAGCTCGTGGGCGACGACATCTTCTGCACCAACGTGGACCTGCTGGAGCGGGGCATCGACCAGGGCGTCGCCAACGCGATCCTGATCAAGGTGAACCAGATCGGCACGCTCACGGAGACCCTGCAGTGCATCGAGCTGGCGCGCTCCAACGGCTACGCCGCCGTGATCTCGCACCGCTCGGGTGAGACGGAGGACACGTTCATCGCCGATCTCGCCGTGGGGTCCGGCGTGGGACAGATCAAGACGGGGAGCGCGTCGCGCACCGACCGCGTGGCGAAGTACAACCAGCTGCTGCGCATCGCCGAGGAGCTGGGTGACGTGGCGTTCTTCCCCGGCAAGGGGCTGTACGGGCTATGAGCCGACTCGCGCTCGCGGGGATCGTGGCGACCATCGTAGGGCTGGCGCTCGCCTTCCAAGGCGGGGAATACGGCACGCTCGACTGGTTGCAGCTGCGGCGCCAGCTCGCCGAGGAGCGGGCGGCGCTGCGGGCGCTGGAGGTGGAGCTCGACTCACTGGGGCGCGCGGCCCGCGCGCTCGAGACCGATCCCGTGGCGCAGGAGCGCGCGGCGCGGGAGCAGTTCGGGATGATCCGGCCGGGAGAGCTGCTGTACCGCTTGGTGCCGCAGGTGAGTCCGTAGGGGCCTCTGGCCGTGCCCCAGCCCGGGTTCTATGATGGTGTCACCCCGCAGGGAGCGCCCTCGTGTCCGACCCGCCCGCCAGCTTTCAGACCGCCCTGACCGGGCGTTACACGATAGAGCGTGAGCTCGGGCGGGGTGGGATGGCGACGGTGTACCTCGCTCAAGACCTGAAGCATGGTCGCCGGGTCGCGATCAAGGTGCTGCGGCCGGATCTCGCGGCCGCGCTCGGGCCGGAACGGTTTCTGCGCGAGATCGAAACCGCCGCCCGCCTCAATCATCCCCACATCCTGCCGCTCCACGACTCGGGTGAGGCCGATGGCTTCCTCTACTACGTCATGCCGTACGTCGAGGGCGAGTCGGTCCGGGATCGGCTCAACCGGGACAAGCAGCTCCCGATCGAGGAGGCGGTGACGATCGCGAGCGAAGTGGCGGGCGCTCTGAGTTATGCCCACAGCCAGGACGTCGTGCACCGCGACATCAAGCCCGAGAACGTCCTCCTGTCCGGCGGCGAAGCCGTCGTGACGGACTTCGGCATCGCGGGGGCGGTCGACGCCGCCGGAGGGGCGAAGCTCACGCAGACCGGGATCGTCCTCGGCACGCCGGCGTACATGAGCCCCGAGCAGGCATCGGGCGAGCGGGCGCTCGACGGGCGGAGCGACGTCTACAGTCTGGGCTGCCTGCTGTACGAGATGCTGGCCGGCGAGCCGCCGTTCACCGGGATGACCGGTCAGGCGATCATGGCGAAGCGGTTCACCGACCCCGTCCCGTCCGCCCGGCGGCTGCGGGAGACGGTGCCCCCGGCGGTGGACCGCGCCATCGCGAAGGCCATGGCTCGGACTCCGGCTGACCGGTTCGCCACGACGCACCAGTTCGCCGAAGCCTTGCGGGCATCCGCAGCGCCGTCCCCGGACGCCCCGCCCGCGGGCGAGGAGGTCGGCGAGGACGTCAAGGAAGCCGGCCGGAGCGCGTTTGCGCGCCACGCCTGGCGGGCGGCGTTCGAGACCCTCAGCGGGGCCGATGCAGCGCGGTCGCTCGCGGTGGAGGACCTCGAGCGCCTCGCGGAGTCGGCTTGGTGGATCGGCCGCATCGACAACTGCATCGCCGCCCGCGAACGGGCCTACACCGCGTACATGGAACAGGGGAATCCGCGGCGTGCGGCACTGGTTGCCGTGCTCTTGGCCGAGGACTTCTTCCGCCGGCAGGCGAAGTCGCTGGGGAACGGCTGGCTCAAGCGCGCGGAGCGGCTGCTGCAAGACGTCCCCGAGTGCCAGGCCCACGGCGTGCTGCTCCGGCTCCACGCAATCCTCGCCCTGGATGAAGGCAACGTCGACAAGGCGCTGGGCCTGGCCAGACGGACCGCGGACCTGGCTACCCGGTTCCACGATCGCGACCTCCAGGCCCTGGCGCTGCACGACGTCGGCCGCATGCTGGTCTCCAAGGGCGAGGTGGCGCAGGGGATGGCGCTGATCGACGAGGCGATGGCCGCGGCCGTCAGCGGAGAGCTCGGCCCCGAGGTGACCGGGCGCATCTACTGCAACATGATGGGGACGTGCGAGAAGCTGGCCGACTATCAGCGCGCGGCCGAATGGAGCGAAGCGGCGGGACGCTGGTGCGAGCTGCACGCCGAGTCGGGATTCCCCGGCATCTGTCGGGTGCACCGGGCGGAGATCATGCGACTGCGCGGTTCCTGGAGCGACGCCGAATCGGAGGCGCTCCACGCCGCCGACGAGCTCCAGGGCTTCTACCACATCGCCGCGGGCGAAGCGTTCTACGAGGTCGGGGAGATCCGGCTGCGGATGGGCGACCTGACGCGCGCCGAGGAAGTCTTCCGACAGGCGCACGAGCTTGGCCGGGATCCGCTTCCGGGCCTGGCGCTGTTACGGCTGGCGGAAGGCAAGGTTGAAGTCGCTCGGGTTCTCATCGATCGGGCCGTCGCCGATCGGCCGGCGGGCTCGCTGGACCGGGCGCGGCTCCTGCCCGCGCGCGTGCAGATCGCCCTGGCTGCGCGAGATCTCGACCTCGCGCGCGGCACCGCCACGGAGCTTGAAGCGATTGCGGGAGCATACGGCTCCACGGCGTTGCAGGCGAGCGCGGCTCAAGCGCGCGGAGCCGTTCAGCTCGCCGAACGCTCCACCGACGATGCCGTCCCCAGCCTGCGCCGCGCGTGCAAGCTGTGGCAGGAAGTCCAGCTTCCCTACGAGACCGCCACCACGAGACTGCTCTTGGCCGGCGCGTATCGGACAACGGGACACTCCGAGGACGCCGAGCTCGAGCTTCAGGCGGCGATGTCCGCTCTCAAAGGCCTCGGCGCAGATGTCACCACGGCGAGCGCGATCGCCGCCCAGGTGCTCTCATAGACCAGGAGCCGTTGCGGGGGCGTTCGCGGCTTCGCTAAGTTCCTCGGCAGCAACTTCGGCGGCGTAGCTCAGGTGGTTAGAGCAGCGGAATCATAATCCGCGGGTCGTCGGTTCGAGTCCGACCGCCGCTATTAAGCAGGACAACGAGTTAGCAGCGCCCGCGTCCCCGGGGTGGGGTGACAATGGGACAAACAGTGGGAAGGGGAGCGGCACAGTCGTGGCACGGTGGGCCACGATCTACCGACGTCACTAGGAGTTGCAACTGGACAGCGGACTACCAATCCGCTGTGCGGTCGGGACAACACCCGGACTTTCTCGATTTTGCCAATCGCCAGCCGGCGGCGACGGTATCCTCTGGGTGTCGGGGACCTATCATTAGGCTACAGCGACAGATAGGCGATACGTGTGGTCGCACGCGCGCGAAGGCGTCGCTGGCGGCGTGCGGGGCGTGTCCACCGCCCCCAGCGCCTCCACCAGGGACCCATGCGGAGTCCTTCGGCTAGGCGCAGCAGTCCGGCCCCTGCGATACGGACCATGAACGCCAGGGCAAGCGGAAACGCCAGCCAACGGCCGGCTCCCTTCACCGAATCCGCCGTCCTTCTTCTTGCCGCTAAACGTAAACCGCCAATCCTGTTGCGATCGTTAGGCAATC
>Ga0209158_1001749_pt1 | contig 14196 bp, 13 predicted proteins | sample GraSoiAngelo_140_FD_185897 | JGI IMG/M metagenome (GOLD analysis project Ga0209158, IMG submission 185897) | Grasslands soil microbial communities from the Angelo Coastal Reserve, California, USA - 14_0929_12_30cm (SPAdes) (version 2) | ecosystem: Environmental > Terrestrial > Soil > Grasslands ...
CAGGGAACGGTCATACCGGGAACGACGTTGATGTCGAAGAGATTCTCTTCGTAGAGCACCTCTCGCACGCCGGCGTAATCCTGCGCCCAGCGGAACCGGAACCCGTAGATTTTGGAGTCCCCGGCATGTCCATGGGGCGCAAGAAGGACGTGGGTGTTTGGCAAACGCCAGGTTCCGCCTTTCGCGCGAAGCTCTTCTCCGCTTGCCGCGGAGTGGATGTAGGCCGTGTAGCTGCGGGGGAAGCGTGATGCTTCGAAGTATTCGAGAGCAGTGTCCGGAAGCGGCGTCATCACGAGGTATGGACCTTCCGCATTGGTACGCATCCAAAAAATGAACGAGCCATTACCCGAGATGAGGCGATGTGCGATGAGCCTCTTGGTGTAGGTTTCCGTTTTATCCCAAACGTACTGCGTATTGAAGGGCAGTGGCAGGGCCAGATCGCCAATCTCTAGGTCGTGGTCTGTGCCATTGCGCAATGAGATGGTCCAAACCAGAGCGTTATTCTGGAGTTGAAAGTTCTCCTTGGCCTGCAGGTCGGTGACGGCATCGACATGCTTGCTCTCGTCGTTCAAGCGCCATTCGAAAATTCCAGCGGTGGCGCTTTCGTCCAATTGCGCTTCGACACGCACGGCCGAAGTAGTGACGGGCTCAAAGGCCACTTTACTGTCCTGGTCCGTGAGGACGGAATAGCCTCCCTTGGCGCTTACCTCCTTCCAGCTCTCCCCGTCGCGGTAAAGAATGCGCCAGTTCTTTGGTAGTTTGCAGGGGTTCTCCGGATTGTCAGACTTTGCCCAATAGACCTCAGCGGACCATACCTTCTTGGGCTCGGGAAAATCGTACTGCACCCACTCCCGTGTGCCTTTCTTGCGTGGCCATACAAATAGCGGAATCCCCATATCGTGCGAGGATTTCGGCACCTTCTGGTCGTTCAGTGCAAACACACCCGGGAAGCGCACCGAAGCCGAGGCCTTGCTGGAGGTAGCGATCGTCGGAGCTGGAACACCGATGGTGTAACTGGGAGATGGCTGATCCTTCTCCGCTGACTTGTCGAGCGCTGCCGCCGAGGCCTGCTTCCAGGTGTTTTCTCCACGCAACCGATACCGGATCAGGAGATCGCCCAAGGTATCGCCGGCAGAAATGTACTCCGTATCGTCCTTGTCGTGGACGTGTGTGACGCTGGTAACGCCGAAGGCCGAGTAGCGAACCTGGAATTGAGCATTGCCCAGGGATTGCTGAGCAACGGCCACCTGTTGCGAGCCGGCAGACAAAACCGCCACGAGTAGTAAGGAGGGAGGGCGCATAGCTTCAACTACCTCGATACTGTTGTTGACTACATCCTGCGGCAAACCACGACCGGTCTAGTTTTGCTCCCGGCCGCGATTTCGCATCAGGCGCGTGTCCCGAGCTACCGACCAGCGATTAGCTCAACCCAGGTCGTACCCTTTTCGAGCGGCACAACGTAGGCGTCTCGCTCGGTCTGCAGCGGCTTCGCCGGGTGAAAGATTCCTACGCCTTGCAACTTGGCTGGCTGCTCGATGCGCAGACGAGCTGCAGATGTAAACTGCGTGACACCGCTCAGGCCGACACGAACGGCGCCGGTCTTGGCATCCACCTCCACGCTCTCAAACTTTCCGGCATCGAGAGTCAGCCAGAGCCCTGAAGGGGCCACATAAACGCGCAAGCGGAAAGAATCGAGCGGCGCGACCTTGACCGTGTGGCCATCGACCCTGGCGTTGCCGCCGAAGGCGACCCAGCCGAATTCGGGATGATGGACGATGTAGGTTGCGGTGTTGAAGGCGTGGCCGAAGAAGTTTGGCCCATTGTCACCGGAAAGAGGATCGAACTTGAGCATGTCGGGGCAGGAATGGAATGCCGGAGCCAGGAACCCTTCGCGATCGATGTCCGTGAGCGTTCCCATCGTCCCGCCATAGCCGACGCGCAGGAGGTAGAAGTCGCCCGGATGCTCGCGATACTCCGCGAGCACCGGGATGGCATTGAGACCCGAACCATAATGATGGAGCTGCCGTTCGAGCCGCCTGTACTTGGCGGCAAAAACAAAATCCCAGTAACGCCGCGCACTTCCGTTGTAACCCCAGTGTGGGATGGTGGGGTCGTAACCGAGGACGGCGTCGAGAGTCACCTCAGCCTTGTCCTGGTAATCGAAGTATTTCATCCACGCGTACACTTCTTCCTGACCAGTGGAGTCCCAGGGCATCTCGCTGCCGAACGGGTAGGCCTCGGACTTCCAGCGGTTGGCGCGTGTTTGCATCCTGGCTTCGAGATTCGCGGCTTCCGCGGTCATGCCTTCGCGTTTGAGGTCGGCCAGAATTTGAACAAAGATGCTGCCCTCCATCTGGCCAAAAACGGCCAGGCCGTCAGCAAATTTGGTCATCGCCACGGATGTTTCATAGGCATGTGTGAGATACCAGTCCCAGGGATGGTCGGTGACCAGTCCCTGGTTGTTGCGCGCCAGGCGATACAGCACCCAGTAGGCGGCAGCGACGTGAGGATAGTTGTAGGACCGATCCACTCGTTCGGACGTTTTCATGCTCCAGCTGGTCCAACTGCTCCAATCGAAATCGCTGCGATAGTAATTCGGCGGCAGCTGATCGGGCTGATAGTAGAACAGACTCTTGCGCACGCCATATGGATGTGGGCCGTCCCTGAATTGCAGGCCGCCCCAGAGCACGCCATCCACGAACTGTTGAATCTTGTCGAGCTCTTCGTTGTTGGGCTGGCCCAGTTGTTTCATGATGGACGCGAGCCAGGAACCCGAGCCGCCCTCATCGCCCAGGCCAGCAATCCACACACGGCTGTCCTGCGTAACGATCTGGTTGGTTTCGCGATCATAGCTCATGACCGAGGGGCTGCGATGGAAGGGATCCTTAGGATCGACAAACCACTGCTTGGTGGTCAGAAAACTACCCATGTTGGCGACGGCCTCGGCGGCGGGCTTGACCACAAAATACTGGATGGTCTGAACTAGTCCGTCTTCGTAGGTGATCGTTAGGCGCGCGCGGCCCCAGGAATTGCCTTTGAGCTCATAGGCTTTCCATCCTAAGGACGGAACATCTCGTTTGCCGATCGTAATGGCTCCACCGGGTTCGACAACCAATGACTTAATGCCTTTGGCGTATTTCAGAAACAGTTGCGCATCGATATCCATCGGCAAGACATAACCGGGGATACCAATTGCCACCGGGCGATGATTCTCTGTGAGTGTTTGCTCTATACCTCGGATGGAATCGGCGACCACAAACTTGAGCCCGTACATTTTCGACTCACCGGGTGCCAGGGTAAGCGATGTCGGGGGATTCCACTGCTGGGCGTTCTTCCACTCATGCTCCGCAAAGGCTTTGGTATGTACCATCCAATCGTAGAAGCCTTCAAACGTCACCCAGCGCGGTGTAGGATCGGTGAAGATTGGTCCGGGGTCCTTTCCGCGAGTTCTGCCCTGGCTTAAAATTGGGCCATAAGCCTCGAACGGAGTCTTACCATCCGGCAATACCAGCAGCGCCGGACCATGACCGTTAAGCCGGGTGACCTGGAGATAACCCGCATCCTCACCAATGTAAGGGTCATAAAAAGAACACTTGGCGTGGGCTTCCTCAAGCGAGCGATCATTGAGCACGTTATTGAAAACCATGGGAATGCCCAGTGCGCCGACCTGTACTGGCTCCCGCGTCTTGTTCTTCAGCGCGAAACGCAGGACAAGCTTTCCTTCTTCAAGCGCCCAGATGCGCGAGATCTGCAGCGGAATGTCAGCGGGCAGAGTAGGTGAGAGATCAGCGGCGGCCAACACTGCGCCTGATGCCGGAAGCGCTAGAACGGGTTGGCGGACGACAGCCGTCGAATAGTTCTTCCACTCGTCCGAGCTTCCTATTCGCACGCGCAAGTTCAGGTCACCCAAGTGGTAGTAGCCGTCCTTCGAGCGTTCAACAATAAGATCGCCGGGAGTGAAATCGAATTCGGGAGCCGCTTTAGGTTTGAGGCTTGCGACGGTTTGCGACGACCGCACAAGGTCGAGAGTAAATTCTGGAGTGTCCAGAGTGATCCTGCCCTGAGCAAGCATGGGCCCCGGAGTCGGAGGCTCTTTGCGGGCGCGTTCCTGCTCGGCCGATGTTTCGCACCATGCTGGAATCAAGGACAGCATCAGCAAGCACGGCAAGATCGCACCGGCCAGCCGGAAGTAAGCTTTTCTCATTGGCTAAGTCTCATCTTGGCGTCCGCATTCTGCCACCGGTCTACCATGTGATTCTCAACAATGAGAGAGCTTCTCTTGGCAGCGTGAATTCCAACCTGATCTGGCTTTCCGTTGCCTTTCTCCATTGCGGTGAAGCCAATTGTTGCAGCTGAGCCGAATCCTCCAGTTGGCGATACTCGTCGGCAGAAGGATTTGCCGGAGAGCCCAGCCGCTGCCACGCGGCAAACGCGTTGCTGTGACTGTCGTCGATGCGAAAGTGTTCGACCAGGACCTGCTTCACTGCCGGGGGCATTCCCGTCACTGAAAGGCTGACTGAAGTAGCCACCGCTGGCACATCATCATCGTGATAGTTCCAAGCGAGAATCGTAATTTCCCTCTCTTGGCGGGTCGCCATGGCATTGATATCCGGACGGCTGCGCACGCCGGTCTTCAGTACTTCGTCGGCGGATACGGCTCCCGCGCTGTCCACTACGAGCCGCCTTCCGCCCAGCAGCCCTAACATACGGAAGGCATTCAAGACCGGCTTGTCGATCCCATTGCTGGCCAATTCGCGAAACCCAGCAAAATAAGGTTGGTTTTCGAACTCAAAAGACCAAGTCACTGCACCTTGGAAATTGACGTGCTCCTTTGCGGCTAACGCGTCGATCTGGTTCAAGATTGCCACCGTATAAGATGCAAACAACGGTCCATTTCTGTAAGCGTTTTCAGGATGTTTCTCGGCCGAGCAAGCGGCGCAACCTTCAGGATCGGATTCTCCCAGGATGATCGGAGTGTCCCGCCACTCGGGAAACGAAGTAACAATCTCAAAGCCACGCTGAATGGCGGCAAGTTGATGGCGCATTCCCATCCGCACGCGGCCGTTCTCGAGTGTCGGTGCTCCCTTCGCGTGAAAGCTAATGAAATGCAGCGGTGCACCTGTCTTGCCAGTTGCGTAGTTGCGCTGATGCGCGCAATGCTCTAGGAATACGCGAAGAAACTCTGCGGCGTTGTTCCCAACCGGGCCGGTAGTGTCAGGACCTCCAACATGCGCGTCCGGCAGTGCTCGCAAGACCGCGTCGACGGCATAGTCATACAGCTTGAAATATTCTTCCTGCGTTCCTTTCCAATAGCCGACATCTGGTTCGTTCCAGACTTCCCAAAGCCAGCTTCTAGTCGTCACATCGCCGTATCGTTCACGGAGATGTCTGACGAAACGAAACACGAGATCTGCCCACTTTTGGTCGCTTTTGGGCGGATAAGCCCAGCCGGTGTAGATCGAACCTTCCGGAAAATTGTGCCGGTAAGGTTCGGGCCTGATGGAGAGTGCTTGCGGCATGAAACCAAGCTCCACGAGCGGCTTGATGCCCAGTTCTTGATAGGTATCGAAAATCCGGTCGACAATTGTCCAGTCGTAGATCGGCTTCCCAGACGCGTCTTCCGTATAGACATTCGTTGAGCCCCACTTCAGAGAGGCCGATCCGTCACCGCTGGTGAACAGATTGTGGGTGCGAATATAGACCGGTAGCGGGCTCAGGGCCGCCAATTCACCCAGAAGCTTCTTGCCATTCGGGCTGTACGTGTAGTTCGGCTCGTCATAGCCAAAGGAGTTCCAGATGGGCTTTGATAACCCTTCTTCTTGATCCGCTTTGACTTGCATGTTCACAGCGGTGGCAGCAGCTTGCGCAAGCAGTCCACCGCTCCATAGCAATGAGACGATGCTCAGCACCCCGGCACGGTGGAGGTTTCTCTGGCCATGGGAATCGCGATTCCACGCCGGCCCTGGAGCACGAGTGGGTCGCTCATAACGCCGAAGCACGCCGCGAAGGACCATGCCCATCATTGCCAAACAATGTAACCGCTTACACATAGTGCGCGTTAATCGCCCCACCGATACCCGGGGGTCTTGGACTCTGGGATTCTAGCCGCATTGCGGCCCACAAGACAACGACTAACGGATTGGCCAGTGCTGCCGCATGCCCCGGACACACGGTAGCCAGGGCGGTCCAGCCGGGGCAAAGCGTAGATAGAACGCGGCGACTTAGGCCATCCCGGCGTTCCTTCCTGTTTCGTTTTGCTTCTTCCTTGTTGATTGTTGGGCCATCCGTTAGCGAAGAGCGACACCCTGCCGTGTCGATCCTGCGAGGAGGCTTGGAATTGTCATTGTTCAGGGTTTTGTTCATTCCAGACGAAGCTGGCAGGGAGAGGCGAGGAGCAGTTGAATTCTTGTAGCGTCCAGCCAAGGCCCCGTGCACGTCTCTCTCAGAAACTGAATCAGACCACGCCGCCCGCGACTACGCACGAGGCGAGCCAGATGTGCCGTGTTTTGCGCCAAGGTGTTCAGCAGATGTCCCAGTCGCATCAGGAAGTGGTAACCCTTCATGGCCTTCCAGTCCTGCGAAAAGCAATGCTCGTACTGATAGCCCTGACACTTCTCCACCAAAAAGTTGCTTTCGATTCCCCAACGATGCCGCGCGCCCAGATTGCATCGTTCGTGCACTTCTTGTCGACTCAGCGCTTGGCTGGAGATCCAGGCATGACGCGAGGCTTTCTGCACCGGCTTGGTCGAATCCGGGGCCAGCTCTTCCCAGGTTTCTTCGCAGATCACCACATGCAGAATTTGCCTCCTCCGCTCTCCCTCCCCGTAGCGATACTCGTAGCGATACTCGATGTCGTTCATCCATCGGAAACGTTGCTTGCGGTCACCCCAGTGCTGCTCCCAATGATGGTTGCGCTGTAGTGGCCCGAGCCCGCGGACCTCTTCCCACACCGACGGTAGCGAATCGTCCTGCAGCACGATCATGAATTGCCAATGGTAGTGCCGGCACAGTTCCACGACCGTTGGCATACAGCCCATCCAACAAAACCAGGATCGGCAGACGCGGAAAATACTCTTTCATCCGCTGTGCCAGCCGGCGGAAAGCTTTTAGTTCGCAATCTTGTTTGCCCCTCTCCTGGTCGTACTCTTCGTAGCTCAGAAACTCGCTCAACAGCGGAATGGTCATGCCATTCGCGAAGGCCAGGTTGGCCTCCAAAACATAGACGTAGTATTGCGTCTCGCTGGCCATGCTCCCGTCTTCCTGCTTGCGCTGTAAGTCTCGCTCCAAGCATTGCTCGGTCCACAGCCTGTCCCGCACCATCTTCTGCGTTCCATCGATCGCCACCGGATAACAGTTCCCCACCAAATAGCGCAAGAATTTCTTCTTGCGGATGAACCGCTGGATCAGTTCGACCAGTGCTTCCTCGATCTCGTTTACCTCTATCCCCGCCAGCAGCCGGTTCAGCGTGTCCTGATGCGCAACACTTTCCAGCTCCGGAAACAGCTGTCGCAGGTTCTCCTGGAACTGTGGCAGAGTCATCTGTCGATTGGCTTCTCGTCGCGAGGCCATCTGGAAGACAAACAGCAGTATCCCGTATAACAGCAACACCGTGGATTTGTGTCGGATCGTTTTCGGATTCCGCGGGTCGCGGATCTTCCCCAAGCGCTTCAACAACGTGGGCAGGGCGGAACGATATGCCTGGATCTGTTCTTCCACCGCTTCCTGTCGCGCCTGCTGTTCCTCCTCCACCGTCTTCCAGGGACTCGTTCCGTTCCCGATGGTGCCCGTCGGCGGCCTCTCGAGACCCTCTGCAGCCTGACGTTTGCGTAGTTCTTTCGCCGCTCGTCTCCGCTCCTGTCTCTCCCGTCTCCGATCTTCTCTGCGGCCCCGGCAGCTCATCGCTGCCCCTGGCCTGCTCCGCTCGCCCCTTGCAGAAACGCACGAAACTCCGGCACCAGCGGATACACGTAGATCGCCCGGGGAGTCGATAGGTATCGCGTGTGACGATCCATCCGTCCTCGCCCACGCGTCTCCCCCAAGCGAATCCAGTTGGCCGCTTGATAGCAGGTCCCCCGGTAGCGGGCCACCTCCACGAACGTTTCCAGCAACACCGGCCCGTATCCGTAGCGCTCCTCCCAGTCTTTACGGATCCGCTGCGCCGCCAGCGACAACGCCTTGCTCGCCAAATTTCGCACCCGCACCCAGGGAAAAATCAAGAAACGCGAATTTGCCACCACCCAGTTCAATCTTTGCTGGCGATCTCGTTCCGTCCATCCGATCCACGCGTCCCGCTCTCGCAGCGCCCACGCCGAGGAAGCAAACAGCAAACAGCCCAAACGACGCCCACCCCGGCCCACCAGAAAATACCGCTGATGCGCCCCAAACGGACGCTTGTAGCCCAGCGGATGGTAACGTTGCACGTACTCGTTCCACAGCTGCATCGCTTCCTTCCCGCCTACCGGTTGCACTTCCACCGGGCCTACCTCTCGCACCGTTCCGGCAATCTCCTCCTCCGCAGCGCTGCCCGCCCCCACAACGATCGCTCGCTCACCCTTCCGCTGCTTACTGGCGCACAGCTTTGGCAACTTCACCAATCCCAGCGCCTCCAGTTGCTGCAAGGCCTTCGCACAGGAAGCCAGCTTGTTCCGTCCTGCAGGGGTGACCCAATCCAGATGTTCACAGATGGTCTGTACCAGCTCCTTCAAACTCAGCCGCCTGCACACCCGCACCGTCTCTTGAATCTCCTGAATCTCTTGCCTGCTGAATTCCCGTCCGGATAAGAAATCTGGCACGCCCTCTGCGTTTCTTTTCAAAGTGTGGCCTCCCATCGCAGTAATCCACACTGATCTTCTCAAACGCGATTTTGGATGTCCAGTCCTTTTTGCGACAAAATAAATCCGTGGGTAGGTCTATGTTGTTCTCAACTTTGGGTTAGCAGGACCATGCGTCAGTGTTGCGGATTGGCCCGTGATTTTAACTTATCAGGTGCAGGTCGAGATTCAGTTTTCGATGTCGCCGTCTACTTTCCGTTTCCTATTCCGACGGGAGTTTCAACAACAAAAGGCCGCGCAGGCTTGAGTGCCACACTCAAGAGCCGATCCCGCAACACCTTGGATTCGTGTGGCATAAAGAACATGGCTCCTTCAGAAATTGTCCGCAATTCTTCACCAGCCCATCGCCCGGACATGATCCCGCTGATCGAATGAGAGTTCGAGCGTAACACCAGATGGCCGATTTCATGCGCAAATACATGGCCCAAAAGAGTAGACGCGAGTCTCCGCTCTTCAGACATCCGTTGAATCCGATCGTAGAAGACATACCCATAGTAACCCAGCCCTTTCTCATCCAGCGTGGCGGTGCCGAGCACATCGGCACGATCACGCACTTCGGCGCCCATGGCGCGAGGAAGGATCTTCAGCACGAAGTAAGTGGACCCTATGACGTGGCAACCGGCCGGTTGAATATTCTCAGAGCAGTTTCGCCAAACAGTTTCCACTCCCGCCTGCCGAAAAATCCGATGCACTTGCATCTCTGCGGCGGCCAAGAGTTCTGGGGAAACCTTGGCGTAGTCGTAGACCGAGACATGGAGTTCTGGGCTCCAAGTCTCTTTTGCCGGAGCGTTCTGAGCGAAGCACGTAGAAGACAAAAACACGAGGGTCAATAGGGCATAAATGCCGGTGTGGCTCTTCACGGGTGTCACCTCATGAGCGACGCTGCCTCCCCTAGGCAGCTACCTCAATGCTCCACCGGCAACGAGTTGGGCATCGGGAGGTGACGAGCTAACCTGTTTGGCACCTACTGTTTACGTGGAGAAGTGACGGGATTTTCAGGCGGGTGTAGACTTCATTCACTTTTCGGAGTCTTCCAGGTCGACATTCGGGCCGTCGCGCAAGACAGGCGACTTACGCAAGAATGCAGTCAAGCTGAAGTTCCAGGAGCAACCGTTCGAAGTTCTATGCCTGCCTCTGGCGCTGGCCGCGCGAAAATTCGGCGCTTGAATTCCGCTCGGAGTTCTTTAACGCTTTCAACCACCCGCAATTCTGTGATCCGGACGCGGACTTCACATCACCCACGTTCGGGCAGATCTTCTGCACGAGTGTCGCACCGCGCATCATCCAGTTTGCCCTGAAGCTCAGTTTCCAGTGATTTCGTGAAACATCAAGGAAAGGAATCGACCACCAGCATCGTAACGTACAAATGGATTCCGATGCGAAGCCGATTGCCCGTGAGGGATTGCCGAAAGATTTCGAGCGGCCTGTCGAACGCTTAATTCGTAGTGGCGAATTGCACGTAGGGCTTCGAGACTTTGACGATGACGTCCCCATTGCGGGCAGGTACGCCCCCTTTGAACTCGACGTCAATCTTGAAATAGGGACAGTCCTGACTGATGAATGTTTCGCGTCGTAATCCTGGTGGTGCGCCATCTATCCTGAATCGTCGTACACCTTCTTCTGTCCTGAAAACATGGAGGACGTCCCATCGCGTCATGCCCGGTCTTATAGACTCCATTTTCTCTAGGATTTGTCTCAACCAAGCTGCGTGGTCTTGCATGCACAAGTCCGAACTCGCCGACTGCGCCGGTCGAAAGGAAGCGGAACCCCCAACAACGATGATTGAAACCAACAAAAGCACGAAGAGTCGTCGAATCATTGTTTGCCCTCCTTTTGCGGGAAATGTTAGCAATCTCGGGTTGATGGATCCCACTCGACTGAAGATTGTCGATGTTAGCCTTTGAAACGTCACGCGGAAATTATTCTCCCGACGTCAGCAACCTACACCTGAAAAACGCATTTGAGAAGAACGATTGTCGAATTCAGGTGAAATCCCAGCGTGGGCTTTCTCATTCTCTCGTCACGAGAATCTGTAGTGAGCTAAGCGCGAAGGTAGGAGTGCGGATTCGAGAATGGACAAATTTCTGCCGAGATGGTGTGGATGCGAAGACCTTGGAAGTGATGAGTTATGCTGCAAGCTTCCCAGACTCACTTATTGGAGATGCTCGGAATCCCGGCACTCTGAAGCAGCAGTTGCAGACGAGTTAGTAGCTTCCGACTTCCGTGACATTCATCGCCCTGCCCTTGGTCGTCGGTCGTCGGGATTTTGCGACGGGAAGGCTGCTTCAACCAAGAAATCCTTAACCGTTTCGCTCACTGTTCGCGGAAATCGCAGCGCGTACTCTCGCAGCTTGGCCGGAATTAGAAACTGCAAGTGGAGTTCGTCTAAGGGCGTCGGAAGTCCTTCTTGACGGTTTAGGTAGATCCAATCGAGTAGCGCCTTCTCAGGTTCCGCGATGAGATATTTGTTGTAGCGAGTAGCTTTTTCCTCATAGCCCCAATAGAGTTCAGGAGAGATTTTTCGATACACAATGCTGACAGATTTGCCTCTGAAAGACTGCGGATAGCCCGGTGTGACGCAAGTCAGTATTGACGGACTTTGAGTAATGATGCCTCGCTCCACCAAAGCGGACTCAAGTGAAATGTAAGAACGAGGCCGAAGGACGTTTACCAGATCACGAGGCGAAAATTGTTGATTAAAGTGATTGATGTAGATCTTTGTGGAAACACGTTCGACCAACCCCCGAGCCTCATATCGGCGCAAAGCATCACGCACAACACGTTCAGAGAGCTTGTGTTTGCGAGCCAAATTCTCGGTGCGCACGATGCAATTGTTTCGCGCTTCTTCTGTCAGGATAGTTGTCCAATTCATTGCCGTTCCTTCCCGAGCCAATGAGCCAACACGACTCGTAGCGAGCGGCGGATGCTGTCAAATTCGTTCTTGGCAAGCTCTTCGAAGACGGCCAGTGGCAAGACCGGTCGGAGTTCGACCGTGCAGAGCTTAGCATTGATGTTCTGAATCCGAGTTTCGATGGATTCTTGGTCTATCTCCTTCATTGCGATCGAATCCTCGAGATGTGCTTGAAGATTCTTGTCCAGATGCGCACCACGGGAAAGCAGAAGATGGATATCGAAGGCATCCCTAGCTTTCACATGACGGCGATTGAGAAAAGTCTCACATTTCTGAAACAACAGATAGTTCGCGCTTGGCGTGGCGACGATTTTTTCTGGAGCGCTGGCGATAGCCTTCTTGACGATGTGGATCTCCAAGACATTCCCGCCGATGCTGGTTAGATCGATGCTGAAGAGGGCCTTGTGATTGGCGAGGACCCACTGCTTGACGAAGCCGGGGCTCTCGATATCTTTCCGGAATTCGAGTTGGCCCAGGCCGAGGGTCTCTGCAATTGACTGGATACTGGAACGAACAACATCTTCGACTTCTTCGGGTCTTGGGATGTTCGTTGGGGAGGCGAGCAGGTCCAAGTCTCGGGACAATCGAGGGCTCTCGTAGAAAAGCACGAGGGTGGCTCCTCCAACTAAGATGAGTTGATCGGGGAACGCGGTGAAGAGTGCCGCGGCACTTTCTTCGATGAGGACGAGTATCTCGGCTTCGAGCTGCTGGAAGCCGCGTTCTCTGTACCTATCGATTCTTGCTTGTAAATTCATAGTTGTCTAAAGTAGCATATTTCTGTCTCACTGGAATCATAGTAGCATATATAGTTGCTGAAAGTAGCATATTTAACAGCTCCCGCAAGTATAATGTAATCTTGGAGAACTCGGTGACTTCCCTTCGAGGCAAGCACCTTGGCGCAGTACGGAGCTCTCATACGGACATTTCTCGTTTTGTTTCGTAGGACCAGCCGACATGCGTTGATTGAGGCATAGAATATGCGTAGATCACCCTGGACTGATGCGTAGAATAAAGCGTAGAATATGCGTAGATTATGAAGTACATTCACGAAACAGAGGGATGGCCACACTTCACTTGGGAAGTGGACAGTCTCGTTGCTCCTCTATCCGCCGCGCGCTATCAGCAAGGCTTGCATCTTGGAAAGATGCGCGCGCTAGATTACCCGCTTCAAAAAGAAGCAACGCTTGCCGCTCTCACCGAAGAAACAGTCAAATCTTCTGCGATCGAGGGAGCTGTGCTCAATCCAGAGAGCGTGCGCTCATCCCTTGCACGTCGAATGGGCCTGAGCGTCGCCGGTGCGCCTCCGGCGGATCGCGATATTGAAGGTATCGTCGAAATGATGCTGGATGCTACGCAGAAATATGCGGCACCGCTAACGGACGAGAGGTTATTCGGATGGCATGGAGCATTGTTTCCGAGCGGGCGCAGCGGTATTTACAAGATTCGAACTGCGGCATGGCGCGAGGGAGGAATGCAGGTTGTCTCCGGAGCGGAAGGAAATGAAAAGGTTCATTTTGAGGCCGCGGTTGCGGAACGTGTCGGACCAGAAATGGCCGCATTCCTCAATTGGTTCAACAGTGGCGAAGAAATCGAGCCCCTCATCAAGGCTGGGTTAGCGCATCTCTACTTCGTCACGATTCATCCGTTCGCAGATGGTAATGGAAGAATCGCGCGCGCCGTCACGGAAATGTCTCTGGCTCGATTGGAGAACAGCGCACAACGCTTCTACAGCATGTCCTCCCAAATCCGCGAAGAGCGACGGAGCTACTACCAGATTCTTGAAAATACACAAAAGGGCGGAATGGACGTAACCGATTGGTTGAATTGGTTTCTAGGCTGCCTTAGTCGCGCAATTGAAAAAGCAAACATGCTGACAGGCAGCGTCTTGGAAAAGGAAGCATTCTGGCGGCGAGTCAAGCAAGAATCAATCGTGGTCAGCGACCGACAGAAAAAGATAGTGAATCTGTTGTTGGATGGCTTTGAGGGAAAGTTTACAACCGAAAAGTGGGCGAAACTGACAAAGAGTTCGCACGATACAGCTTTGCGAGACATCCAAGACTTAATCGGCAAAGGTATTCTCAAACAGGAAAAGCCCGGGGGAAGAAGCACGGCCTACTCTCTCGTGATCTGAGATCGGGTGCTTGCTGTGACGACTTTGGAAACCACAGAGAACGAGACCCGAGAAGTCCCAGCACCGCACTGTCTGCTGCATTGTGCGGGTACCCCTTTCGCAAGAGCCGGTTCATGTGTTGCTAGCCTGGATTCCCATGTGAGCGCGTGGTTAACAGGAGAAAAGCGAAATTCCAGTTCTAGCTTGATCAAACCGCGGTGTGTGTTAGATGTTCTAGAAATGTAAATCTTATATCCACCATGTCATAAGGTCCAATTGAAACCCACTCCATTGCAAAACCCCGGTTAGTTCGGCTGTTTTTGACTAACAATCGAGCCTAGAGA
>Ga0209158_1001750_pt1 | contig 14187 bp, 7 predicted proteins | sample GraSoiAngelo_140_FD_185897 | JGI IMG/M metagenome (GOLD analysis project Ga0209158, IMG submission 185897) | Grasslands soil microbial communities from the Angelo Coastal Reserve, California, USA - 14_0929_12_30cm (SPAdes) (version 2) | ecosystem: Environmental > Terrestrial > Soil > Grasslands ...
GCCGCGGAAGAAACGAACGATCTGCTCGATCTCAGGTGTTTCCTGAATGCGCGGTGCGCTGGCTTGCCCGGTGCCGTCGCCAGCAAGGGAGGATTCAGCGACAACTTCAAACTCTGGGGTGGCCTGAGGGGAACCCAAGTTCCACCGTCTTCCTATCCGTAGAATGTCAAGATTGATGAGGTCCATTTTCTCTTTCTCGGGTGACGTAAAGGCCAGCTCTCAAGCAAGCCGGAGGCTTTCGGCTTCGATGGGATACTGCACCACCGAGGGCGCGCGCCCGATAGGCAAATTGTTTCATCTTTTTAGGCCCAAGGTACTGTACGAGAAGAGCTACAGGTACCTCCCGCCGCTCCTCCCGGCTGGTTCATTTCGGATTGGAGGACAACCACCTGCCCAAATTGTGTCGTTCTGAAACCCCACGTCCATTCAACCCGTCGCAATTCCCTTTAGGTTTGAGCCGAAGACTGACGCGGATCCCAAACATCAAGATATCGAGGTACCAGCGCGCTTCTTCGTTCGCGGGTGACACTTGGAGGGCCCGCAAACGGGCCTGCCGCCTAATCGCCTCTTGCGAAGCAATGCCGACAGCTCGTGGCCCCGACTCTGGCCCAGGCCGATGCAACGGAATCGGTCGGAGCTGAGTCTAAGGAAAGAGGAGAGCAGATCGATGTTGGTGCCCAGGATTCTTGTACCTGTTGACGTCAAAGCAGCCGCGATGGAAAGCTCGGTGAAAGCACCGCAATATCGCCGCGCGCTCGAGGCAACAGTGACGTTTGGATCGCAGCAAGGTGCAGCGGCGCCACACCTGATGTTGGTCCCCAGGATTCTTGTACCACTTGACGCCAAGGCGGGCATCGTCGCAAGCGCGGGAAAAATGTTGCAGGACTACCCCACGGGGCCGGCGACGGCAGTTCCCCGTGGATCGCAGCAAGGTGTAGCGACGCCGCGTCCAATGGTATTTGCTCAAGCGATGCTGGAGAACAGCCCGACCAAACCGAGGGGCCGCGCGAAAGACTTGGTCGTTTCTCTAACGGCTCACGGTGCCTTGCTGGCGGCGCTTTTTCTCGTTCCGCTCTACTTCACTGAGGCGGTCGATTTGCATCACTTCAATCGCACGTTGCTCGTGGCGCCGCCAGCGCCCGCCCCGCCACCACCGCCGGCGTCAGCGGCAACCGCGCGGCCGCTAGTCGCGCCGAAGAAAGTGTTGCCGGTAGCAGGCAAACTGGTGGCGCCAAGGGTAATTCCGAATCAGATCGCTCGGCCTGTGGAAGAGCCTGGCGGAACGGATTTGGTGGCTGGGATCGCCCCAGGTGCGCCCGGAGGAGTCCCAGGCGGGCAGCCAGGCGGCGTAATCGGTGGAATCCTGGGCGGCGCTTCAGCCAGCTATATCCCACCACCGGCAACCGACTCGGCCCCAAAGGGCCCCATCCGCGTCGGCGGAAAGGTTAAGGCACCGCGATTGATCTCTCGAATTGAGCCGGCCTATCCGCTGCTTCTCCGGCAGGCTAGGGTTAGCGGCGAGGTGGTGATCGACGCCGTGATCGACACCCAGGGAAATGTAGTAGAAATGCACGCGGTCTCCGGAGACCGGCTGCTGATACCTGCGGCAATGGACGCGCTGCGCCGCTGGAAGTATGAGCCGACGATCCTGGGCGGCGAGGCGTTCCCCGTCGAATTGCGGGTAACCATCGCGTTCCATTTGAGCTAGCCTCTTCCCGGGCGGATCGAGGCCAGCGATCCCCCAAAGGGGATCGCCCGCGGCAGAACCGGTTGCTCAGAAGTGGAAACCCAACTCGCCCGTGTAGGTCCGCGGCGTGACAAAGTGCGTCCCACTGAAGGTGGATAGGAAATTGTAAAGCGCTACCTTGTTCGTAAGATTGATCACAGTAAACCGCAGACTCCACCTGTAGCGGTCGCCACGGAACAGGTCATCTACTCCCGCGGCCACATCAAAGAGATGACGAGGCTTGATGCGGGCCGGATTCCTGTCGTCGTTTTGGGTGCCGGGTGCTGGGATGTTGATGCGCGTCGATCCATACTGGGACGGCGCGCAGTTTGTCAGCGGCGTGGTCAATGTCGGGAACACATTTCCACAGAAAAGCCCAGCCTGAATCTGCTGATCTGGCGTCAGGACAGTCAAGTCGATCGGAGTGGTTGTATCCGTGGCGAACGGAACTGCACCGGCTACAAGCCCGCTGTCGTACCGCCAGTTGAACCCGACCCACGGGCCAGTACTCTTCCATTGATACTGAACATGCGTCGTCTGCTGGAACGCCTGATCGTGGTCAATGCGAAAGACACCTGGTGGGGGCGGCGTGTTAAAGATGAGGCCGCCGACCCCCGGGGGAAAGAACCGGTCGCGCGAGGTTCCGAGGACGGTCACCAATGCCAGCCCGTGGAAGTTAGGCACGCTCACGCGCGCCGCAACTCCATCGATCTTTGACTTCCTCCATTGGATCGGAAACGTGAGCGGCGTGCTGAAAAGGACGCCGAAGTCGTAATCGGGTTTGGTGTACTTCCAATAATAATCCGCGGTCACCACCAAGTATTTTCCGAACGCCTGCTCAAGCCCCGCGTTGAAGAGATTGCGGTAACCTGGCTTCGGGGGAATTGCGCCGCCGCCCGGACCGCCCAATCCGCCGAGTCCGGTCGAACTGGAAACAAGGAGATTCTCGTTGTACGGGGTCACAATGGCCCGCGCATAGCCTAGACGCAGCACGGTGCTGGTTTTCTTGAAGTTGTAAGCTACGGCAAGGCGCGGTTCCGCTACCGAGGCGCTGCTGAGACCGCGGTAGAGATCACCCCTGATTCCTAGACTGAAGGACCAGTTCCGGAACGTAATCGCATCCTGAACATACAGGGAGGTTTCCTTAACATCCGTGTGATTATCAAAGTTCAGCAGTCTGCCTGCGCGCGTTAGATCGAACGGCAAGAGCCCGGACAAGAAACCGTCATTCGCAGTGTCCCCCGGGTGAACTGTCGAGCATTGCGTGGGATCGGTTGGTGTTGGACTTGGGTCCGGGTTACCCGAGGGAAGCAGGCAAGGCGCGTTGAACGTCGGGTCCGTGAGGCCTAGATTGAAATGCTCCTTCAGGAACCAGTGCTGAGCTTGCACACCCATCTTGATGTTGTGCGCACCCTTAACGTAGCTAAGGTCGGCGCGTACACCTAGGTTGGTGAGATGCCTGTTTTGTGCGAGTGTCGCAGGCAGGTCGGAGAAGGCGTCTGCGCTCGGAAAATAGTGATAGCGATCCTGACGCACGAAAGCGCTCGCTGTCAGGATCGTAGCTGCGTTGAATATGTGCGTCCACGCAGGGGCAATATTAAAGGTGTTGATGAGTGCTCGCTGGTCTTGCCTTATAGCTGCCTGATCGAATTGATTTGGCTGTTGAAACCAGGAGCGCGCATAGTTAAGGTTCACGTGAAGGCTGTCTTGCGTGCGAGGCCGGAAGTCTAGACGGTCGAAGATATTTTCTGAGTTTCCTTTTGCGTGGATCACGGTGAATTCCGGGGGATCGAGAAAGCGGCCGGATTGAAGGCCGCTTGCGGTAATGAAATTCCCCCAGCGTTGGCTGCCGACGGCAAAGTCGAATGCAGTATTCGACGTCCCGAAGGAGCCGTAAGAAGCAGTCACCTTACCCGTTGGACGCAGGTTGAGCCCGGAGCGCGTCGTCACGTTGATGATCAAGGTGGTCTTGTCGCCATACTCCGCCGGTGGAATCCCATTGACGGCTTCAAGAGATTGCACCGCATCGACCGGAATCTGGTTGGAGAAAGCTTTGCTTTGCTGGTCGGTAATGGCCTGTCCGTCCACTGAAAACTGGTTTTCCTGATGTTCACCCAGCCCGTGCATGAAGCCATTGGAATCGGCAGCCACGCCTGGGGTGGTAAAAGTGATCAGCGAACTGATCGATGACGAGACGCTTTCCAGCGGCATCTTCGAAAACAAGTTGCGATCCACATCTGTGTGCGCCGTCGGGGTGTTCTCAAGGAGGTCGGCGGACCCGGCTTCGACGGTCACCGTCTCGCTTGCACCCTTGAGCCGCAATGCGATCTTCAGCTCGACAGGCACAGAGGACCGAACATCCACATCCTGTGAAGCGATCTGGAAGCCTTCTTTGCTGATGCTGAGATGGTAGGGGTTCCTTGGAATGTTCAGGAAGAGGAACTCACCGCTCGCATCCGTTTTGGTGGTCTGACGGTACCCGCTGATCGGGTTATGTATCTCCACAACAGCGTCGGGAACGACGCCGCCTGTTTGGTCGACGACGGTGCCGCGAATGCTGCCGGCCGAGCCGAATTGCGCGAGGGCTGCACTGGAGGTTCCCACCAGAAAAACAAGAAGCAAGACAACGGACCGAAAATATTTACTCGCTCGCATCACAGATCCTCCCAATCAACTTACCTTTGTGAATTGAAGAGAAGCAGTCGCAGCCTCAAAGAGCTGCGAGGTAGTTTGGCAAACTTCGGAGGCAATCAGAGGTGCGCGGGAGGTGCGCGGGAGTGACGTGAGCTGAGAAATGGGTCCAGGTCCTGATCGAACCCTTCGGAAGGCGTATACCAGCCAACCACGACCAGTGGCGCGGTCGGCAAGCAGGCCTTGGGCTGAGGCTGCGGAACGTGCGCCGCTTGGCAGATCCGACAAACATGTCCCGACAGTTGGTCGTGCTGGTGCCAGACGCCCGCCCCGACGGTCGTCGCCGTCAGGACGACGACTGCCAGCAAAGCAAGAGCCCTATGACATCGGTGATGTCGCCGTTCAACCATTCAATTAAAAGACAGACTAAGCGGTCTCGTAGAAACTGTCAACTAGAGACCGGTTTCCCCTGGTGCACACTACGATGCTGTACTCGGGTGGATGGGTTGCTGGCACACAAAAGCCCCCCTTGACAAGAACACTGTTCATGCCGCGCAGGCTAGCGCGGGGGCAACCGCGGCCCTAAACTCTGGCTTAACCCCGACCATGCTCCTTGACGTTGGCTTGCGCACAGCGATATACATACTCTCACACACGGGGAGGGGATCATGCCGAAATTCATTCGTGATTTGCGTGCTCTGTTGCGAACCTGGGGCCGACTACTGGCTTATGCTTTGCTCTTGGGCGGGGTGGGATACGCTCAATCCATCGGTGGCAAGATTGTCGGCACGGTAACCGACTCGACGGGCGCAGTCATTCCTCAAGCCGCCGTCGAAGTGACCAACGAAGGCACGGGTGCGCAGCGGCATCTGGTCACCGACGACGCTGGAAACTACGTCGTGCCGGAGCTCTCGGTGGGGTTTTACACCGTGAAGGTGGAGGCCCAGAATTTTGCCGCTTTCATCCGGAAGAAGATCAAGGTGGAAGTTGCGACGGACACGCACCTGGATGTCCAGCTCACGGCGCAGGCTCTCTCGCAAACTGTCACCGTCACCGAGGAATCCCCGCAGATGGAGCGGGACAGCGCCGCACTCGCCGAGGTCATTAACGACCGGCAGGTGAATCTGCTGCCGCTGAACGGTCGCGATTTCCGCAAACTGACCTTCCTGATTCCTGGCGCCGCGCCCCGTACGCCGCGTGGCTCATTTGGCTCGTTCAGCGTCAACGGACAACGGGAGAAATCCAATATCTTCTTGATGGACGGTGTCGACAATAACGACTCGTTTCGCCAGCAGCCCTCGTTCAACCAGGGCGGCGTGGCCAATGCTCCGGCGACGCTTTTTCCGGTGGATGCGCTGGGCGAGTTCAGCGTGCAGAGCCAGGGCTCGGCGGAGTACGGACGCAACTCCGGGGCGGTCCTGAATATCGTCATCAAGTCGGGCACGAACGACTTTCATGGCTCGGCCTACGAATTCATCCGCAACGATGCCTTCGACGCCCGCAACTTCTTTGAAACCTTGCCCGGCGCCACTAAGGGGCCGTTCAAGAACAACCAGTTCGGCGGCGTGGTGGGCGGGCCGCTTGTTCGCAACCACACCTTTTTCTTCGTGGGTTACGAGGGCCAGCGCGAACGCGTCACCTCGCCGTTCCTGGCTGTGGTTCCCACCTCTGCAAACATCGCCGCCGCGGACGCGCTCAACACCGCCGCGGGGCGCTCGCGCACCCCACTGAGCACCGCCCTGCTGGCGCTATTTCCCCCGCCCAACACCACCGGGGCGAACAATCTGGTCTCCTTCTCGGCGAACCAGAATACTAGCGACAATTTCCTGGTGAAGATTGACCACCGCTTCAGCGAGCGCTACAGCCTCAACGGCCGTTACGTCTTCGGCCAGGGTGATCAGAACTTCCCGCTTTCGGCCGGCAACGGCTCGCCGCTCAACCCCTACCAGACCGTTGTCCCCACGCGCGTGCAGCTCGCCGGCTTGAATTTTTCGCAGACCTACAGCAGCCGGTTCATCAACGAGACCCGCATCGGTTATAACCGCTTCAAGCAGCTTTTCAGCCCGCTGGACGAGGGTTTCGATCCCGCGAGCGTCGGCTTGGTGACGGGCGTTAAGTCTCTGCCCACAATCGTTGTCGGTGGTTTTGTGAGCCTGGGCGCTTCGGCCACGATCCCACGCGGGCGCGTCAGCAGCGGCTATCAGTTTGTGGACAACCTGACATGGATTCGCGGCCCGCACACGCTCAAGTGGGGAGGCGAATTCCGGCGCGCGCTGATCGCTTCCTTTAATGACGTGAACGGCCGCGGGCGCATCAACTTCACTGCCTCATCCAACCCAACCCAGAACCTGGCCGACTTCCTGGCAGGCTTCCCTTCTTCTGGCACCACCATCCTACGCGGCGGCACGCGGCGGGATACTTACACGAACAACTTCGGCCTGTTCTTCCAGGACGACTGGAAGATCTCACCGCGCCTGACGCTGAACCTCGGGCTGCGGTATGAATACCTGGGCAGGTTGCAGGAGCAGGCGAACCGTCTCTCGAATTTCATTCCCGGCAGGGGCCTGCTTCGCCTCGGCGACCCCGGTTTGCCCTCGCTTTACAATCGTGACGGAAACAATTTTGCTCCGCGCCTTGGGTTCGCCTATGACCTGACGGGAAAGGGCAAGACGGTCGTCCGCGGAGCCTTCGGCGTCTACTACGACACGCCGTCACAGGATTTCTTCCTCGTACAGGCATTCGCCAGCGGCGGAGTCGGCAACATCGCCGCCAATCCTGGCTCGGGGCAGGGCATCACAACCGCGGGTGTCGCGGCGGCGCCGTGGCAAGCCGGCGTGCCGGTCTTCGCCAGTGCGGCAGCCGCCTCGTGCACGACGACGGCGCGGTGTTCCTTGTTCGCTGTGGACCAGAACCTGCGCACGCCCTACCTTTACAACTACAACTTCAACTTCCAGCAGTCGCTGGGTTCGGCGACCGTAGTCCAGATCTCCTACGTGGGCTCGGCCGGTCACAAGCTGTTCCGCACGCGGGACATTAACCAAGCCGCACCGGCCGATCCAGCCACGCGCACGGCAGCCCAGCGGGATGCGACTCGGCCTTTTAACGCCACTTTCCCGCAGTTTTCGTTCATAGACACGCTGGAGGCTTCGGCCAATTCCAACTACAACGCGTTCGAGACCTTCCTCCGCCAGAGGATGCGCAAGGGGCTGACCCTCTACGTGGCGTACACCTGGTCGAAATCCATTGACGATGCCTCCAACGGTCTCGAATCCGGGACCCGCGGACTCGCCTTTCCGCAGAACAGTGCCAACCCGCGGGCCGAGCGCGCGCTTTCCAGCCATGACCTCCGCCATCGCTTCACCTTCAACACCGTCTACGACTTTCTAGTTCTGCCCAACTGGCTGCCGAGCTGGCCGAAGCGCCTGACCGAGGGCTGGCAAGTCGGAGCGATTTACACCTGGGCCTCCGGCCTGCCCGCCACGCCCTTCTTGGGCGCGGACCTCAGCGGGACAGGCGAACTCAACGACCGGCCTAACCGCGTGGGCGATCCCAATGCAGGCGGGCAACACACGAGACTTGCCTGGTTCAACACCACTGCCTTCGCTCGGCCCGCTACAGAGACGTTCGGCAATGCCGGGCGAAACATCATCATCGGGCCGCCCACGAACATTGCTGATTTCTCGCTGAACAAGTCCACGCGGATGACCGAGCGTGTCTCCATTCAGTTCCGCTCCGAGTTCTTCAACATATTCAACCACCCCAACTTCACCGTGCCCAACGTGCAGTTCGATAGCTCTGCGTTCGGCACCATCGGCTCGACACCCGACGTAGCTGGGAGTAACCCCCGACTGGGCGATGGCGGCCCTCGCGTGATCCAGTTTGGGCTGAAGCTGCTTTTCTGAGCGCGAAGTTCGGCCACGCTGGAGGCTTGCTCGGCATTCCCACTTTGGCTGAACGGCAAGAGGCGACGAATCGAGGCTCCGTTCCGACGGGCGAAGTCCCTCGCCCGCTGAAAGGTTGCGTCCCCGTTGGCCTGAGCTTCAACCCAGCGGCCTCAACCAGTTGAAGCGGAATCGGGGCGCCACAGGCAAACCACGGGCCCGGCGGGGCGCCGAAGCGTCGAGCACATAAGCAGGGTGGAAAGAGTTCCAGGCCGGGGCAATTCGTCTGCCCCGGCCCGAATCTTCTTGAGGACAGTTTGTAGTTACCGCTTGCGGACCTTCTTGGCAGCCAGCGTTATCGGTGTCCCGTTAAACAACAGCCCACGCAGCGATACCGTGTCGGCGTTTGGAGGAGCGTTGAGTGCCGAGACATTCGCAACACCTTCGAATCGGGTCTGCGAAGTAGTGTTCACAGTAATCTGCGCGCCGGGACCGAAAATGGATGGTAGGTTGTCAACGACAAACGTGTTTGCGTCCACCTTGCTACTCACCTTCCCGGTGAAGCGCGACAGCCGCAGGCGCACGCGGTCGGTCGCGACCGGGATTGTGCTGCCATCGCCGCTCGTGCGACGGACCTGAACGTTCTGACCAACCGTCATTGACCCGACCGCGCTGAATTGAGGGTTCGAGCCCCGCCCGCTCCCCTCCACCTGGAACCTCGCTCCGGGCAGGACGGTGACATTCATGGGGTTGCCGAGCACTGAGCTGGGGAGCGTGCTGAGATTCTCGAGGGCGACCATCTGAAATGAACTGGTAGAGGCATTCACCGAGAACACGATCCCTTCCACTTCCTCCTCATTCGTGTCTTCGTTCTCTTGCTCGACCTTTCTTGCCAACAGCGCCCCGCTGGGCTGCATCTTCAGATCCACTTCGACCATCTGGCCATTCGCCACGCAGGTGAAGTTTTGAGGATTGGCCGTGCAAGGGGTGGTGGCCGCGTCGAAGCCTTCGAATTTAGTATTGCTGTCGACCTGGATTCCAGTGAGGGTATTTCCCCGCGAAGTTTTGAGGTCGAATGTGTTGTTCCCTTTGCTCTGCACTGTGCCGAAGATGTCTTCGACGTCCTCCAGCTCACCCTCGGGCTTGGCTTGCGATTGCGCCACAGTGACGGCGCCGCTAGCGCTGAAGTCAACTCCCAGCGAGTTTGACAGGAGGTTGTTGAGTTTCACGTCCACCTGCAAGCCGATTGGGCTGCTGTTGCTGATGACCAACCCTGATGTGAAATTGATGGTCGCCGTGAGAGGGGCCGCTGTCGGAGTGATTTTGCAAACGTTGCCAGCGGGACAACCCGCAATGGGTGCAGTACTGTCGTTTTTGAAAGTTAGTTGAGGATTCGCGAACGTGAGATTCAGGCTGCTGTAAGTGCCGGGGGCCACGTTGGTGGTGCCCAGGAAACCCGTTTCGACTTCCAGCCGCTTGACCTCAATCTGGATCGGGCCTTTGCCAGCCAGAAGATCGACTCCACCCGGGTTTAACGCGGCGCCCGTGACATTAACCTCAAACGATATGACGGTCACGCCCGCCGGTGGCGCGTCTATCATCGTAAGGCTGGCCGGGGTCGAACCAGCCGGTGGCGGGTTGCTGGAAGAGCTCCCGCTGCAGCCCGCAATAGCGGTGAGGCTCAAGACGAACAGGGAAGCAAACAAGCGATTCACTCGCATTACCATCCTCCTCACACGACTAGATTGGCGCGGCTTCCGGTGGAATGCCCTTATTCGGTCAAAGGCTGGAGACCGCGATCTCTGATCCAGAGTTCGCCTGATTTGTTTCAGAGGCCCTCTGAGAGATGAATTCCATCGCCAGCAGCGGTTCACGTAAAAGGCCAAAGGCTTTGGGACATAAATTCTTTTTTATGAATATGATGTGTAGACGCTGGCGGGTCCGGGTGGGTGAAATCTCCTCACCTCGTGTAAGATTTCACCAATGTAAGGCGAAAGGTTTCGCTTGGAAAGGAAAACCTTGGGCGCGGAGTGGGAGCAAGCACAGCACTTCGGACGAAATGTTCCGCCCAGCGTGGCGCATTCCACGGTCATTCACTCTCAGCGAGGATAGAATCTAATGCGGCTGGATGTACCAAGAGGCTTGTGCTAGGACAATCGGCCAACCAACAACGCAATCAGGCCATCGGAATACGATCCCTACGGTAGATCGCTAAAACCCTCAACATCTCGGTATCAGGTGTGTGTTGCTTCGACTGGTCTCGCCGCCTGGCTGGCGGCAGCAACTCCTTGCGCAAGGAGTTGCTGCATGAATAGACTCAGTTCAGTGTCCAATCAATCCGGTGCGGTACACCTTGAACTTCCAGAAGACCGGGTACTACAACCCGGGTACTGAAAATTTGAGGCGTTCGGCTCATTGAGCTGTTTTGGCGCAACTTTTATCCTGCCGCATGATGGGTTGGGGCTGCGCTGCGGGTACGGCCCTTCTTCGCCCGCGTTGGCCCAACGACATCATCCACTGTGCGTGTTAGTCGTAGCAGCGTGAGCGAGTTCCCACTTGCGGATATTCAAAGGACTTGCGAGAAACGAAATGAATATCGGCTATCTGCTGACTCGTCTGGCAGTGCTGCTGATTGTGTTTGCGGGGTTGTTACCGGCAAGGGCTGATGATGGCGAGCCCGGCGAAGCAAAGTTTTCTGCCGAAGCGGCTACGATCTTCAACCGACGCTGTACCGCCTGCCACACTTACGGGAAAGGCGTCAAGGTGGGACCAGATCTAAAGGGAGTTACAGAGCGGCGCAAACGGGACTGGTTGTTGAAGTTCATCTATGCATCTTCAAGCGTAATCAAGTCGGGCGATCCTGCGGCCACCAGGTTGTTCGCGGAATTTAAACAGCAGCGCATGCCGGACTGGACTGATCTTTCCGAAAAACAGATCAGCGACATTCTTGACTACTTGGCAGTTGGGGGTCCCGATATAAAGCCAGCCGACGAGAAGAATGCGGAAACTGCGACTCCGGCCGAAATTGAAAGAGGACGGCAACTGTTCTACGGCCAGCGACGTTTCAAATACGGCGCTGAGGCATGCATAACGTGTCACACCGTCGAAGGGGCGGGATGGCACGGAGGCACGCTAGGCCCCGACCTGACTGATGTCTACGTGAGATACCGGGATCAAGCGCTCACAGCATTCCTCCGACACCCATGTTTTCAGTGGAACCCCAGAATCTCGGCGGCTCAGTATTTGACCGTACAAGAATCATTCGCGATCAAATCGTTCGTACGCCAAGCCGCCCTTATCAGCCGCCAAGCAGAAAATAGCACGGGGAAGACGGCGCCGGCAGGTGAGCGAAGAACAAAGACACGATCTCTTTCCTTCGCGGAGCAGGCCAAGGGGGAGAGCAATCGATGAAGACCAGTTTTTTATTTGCCGTATGGCCTTATATCGCCGCCGCTCTCCTGGTGGTAGGAATTCTCATCCGCTATCTTCTGGTGCGAAACCGGGTCTCATCCATAACGGCAGAGATGTCCGAGGCTTGGGTAACGTTTGGCGGAAGCAGGATGTGGCGCATCAGCCTCGCGCTGTTATTTCTTGTTCATCTTGTGGGACTCTGTTTCCCGCGCGGCATCCTGTTGTGGAACGGCAGCACGATACGCCTGCTTCTGCTGGAAGGATTTGCTTTTGCAGTCGGGCTCTTGGCGCTTGCAGGCTGGGCGAGTCTCATGTGGCGGGATCTAGGGCGCTCCAGCCAGTCTCCAACAAGCGAATTGTTAGACACAATCTTTCTGTCGCTTCTGTTCCTGGGAATTCTCTCTGGTCTTCTAGTCGCGGGTCTTTATCGCTGGGGCTCATCCTGGGGTGTAATGACTTTAACCCCGTATGTCGTTTCTCTCCTGCAAGGCAGACCCGCGCCTAGCTTTGTAATAGAAATGCCGTTCCTGGTGCGGCTCCATATTTTCTCCGCGTTCTGCGCAGTTGCGGTCCTGCCTCTCACGCGTCTTGCCGGAGTCTTTGTTTGGGCGCTACATCACGGTCTGGAGTTGATTGCCTGGCCGATTTCTGCTGCTTCGCAAAGGGCGGAGGCATGGCTGAGAAAGCACAATCCTGCCTCCTGGCTGTGGCCAGAGGAGGACTAAAACTCCATGAAGCTGCCGGTCGCACTGTTGGGTGTTATAGGCGCAGCCACCGTGAGTGGTTTGGGGGCATGGGCGTTATCTCGAGTTGGAATTCATCAAGGCTATTCTCCGGAGCAGCCTATAGCCTTTTCACACACGATCCACGCAGGGCAGAACAAGGTTCCTTGTCTTTATTGCCATTTTGGCGCACGGACCAGCCGCCATGCAGGTATTCCGCCGCTCAGTGTTTGCATGAATTGTCACAGCATGCTGGAGAAGCAAACGGTTGAGATTGAAAAATTAAAAGAAGCCGTTCAGCAGCAAAGCCCGGTCCGCTGGATCAAGGTCCATAATCTGCCCGACTTTGTTTATTTCAATCACAGCCAGCACGTGCTTTCGGGGGTTGCTTGCCAGGAATGCCATGGACCAGTGGAGACGATGGACCGCGTGAAGCAGGCCGCGCCTCTAACTATGGGATGGTGTCTCCAGTGCCATCGCGAACACGCAAAGATACCTGCAGCGGAACTCGAACGAGCAACGCTGAGCCTGGCACATAAGCAACAACCAGTTGCAGGGCTGGACTGTGCCAGTTGTCACTATTAGGACGTGAAATTCAACCGGGCGCAGCTAAATGGGAGAAAAAAACAGAATGAGCGACAGCGTAAGTCAATCTGAAGAACTCGGAGGGCTGCATGGGCCGCGACGATGACGCTGCCGGAGCCAAGCGCTCCTGTAAGAGCTCAAAAGAATTGGTACAGATCGGCCAACCTGGTGCGCCTGGCTACTGGAAGAGTGTAGAGGAATTGCGCAATGGGCCACACTTCTCCGGCGAATTTCCCGGAGGTCTGGCAACCAAAGAAGTGAGCAGGCGTGATTTCCTTGCTCTTATGGGTTTCACGCTTGCGGCCGCAAGCCTGTCCGGGTGCCGCGCGCCGGTGCAAAATGCCATTCCCCTCCTGGTAGGGTCAGATCAAATCATACCCGGGGTCTCAAACTTTTACGCGACCACCTGCCGCGGATGCGCTTCTTCTTGCAGTTTATTGGTGAAACAGCGCGATGGCCGTCCTATCAAGGTCGAAGGCAATGCTGAATCGACTCTATTCGGGGGAGGAACATGCGCCACCGGACAGGCTACCGTCCTTTCGCTTTATGACGCCGAGCGCCTGCGCCAGCCGCTTTGGCATGGGCAGCCCGTCAAGTGGGAGGAGATTGACCAGCATGTGCTGAACTCACTGAATGCCGCTCACGCGGGGAAACACAAGATTGTGCTTCTCTCCGGAACTATCACCAGCCCTTCGACCAGGGAAATCATTGCTGAATGCAGCAGGCGTTATTCGAATTTCCGCCACGTGGTCTATGACCCGGTCTCCTACAGTGCTCTGCGCGCAGCCAATGCTGAATCGTTTGGCCGTCCTGTTATTCCGCACTATTCATTTGACAAAGCGCGGGTAATTGTTGGGCTGGAGGCCGATTTTCTTGGAACTTGGCTGTCACCGGTGGAATTTGCCCGGCAGTATTCGAGTAACCGCAAGCCTGAAGGCACTCCTGCCCTCCATATTCAATTTGAATCTGGCCTGTCGGTGACTGGCAGCAATGCCGATGTGCGCGTCCCTGTGGCGCCTTCGCAGTTAGGGACCGTGGCTGTAGCTTTGCTTAAGCGAATTGCTCACAAAGCAGGCGTTTCAGGAGCGCTTGGAGCTTCCGACGCCATTGATCCCCAAAAACTGGACGCAATTGCCGATGAACTCTGGAAGCATCGGGGCGAGTCCCTGATCGTAAGCGGTTCCAATGATCTCTCTGTTCAGGTGGTTGTGAACGCGCTGAACACCTTCCT
>Ga0209158_1001752_pt1 | contig 14152 bp, 8 predicted proteins | sample GraSoiAngelo_140_FD_185897 | JGI IMG/M metagenome (GOLD analysis project Ga0209158, IMG submission 185897) | Grasslands soil microbial communities from the Angelo Coastal Reserve, California, USA - 14_0929_12_30cm (SPAdes) (version 2) | ecosystem: Environmental > Terrestrial > Soil > Grasslands ...
AGCGCCGATCAAAGAAATCGCTGGCCGCGTGATAGGCCGCCAGCCAATGCCGGTGCAGCAGAAAATCGTGCACATCATCGGGAAAAACGAGCTGTTCGATCTCGACGCCTTTTTCACGGAGGCGGGCGACGAGATCCACCGTTTGCGTGAAGTAGACATTACGGTCGTCGTCACCGTGGATAAAGAGCACCGGCGACTTCCACGCATTGACCGAGGTAACGGGAGAGGAATCGCGCGCCAGCTTGTTCAGGTCAGCAGGGACGTTCTTTCCTTCCCAATTGTCGGTCGGCCAGTCATGCACACCGTGAAGGTCCACGCCTGCCGCGAACAGATCGGAGTTGCGCCCGAGTCCAAGCGCAGTCAGATAGCCGCCGTAACTTCCGCCCCATAGTCCGATGCGTTTTGCGTCGACATCGCTGCGGCCCTGCAAATACTTTCCGGCCGCGACCACGTCCTGATATTCCGTTGCGCCGCGCCCTGCGCGCCCGGGGGCTTCGCGAAAGGCGCGGCCGTAGCCAATGCCGCTGCGGTAATTCAGCGCCAGGACGATGTAACCGCGGCTGGCGAGATATTGGTTCATCGCGTAGGAATTCGAGTAGTAGTACATGTAGTGCCAGCCGAGCAGCATCTGGCGGACCGGCCCTCCATGCAGGAAGATCAAGGCGGGGCGCTTTTCGCCGGGCTTCAACCCTGCGGGCACGAAAAGCTGGCCATGAATCTCCAGGCCGTCAGTGGATTTGAAAATAGCTTGCTGAGGCGCGACCAGGCCGTTGGAAGGAAAGTCTTTGGGCCAAGTCTCCACCGCCACGCCGAATGTAGCTCTGTCTGGTGTGAGCAGGCTGTGAAAGATTCGGGCTGGGTGAATTGCGTCGGATGCCAGATAGAAATAGTTTATTCCGTCCGCGAGAACGACTGAGCCCCATTCAATCCCGTGAGTTGCCTCGCCGAAAGTTTGTTGGCTGAGAATCTTTCCATCAAGACTTGAGGTCCACAAGTGGCGGCGATCCACGTCGCCGCAATTTGAATTGAACAAGATGCTTTTGTTATCAGGAGTAAGGGACCACTGCTCGACTTCGCAATTGCCGGGAGTGATCAGTTTCGGGGCGCCACCTTCGGCGGCAAGGGTATAGAGATGCTGCCAGCCGTCTTCTTCGGAAGCGATGACGAGTTGATTGCCGGCGGCCCAGTTGATTACGCCACCTCCGGTATCTTCGGCCATGTGCGGAAACGATCCCTGCGGCGTCGTGCTACTACGCCAGATTTCTTTTGCTGATCCTGTGGAGACATCCGCGATCCAGATCGCCCAAGGACGCGGCTTATCCGGCGCGATGAAGAAACCCTGCGGCTCGTCTCGCGGTTCGGCAGGCCGCCGCACAAAGGCGATGCGCTTGCCATCGAGGGACCACGCGGGATTGCCGTCGGAATCCACGGATGGCGCCAAGAACTGCACAGTCTTCGCGGCGGCGTCATAGACACCAATGAATGCGTGATCGGTTCGCGCGGAACCGAATGCCAGCCGGCTTCCATCGGGAGACCAGTGTGGGCCGAAATTTTGCCCGCGAACAACTAATTGTTGCGGCTTATCGGCTCCATCCAGTGCCGCGAGCCAGATCTGCCCATCCTTGACGTACGCGACTGTTCCGCGGGGAGAAATCTGCGGCGAATGGCCGGCGTCGACGCGCTTGGGCTCGCCCCCGTTCCACGCCACGATCCAAACTGCCTGCTCGGCTCCTGCAGGATTGCTGGTGGGATTTGGCACCTGGCCGGCAGCGTTCTTCCCTTCACCGCGTACGTAGACAATCGTGTTGGAATCCGAAGAAAAATGCAGGTCGAGGAGCTCCTGGCCGTCGTCTTCATTGCATTTTGTGAGCTGCCGCGCCGTGAAAGCAGGCCCTTCGGCAACCCAGATATTTCGCCGGCCTTCTTGATCGAGAACCCAGGCGATGCGGTTTGCATTTTTTGCGGCGGTCAGGTTGGAGGGAAATGGTGCACTCATCACCTGTTCCAGCGTGAACGGTTTTTGCGCGTTTGCGCGAGGCATCAGAATCAGCAATACGACTGTACCGAACAGAGCATGACGCTTCATCGATCGTGTTCCTCCATAAACTTAATACGTCGATTGCATTGAACGGCCGAAAACTAGTCCGCGGGCTGGCGGACACTTGCTTTTTCCACGGAAACTTTTGGACCATCAAGAGGGCCTGAAATCTTCAAGACGCGTCCCGTTCCGGACTCAATAGCCCTGCGATCTTTGTTTTTTCTTGCGCTGACTGTTTCGATCGCCAGGTCTGCGTTTCGCCCAAAGCTGAGCGTTCCATTCACGAGCGTGGACTGCAGCCCGCCGTCGAGACGAAAATCCTCCAGCAAAATGCTGCTGTCCTGCAAACGGAGAGAGCCTTCGCCGGCGGCCCAGCGCGAGACTCCGGCGTGTGCCTCTCCATCGGCGACACTGGCGTTGACGTCCCAACCACGAAACTCCACTTTGTTCAGATGAAAGTCGCCGCGGCCGGCAAGTTTTCCAAGGAGTTCGTCTCGGCCGACACCTTCGGTTTTCACGCGCAGAGTGCCGGTGGCAAAGCCGCCTAAGCGCTCCGCGATGCGGCCCGCTCCCGGAAGTTGAGCGAGGTTCACGCGATCCAGTTCGGCGGAAATGTCATAGGCTGGCCGCGGCAGGAACTTCGCATTTATTATTGCACGCACTTTGCCACCCGCCCATTCCGCCTGGGCCTCACGCACGTCGAGCTGCAGGTCGTGGAGGTAGCCCTTGGCCTGCACTTGTTCCAGTTTCAACTTTTCGATTGTTAATTGCCCGATGTCGAGCTCGCCTTCGGCATTCACACGGCGGACCAGTTCACTCGCGGGAGTGCTTGGCGCCGATCCGCCGAGAAGCGGCGGCAAAAGCCGCTGCAGCCAGCTTGGACGTGCCCGTGGTCCAACCCAGCGGTCAAGGTCTGCCGCGTTCAACTGGTCCACGCGTAAATGAAAATTCCACCTTGGGCCATTATTATCTTCATAGGTTCTTGAAGGTTCCTCGATGCTGCCAGCCCACATCCCGCCAAATCCTTCGACGCGCATCACGCGCGCGATGCGCCGCCCGTCGACCCAATCGAGCGCGCTTTCGGCGATTTTCAGCGGCTGGTTCAATCCCGCGACAGTTAGATTTGCTTTGTTGAAACCAACACGGCCATTCCACCTGCCGGTGAAAGGCTGTTTCCATTCCCACTTGGTAACGGCAGTCGCTTGCCCCGTCAATTCCCAGCCACGATTGAGCTGGCACCCAAACGCCGAGGATAGCTTGAGGAAATCTTCCACCTTGAGAAAGTTGCCTTCGATACTGATGCTTCCTGCATGTGTGTTTAACTCGTGCGTGAAAGTCAGGTCCGCGGCGTTTTCCATCGCGAGCGCCACCCTGCGGCGCTTCGGGGCCATTACGTCGCGAACTTCGCCTCCGAGCGCAACACGCACTGGCCCAATTGTCAGCGCGCCTCGTTCGCGCCCGCCGTTCAAAGGGCCGATTCGCACGGGCTGGGTCAGGCCGGGCACGTTTACGACTCCTCCGCTGCTCGAGAGCGCCGCCGATTCCAGCGACACCGGCCAGCCGCGTACAATCATGCCGCCCGTGAAATATTGTTCCGCGGTCGCTCCCTCCACGACGTCCGGATGAAACGAGCGATACCAAGCCAATAAGTCCGACGCCTGTATGCCAAGCGAATCCAATCGCCACTCCATCGAGTGTGCGTTTCCGCCAGTGATACGAAACTGTCCGCGGAGATTCGATCTCGGACCCTCGACGACGAGTTCTTCGGCGGCCAAGCTCCCTGAACCGATGTTCCAACGTCCATTGACTTTGAGATTCAGCCGAGGATTATCAGCGCGTTCCGCCAAATCCCAGCGATGGATTTGGCCGCTGCGTCCCTGAATTGAAAAACTCCAGTCTCCCGGCAAATCCTCCTTCGTTGTGCCGCTCTTCGCCGTGGCGTCCAGCGCGAACGTGCCGCGGACACCATAATCCTGACCGCGGAAGAGGCGAAGAACGTCCGCAAGCGACGCATCGCTCCAGTGCAGCGTGATTCCCGCAGGCTGCAATCGCGCCGAGGTTCCCGCCACGTCGCCAAGCACTTTCATCGTTCCCGCAGATTGCAGGGAAACGCCACTACGCCATGGCTGGGCAGCAAGTTGCAATTGCCAGCGCCCTGGCAAAATCTGCTCGACACTCCCCGAGACACCTGTGAATGCAAAGGGCAATTTGTCGTCGCCGGTCTTGAAATTGATGCGCCCGTCATCGAATTCTATTTTTTTCATGCGGTTCACCGGGGCCACGGGCGAGGCCGGCCCGTAAACACGCGCGTTTTGCGACGGAATTGTCTTTGCAGGCGGGAGCCACTTCTCCAGATTCCAACGGCCCTCCGAGTTCCGGACCAGAATCAAGCTCGGTTTATTGAGAGACAACGTGCCAAATTCAAAATGGCCTCGCAGCAAGCCCATCAAACGGAGATTGGCGCTCAGGTTTTCGGCGCGAAGGAAGTATTCGTGGCTGAAAGTGGGGTCGTCTCCAACCGTTACGCCGTTGGCATCCAGTTGCGGGCTCGGCAGAATCCGCGCGTCAAAGCCTTCGACTTCCACTTGCCGGCCAAACGCTCTTTCCAGGTGTGCCACCAGGTAAGCATGGCCGCGATGAGTCCGGACAAGCAGAGACACCCCGACTTGCAAGGCGATGACGGTGGAGACAATCGCCAGCGCAAGTTTCCACCACTTTTGCAGCTTGTTCATGCCGCTGGGAAGTTTCGCAGACTGGTTCGTAAAAAGGTAGAGGCGTGCGTGTCCTCTGAACAAATCAAAAGCGCGCTTGACGTCGCCACCTCTCAATCCCGGCATCAAATTTCTAGTGCACGGTATGGAGCATGCGGCTCCAACGCGTCCTAGACGGCAAGTGCACGAGTGTTTCAAAAACGCTTATCAGTCTTGACCAATACGTGCTTTCTCCACTGTAGTCGGCGCTCTGCGCGTCCACCGACCAGTAAATCAAGAACGGGCGGCCCATGATGGCGTCACGATCGACGAATCCCCAATACCGGCTGTCCTCACTGCGGTCGCGATTGTCTCCCATGGCAAAGTATTTTCCGGCTGGCACGACGATTTCATCCCCGCGCACGTATTTCCGCATTTCATGTGCCAGCCAGTTGGCCACTTCCGGCTTCGTCGCGGAAGTGATGAAACGGCTGGCGGGCATCGGGAAGTTGTAGTTCAGAGGATCATAGAGGGCGGTGGAATCGTGCACGACATATGGCTCTGGCAGCGGCTTCCCGTTGATGAACATCTCCTGGTCGACAAGCTTCAAATGATCCCCTGGCAAGCCGATCACTCGTTTCACGTAATGCTGATGTTCAGCATAAGGGTATTTGAAAACGATGATGTCGCCGCGTTTCAGTTGACGGTAGGGCAGCACTTTTTCATACCAGGCCCCGGTCCCGCCGAAAATAAACTTGTTCACCAGCAAGTGGTCGCCGATGAGCAGCGTGCCTTCCATCGAGGCTGACGGAATCTTGAAAGCCTGTACGATGAAACTTGTGCCGAAGAGGGCCAGAATCACCGTTACGAGCAGCGACTCCAGGTATTCGGAAATCGTGGTCTGGTCCGCGCGGTGGTCCTGCTTTTCTACCGGCGCCTGTTTTTCGATTTCGGCTACAGTCTGTTCCAACATTCCACCTCAGCCTTTCGCTTGCCAGCGTTTGAGTTGATCCAAAGCGCTTCGCGCCGCGCGCTGCTCCGCCTCTTTTTTTGTACTGCCCTCGCCAGTGGCCATGTACTCCCCGTCAATCCAAACTTCGATCTGGAAAACTTTCTGGTGATCGGGGCCGCTTTCTCTTGCCAGGCGATATTCTGCCGGTGATCGCCCCTGGCCCTGCAAAAGTTCTTGCAACGCAGATTTGCGATCGGACTCCGAGATGCGCTCACCGCGCTCCTCAAGCGCCTGCTCGAACAGGACTCTGCGCAAAACCTCGCGCGCGGCGCCCAATCCGCCGTCAAGGTAAACGGCAGCCACTACGGCCTCAAACGCATCGGCCAGCAGCGTCTGTTTCTCCCGCCCGCCGGTTTTCTCTTCCCCGCGCCCCAACCGCAAGTGTTCTCCCATGCGCAAGCGCCGCGCAGCCGATTCCAGGGAACTTGCATTCACGATCCGCGCGCGGCTCTTGGAAAGCTGCCCCTCGCTCCATTCCGGAAAAGTTCCCAGGAGGTATTCGCTGGCAAGTAGCTCGAGAACGGCATCCCCAAGAAACTCCAGGCGCTCATTGTCCCTGGGAAGCACGGCAGTGACAGCCTCTTCGACGCCCGCTGAACGTAATTCGGGGACTGCCGAGCTATGGGTAAGCGCTCTCTCGAGAAGCTCTCCTGCCGAAAACTTGTAACCTAGACGCTCCTCAAACGCGCGGTCCCCAATCCGGATGGTTTCTTGCATAATTCCGACGCCGGTGAGGCGGCTTACTTCGGCGCGCTCAGCTGCGTCGCGCCAAGCTTTTTGGCATCTTCCCCCTGGGCCTTGCAGGTTCCCTGCATGGGCCCATTCATGGCGGCACACTTGTTGAACGCCGCTACGGCATCGTCAAAGTGCGATGTGATTTTGTTGGCCATACCCAGCAAGTAGTAATTCACCGGGTCCGGATTCGGATCGATCTTCACGGCTTGCTCGAGTTCCGGAATCGCCTCGGCGTTCTTCCCTCGCCGCACGTAGACTAATCCCAACCCGCTGTGGGCCATCGCCAGCGTCTGGTTCTTCGCGGACATGAAGGCTTCGTCGGTCAAGTTCTCGGGCTTCTGCAGCGTGGGGGTAATCTCGATCGCCTGCTTGGAATATTGCTCCGCCTTCGCTAGCGTCTGCACGGCTTCGGGTGAGCCTGCACTTCCATGCAAGCTCCGAGGTAGTGTCTGCCCGAGCAGCGCGAGCGTAGAAACGTCGTTCGGCGCAATCGTAAGTTCCTTTTCCCCGTATTCCTGCATCTTCTGTGTGTTTCCGGTTTGCAGATAGGCGTAAGCTAAAGCCCCGTACACGGGAGACTTGAAACGGCTCTCGGGGTATTTCAGCAGGAACGCTTCACCGGCTTCAATCTTCTTGGCGGCATCATTCTGGTTGACGGCTTGAAAGGCTTTGTAGGCCGCATCCTCTTCCGCGTTCACCGGCGTCGGAACGTCCAGAGTAAGAGGCGTAACATCCGGAGTTTTCGGTTTGTCGCTCTGCTGCGGCGCGGGCTGGCTCTGGCCTGCCTGGTCATAATGTAAAATTGCCGCTGCGGCCCCGTTTGCGCATACCAGCAATCCCACACCGGTCACCGTTTTCAGCCAAACATTCCACTTAATTCTCATGCTTTTTCTCCTCGTTCGTTATTCCTTCACCCGGCTTTCGTGAATGGGGCTATGTCCGCTCTCAGCTAACACCGCCGCAGAAATCATATTTGGTCACGGTCGCGCTGTGGCTTTATCGCTCCCAACCGCAGCGAGCCCCTTTTGCGCCGCCTGCTTGGCCTGTTCCGGCCCGCCCTCCACGTTCAGCACTGACTGATACTCCATTTTTGCCACTTCCGGATTCCCCTCATCATCATAAATCCGCGCCAGGTAAACATGCGACCATGCCAACACCATAGGATCCTGGGTTGCCGCATGTTCCCCGGTCGTCAGCCGTCCGAAGACCTGCTTGGCTCTGGCCGCATCGTGATCCAGGAGCGCCACCAGGCCGATTCCGTACCAGGCACGAGCCTGATCCGGATATCTCGTCAGAACTTTTTGAAACGAGGCTTCCGCCGCGCGCGGGTTTTTCTCCGCGATGCGCCGCTCCCCTTCGGTCAACGCAGTAATAATCTCCGCATCATTCGGCACCGTCGTCGGCGCTGCGCTTCTCCTGCGTGCCAATTCTTCCCTTGCCGCTTCGTCCTCTGCCTTGGCAGTCTCTGCCGGAGCGAATTTTACGGTCGCCAACCGTCTGGCCTCAGCTCCAGTATCGATGGCTCTCACCAAATCCTGAAAAAACAGCTTCATCGACGGCTCGGAATTCTCGAATTTGGGCAACGCCGCGAAGAGCGGTTTCACCAGAACATAACCATCCTCATCGTCTCGATTCATAGCGGCTTCACGTTCGCCAGGGGAGATGCGTTTGAGCTTCAGTTCCACGGCGCGGACAGTGCATTCCGCAAAGTATGACGCATAGTCATCTTTCAATTCGGGCGCAAGGCGCGGGGCGGTGGCGGCCTTCTCGAACAACGGGCGCTTCACCGCCGTCACGTGCGGATACATCAGTGGCAAAGGGTCCAGCATGAAGTGCAGAAACGCGTGACGAATTACGTCGGCTGGAATTTCTTCTCCTCCGCTCAGCACCAGCGCATAGTGATCGCCAAAATTTCTGACGTTGGTGATCCGCCCTACCAAGGGCTCGACGACAACTGCAAATGTTCGCGGCCCGGACGGTTCGAGGATTTCACGCAGATATGCCGACGCGACGAAAACAATCTGCGAAAGCGGATCATGAAGCCGCTCGACTTCGCGGTTATAAACCGGCTGGACTTGCCGCCAAAGTTGCCCGATTTTCTGTTCCTGATAATAGTTCGAAAGGATTTCGCTGAATCCTTCGAGCGCAATGACTTCCGGCGGCAGTTCATCGCGCCGCAAAACCGGTTGAAACGCAGGCGCAGGTCCGGACACCAGGCCAAACCACAGATACCTCGAAAGAGTCGCACCGGGGTCCCGCAATTCGTGGTGGTGATAGAATTCCCGCACCGCCTCCACCGCGGGACCTTGTTGCTGGCGCAAGCGCTCTCGCATCTGCGCGCGGAACGCCGTCCAATTGTCGGAGCTGACGTTCGATTCAAAACCGGCTGCGACCAGCGCGCACATGGTTGTGAACATCGCTTCGCTGCCGTCAACGCTCACGGTGCTGGGCGGAGCGGTCCGTGTGCGCGGCCGCGGGGCGGGCGCCGGGGCCGCTGGCGGAGCTGGTGATTGCACTTGTGCGGGAACCGGCGACGGAGCTTGCGCGGCCGCGGGCAAAACGATTGCCAAGCACAATCCAACCAGTACGATCGGTCTTTGAAGTTTTTTCATGCCTTTTGCCGCAGTCCTCACTCGGGCCAGTCGCTGATTCTATTTCCGCGTGTCGCGGTTCTCCGCATGGAAGGGCATATCTGGAGCGGTCTATGTCCTCTCACAATTCTACGGCATATTGCCAATCTACAAGCCCCCTAGACACTCGTCAAGGAATCCCGCCCTGCTCCGCGAGCCCTCAGATGCCCCGGCATGTCCATTTTTGCTCATTTTCACACTGAAAATCACTCGCTCAACCTGGACAACGCTTGCGCCTTCGCGGGGCATCTGCTAACAGTGGAGATGCTTCCTCAGCCCACGCGGGATGGCCGCTTCATGGTTCGACCTCTCATGAGAAAACTGGCATTTGTTCTCGGACTTCCCCTGGCTGCGGCAGCTTTCCCAGGCACGTTACTCGCACAACTGGTCCGCGAGAACGCCACGCAGGCGCCTGCCAAGCAAGATTCCCAGAACTCCGCCGCCGCGCAAATTCCGCAGGGGAAAAAGCGTCTTTCGCAGGAAGTCCAGCTGACCGGTGAACAATCCTGGATCGACACCGGCATCGACATTCAGGCCGGCGAACACCTGCTTATCACCGCGACCGGCAAGCTCCGCTACCTCGACGCGAAGGAAGACAATGGTCCTGAGGGTCTTCCGCGCAGTTTCAAGGATCTTCTCCGTGTCTTGCCCTTTAATGAAGCGGGGCGTGGCACGTTGATCGGACGCATCGGCGATAAAGACACCGCCCAGCCCTTCCTGGTTGGCGCGCGCCGCGATGTCGCCGCGCCTGTCTCGGGCCGGTTTTCTGTCGGCATCAATCAGGCAGCCGACGACACAGGCGACGGGACTTATGCCGTACGCATTGAGGTTTACACGCCCGAAGGCGGCACCGCGCGCGTGGTTGCCCGGCAAGTCAGTTCGTTGCCCGGCATCGACAACAATCTCTTTTCAAAAATTCCCCGCCGCGTTGGCGACAAGCAAGGCAACGCCGGCGACATGGTCAATTTCCTGGTCCTTGGCTCCGAAGCCGCCATGCAGGGCGTCTTCACTACGGCTGGCTGGGTGAAAGTCGACGCTGACGTCAGGGAAACCGTTCTCCACGGCATCATCGGCAGTCTTTCGAAAGAAGCTTACTTGACCATGCCGATGAGCCAGTTGTACCTCTTTGGCCGCGCCCAGGATTACGGCTGGGCGCACGCCGAACCCCTCAGCGTCGTCCGATCGCGCAACCATCTGCGCATCTGGAAAGCGCCGTTCGAGGTGAAAGGGGAGACATTGTGGGTCGGCGCCGCCACGCATGACATTGGATTCGAACGCGACCAGCGCACCAATGGCGTCACCCACAAGATCGATCCCGATATCGATCTCGAGCGCGACTACGTTGAAAAGACTCTCGCCTCCACAGGCTTCGTCGCTGAAATCTCACACTTCCTGCCGGACAATCCCATGAAAGAAGCCAAGACCGCGACTGGTGGCACTTTCCATTCGAACGGGCAAGTGCTCATTCTGAAGCTCGACCAGTCCGCGCCTAATCCCTGAGTTCAGTCTTCTGCTACTTCGCCGCTTCCAGTTCGAGCACGATCACGCGATCCACTTCTTCTGGTTGCGGCTCCGGTAATTTCAGAACCAGCCCTCCCTTGACGATGCTGAATTCGACGCTGCTTCCATCGCGCAGAAGCCGCGCCAAATGAACGGGCCGTGGGATTCCGGCCAGGGCTAGTACGGGCTGATTCCAATCGAGGACGTGGACGTAAACGGTCGCGCCGCGCTGCGTCGTCACGCCCCACGGCCCTGCAGCCACCGGGCCTCCCCGTGTTCCATAAATCGAATCGCCGTATTGCTTCATCCACTTCCCCACTTCCGTCAGGCGCTGCACGAACTCAGGCTGGATCTCGCCACTCGGCATCGGTCCTACATTCAGTAGAAAATTCGCATTCAGTCCTGCGGCGCGCACGAGGTAGCGAATCAAATCAGCGGCGCTCTTGTAATGCTCGTCGGTCAGATTAAATCCCCAGGCGTTGTTCATGGTTTCCGCAGTTTCCAGTGGCAGCGCGCTGACGGATTGTTCCGCGTTGAAACCAGTGGTGTGCTGGCCCGGCAAATCTTTTTCAAACATTTGGAAATCCTCGCCGGGAAACGGAGCCCTATGATGATTGCTTCCGACGAGCGCCTGAGATTGGAGTTGATGAATCAAGCCGTAGGTGCGGGAGAGATGCCAATCCGCGTCCGGCTTGTCCCACATTCCGTCGAACCAGATGCCGCCGATCTCTCCGTAATTCGTCAGCAGCTCACGCAATTGCCCGTCCATGAAATTCAGGTAGGCGTCCCAGTTCCCGGTATCCGGGCGGCCCGCACGATGCCCGGTGCGCCCGCGGGGAAAATAATCGGGAGAATGCCAATCCAGTTGGGAGTGGTACAAGAACAGCTTGATGCCCTGTTTATGGCATTCGGCCGCTAGCATCTCGATCACGTCTTTGCCGTAGGGCGTGCGCGCCACTACATTCCAGTCCGTCAATTTCGAGTCGAACATCGCGAATCCGTCGTGATGCTTCGAGGTAATGGTTATGTATTTCATGCCTGCGGCCTTCGCGAGCGCCACCCACGCTGCGGGATCATATTTGATCGGATTGAAAAACGCTGGCAGCTTCGAGTAGTCAGTTCTGTTGATTGGCCGCGTCTCCATGATCCATTCGCCGTCGCCCAGCACGCTGTACACGCCCCAGTGGATGAACATTCCGAACTTGGCATCCTGGAACCACGTGCGTGCCTTCAAGTTCGCTGAAGTGGGTGTGTAATTCTCTTGCGCCGTTGCTCGTGGTCCCGCGGCAATGGCGCATAGAACCGTTACGATTACGATAGATAGCGCACGCGTAGTCATGTTCATGAGAATCTCCCGTGGAAACCGTCACTCGTTCTAGGACCAAACAGGTGGATTCTAGCGAATGTCTGCAAGAAGTCGAGCAATAACGCAATCGGGGTAGCCGCGGTTTGGGTACCTCCGTCCGTTGAAATATCTTGACGGGCAGTCCTGACACGCACACCCTGCGGATAACTTACATTGCTGCTCCTGTTCTCCATTTTGGAGTATGATTCGCCCTCGGCCAGCACCCGATCCAAACTAGAGAATTGTGCAGGAGGTGGCTCATGGTTATCGCCAAGCCAGCCAACGAAGGGGGCAGAGTCGCCTCCCTAGAGAAGTACGCCATCCTCGATACTGATCCGGAACAATCCTTCGATGACCTCACGCTGCTGGCATCGTTTATTTGCAAGACGCCGATAGCGCTGATTTCCCTTGTCGACGAAGACCGCCAATGGTTCAAGTCACGTGTGGGCTTGGATGCCAAGGAGACATCACGCGACATCGCTTTTTGCTCCACAGCCATCTTGCAGTCCGATGTCTTCGTTGTCCCCGATGCGCTCAAGGACGATCGCTTCCGCGACAATCCCCTTGTTGTCTCTGACCCGCACATCCGCTTCTACGCTGGCGCACCCCTTATAAACGAAGATGGTTACGCCCTCGGCACGCTTTGTGTCGTTGATCGCGCTCCGCGCGAGTTGGCGCCCGATCAAAAGGAAGCGCTGAAAGCATTGAGCCGCCTGGTTCTCGCGCAACTCGAATTCCGCCGCAACTTGTTTCTGCTGAAAGAAACCCTCACTGACCGCACCAGGGAGGAGCATGAGCGCCAGCGCGAGCTGGTCCACGTCCAGGAAACCCTAATGCGCGTCATGGGACTGCGTAAATCCTAGGCGTCCGCAGGATCACGTTGAGCCTTCTTGAAATTTGGCGCTGATCCTGTCTGGTCAATCGGAGTCGGATCAAGCAGCGTGCTGTTCGTCCACGGTTATCGCAAACAACAGAGTGCCCGCAAATCCGATGAGCCCAGCAGCCACGAACGGGATTTCCGGTCGCACCTTCCAAAGCAGGCCGCCAATCGCCGATGCAGGAGTAATGGATAAGCTTCGAACCAGGTAATACAGCCCCACGGTTCGCGCCCGGAGTTGCTGCTCCGCGAAGTCCACAATCATGGCCTTTCGCGACGGTTCGCCGATCTCCCGGAGCCCTCCAACGATGAAGGCAATGACCAGCCCTCCGAAGTTATGCGCGAGGATAGCAGCAATCGGATACATCGCAAAACAGAAGAACGTCGCAATCACGAACGGTTTTCGCCCAACCCGGCCCGCGATTTTCGCCGAGGGAACGTAGATGAGAATCGCGGTCATCAATTGAATGGCCACAAGCACGCCGTACTCTGGAATCGTGACGCCAATAATGTTTGTAGCGTAAAGAACCACAAAAATATCCGCCAGCCCCTCACACATTCGAATCACGATGTCGGAAGCTAGGAGCCGTTTCAGCGTGGGGTGAAACGAGTTCCACACTCCAACTATCTTCGCGGTGTCGCCGGCCGAAGTCGGTAGCCGGAGCGAGAAAAGTAGCAACGCCGCACACGCCGCCAGTACGAGTGTAATGACGAGCCCTGCTCGAATCCCTTTTTGCAGGCCGAGCGCTCCGATCATCAAACCGCCAACCAGCGGCGAAATCACCATAGGAATGCGCTTTAGCATCGATTGAATCGTGAAGCCCATCGCCCGGCGATCGCGTGGCAGAGTGTCTCCGATCGTCGCAAACATGGCAGGTGATCCCATGGCCTGCCACGCCATGACAAACGCCAGCCCGAGGAAGAGGTACGGCCAGGAAGGACTCGAAAGATAAATGAAGTAGCCTGCGATGGCCGCTGCCAGAAAAATCAGGAAGGCTCGACGCCTTCCCCAGTGGTCCGCTAGCCAGCCACCTGGATATTGGTAGATAGCGTCAAAGAAATCTTCTGCCGTGCCAAAGAGACCGACCGCCGCGACGCTCGCTCCCAACGATTCCAGATATTTAGGGAGAAACTTTTTCCAAAGCTCCTCGCCAAGGCCCACCAAGAACACCGCGCCTGAAGCCGCCGTAACGTTGCGCTCGAATCCCAGAGAGTCTTTTGTGCGTTCCTCGATGCTCACCCCCCGCTTGCTTTTTTCCGATTCACCCGCTTCAATTTGTTTTCCGTCAGCGGAACGCGCCGTTCGGCTTTCCGCGCTTCGCCAT
>Ga0209158_1001762_pt1 | contig 14099 bp, 10 predicted proteins | sample GraSoiAngelo_140_FD_185897 | JGI IMG/M metagenome (GOLD analysis project Ga0209158, IMG submission 185897) | Grasslands soil microbial communities from the Angelo Coastal Reserve, California, USA - 14_0929_12_30cm (SPAdes) (version 2) | ecosystem: Environmental > Terrestrial > Soil > Grasslands ...
GGAGTTCCAGATCCGCCTCATCGCAGACCGTGGCGCCGATCGCGGTGAATCCGGCGCGCAGCAGGCCGAGTGCCCTGAGCTGGCGCAGCCACCCTGAGCCGGGCGGCGCGCGCGCGCTGTCCTCGACGCCAGGCGCGCCCTGCGGCCCGGGCCCGGAAGGCTCCGTCAGAGCGGCAAATTCCTCGAGGTGCAGCGCGATGCGGGCGTCGAGCTCATCGGCCACGCGCCGCACTCGCGTGAGCAGCGCCTCGCTCATACCGTGCGAGACGAGCGGCGCGAAGTAAAGCGCGATCCGCGGGTCCGACCGGTACTCGTCCCAGAGCCGTTCGGCGCGGGCGAGATGTGCGGTCGCACTCTCCGCCCACGGGGTGGGGGCTTCCGAGACCGGCAGTGCGATCGCCGCGCGCACGTGCGCCGCGGCCGCAGCGCGCGCGGCCTCCTCCGGATGGAGACTCAGGTCCGCGAAGCAGGTGATCCCGGCGCGCAGCATCTCCGCGAGCGCGAGCCGGGTTCCGTCGCGCACGAAGTCGGCGCTCAGGCAGCGCCGCTCGATGGGCGCGAGGGTCTCGCGCAGCCAGGATGAGCGGGGACCGCGCACCGGGAGGCCCCGGAGCAGCGCGTGGCTGGCGTGCGTGTGGGCGTTCACCAGGCCGGGCAGCAGCACATGGCGCGAACGCACTACGTGCTCGCGGGCCTCGAAGCGCTCGCGCAGCTCCGCCGCGGGACCCACCGCGAGGATGCGTCCCGCCGATACCGCGAGCGCGTGCTCGGCAAGAGCGACGTTCGCGGGCGCGATCGGCAGCAGCCAGCGGGCTTCGATCAGCAGGTCGGCCGGTTGCCTGGTGGACACGGTTTTCCCAGCGGTGACTCCCCGAGAGCTGTCGCGATGAGCGCGAAGCGCTTACGCGCAGTATATCGGTGCATGGGCGGGCTTAGAATGTGCGGCGCGGTTTTAACCAAGGAGCACACCATGCCCAAGTACCTCATCCAGGCGGCCTATTCGGCCGAAGGCTTGCGCGGCCTGCAGAAAGACAAGGCGTCCGGTCGCAAGCAGGCAGTCGTCAAGGCGGTCGAGAGCCTCGAGGGGAAGGTCGAGGCCTTCTACTTCGCGCTCGGCGACAGCGACGTCGTCGTGATTGCGGAGTTCCCCGACACGGTGAGCGCGGCGGCGCTTTCCCTCGCCGTATCCGCGACCGGTATCGCCAGAACCCGGACCACGGCGCTTCTCACCGTTGAGGAGACCGATCGCGCGCTGACGAAGAAGCTCACCTACAGAGCCCCGGGCGCCTGAAGGCGCTCGCCCGCCGCCTCGCGGGGCCGTCAGGCCCCGGGGCGGCGGCGCTCGCGTGATAGAATTGCCGTTTTATTTCGCCGCCGGATAAGGTGGGGGACTCAAGCCCTTCGATGGCCGAAATCGCCCGTGAAGTGCTGCTGGTCAGTCTCGAAGGAGAGATGCGGCAGTCCTATCTCGACTATGCCATGAGCGTGATCGTCGGGCGGGCGCTGCCCGACGTCCGTGATGGACTGAAGCCCGTGCACCGCCGCGTGCTGCACGCCATGCGCGAGCTCGGCAACGACTGGAACAAGGCCTATAAGAAGTCCGCCCGCGTGGTGGGCGACGTGATCGGCAAGTACCACCCGCACGGCGAGAGCGCGGTGTACGACACCATCGTGCGCATGGCGCAGCCGTTCTCGCTCCGCTACCTGCTGGTCGACGGCCAGGGCAATTTCGGCTCGGTCGACGGCGATCCGCCGGCGGCCATGCGCTACACCGAAGTGCGCATGTCGCGCATCGCGCACGAGCTGCTGGCCGACATCGCCAAGGAAACCGTCGAATTCACGCCCAACTACGACGAGACCGAGCTCGAGCCCTCGGTGCTGCCGACGCGCATCCCGAACCTGCTGGTGAACGGTCAGACCGGCATTGCGGTCGGCATGGCGACCAACATTCCGCCGCACAATCTCACGGAGACCGTCGATGCGTGCCTGGCGCTGCTCGAGGATCCGTCGCTGCCGCTCGCCTCGCTCATGCAGCACATGCCGGGGCCGGACTTCCCGACCGGCGGCATCATCAACGGCGCGCAGGAGATCGCCACCGCCTATCGCACCGGGCGGGGGCGCCTGTCGGTGCGCGCGCGGGTCAGCATCGAGGACATCGGCCGGGGCGATCGCCAGGCGATCGTGGTGACCGAGCTCCCCTACCAGGTGAACAAAGCGCGCCTCATCGAGCGCATCGCGGAGCTGGTGCGCGAGAAGCAGATCGACGGCATCGCCGGCGACGGGCTGCGCGACGAATCCGACAAGGACGGCATGCGCATCGTGATCGAGCTGCGCCGCGGCGAGGTCACCGAGATCGTCCTCAACAACCTGTATGCCCAGACGCCTTTGGAGACGGTGTTCGGCATCAACATGGTGGCGCTCCAGGACGGCCAGCCGAAGCTGATGTCGCTGAAGGAGATGCTGGAGGCGTTCATCCGCCACCGGCGTGAGGTCGTCACCCGGCGGACGATCTTCGACCTCGCCAAGGCGCGCGAGCGGGCGCACATCCTCGAGGGCCTCGCGGTCGCGCTCGCCAACATCGATGCAGTGATCGCGCTCATCAAGGCCGCCGCCTCGCCCGCCGAGGCGCGCGCGGGGCTGCTCGCGCGCTCCTGGCCGCCGGGCATCGTGAGCGAGCTGCTCGAGCGCGCCGGCGCCATCTCCACGCGCCCGCGGGAGCTGCCGGCCGAGGCCGGACTCGCCGGCGGGGCCTACCGGCTGTCCGACGCGCAGGCGCAGGCGATCCTCGACATGCGGCTGCACCGGCTCACCGGGCTCGAGCAGGACAAGATCGTCGCCGAGTACCGCGAGCTCCTCGCGCAGCTCCAGGACCTCAGCGACATCCTGGCGCGCCCCGAGCGGCTCACCCAGGTGGTGCGCGAGGAGCTGCTCGAGATCCGCACGAACTACGGCGATGCGCGCCGCACGGAGATCAATCGCGATCACCTCGACCTCACCACCGAAGACCTGATCGAGCCTCAGGACGTGGTGGTGACGCTGTCGCACGCCGGTTACGCCAAGAGCCAGCCGCTCACCGAGTATCAGACCCAGCGCCGGGGCGGTCGCGGCAAGAGCGCCACCGCCGTCAAGGACGAGGACTTCGTCGAGAAGCTGTTCGTCGCCCACACCCACGACACCGTGCTGTGCTTCTCCAACCGCGGCAAGGTGTATTGGCTCAAGGTCTACGAGCTGCCGCAGGCGGGCCGCGGCGCGCGCGGCAAGCCGATGGTGAATCTGCTGCCGCTGGAGGAGGGCGAGAAGATCAACGCGCTGCTGCCGATCAAGCAGTACGACGAGCAGCACTTCGTGTTCATGGCCACCCGCGCCGGCACGGTGAAGAAGACGCCGCTCAGCGCCTTCTCGCGCCCGCGCTCCACCGGCATCATCGCGGTCGACCTGCACGACAACGATCAGCTGGTCGGGGTGGCGCTCACCGACGGCGAGCGCGAGATCATACTGGTGTCGAGCGGCGGCAAGGCCATCCGCTTCCACGAGAGCGAAGTGCGCTACATGGGGCGCGAAGCGGCCGGGGTGCGCGGCATACGCTTGGGCGCCGGCCAGCAGCTGATCTCGCTGATCGTGGTCGGCGAGGGGCACGTGCTCACCGGCTCCGCCGCCGGCTACGGCAAGCGCTCCCCGCTCGCGGAGTTTCCCGTGCACGGCCGCGGCGGCCAGGGCGTGATCGCGTTGCAGACTTCCGACCGCAACGGCGACACGGTGGCGGCGCTGCAGGTGATGCCGGAGCAGGAGATCATGCTGATCAGCTCCACCGGCGCGCTGGTGCGCACCGCGGTGGACGAGATCTCCGTGCAGGGTCGCAACACCCAGGGAGTGCGGCTCATCCGGCTCGGCGAAGGCGAGCGGCTCGCCGGGATCGGGCGCGTCGAGAGCCTGGATACGGGCGAAGAGGAGGCCGCGGCCGAGCGCGAGTTGCAGGCCGGCGCCGGCGAGCCGGCCGCAGATACTTAGGCCATGCGCGTCTTCAACTTCGCAGCGGGGCCGGCCGCGCTGCCCCTGGAAGTCCTCGAACAGGTCCGCGGGGAACTCACCGACTGGCAGGGCTCGGGCGCCTCGGTGATGGAGGTGAGCCATCGCAGCAAGCCCTTCCTCGCGGTGGCGCGCGAAGCCGAGCGGCTGCTGCGCGAGCTGCTCGCGGTTCCCGAGAGCTACAAGGTGCTGTTCGTGCAGGGTGGCGCAACGGGTCAGTTCGCCGCCGTGCCACTGAACCTCGCGCGCGCCGACTCCGCCGTCGATTACCTGAATACCGGCCATTGGTCGAAGAAGGCGATCGGCGAGGCGCGCCGGCTCGCCGGGAAGGTGAGCATCGTCGCCGACGAGGGCGCCTGCGGCTACACCACCGTGCCTGCCGCCGAGACGCTGCGCCTCACCCCGGGCGCCGCCTACGTGCACTACACGCCCAACGAGACGATCGGTGGAGTGGAGTTTCCGTACGTGCCCGACACCGCCGGCGTGCCGCTGGTGGCCGACATGTCCTCGACGATCCTTTCGCGTCCTCTCGAGGTGTCGAAGTTCGGCCTGATCTACGCGGGGGCGCAGAAGAACATCGGGCCGGCCGGTCTCACCGTCGTCATCGTGCGCGAGGAGCTGACGGGCAAGTCGCGGCCCGGGACGCCCGCGGTGTGGGACTACAAAGGCATCGCGGAGGAAGGGTCGATGCTCAACACCCCGCCCACCTTCGCGTGGTACTGCGCGGGCCTCGTGTTCCGGTGGCTCAAGGCGCAGGGGGGACTCGGTGCGGTCGCCGCGCGCAACCGCGCCAAGGCGGAGCTGCTCTATCAGGCGATCGACGGCTCCGGCTTCTACTCGAACCCGGTCGCGCGGGAGTGCCGCTCGTGGATGAACGTGCCCTTCACGCTCGCCACGCCTTCGCTCGATGAGACCTTCGTCGCCGAGGCCCGCCGCGCCGGGCTCGCCAACCTCGAGGGCCATCGCTCCGTCGGCGGCATGCGCGCGAGCCTCTACAACGCGATGCCGCTCGAGGGGGTGCAGGCCCTGGTGGCCTTCATGAAGGAATTCGAGCGCCGCCACGGCTGAAGGCAAATGGCTTACCGCATCCTGACGCTCAACGAGATCAGCAGCCGGGGGCTCGCGCGGCTGCCGCGCGAGCGCTACGAGGTCGGCGCGAAGGTGACGAACCCCGACGCGATCCTGGTGCGCTCGGCCGACCTGCACGACTTCGCGATCCCGCCGGGCGTGCGCGCCATCGGCCGCGCCGGCGCGGGCGTGAACAACATCCCCATCGACCAGATGAGCCGGCGCGGCATTCCGGTCTTCAACACCCCGGGCGCCAACGCCAACGCGGTGAAGGAGCTGGTGCTGGCGGGGCTGCTGCTGGCGGCGCGCAACATCGGACCCGCGTGGCTGTTCGTGCGTGCCCTCGAGGGGGACGATGCGGCCATCGAGGCCGCGGTCGAGAAGGGCAAGAAGAGCTTCCTCGGCTTCGAGCTCCCCGGTCGCACGCTCGGGGTGGTGGGGCTCGGGGCGGTCGGCGTCGAGGTGGCGAATTCGGCGCTGGCGCTCGGCATGAAGGTGCTCGGCTACGATCCGCAGCTCACCGTGCAGCGCGCCTGGCAGCTGTCGTCGAGCGTCGAACAGGCACTCTCCCTCGAAGACCTGTTCACGCGCTCCGACGCGATCACGGTGCACGTGCCCCTGAATGAGAGCACCGAGGCACTGGTGAACGGCGCGCGGCTCGCGCTCGCGAGGTCCGGCGCGACGCTGCTCAACTTCGCGCGCGCCGCCATCGTCGACAGCGCCGCGGTGCTCGCGGCTCTGGACGCCGGGCGGCTGCATGCCTACGTGTGCGATTTCCCGAGCCGTCTGCTCAAGGAGCATCCCCGGGTGATGACCCTGCCGCATCTCGGCGCCTCGACCGGGGAGGCGGAGGAGAACTGCGCCGTCATGGTCGCCGAGCAGCTGCGCGACTTTCTCGAGAACGGCAACATAAGAAACAGCGTCAACTATCCGGAGGCGGTGCTGCCGAGGGTACCGAACACCACGCGACTCAGCGTCGCCAACCGCAACGTGCCCAACATGGTAGGCCAGATCTCCACCTGTCTCGCCGCGCATGGGATCAATATCGCCGACCTGCTGAACAAGTCGCGCGGCGAGTACGCCTACACGCTCATCGATGCCGACGGCGGCGTCGGCGAGGAGCTCCTCGAGAGGATCGGCGCCATCGACGGGGTGCTGTCGGCGCGCATCGCCTGAGCGCACGGCAAGGGGGAGCGCCTGTCCATGGCCCGAAAGAACCCGAAGCCGCCGCGCGCGGCGCGCATCGCGCCGGGGACGGCGCCGGCGCCGGGGCCGCTCGATCTCGGGGAGGCGCGCGGCCGCATCGACGCGGTCGACGAGAAGATTCAGGCGCTGATCAACGAGCGGGCGCGCCTCGCGCAGCAGGTCGGGATCTCGAAGACGAGCGGCGCGCGGACGGTGGATTTCTATCGCCCGGAGCGCGAGGCGCAGGTGCTGCGGCAGGCCCAGGCGCGCAACACCGGGCCGTTGCGCGATGCGGAGATCCTGCGCCTGTTCCGTGAGATCATGTCGGCGTGTCTTGCGCAGCAGGAGCCGCTCAAGGTGGCGTTCCTCGGTCCCGAAGGCACCTTCACTCAGACCGCGGTGCTCAATCACTTCGGCCACTCGGTACGGGCGCTCCCTCTCGCCTCGATCGATGAGGTATTTCACGAGGTGGAATCGGGGAGCGCCGACTTCGGCGTCGTGCCGATCGAGAACTCCACCGAGGGCACGGTCAACCACACGCTCGATCGCTTCCTCACTTCCCCGCTCAAGATCTGCGGCGAGGTGGAGTTGCGCGTGCGTCATCACCTCATGGGCGCCATGAGCGAGATCTCGCGCATCGAGCGCGTCTGCTCGCACCCTCAGTCTCTCGGCCAGTGCCGGCAGTGGCTGGACGAGCACCTGCCGGGCGTCGAGCAGGTGCCGGTATCCAGCAACGCCGAGGGGGCGCGCCGCGCCCGCGACGAGAAGGGGAGCGCCGCGATCGCGGGCGAGACCGCGGCCGAGATCTATGGCCTGAAGATCCTGGTCGCGGAGATCGAGGACCGCGCCGACAACACCACGCGCTTCCTCGTGCTCGGGCGCAGGCTCTTCGCCCCGAGCGGCGAGGATCGCACGACGCTCCTCGTCTCGGTGGGGCACACCGACGCGCCCGGGGCGCTCTACCGGCTGCTCGAGCCGCTCGCGCGCCACCGGGTGTCGCTCACCCGCATCGAGTCGCGGCCCTCCAGGCGGCGCAAGTGGGACTACGTGTTCTTCATGGACCTCGAGGGGCATGCCGACGAGCCGCGGGTGTCCAAGGCGCTGGCGGCGCTCAGGAAGCGCGCCTCGCTCTTCCGGGTGCTCGGCTCCTATCCGCGGGCGGTGCAATGAGCCCACCGGGCGCCGACCGCTATCGAGTGCGCGCCGGCGGGAGCATCAAGGGCTCGCTCACCGTGCCCGGCGACAAGTCGATCTCGCATCGCGCCCTCATGCTCGGCGCACTCGCCGACGGTGACACGCACATCAGCGGGTTTCTCGCGGGCGAGGACTGCCTGTCCACCGCGCGGGCGCTCGAGCAGCTCGGGGTTGCGATCGAGCGGCCCGCGGAAACCGAGGTCGTGGTGCACGGCGTGGGCGCACACGGCCTCGCGCCGTCGCCGGCGCCGCTCGACATGGGCAACGCCGGCACGGCGATGCGCCTGATGATGGGAGTGCTGGCGCCGCAGAGATTCGACTCGACGCTCATCGGCGACGAGTCGCTGATGCGCCGGCCGATGGAGCGGGTCGCCGTGCCGCTGCAGATGATGGGCGCGCGCATCCACACGCGCGAGGGCCGCCCGCCGGTCGAGATCCGCGGCACGCCGCATCTGCGCGCCATTCATTACAGCCTCCCGGTGGCGAGCGCGCAGGTGAAGTCCGCGGTGCTGCTCGCGGGGCTCGCCGCCACCGGACGCACCGAGCTCACGGAGCCCGCGCCCGCGCGCGATCACACCGAGCGCATGCTCGGCGCCTTCGGCGTACGGCTGCAGCGCGACGGGCGAAGGATTGCGATGGAGGGGGGGCAGCCGCTCACCGGCACGCGCATCGCGGTGCCCGCGGATTTCTCCTCGGCGGCGTTCTTCCTGGTCGCCGGCTGCCTGGCGGCCGATCCCGCCCTCACCCTCATCAACGTCGGCGTGAACCCGACGCGCACCGGTCTCATCGAGCTGCTGCGCCGCATGGGAGCCGACATCCGCGTGCAGCCGCGCACCGCAGCCGGGGAGGGCGACGCCGAGCCGGTCGCGGATATCGAGGTGCGCCGCAGCGCGCTCCACGGCATCACCGTGCCCGAGACGCTGATTCCCAACTCGATCGACGAGTTCCCGGTGTTCTTCATCGCCGCCGCGTGCGCGAGCGGCGAGACGCTGGTGCGCGGCGCGCTCGAGCTGCGCGTCAAGGAGAGCGATCGGCTGGCTGCCATGGCGGCGGGGCTCGAGCGTCTCGGGGTCGAGCAGCAGCTGCTCCCCGACGGCCTGTGGATCCGCGGCGCCGGAGAGCTCGGCGGCGGCACCATCGACAGCTCAGGCGATCACCGCATCGCGATGGCGTTCGCGGTCGCCTCGCTCAAAGCGCGCGCGCCGATCGAGATCCTCCAGGTGGCGAACGTGGCGACCTCTTTCCCGGGGTTCGTGGACACGGCGCGCGCCGCGGGCTTGCGGATCGAGGCGCTCTGACGGACGCTGCCTCAGGATGTCCCGCACGCGATCCCCTATCGTGACCATCGACGGCCCGAGTGGCTCGGGCAAGGGCACCATCAGCCGCGCCGTCGCGCGCCGCACCGGCTGGCAGCTGCTCGACAGCGGCGCGCTGTACCGCCTGGTGGCGCTGGCCGGCGCCACCGCGGGTCTCGAAAGCGTCGACGAGCGCGGTCATGGCGAGATCGCCGCGTCCATGGACGCCCGTTTCGGCTCCGCCCCCGACGGGAGCGAGCGCGTGTGGCTCGACGGGCGCGACGTCACCGAGGCGATTCGCTCGGAAGGCGCCGGGCAGGGGGCCTCACGGGTTGCGGCATGGCCGGCGGTCCGCGCGGCCCTCCTCGGGCGCCAGCGGGCCTTTGCCAGATCCCCGGGGCTGGTCGCGGACGGGCGCGATATGGGCACCGTGGTCTTCCCCCGGGCCGACCTGAAGATCTTCCTGACCGCCACCCCCGAAGAAAGGGCCCTGCGCCGGCATAAGCAGTTGAAAGACAAGGGATCGGATGTTAGCCTTCCCGCCCTTTCGCGCGAGATAGCCGAGCGGGACCTCAGGGATCAGACCCGCCCGGTCGCCCCGTTGAGGCCGGCGTCCGACGCCTGCGTGATCGACTCGACCGGCATCGAGATCGAGGCGATCGTCGGGCGGGTGCTGGAACTCATGACCGCCCGGCGCCTGTGGCCGTGACAGCCGCTCGTTCGCGTACGCACGGAAGGTGATTCGAGGTCGGCACTCGCCGGATTGCGGGTGCCCGGTGTTTCTTTCCTGGGCCTCAGGACGAGTGCTCCAGTGCAGGCACGCCGGTGGCGTGCAAAGTGAAGGTATGACAGAAAGTTTCGCGCAGCTTTTCGAGCAAAGTCTCGCCAATCAACGCATCCGCCCGGGAATGATCCTCACGGGGCTCGTGGTGGATGTCACCCCCGACGTCGTCATCGTCAACGTAGGCCTCAAATCCGAGGCCGTCATCCCCCTCGAGCAGTTCAAGAACGAGCGCGGCGAGGTCGAGGTCAAGCCCGGCGACCAGGTGGAGGTCGCACTCGATTCGGTCGAGGACGGCACCGGCGAGACCCGCCTGTCGCGCGAGAAGGCAAAGCGCGCCCGCACCTGGACACGCCTCGAGGAGGCGTTCAACAAATCCGAGATCGTGACCGGTGTCATCACCGGGCGCGTCAAGGGGGGCTTCACCGTCGAGATCGAGAACGTGCGCGCCTTCCTTCCAGGGTCGCTCGTCGACGTGCGCCCGGTGCGCGATACCTCGTATCTCGAAGGCAAGCCGCTCGAGTTCAAGGTCATCAAGCTCGATCAGAAGCGCAATAACGTCGTGGTGTCGCGCCGCGCGGTGGTCGAGCAGGAGTTCTCCGCCGAGCGCAGCGCGCTCATGGACAACCTGCAGGAAGGCGCGGTGGTGCGCGGCACGGTCAAGAACCTCACCGATTACGGCGCCTTCGTCGATCTCGGCGGGATCGATGGGCTGCTGCACATCACCGACATGGCCTGGAAGCGCGTCAAGCACCCCTCCGAGGTCGTGAAGGTGGGCGACGAGGTCGAGGTGCGCATCCTCAAGTTCGACCGCGAGCGCTCGCGGGTGAGCCTGGGACTCAAGCAGCTCGGCGCCGATCCGTGGCAGAACATCGCGCGGCGCTACCCGCCGAACACCCGCGTGTTCGGCAAGGTCACCAACATCGCCGACTACGGCGCCTTCGTCGAGATCGAGGACGGGGTCGAGGGACTGGTGCACGTCTCGGAGATGGACTGGACCAACAAGAACGTCAACCCCGCGAAAGTGGTGCACACCGGCCAGGAAGTCGAGGTGATGGTGCTCGACGTGGACGAGGAGCGCCGCCGCATATCGCTCGGCCTCAAGCAGTGCCAGGCGAACCCGTGGAAGGAGTTCGCTGAGAATTACAACCGCGGCGATAAGGTGGCGGGCCAGATCAAGTCGATCACCGACTTCGGCATCTTCATCGGGCTCCCCGGCAACATCGACGGCCTCGTGCACCTGTCGGACATCTCCTGGGATCAGCCCGGCGAGGAGGCGGTGCGCAACTACCAGAAGGGCCAGCAGATCGAGGCCATGGTGCTGTCGATCGACCCGGAGCGCGAGCGCATATCGCTCGGCGTCAAGCAGCTCGCGAAGGATCCGTTCTCGAGCTACATCGCCGACAACCCCAAGGGCACGATCGTCAAGGGTGTGGTGAAGGACGTCGACGCCCGCGGCGCGGTCATCGATCTCGGCAACGGTGTCGAAGGACAGCTGCGCGCCTCCGAGCTCGGCCGCGACCGAGTCGAGGACGCGCGCACGGTCCTCAAGGTCGGCGACGAGGTGGAGGCGAAGTTCACCGGCGTCGACAAGAAATCACGCACCATCTCGTTGTCGATCAAGGCCAAGGAAGCGCACGAGGAGGCCGAGGCTGTCCAGAGCTACCGCTCGGAGCAGACGCCCTCGGGCACCAGCCTCGGGGATCTCCTGAAAGAGCAGATCGGTTCCGGAGAACGCTGAGCGCTTCTGGCCTTATGTCGCAACGCATGACCAAGTCTGAGCTCATCGAGATAATCACTGCCAAGCAGAAGCACCTGCCGGCCAAGGACGTCGAGCTGGCGCTGAAGCAGATTCTCGAGATCATGAGCGACGCGCTCTCGCAGGGCGAGCGCATCGAGATTCGCGGCTTCGGCAGCTTCTCGCTGCACTTCCGGCCGCCGCGTCAGGGGCGCAACCCCAAGACCGGCGAGGCGGTGGCACTCTCCGGCAAGCACGTGCCGCACTTCAAGCCCGGGAAGGATCTGCGCGAGCGCGTGAACGATGGGGCCGGCCGGCCGATCCGCGACTAAAGTCCAGCGTCCGGCGGCCGGCGTTATCGCTTGCCACGCGGACCTGATATCGTCGGGGTGTGTTCGAGCTGCCCCCACTGCTCCTGGCTCTGGCGTTCATCCTCGTCGGGCTCGCCGCCTGGTTTCTCGGCCGCCGCAACGGCGCGGCGCGCACCGTACGGTTGCCGCGCGACTACTACGTGGGCCTCGACCACCTCATCAACGACCGCTTCGATCACGCCGCTGAGATCTTCACGCGCATGGCCGCCGAGGCGGAGGGCGATGCCGCCGAGATGCAGTTCGCACTGGGGAGCCTGTTCCGGCGCCGCGGCGAGGTCGATCGCGCCATCGCGCTTCATTCGCGCCTGCGCGATCACGGCGGTCCACGCCTGCGCGACAAGGCCGCGTTCGCTCTGGCGCTCGACTATCAGAGCGCGGGACTCATGGACCGGGCCGAGCGTGTCTTCGAGGAGCTGGCGGCTTCGCGCGAGTACCGGCACGCGGCGCTCGATCAGCTGGTAGCCATCTACGAGACCCAGGGCGACTGGGCCAAGGCGCTCAAGGTGTTCCACGAGCTGCCGCCGGCCGTGCAGGCCGAGCGGGGGCGGGTCGCCGCCCACTACCTCTGCGAGCTCGCCGAGCACGCGCTGGTGCAGGGTGACAGCGAGCGCGCGCGGACGCTGCTGCGGCAGGCGCGCACGCACCAGCCGGAGCTGCCGCGGGCTGACATCCTCACCGCGCGTATCGCCGAGAAGGCCGGCGACGCCGCGGGTGCGCTGCTCCTCTACCTGCACGCGCTCGAGATGTCGCCGGGACTTGCGCTCGAGATCATTCCCGCTGTGCTCGGCAGCGCTCGCCAGATCGGGCGCGCCGACATGTTGAGCGAGCTCGGGGCGCGGTTGCGACAGAGCGGCCGGGTCACGCCGCGGCAGCTCGCCTGGCTTCTCGCCACCGCCTTGCCGCCCGCGGACGCCGCCGGACTTGCGGGCCTGGCTGCGGACCTCGGCGGCGGGATCGAGTCGGCTGCGGAGGCGAGCTCGCTCGGCGCGCTCCTGATGCGCATCGGCGATGCCGGCGGCCGCTACCAGTGCGATGACTGCGGGCTCCACAGCGTCGGCTGGTACTGGCGCTGCCCGAAATGCCGCTCCTGGGACAGCATGCGGCCCTCGGTCTTCAAGTGGGCCGAGCGCACCGAGCGGCCGGCGGGGGCCACCTGCGGCGGCGGCCCCCAGTGAGCCCTGGAGAGAAGATGAGGACCCGCTTCAAGTCGGCGATCCGCACCGCGGTCTTTCCCGTGGCGGGGCGCGGCACGCGCTTTCTGCCCGCGACCAAGGCGAGCCCTAAAGAGATGCTCCCGGTGGTCGACAAGCCGCTGATCCAGTATGCGGTCGAGGAAGCCCTCGCCGCGGGCGCGCAGCGCCTGGTGTTCATCACCGGCGCCTCCAAGCGCGCCATCGAGGATCACTTCGACTCCGACCAGGAGCTGGAGCTGACGCTCAAGCAGCAGGGCAAGAGCGATCTGCTCAACCAGCTGCGCAGCGTCCTGCCTTCCTACGCCTCCTGCATTTATATCCGGCAGCCGGCGCCCCTCGGGCTCGGTCATGCGGTGCTCTGCGCGCAGCCCGCCGTGGGCGCCGAGCCCTTCTTCGTGCATCTGGCGGATGATCTCATTCGCAGCGACGTCGCCTGCCTCGCACAGATGGCGCAGGTCTACGAGTCCCGGCACTCCAGCGTGCTCGGCGTGCAGGTGGTGCCGCGGCATGACACCGAGAAGTACGGCATCGTCGCGGTGGATGGCGACCGCGCGGTGACCAGCCGCGTGCACAGCATCATCGAGAAGCCCAAGCCCGCCGTCGCACCCTCGAACCTCGCGGTCGTCGGCCGCTACGTGCTCACCCCGGCGATCTTCGAGCATCTGGAGAGCATCGGCTCGGGCGCCGGCGGCGAGATCCAGCTCACCGACGGCATCGCGGCGCTCATGCGCGAGGAGGCGGTCTACGCCTATCGCTTCAGCGGCAAGCGCTACGACTGCGGCAGCAAGCTCGGCTATCTGCAGGCGACCGTCGAATACGCGCTCGGCCACGCCGAGCTCGGACGCGGCTTTCGCAAATACCTGCAGGGTCTCGACCTCTCGGCCGGCGCTCCCGCGCCCGCGCGCCCAGCCGCGGCCGCGCGCCCTGCCGCGCCCCCAGCGGCACGACGCGGTGCGGCGGGCAACGGTGCCGAGGGCGCCCCGAAACGCGCCAACTCCGGCGCGACGCGCCGGCGCGCAGCCGGGCGCAGGGTGGTGGCGGCGGCGCGCAAGTCACCCTGAAACTTGCCGCGCGCGTCCGCTTTTTGGGGGCTTACCCGCCCCCGGCGGCGCCCCCGGCGGGCGAGTATCATCGCCCGCGCTTGCCCGCCCGTGAAAAGAGGCATGGTATGAGCCCGACCCGTACCCCAGCGCACGCCGCGACCCAACTGCTCGCCGCACTCTGCATCCTCGGGTACGCCATGAGCGC
>Ga0209158_1001764_pt1 | contig 14091 bp, 7 predicted proteins | sample GraSoiAngelo_140_FD_185897 | JGI IMG/M metagenome (GOLD analysis project Ga0209158, IMG submission 185897) | Grasslands soil microbial communities from the Angelo Coastal Reserve, California, USA - 14_0929_12_30cm (SPAdes) (version 2) | ecosystem: Environmental > Terrestrial > Soil > Grasslands ...
GCGCGGCACAGCTCGGGCAGGGGAATGGATTGGAACGCCCAGCGACATACGGATTGCTTCAGACGACCGGTGCCCCGACCCGCTGTTGCCGGTTGCCGGACGGCCGGTTGCCGGTCCTTCTCAGGGGAAAGTCCGGCGCCAATAGCGGCAACCGCCCCCAGGCGAAGCAGTTCGCGACGATCCATGGCTCGCTCCCTTACGGCGCGGGCTCGTGCAGCTCCCTGATCCAGATGTTGCGATAGCGGACTGGGACGCCGTGATCCTGGAGTAGCAACGACATGCGGTCGGGGTGCGCCCGGTACGGCGGCCGCCGCATGTGCGCGGTGGGCCCCGACAGCGCCACGTTGTCCTGCACCAGGACGTTGTTGAACAACACCGTGACCCGGGCGGGGGACAGCACCTTGCCGCTTGCGTCAAAGCGCGGGGCGTGGAAGACGATGTCGTAGGTCTGCCACTCGCCGGGGGGACGGCTGGGGTTCACGAGCGGCGGGTACTGCCCGTACAGCGCGGCCGCCAGGCCGTCGGCGTAGGTCTTGTTCTGGTACGAGTCCAGCACCTGGACTTCGTAGAGGCTCATGAGGTACACGCCGCTGTTGCCGCGCTCCTGGCCTTCGCCTTCCGGGGGCGTGGGGGCCGCCCACTCGACGTGCAGCTGGCAATCGCCGAACCGGCGCGTCGTATGGATGCTGCCGGTCCCCCGCACGACCTCCATGTAGCCGTTCTCGAGCTTCCACGCCGCCGGCTTCCCCGAGTCGACCTCCCATCCGGCCAGCGTTGAGCCGTCGAAGAGCACGACGGCGTCGGACGGCGGTGCGTACGGCTTGTCGGACGGCGCCGGCGTCACCACGGGCGGCTGGGGCCGGTCCATGGAGTGCTGGGGCCAGGGACCGAGGTCTTGGGCGGCAGCTGGAGCGGCAGCCAACGCGAGGAAGAGCAGCGGTTGCAGACGGGAACGCATGGTCGGATCCGGATCAGATGGGTGGCGGTGAAGATGGCGCAAATTGAAGGGCCCCGCCAACCGGCGAGGCCCCTTCGGTCCGTCCGTCCGACGGTCCGACTGCTACTGCACCGCGTTCACCATGTCGAAGATCGGCAGGTACATCGCGACCACCATGCCGCCGACGATGACGCCGAGCACGACGATCATGATCGGCTCCATGAGGGAGAGCAGCGTGCTGACCGCGGCGTCCACTTCCTCGTCGTAGAAGTCGGCGATCTTGGAGAGCATCTCGTCGAGCCCGCCGGTCTGTTCGCCGACCGCGATCATGGAGATGACCATGGGCGGGAACACTTTGGACTTGGCGAGCGGCCCCGCGATCGTTTCGCCGCCGGCGATCGAGGCCCGCGACTCCATCACGGCATTGTGGATCACCATGTTGCCGGCCGTGCGGGCCGTGATCTCCAGGCCGTCAAGAATCGACACGCCCGAGGAAATCAGGGTGCCGAGCGTGCGCGTGAAGCGGGACACCGCCGACTTGCGCAGCAGGTCGCCCAGCACGGGCAGCTTGAGCAGCAGGGTATCGATCTGGAGCTTCCCGCCGGGGGTCTTGTACCAGCGGTTGACCAGGAACACCGAACCGCCGGCCACGCCGATGAGCGCCCACCAGTAGTGCTTGAGGACGTTGCTCAGGCCGATCACGATGCGCGTGGGGAGCGGCAGCTGGATGCCCGCCGAGGCGAACATGCTCTGGAAGGTGGGGATCACGAAGATGAGCAGCACCGAGACGGCGATGCCGGCCACAGAGAAAATCACGGCGGGGTACACCATCGCGCCTTTGACTTTGCGCACGATGGCGTCGTTCTTCTCGAGGAACTCGGCGAGGCGCAGCAGGATGGTGTCGAGAATACCGCCCGCCTCGCCGGCCGCGACCATGTTCACGTACAGGTCGCTGAACGCCTTGGGGTGCTTGCGCAGAGCGTCGGCGAGGGTGTGGCCGCTTTCGACGTCGTAGACCACCGCGCGCGTGACGTCGGCGAGCAGCTTGTTTTCGGTCTGCTGCGCCAGGATGTCGAGGGCCTGGACGAGCGGCAGTCCGGCGTTGATCATCGTCGCGAACTGGCGGGTGAAGACCACCACGTCCCGCGTCTTGATCCCGGCGCCGAACTTGATCTTGAAGGCGCGGGGCGCCTCCCGCACCTGCACGACGACCATGCGGTTCTTGCGCAGGTGCGCGAGGACGTCGTCGCGGGTGGCGAACTCGCCCTTGTTCTGGACGATCTCCCCTTTGACGTTGCGCGCGGTGTATTCGAAGACCGGCATGGTTCACCTCCCGCCGACGCCGACTAGCGGCGCGCGGCCACCTTGGGGGCGCCCGCCGGGGATCCCTGGGCGGGCAGCGGCTCACGATCGTCCAGCGGGGCCTCCCCGAGCATCCGCAGGAAGTCGTTGGGCTGCGACGTGACGCGGAGGCATTCTTCCTTGGTCACCTCGCGTCCCATGTACAGCTGGTAGAGCGCGTCGTTCAGCGTCTGCATCCCGTGCTTCTTGCCGGCCTGCATCATCGAGGGGATCTGCTCGACCTTATCGTCGCGGATCAGGGCGCGGATCGCCGGCGTGCAGATGAGGATCTCCGCCGCCATGACCCGGCCCTTCCCTTTCGCCTTCTGCAGCAGGGTCTGGGTGATCACGCCCTCGAGCACGAACGACAGCTGGGTGCGGATCTGCGCCTGCTGGTGCGACGGGAAGATGTCGATGATGCGGTTGATGCTCTCCGCCGCGGAGTTGGTGTGCAGGGTCGCGAACGCGAGGTGTCCGGTCTCGGCGATGGTGAGCGCGGAGGCCGTCGTCTCGAGGTCGCGCATCTCGCCCACCAGCACGACGTCCGGGTCCTGCCGCAGCGCGTACTTCAGGGCCGCGTGGAAGCTGTTGGTGTCGGTGCCCACCTCGCGCTGGTTGACGATGCACTGCTGGTGCCGGTGGATGAACTCGATCGGGTCCTCCACCGTGATGATGTGGCCCTTGAGCTCCTTGTTGACCTTGTCGATCATCGCGGCCAGCGTCGTGCTCTTGCCCGAGCCCGTCGGGCCCGTCACGAGCACAAGACCCCGCGGCTTCTCGGACAGCTTCGCCACCACCCCCGGCAGCCCCAGGTCGTCGAACGTCTTCACGGTGAAGGGGATTTGCCGGATCACCATCGAGACGCAGCCCCGCTGCTTGAAGACGTTGCCGCGGAACCGCGCCAGGTTCTGGATCCCGAAGGAGAAGTCGAGCTCGCTCTCGGTTTCGAAGCGCTTCTTCTGGTTTTCCGTCAGCACCGAGTAGGCGAGCGACAACGTTTCCTTCGGCGTGAGCACCTCGTCCACCGAGGAGTTGACGATATCGCCGTCCACGCGGATTTTCGGCCGCTCGCCCGCGACGATGTGCAGGTCGGAGGCGTCCTTCTCGATCATCTCTTCGAGCAGGGCCCGCAGATTCACCGGCATTGACTGGTCTCCTTCACGCGGCCGTTTCCTTCACGACCTCTTCGAGGGTCGTGACCCCCTTTTTGATCTTCACCATTCCATCCATGCGCAGCGTCAGCATCCCGTCCTTGACGCCCTGGTCCCGCAGCTCTTCGGTCGAGGCGCCCTTCAGCACCAGGCGCCGGACCGCGCTCGACATCGACATCACCTCGTAGAGCCCCTGCCGGCCCTTGTACCCCGTGCCGTTGCAGGTGTCGCACCCCTGGCCCTTGAAGAACGGGCCATCGCTGCGGTGGATGCCGAAGGCGTGCAGCTCTTCGTCCGAGTACTCGTGCTGTTGCTTGCAGCTGGAGCAGATGCGCCGCACCAGGCGCTGCGCCACGATCAGGTTCACCGCGCTCGCCACGTTGAACGGCTCGATCCCCATGTCCACCATGCGCGTCACCGTGGACGGGGCGTCATTGGTGTGCAGCGTCGACAGCACCAGGTGGCCCGTGAGCGCCGCCTTGATCGCGATCGAGCCGGTCTCCAGGTCCCGGATCTCGCCCACCATGATGATGTTCGGGTCCTGCCGCAGGAACGCCTTCAGGGCGGCCGCGAACGTCATCCCCACCTCGTTGCGGACCAGCACCTGGTTGATCCCCATGAGGTTGTACTCGACCGGGTCTTCGGCGGTCAGGATGTTGACCTCGATCGTGTTGATCCGCGACAGCGCCGAGTACAGGGTCGTCGTCTTCCCCGATCCCGTGGGCCCCGTCACCAGCACCATCCCGTACGGGTTGAGAATCGCCTTCAGCAGGTCCGCTTCGGACTTCGGCTCGAACCCGAACTTCGACAGGTCGAGCGTCAGGTTGCCCTTGTCGAGGATCCGCAGCACGATCTTCTCGCCGAACAGCACCGGCAGCGTCGAGACGCGGAAGTCGATGACCTTGCTCCCGAACTTCAGCTTGATGCGCCCGTCCTGCGGCACCCGCCGCTCGGCGATATTGAGCTGCGCCATGATCTTGACGCGCGAGGTGAGCGCCGCCCGCATCTTGATCGGCGGCTTCATCACCTCCTGCAACACGCCGTCCACGCGGTAGCGCACCCGCATCTCGTGCTCGAACGGCTCGATGTGGATGTCCGACGCCCCGCGCTTCACCGCGTCGGTCAAGAGGCCGTTGATCAGCTTCACCACCGGCGCGTCGTCGGCCAGGTCCTGCGCCTTGACGTCCTCGTCCTGCTGCTCCTCGACGACCTCGAGGTCCTCCTCGGCCGCCTCCACGCTCTTGAGCAACGTCTGCAGCTGCGCGTCCGACTGCTGGTAGTAACGGTCAATCGCGTTGCGCAGCGTGTACTCCCCCGCGATCACCGGGAAGACGTCGCAGCGTGTGATGAACTTGATGTCCTCGATCGCCGCCACGTTGTTGGGGTCGGCGATCGCCACCGTCAGGGTCCGGCCCTCCCGCTTCAGCGGGAGTACGGTGTGCTTGGTGGCGATGTCGGGCGGGAGCAGCTTCAGGATCTTGGGGTCCACCTCGAACCGGGTGAGGTCCACCGCCGGCATGCGGTATTGCCGGGCGAGGCACTTGGTGACCTCCGTCTCCTCGACAAACCCCAGTTTGACGAGGGTGTAGCCCAGCCGCATCCCCGAGCTCTTTTGCTCCTGGAGCGCCTTTTTCAGCTGCTCCAGGGTGATGAGCCCTTCGCGGACGAGGATGTCGCCCAGCTTGTCTGTGGCCGCTGCTGCGGTCGCCGTAAGCGCAACTCGTTGGGATTGAAGCGACTAACTTACGGCCGCTGCGCACCGCGGTCAAGGCACCGAGGGCAAACCCCCCGAAAATATCACGTAAGGACGGATCGCCTCTAGCATGTGGGGGCCGATTCCCGACACGCTGTCCAGGCGCGCGAGTGATCCGAACGGGCCGTGCTGTGCACGCCAGTCCACGATACGGCGCGCCAGCGCGGGCCCCACGCGTGGCAGACGCGTGATCTCAGTCACATCCGCCTGATCGAGGTCCACCCGCTCGCCGGGCGCGAGCGGCCGCGCCAGCCGGACGGCCGCGCGCGCCGTGGCGCGGAGCCCCACGGCCTGCGCCGTCGTGTCGGCCGCGAGTGTCACGTCGCCGGGAGCGCGGCTGGGCGGGGGCACGAGGACAAACCGCACGACCGCACCGGCCAGCGCCAGGCCGGCCAGCACGAGCGCGGCTCGTTTGTCGTCCATGCCATTTCGCTAACTGAGTTCCAGTGAATTACCGGCATCCGTTTCGTGCCGAACGGATCCGGAATATGCAACACGTGGGGACGTGGGGATGTGGGCTCGACGGTGAGGGCCGACGGACCGGTATGGGCCGTCCCGCCCACGTCCCCGCTTCCCCACGCTGTTCAGAAGCTTCGCACCACGGCCAGCGCCACGTCCCCCACGATCTGCAGCGAGCGCGCCGAGACCTTGTCGATCGTATCGTCCGGGGTGTGCCACCAGCTGTTGCCGGGGCCGTAGTCGAAGTCGACGACGTCGATCGCGTGAATCCCCGCTCGTTGCAGCGCCACATGATCGTCGGTGAGCACCGGCCCGGGCGTCCGGACGAACACGTTGCCGTACCCCAGGTCTTCGGCGGCGCGCCACACGCGCTCGACCACTTCGGGGGCGCCCGCCAGCGAGTTCTGCTCGACGGCGATGCGCAGCCCCGAGTCGCCGACCATGTCAAACAGGACGGCCAGGAGCGGCGGGTAGTCTGGCGGCTGGTGCGCGGCGAACCAGCGCGCGCCGATCAGCACGTCGCTGGTGTCGGCGAAATCCCCAAAGTCCTCGCCGTCGACGAACAGTAGATCGACGCCGACGTGCGGCGGCTTGGCCTTGAGGGCGTCGGCGACGCCGAGCAGGACCGCCACGCCGGATGCCCCGTCGTTGGCGCCGGGCACCGGGCGGCGGCGGTCGGCCGGGGTGCGGGCCTGGTCGGACATGGGACGCGTATCCCAGTGGGCGAGGTAAAGCACGCGCTCGGCGGCTGCGGGCCGAAACCGCGCCAGGAAGTTCCGCAGGTGCAAGGTGGTCCCGTTGCGCAGCCGGTGCGCGATCTCCTGCACGATCACCGTATCGGCGCGCTCGCGCAGACGGGCCAGCAGCCAGTCTCCGGTCTGCTCGTGGCCGCGAGTCCCCGGGATGCGGGGGCCGAACGCCATCTGCGCCTGGACGTAGCCCAACGCGCGCTGCCCGTCGAATTGCACGGCGGTGGCCCCGCCACTGCCGCCGCCCCCACCCCGCGTCTGGCTCTGGCATCCCGTCGCCACCAGTGCCACGCTCATCGCCGTCACCAGTCTCATCGGATCTGCCCCACGCTCGTGTTGAGTTGGACGAACGCCGTGATGACCAGCTGCGCCGTCTTGCGGTTGATCTGCCGCTCCTCGTTCACCAGGTACGCCATCTGCAGTCCCGCGCTCATCGTCGGGGGGAAATCGGTGTCCATGGTAAGCTGGGCTTGCGTATGCCGGCTGTCCACGTACGCGACGCAGGTCGGGCTGCTCGGCGACTGCAGGCAGGTCTTGCCGCTGGCCACCGACCAACGGGCGGTGGTCCGGATGTCCGTCTTGAGGCGCACGAGGCTCGCGGGCGGGCGGAAGGCGAAGGCCACGGAGGCGTTCTGCTCGCTGCGGCTACTGTGATACAGGTTGCCGGCGGTCAGCTGGTCGCTCTTGTTCGTCGACGCATCGAAGGACGTGAGGACGCCGTGCACCCAAACGAGGGACACCGAGGGCGCGAGCGTGCGGTCGGTGCCGCTGGTCAGGACCCCCTCACCCGCGCCGGCCGTGGCACCGAACGAGGCCTGGTCGGCGGCGCTTTGCCGCCGGCGGAGGCTGAGTTGGGCGGAGAGGTTCTGGAGCAGGCCCCCGACCCAGCGGCGCGGCGGGGCGAAGGCCCAACTCACGTTGCCCGACGGCCATTCCGTGCTCCGGGTGCGCAGCGGCACCTGCTCCGTGCCCCGGAGCACCCACGTCACCCCGCGCGTCTGCTGGTAGGTCACGTTGGCGCGGATGCCGAGCGGGAGGACGGCGCCCGTGGCGGCGCTCGCGCTCGAGAGCTCCGACGCCGAGGAGGCGAGCACGCCGGCCGCGCGGCGGAAGCCGTCCAACCCGCCCCACGGGACCTGGTCGCCCAGCCCTGGCGCGCTCCCCACCCGGCCGAAGCGCGACTGCCGCGTGCGGGAGAAGGCCAGGTCCACGCCGGTAATCCGGGCCAGCCAATGCCCGGCGCGGGCGCTGTCCCCGAAGAGCACCTGTCCCAGCCTGCGCGGGTCGATCCGCGACCCGGCCTCCAGGCGCTGTAGCTTGCTGAAAGCGGTGGGCAGGCGAAACTCGCCGGCGGTGTCGCCGACCGTGCGCGCGGGGCTCCGCGCGTTGGGGTCGCGGGAGAGCGAGAAGGCGGTGGTGAGCGCCAGCCTCGGCCGCAGCCAGCCGGTGGCCGGCGGCGTGATGCTCAAGGCCGAGCTCACTCCCCGCTGGGTCTCGAGGCCCACGTCCACGCCCAGCAGGCTGTGGCGCTCGAGCCGGGCGAGGCGGCTGACGGTGGAACTGTCGCCGTAGTCGCGCAGATCACGCTGCGACTGGGCGTCCACCTGCAGCTGCACGCCGGGGAGGGGCTGGAGGCCCAGCGAGCCGCTGTTGCGCCACAACCGGCTGATGGAGCGCGCCGGGAGGATCGCGCCGTCGGAGTCCGTGGCCACGGGGACGTTATAGGTGAGTCGCGAGGCATCGGAGGCCGCGTAGCCGGACCGGAAGCGGATCGCCGAGGGATTGAGGCGCAGTCCGCCCAGGCGCCGCAGGATCCCCGGCAGGGCGATCTGGAGCGGCTGCGGCGTGAGCGCGTAGTCCACCGCGACGCTCCAGCTCGACGCGCCGGCCTGGGACAGGCTGGTGCGGTCGTTCCCGGACGCGTAGGACCCGCCCACCGCCAACGGGTCGAGGAGCCAGCGGCCCAGCGACGAGGTGGCACGCCGGACGCGGCGGATGCCGAGGGTGTACGCTGTCGCAGTCGAGCGGGGGCTGCGCAGGCCGGTGAGGGCGTCCGCCCGGATGTCCGTGCCACCCAGGTACAGCGGCGTGGTTCCCGTGGCGGCGTAGCGCACGACGAGCGGCGCGGCGAGGCCCCAGCGGTCGGGGAGAAAGCGCTCCAGGCGGACCGTTCCGGCGACGCTCGCCGCGTCGCTCGCGACGTAGGTCGGGTCTTCGCCCAATTGCCGGAAGTTGGCATCGCGGCGGGAGACGCTCACCGCGAGGTCGGCGAGGTTGGCGGCGGTGAGCGTCACATCCAAGGCGCCGGCCGCCCCGACGTCCTGGACCACGTCGGAGAGGCGGATGTCGTCGACCCAGAGCTCCGCCTGGTCGACGAAGACCCGCGCCGCGACGCGCAGAATGCCCGCCGCCATCTCCTGCACCGCGGCGAGATTCGGCGGCGCCGTGCCGGGGTCGCGCACATGCACCACGTAGCGCCCGTCGCAGGCGACGTAGGCCGAGTCGAAGGGGACGATCGTCGTGTCCGGGCACCCGGAGTAGACGCGGGCGGTGTCGCCGCGCAGCCACGCCTGCTCGATGCGGGCGCGGAGCGCGAGCCACCGCGACAGGTCCACGACGACCTCCGGCTCCCAGGACGTGGTGCGGGCGGGGACGTGGTAGAGGTAGAAGTTGTTTTCGTCCTTGCCGACTTTGATGTAAAACTCGAGGTCCCCGTCCTCCCACCCCGGCCCGCGGCCCCGCGCCCAGACCCGGAGCTTACGGTAGCGCAGGAAATTCTTGTCGCCTTCGGTCGTGAACCGCTCGAACGCCTCGGCGTGTTCTCCCACGGCGAGGCCGCGCGCGAGCAGACGCAGCGAGCGCTCGTTGATCTGGGTCGCGCCCAGCTGGAGGTTCGCCTCGCGACGCCCCGCCTGGTCGGACACGCCCGGGGGCGGCGCGTAGCCCAGGTCGCGGTTCTCGGTGCTCGCCACCGACGCGATGACTTCGCCCGCCCCCGTCCCGCGGTCGCCCGCGATGCCGCGGATCGGAGTCTCCGCGCGCTTGAGCCAGGTGGCGCCGACGAGCCGCACCCGCGACAGGGCGAAGAACACTTGCGGGTCCGGGCCGCCGCCCGACGTCGCCGGCGCGACCACGGTGACCCGCAGCGCCTGCACCTGCTGGAGGCTCGGCTGGCCCTCGAGCAGCGTGTCGGTCCGGAAGGGAATGCGGTAGAGCCGCCATCCGGAGAGGCCGCCGGCGGGATCGGGCGTCATCCCGCCATCGCGCACGAAGTAGCGATCGTCCCCGATGGGGAAGACGAATCGAACGAAGTTCTCCGCCGTCCGGACGCCCGCCGCCGAGTCGAGCAGGAAATCCCCGTCCAGGTCTTCGGCGTCCACCGCGCCGTTGTGGCGGCCGCAGCGCGACCGGATGTCTCCGAAGAGGTAGCTCTGGAGCTGACCGTGCTGGGACGCGCTGCACAGAGGCATGGTGTCGAGCAGTTGTCCGGCCGTCGCGTTGCGGATGCCGTCCACGACGCGGTCGCTCAAGATGCCCTCGTCATCGATCGCGGCGTTCCACGAATGCGTGACCCGGTCGCGCTCGGTGTCGAGCCGCCCCAGCCCCGTGGGGCGCTGGCCGTAGTAGGTGGTGTCGCCGCCCGAGACCGTGAAGGAGTCCGGGACGAAGGCGAGCGCATCCTCGAACACCGAGCCGAAGTCGAGCAGGATCCCGGCGTGGTCCGCCTGGGCGGTGCGTCGCCCGTCCTCCCAGACCCAGAACTCCAGGTACTCGGTGCGCGAGAGGTCCACGCCGGTCGCCGAGAGCGACTGGGTGATGGACCGCCACCGCGGCGCCACGCGGTGGGGCTTCACCCACGTCGGGGCTCCCGTGGCCGCGTTGGCCAGCCCCAGCACCGTGTCGGGCTTGAGCATCAGCCACAACACCGGCTCGGCCGACTGCGCCTGCCCGGTCAAGCGGATACTCGGATCGATGTCCTGCGCGAGGAACTGCACGGGGCGGCCGTCGAGGTGCACGGGGAGGCTCTGCCAGGTGAGGAACGCAGCGTCGCGCGGGTCGAACCCGCCCGCGACCCCGAACGCGGCGGCGCCGCGGTCGGTGGTCGGAATACTGCCCCAGTGCCAGGCGGTCTCATTCAAGGAGATGAACCGCCCGCCCTCGGACTCGAACTCCTCGAGGTACGCTTGCCCCAGCGGATTGGGCGACGGTTTGGACATCGCGATCTCCCCGGCGATGCTCAGAAACGACGGCGCGTCGGTGTGCACGCCGGGGAGAGCGTTGACGGCCTGCGTCACCCAGGCCGGCTGGAAGCTCAAGCGGGTCGAGACGCCGCCGATGAAGCTGGCGGAGGGCTCGAGGCCGAGCGGGGGCCGGGTGAAGGCGCTCTGCTCGCTCTGGAACAGCCCCGTCAGATCGACTTCGCCTGTCTGGCCGAGGTCGTAGCGGGCCGCCAGGCCGTAAATGGATGTCGGCGCGACGGCGAAGGCCGCCCGCTCCTCGAACTGCGCGCGCACCTGGGAGACGCTCGCCCCGAACAGCGAGTCCGCGTGGCGGAAGGTCACCTGCCCGGTCGCGTAGTCGATATCGTAGTCCACGCCGCGGGTGAGCAGCGTCGTGCCGACGAAGATGCGCTCACTGCCGTCGCGGACCTGGAAGCTGTTGAGCGACAGCGTGGAGCGGTCCTGCGAGGCCGAGACGCTGGCGTGCAGGTGCAAGGTGAAGATCGAGGGCGGCCCTTGCGTGGCGAGCCGGGCGCGCGGCGTGCGGTACAGCGAGTCGTTACGCTCCGCGGCGGCGAGCTTGGTGGAATCGCCGAACGGCTGCAAGTGCGGAAAGACGATGTACGATTCGCGCAGCGGCGCCCCCTGCTGCGGATCGCGGTCGCGCGGGAAGAGCCGGTTGTACTGGTCAAAGGTGTTCGGATCGTTCGCGAGCGCGAGCCCGAGGCGGGCGAGGTAGGTCTCGCCGGAGTTGAGGGTCCGCTCGCGCTGGTTCACGGTGACGCTGAGCTGCAGCGACGTGCGGTCCACCTCCGGCCCGCCCACGCGGTAGGCGCTGCGGATCTCGAAGCGGAAGGTCGCCGAGTCCGCCGTCACCCCCGGCCGCGGATCGTAGAGCAATCGCAGGGTGTCGACGCGCGCCGTGTCGGACACGGCGGCGACCGGGAACGTCCCGATGCAGCGCCGGGGGCCCGTGCAGTTCAGCTGGCCGGCGGGCACGTAGGAGGCGGCCAGGTAGTCGCTCTGGTCGAGGCGCGCGGCCAGGGCGAACCAGGCGCCGCTGGGATCGACGTAGTAATCCCGCCCCTCCTGCAGCACCTCCCACTGGAACGGCCCCGCCCGCTGGTGCGCGCAATCGACCGCAGCGGCCCCGACGCCACAGGCCACCGCGCGCACGCCTCCGATGTTCTGGTTGCCCGTGCTCGTCGGCGACACCGCGCGCACCCGGTAGACCCGCAGGCTGCCGACGCGCAGCGAATCGGGGAGCGTCGCGGCGTCGAGGTTCAGGATATCGACGGCGGGCTTCCCGGGGATCGCCGCGGGGTCGACGGCGAAGAAGAACCGTCCCGGCTCGTAGTCGAGGTCCCGCTGGATGCGATCCAGCGGCTGGCTCGTCGTCTCGCCGACCGTGTACACGCGATCCTTGACGAGGTTACCCTTCTGCTGCGCGTAGATGCCGCGCACCTCCATCGCCCCGAGCTGCGCGACGGCCTGCACGCCGAAGTTGTTGGCCGGGATCGCGGCGCTGATGAACCGTGAGCTGGGGACGGTGAAGGACACGTTCCCCGCCTCGACGCGGCGCAGCACCTCGTCCTCGAGCCCCTCGTACCAGACCTGGAGGTTGTTGTTGGCGTCGAACTCGCGCTGGCTGTCGAAGTCGACGTTCACGTGCAAGCGTTGCCCGACCACGCCGAGCGTGCGGATGGCGTACTGCGGGTTCGGCGTGATCGTGGGGAAGCCCGCGGTGCACCCCGAAATCGCCTGCTGCCGCTCGAACACGCTGCAGCGCAGATTGCGGAACTGGTCCGCCTTGAGCTCGAACCGCAGGTTCAGCTGCATCCCGATGTCGGCGTACTGCCCGAACGGATTGCCGCGCCCGGCGGCCTCGAACACGCGCGGCAGGACCGGGGGACCGGACGGGGGGGCGGCGGCCGCGGACGGCGCAGGACCGGATGGCCCGGTGCCGAGGCCGGGCCGCCACAGCGCCCGCGCGGCTCGCTCCCAGCGCGCCGCGACGACGGCGGGAGGGACCCTCGGCCCCAGGCGTCCCCCCGGGAGCAGCGCCGCCACCGGACGGACCGCGAGCACCACGGCGGCAACCGGCACGACGAACGCGGGGCCGCGGCTGGTATCGGCCGCGGCCCCTTGCGCGCGGGCCGGGGGTACAACGAGCGAAGTGGCGAAGAGGACGACGAGGGCGGGGCGCTGCATCCCTTGTAGCAACTGGGAGTGCCGAATATAATGGCGCGTCCGTCGATGCGCATCCTCAGCAAGTATCTCCTGCGTCAACACGTGGCGCCGCTCGCCTTCGCGCTGGGCGGTCTCACCGCGTTCCTGATGATCCAGCAGATCGCCAAACAGTTCGGGAGCCTCGTCGGCAAGGGCCTGCCGTGGAGCGTGATCTTCGAGGTGTTCGTGCTGTCGATCCCGTTCATCGTGGCGATGACGCTGCCGATGGCGGTGCTGGTCGCGGTGCTGCACACGTTCACGCACCTCGGCGCCGACAACGAGATCACCGCGATGAAAGCGGGCGGCGTGAGTCTCGCCCGCATGGTCGCCCCGGTCCTCGGCGGCGCTGCCCTGGTGACGCTGGTCTCGCTCGTCTGGAACGACCAGGTGCTGCCGCGGACCAATCACCGCCTGGCGATGCTGCAGCGCGACATCACGCGCAAGAAGCCATCCTTCTCGCTCAAGGAGCAGGTGATCAACGAGGTCGTTTCGGGCCAGTTCTTCCTGCGCGCGGCGCGCATCGATCCAGCCACGAACCGGCTCCGGGACGTGACGATCTACGATCTGGGAGACGCCCCCGAGCGCCGGCGCATCATCGTGGCCGACAGCGGCCAGATGGCTTATACCCCCCGCGGCACCGATTTGTACCTCACGCTGCTCGACGGCGAAATCCAGGAAGTGAAGCGGACGGAGCCGGGGCAGTTCAATCGCACGTTCTTCCGGACGAACCGCATCAAGGTCGCCAACATCAGCGACACGCTCACGCGCACGCAGGCCGACCCCTACCGGGGAGACCGCGAACTGTCCATCTGCGAGCTCGCCCAGCAGGTCCGCGTCGCCAAACGGGACGAGGCGCGCGTGCACGTCGAGATGCGCGCGGCCGTGGCCGCCGATCTGCGTCGCCTCGCCGGCCTCCCGGTCCCCCCGGTCCCGCGGGATTCGGAGAGCAATGCCCAGCCCGGGCTCGTGTGCCGCGTCTGGGCTGGTCTGATCGCATGGCTCGCCCCGCGGGAAGCGGAGGCGGCGCAGTGGCCGCCGCCGCCGCCGACCCGGCCGATCGTGACGCCCGGCGCCGGCCTCGGCGAGGACGTCAGTGCGCGCGGCGACCGCCAGCGGGCCGCGACGTACGCCGTCGAAGTGCACAAGAAGCTCGCGATCGCGGCGGCGTGCTTCGCGTTCGCGCTGCTCGGCATCCCCCTGGCGCTGCGCTTCCCCCGCGGCGGCGCGGGCCTCGTCATCGGCACCAGCGTCA
>Ga0209158_1001766_pt1 | contig 14087 bp, 10 predicted proteins | sample GraSoiAngelo_140_FD_185897 | JGI IMG/M metagenome (GOLD analysis project Ga0209158, IMG submission 185897) | Grasslands soil microbial communities from the Angelo Coastal Reserve, California, USA - 14_0929_12_30cm (SPAdes) (version 2) | ecosystem: Environmental > Terrestrial > Soil > Grasslands ...
GGGGCAGATAACCGTGCCGCAGGAGATTCTCCGCGCCTTGGGCGTTCGCCCCGGTGACAAGCTGCTCTTCGAGAAAGACGATGCGGGCGTCCGGGTTCGAGCTGTGAGAACCAAGAGCCCATTTGAGAAATATCGCGGGATTGGGACACCTGGGATTTCTCGCGGCCGAAAGGCCGTCCTCCGATGGGTTCGTGAGCTGCGCGGGCGATGATCACCGCTATTGATAACAAACATCCTTGGTGCCCCGCGGAACGAGGACGACACGCGGAATACGCCGGCACGCTAGGCCCTTGATGCCACAATTAGGCGCGCTGAAGCCCTCATCGGACTTCCAGTCCCTCGAGCAATGCGATGGAATCGTCCCCACAATCAAAAAGCTAACAGAAAACAGAGTCCATCCAAGCTCTCGCCAGCGAGGATGGGGCACCCGCGCCGCAATCTATGCGATCGTTTCGCGTGATGGCGGGGTCAGCACAGAAGCTCCGCAAGCAGAGACTTCCAGCTTTCGCGCTCGCGGGCGGGATCGACCAGCGGCTTCAACCTTTCGCACCATTCTTTGAGTTCGCGGTAGAACGCGGCATCCGACTCGGCGCGCAACAGCAGGTCTCGCAGCGCCTCCGTGTCGCCGACCGGAAAATAACCGGGATAGCTTGGGCCAAGGAGCCCAATCGATCCCGCGATGCGGGACGAGATCACAGGCACCGAAACTGCCAGGGCTTCCGAGATAACGTTGGCGCCACCTTCGAGCCGAGAGGTGAGAGCGAGCAAGCGCGAACCCGCGAGCAGCCGGAACGCCGCGGAGCGCTGCAGGTCGCCGAGCCAGAGGTAACGCGGGTTGCGAGCTTCCTCGGCCCGCGCCTCCGCGGCCATATCCTGGCTCATAGCCGCTCCCGCGTGCACAACCTGGATGCGAGAGGATGGCGGCAGCGCGCGCGCGGCGAACGCGGTTTGCAGCGGATCCTTTACCGGTCGCAGGTGGGCGAGCACGCAAACCTGGAAGGTACTTTGCTCCGGCGGGATATAGTGACGTGGCGGAGCTGCCGATTGATAGATCACCCGGACCTTATCCCGCGCGTATTCGGGAAGCGCTTCGGTTGCAAGCGGCTGGAGAGCCACCAGCCGGGACGCCAGTCCAAGCGCCGTTCTTGCTTCCGCGCTGGTTTCGAGGTCGGCGTAGAGGTCGGTGCCGGTCAGAGCGAGGATGAGTGGCGCATCGGCGCGCGCGCAACGGAAGCGCTCAATCGAGGCGAAACTCCGGCGCGCATGGAGCGCGACCAACAGGTCGCACTCTTCGCCCTTCCACTCCTGTGCGACATCCACCTCATGGCCAAGCTCGCGCAGGATGCGCGCCCAGCGCAACGCGGTGGTCCGGTTCCCATGGTGGGACCCCGGGGCCGCCGGGGTGACGAGGTGGATTCTCACGAAGGGGAAAAGACCTCGCTAGATGCTTCTGCAAGTGCGAAATCCGGCCCAAACATCCCGCCGATGCGGCGGATAGAAATTGCGCCAAGTATTTCGCAGGAGCCGAGGCTGCGTCGTCCAGGCGCCGCCGCGCAGGACTTTGTGCGTGCCAAACCAGGGCTGGGAGTATTCCTTGTAGGGATCCATCACAAATCCCGGATACGGGCCGAAATCGCTGCTCGTCCACTCCCAGACGTTACCGATCATCTGGCGGCAGCCGAAGGCGCTATCGCCCTCAGCACACTTGCTCACATCCACAGTTCCCAGCGCGCGCCAGCCCAAGTTGGCGCGATCCGGGGTTGGTGGATCGTCTCCCCACGGGAAGCGATGCTTAACCTGGGCAAGCCCTCCGCCGGCCGCGGGCTCGGCGGAGGCCGCGACCTCCCATTCCGCCTCGTTCGGAAGCCGCCGGCCCGCCCACCGGCAGTAGGCTTCCGCTTCCCACCAGTTGACGTGAAGCACAGGGCGATGCGGCTCCAGCGCTACCCAGCAGTTGAAATCGCGCCGCAGCCACCTGCCAGAACCCTCCCGCTTCCAATATACCGGATGTTCGGCGGCCGCGCCCTCCCGCCAGCGCCAGCCTTCCTCGCTCCAGAGTTCACGACGCTGATAGCCCTGATCCTCAACGAAGGCCGCAAACTCCGCTTGTGTGACCGCTGCCCGCGCAATCGCGAATGGCTTGACGTCGATCGGGTGCGCCCACTTCTCGTTGTCAAAGACAAACGGTTCCCCGGGCAAGGCTCCCAGTAGAAAGCGACCGCCGGGGATCTCTGCGTCGCCGGGAAACGGACCGCCCCGCTGGGCTGCCCTGGTGACATGAGCCTGCCATGCCCGCTCACCGTTGATTGAAAATGTAGGCGACGGATAGGCCAGCGTCTGCCGCGTGTAGGTGAACGCCTCGGTGTGCATGTCCTCGTGGAACACTGATAGGCGGATGAAGTAAAGCTCTTTGTCGTCTGGCTTGCCCTGCTCGATCCGCTCGATCACGCGGTCGCGGACCGCGCGCATGTAGGCAAGCGTTCCTTCCCGGGAGGGAAGCGGCAGGTCCCAGCGAGTGTCGTGCGGGATGGCGGCCGAATCGTACAACGAGTCCCCATCGGCACGGAGCGGGCGCTGGCCAGCCGCGCCACGGAGTACCCATTTCTCTTGGAACCAAGCCACGTGTCCGATTTCCCAGAGGAACGGGTTGATGACGGCCAGCTTTGGTCCCATCAACTGCTCGTCTGTTAGATCGGTTACCAGCTCGATCGTGCGCTCCCGCGCGTCTCGGACCCATGCGACCAGTTCGCCAGTGTTCATGACGGGAGCGGCATTCTAACCGAGAGCTGCGGTCGTCAGCAACGCCGCGTATCGCGCTACCGCCTGGACAGAGTCCCGAGCCATGCTCGGGCGCGGCCAGGCGAAAGTTGAGCAGGCTCTGAATGAGGTGGAAAGGGACCAACCCCGCTAACATCGAGCGTTGAACAATATGGAGCTTTATTGCCTATTGCGGCGGCTCAACCGGGGAGGGAGACACTCCTGAGGCAGCTTACTTTAGGTTGCTTCCGGGAAGCTCAGTAGTACTGGTGACGAGCTCGAGCAACCATCCTTCGAGCACCGCCTGCTGGTCAGGCGTTGGGGTGAGGAAGACAATGCCCATCCCGATCCCCTCCAGGGAATAGATGACCTTCGCCTGTGTCTTGAAGGCACCGTTGCCTCTGAGCAGCTGCAAGTGGATCCGCGCCCCCGCCAGGAATGGGCGCCCCGTGTCGATGCGGCAGCCTTTGAGGCTCAGTTCAGAAGCTCGCGCCCAGAGTTTAATCTCCGAACCTGACTCGGTGACCTCCGCCGTAGCGACGAAGGGATAGCGCGCGACGCTGCGGCGTTCAGTATGCCCGGAGTCCCGCGCGCCAGACGTAACACCCGTCGCGGTCTGTTGGGAAGGATTATCGGGCATCATTTGCCCCAGGGCGCGCTGGATCGAATCGGGTTGAGCAAGGGGAACGGGCGGGAGACAACTTTCACTCGGGTGTGGTGTTTACCGGGGATGGATCGGGTGCCCGCCCTGTTCCCCTCTGCCTCCTTTAACGTGCCTTAGTCTGTATCTCCGCGCGATGCGGTGGCAACGGCGAGATTCACTTCGTGTGTCTGTGCTGATAACAGATAAAGTGCCAACAACAGGGAATCACGATGTGCGCGAACCCTGCGGAGCACGCGTCGCACACCTTGAGCACCGCGGCTCTATCCGCGGAGCGCAAGGCACCCGAACTGCTCGCTCGCCGTCTCCGGCTTCGCCCAAACACCTTTCGCTCAGCGGAGCAAGATTCAGTACAATGCGCGGCCAGAGGCATAGTTGGCCACTGAACCCATCGCCGCCGCGTCAACCGCTCCACCCCGCGCCACACGCAAGCTAATTGGCTTCGACTGGCCGGCCCAGCTTACCCTGGCCGAGCGGAGGTCGCTGGTGGCCGGCGGGCTCGGCTGGATGCTCGACGCCATGGACGTCATGCTTCTCTCCATGGTCCTCCCCTATGTAATGCGCGAACTCGGCATTCGCGCGGACCGTGGCGGCCTGTTGGGCCTTCTGACCCTCGGCTCGTCAGCGGTAGGTGGGGCTCTATTTGGCTTCATCGCCGACCGCATTGGACGCACGCGAGCGCTAATGGCTTCGATCCTGGTCTATTCGCTAGCGAGTGGCGCCTGCGGTTTCTCCACGACGTTCTGGGAACTGGCGGTTTTCCGCATCATTCTCGGCCTCGGGATGGGCGGCGAATGGACCACCGGAGCCGCGCTGATCGCCGAGACCTGGCCGGCCGAGCACCGCGGCAAAGCGCTGGGCCTGATGCAGTCCACCTGGGCCATCGGCGAGATGATCGCTGCGGGCCTAACCTTTCTGGTCTTGCCGCGGTTTGGCTGGCGCGCCGTCTTTTTCGCCGGGGTGCTTCCGGCGTTGCTCTGTTTTTGGATTCGCCGGGGCGTGCCCGAATCACACCTCTGGCTCACGCGTGGAAAAAAACAGCAGGAAGGCTCGCTGCGCCTGTTGTGGCGCCAAGACATCCGCTGGCCTGGCCTCCTCGCCACGGTGATGAACGCTTTCTCAATGTTCGCCTACTGGGGACTGTTCTACTGGATCGCCACCTACCTTTCGAACCCAATCAGCCAGGGCGGCCGCGGCCTGAATATCGCAAAAACCACTGTGTGGCTGATCGTCATGGGCGTAGGAAAATGGTTTGGCTATACACTCTTCGGTTTTGTGGCTGACGTGCTCGGCCGCCGCAAGACCTACGCCACCTACCTGCTGTTGGCCGCAGTCCTCGTGGCCGCGTACGGTTTAACGACAAACCCCGCCTGGCTGCTGACCCTGGGACCGCTGGTGGCGTTCTTCGGCACGGGGTACTTTTCCGGCTACGGCGCCATCGCCTCGGAACTCTTTCCGACTGCAATCCGCGCCACGGCCATGGGCTTGAGCTACAACATCGGGCGCGGGCTTTCAGCTCTAGCGCCGTTTGCCGTGGGCGCCCTGGCGATCCACTATGGACTTGGAAGAGCATTCTTCCTTCCGGCCGCGGCCTTCTTCGTTGCCGCACTTCTGGCCCTCGCCCTGCCCGAAACCAAAGGCAAACAGCTGGATTGAAGGCCTGCTCGTGGAGGGACTATCCGCAGAGCGTCCCGCCGCTGTTATCAGCCCAAGCACATGAGAGCGGCTAACTGTTGCCACTGCGCTCACGCGGAGATACAAACTGAAGCATGTCGATGAAGGCAGTTGAGGAGCCGTTATGAACTTCCGTCGTTCGCTTCAGATTTCTCTGGCGGGGATTCTGCTCGTACTGGGCAGCCTTGCCGGTTGTTCTCACAGCCGCACCGACGTGCAGATTGCAAATGAGGTCCAGGGCAAAATCTATGCGGACCCCAATGTTCCCAGCAGGAAAATTGCAGTGCAGTCCAACAATGGCGTGGTGACACTTTCAGGCATCGTGGACAACGAAACAGAACGCACTGCGGCAGCGAACGATGCCACGCAAGTCGACGGTGTCAAAACCGTGGTGAACAATCTGCAGGTCTTTTCCGCTGCGGCAGCCGGACCGGCTGAACCGTACTCTGCGCCTCATAAGAAGCCCAGCGCATCTGGGTCCACCGGAGGCTTGGCTTCGCCGGCAGTGGCGATTCCGGAAGGAACGCGACTCTCCATTCGCATGATCGACTCGATCGATTCGGAGAAGAACAAGCCCGGCGATGTGTTCCGCGCGACGCTGGAATCTCCAATTGTCGTGGACGACCAAGTTGTTGTGCCAAAGGATGCCGACGTCGAAGGTCGGGTGGTGGAGGTAAAAAGCGCGGGGCACTTTACCGGCCGCTCGGATCTGGGCTTGGAACTCACGAAGCTGATTGTGAACGGGAGATCGTATAAGTTGCAGACCGAGGAATACGTGCGTCAGGGATCCTCGCGAGGCAAGCGTACGGCTGAAACCGTTGGAGGCGGCGCGGCGGTCGGCGCCATCATCGGCGCAGTGGCCGGGGGCGGTAAAGGAGCAGCCATCGGTGCGGCAACGGGAGCCGGTGCAGGGACCGCCGTTCAGGCTGTGACCAAAGGCCAGCAGATTCGTGTGCCTTCGGAAGCTGTGCTGGAGTTCCAGCTCAGAACCCCTGTGAAAGTCTCGCCCACGGTTACGAACCGGAATCGCCGGAAACTTGAATAGGCACCGCCTTGAATTGAAGTAACAGTGGACGATTACGGGGCGTCACTTCTTGTGCGCTCGGCGCTGCGCGTAGTCTCGTCGAGATTGTCGATTGGCGGAAAGAGTAGGCTCCCGCTGCTTGAGGAATCGCGCCATCCGAACCCGCTGCGCGCACGAGTCACTACAATAAATTTGCTTCGGGCGCTGAAACAGGAAGAGTCTCCGGCAACCCTCGCGCTGGCACACGCGCAGCCAAGGCGCGACCTCGGTCAAGAGCTCAAAGACTCGCGTAAAGAAGAGATGACGGGGGTTCGCGGGATCCAGTCCGGGCAACCCGGCCATGGAGCTGATCCCAGACGATCCCGTCTTGGAACGGCTCCACGTTGGTGATGTCGATTGCGAGTGCAGGGCGAATGAATGACTTCCCATCCCGGAAATCGTCGAGGCCTTCACGTAGCGCGTTCACAATCCGCTCCGCCCGATTCGCCTTGAGAAAGAAGCCCCAGCGAGGTACCTGCCTACCGGGTTCTCGGACCGCTAGAAACTTGTTGACGAGCTCAACCTGGGACTTAGTGTCAAGCGTCTGCCCTTTCTCGTAGAGTTCCATGAGCAAGTCGAACCCCATCTGTGCGTCGGTCTTCGGGCGGGGTGCCTTTCCTGAGGTCATGTTTCCCTCGCGCTAGAGATCACATAGCACGGCGCTCAGAATGAAGTCAACGCCGAAAATGGAGCCCGAGACCCTAACGGTGAAAATGGATAGTTTATGCGTGAGCGCGGCACAAGCGCCCGAGGGGAAGTGATCTATCGAAAGCCGGACGACACCAAGGTGCCCACGGCACGAGCACTCCATAAGGCGGGCCCGCTGTCTCCACTGCTGGATTATTCGTTGTGTCGAGGGTAGGGGAGGCGTACGATGCGCCAGAAAACGAGCCAAATCGGAAATCCCGACTCATAGCCCTTAAACGATTATTGCCGCCAGCCCCCTCCGAGCGCTCTGTAAAGTTGCACGAGACTTTGGTACTCGTTACCTCGCGCCTCCGCGAGTGTGAGTTCAGCGGAAAAGAGTGACCGTTGGCCGTCCAGCACTTCGAGATAAGCGGTCGTACCTCCCTGGTAGCGCATGATGGAGAGGCGGACCGACTCTTCCAGATCTCCTACGAGTTGCTCCTGGCGAACTCGAACCTCATGGAGTTTTTCGTATCCAATCAGGGCATTGGATACATCTCCAAAGGCACGCTGAATGGCCTGCTGGTAAGCGACTAGAGCTTGTCGGCGCTGCGATTCGGCAAAACGCAGGTTCCCGCGAAGTGCACCCCCTCTGAAAATAGGCTGACTTACCTGGGCGCCATATGACCAGATTTCGGTTTGGGAGCTCATCAAGCTCGAGAAGGCGCTACTGCGTCCAAATCCGCCGCCCCCCGAGCCGGTCAGCGAGATTTGTGGAAAGAACTCAGACTTGGCGACGCCAATCTCGGCATTCGCGGCGATGAGGATTTGCTCGGCCTGGCGAATATCGGGCCGGCGTTCGAGCAGCGAGGAAGGCAGGCCTGGGGGCACGTCGGGAGGAAGCGCCTGCTCCGCCAGCGGGCGTCCGCGCCGCACGCCCTGCGGGTAATTCCCAAGGAGAATACTGATCGCATCTTCCTCCTGGCCGATCTGTCTCTCGAGGTCCGGGATGCGCGCACTTGCGGTATCGAGGACTTGCTGAGCCTGAAGGACATCTAGCTTTGTGGCCACGCCGTGGCTGAGTCTGAGCGAAGTCAGCTTTACGGAACCTTCCTGTGTCTTCACCGTGTCTCGCGTGATTTGGAGTTCGAGATCAAGTTGCAGGAGCGCAAAGTAAGCACTCGCCACGTCACTTACCAGCGTCAGCGTAACTGTGTGCTGCGCCTCCTCCGTAGCCAAGAGCTGGGCGCGCGACGCCTCCGTGGCGCGCCGCAGCCGGCCGAAGAAGTCCAACTGGAACGCGGCGTCAGCAGTGAGGGACAGAAAGTTTGACTTCGATTGGAAGTTTTGCTCCTTTCCACCCCTGAAATCACTGTTCCCTTGCACTTGCGGGAATAGATTGGAACGCGTTATCGCCAGCTGAGCACGCGCAGCGTTGATGCGCTCCGTCGCCAGTTGGAGGTCGTAATTCTGTTTCAGCGCGGTGCGGATGAGCTCTTGCAGTTGCGGGTCCTGGAAGACTTGCCACCAGGGAAGGTCTGCGTAGGATTCTGCCTGAGCTTGCGCTTGCGGGTTTTCTCTCAGATCACGGTACGCGGTTGGAGGTTGAACGACGGGCTTATGGTAGTTGGGGCCGACCACGCACCCGACGATTAAACTCGAGGCCAGGATCGCGAGAATCAATGACTCCAGCTTCTTCATAAGTAGCTCCACTGCTCTTCCCTGCCGTTCATCAGACGGTGGATCATCTCAGTCCCCTTGCACCGGCGCGGGTCTAGCCGGCAGCGCGGCAGCAGCCTGCTCCTTGCCTGCGCCCGACCATTTCTCAACCAGATAGAAGATCACAGGGATAAAAAAGATCCCGATCACACTTGCGGCCAGCATTCCGCCGATGACCGTCGTACCCATAATCTGGCGAGCTACCGACCCCGCGCCGGTCGCTGTCCACAGGGGCACACAGCCCAGGATGAACGCAAACGAGGTCATGAGAATCGGCCGAAGGCGCAGCCGGGCCCCTTCGAGCGAGGCGTCAACCAGGGGCTTTCCTTTCTCGTATTCTTCCTTGGCGAACTCCACGATCAAAATCGCATTCTTTGCGGCCAGGCCGATGAGCATGATCAGTCCGATTTGCGAGTACACATCGTTCTCGATCTGAACCATGTAAGCCGGAAGAAAAGCCCCGAGCACAGCACGGCGCAACCACAAAACGGCGAAAGCGCCGAATACGGCAACCGGCGTGCTCAGCAGGACGCTGAACGGCAGCGACCAGCTCTCGTACAACGCCGCGAGAATCAGAAACACGAACAGCAGCGACACTCCGAAAATCGCCCAGGCTGGAACGCCCTGCCGCGCCTTCTGCTCCTGGAACGACATAGCCAGGTAGTCGAAGCCCATTTCGGAGGGCATGGTCTGATTGAAAACATCTTCCAGCGCCGCCGACGCCTGGTCGGAGCTATAGCCGGGCGCGGCGTTGGCGTTGATTTGCGCCGAGCGATACTCGTTGAAACGCATGGTGAACTCAGGGCCCATGCGCGGCTTGACTGTGGTGATAGCGGAGAGTGGGACGTTCTGTCCCTTGCTGTTGCGAACGTAAAACTGCCCCACGTTTTCCGCCTTGGCGCGGAATTCCCCCTCGGCTTCGATATACACCTGCCACTGGCGGCCGAAGCGATTGAAGTAATTGATGAAATATCCGCCCATGAAAGCCTGGATGGTCCGGTAGACATCGTTGAGCGGCACACCCAGCTTCAATACCTTGTCCCGGTCCACGTCGACGAACTCCTCCGGCACGCTGGGCAGGAAGGTGGTGCTCACATACGCGATCTCGGGACGCTTTCGTGCGGCCGCCAGGAATGTGTCCAGGTTCTTCGCCAGGAACTCAACGTCGTTGCCGGCCCGGTCCTCAAGTACGAAGGTGACTCCTCCCGAAGTGCCCACCCCGGGAATCGCCGGTGGCGAGAAGCTGAAAACGGTCCCCTCCGGAAGCCGGCTCAGTTCCCGATTCAAGCCTGCCTTGATTGCCTGAAATTGCTCCTGCCGCGTCGTGCGCTCATCCCATGGCTTAAAGGTGACAAAGAAGAACGCGTTGTAACTGGTGCGCACATAGCTGAGCAGGCTGAAACCGATGACGCTGGTGGCGTACCGCACGCCGGGTGTGCTGGCCAGGATTTTTTCGACGTCTCGCACAGCCGCGTCCGTGCGTTGCAGTGAAGCAGCATTGGGGAGCTGCATGTTGATGAAAGCGTAGCCCTGGTCTTCGTCGGGCAGGAAGCTAGAAGGCACCCGGCTGCCAAAAAAACCAGCGGCAACGCTGAAGACCACCAGCATCACCACCGCAACGGCGCTCTTGCGGATCAGCACACCGCACCAACGCGCGTAGCCCTCGGTGGCGTGTCCAAAGACGCGGTTGAACCAATCGAAGAATTTCCTGAGCAGCCCCTGGCTCGGTTCCTTGGGCCGGAGCAGCAGGCCGGCCAGTGCCGGGCTGAGGGTGAGCGCGTTGAACGCCGAGAGAAGCACCGAAATCGCGATGGTGACGGCGAACTGCTGGTAGAGCCGCCCGGTGATTCCGGGGATAAACGCTGTGGGCACGAATACCGCCGACAGAACCAGCGCGATGCCGACCACCGGGCCGGACAGTTCTTCCATGGCTTTGAAGGCCGCATCCCTGGGAGTCAGGCCCTCCTCGATGTGCCGCTCTACTCCCTCGACCACCACGATCGCGTCATCCACCACGAGGCCGATCGCCAGGACGAGACCGAACAGAGAGAGGGTGTTGATGGAGAAGCCGAACGCGGGGAAAAAGATGAATGTGCCGACGAGCGAGACGGGCACTGCGAGCAGCGGAATCAAGGTGGCGCGCCAGCCCTGCAAGAAAATGTAGACCACCAGGATCACCAGCGCGAGGGCAATCACGAGTGTCTTGACTATTTCCTTGATGCCTTCCGTGACCGAGCGTGTCTGGTCCAACGCTACGACATAGTCCATGTCTTCCGGGAACCGCTGCTTCATCTTGGCGATCAGGTTGCGCACACCCGTGGCGGCGTCGACCGCGTTCGAACCGGGCAACTGGTACGTCGCGACGATGGCGCTGGGTTGCCCATTCATGCGGCTTGCCACGCTATAGTCCTGAGAACCCAGCTCGATGCGGGCCACATCCCGAACCCGCACGATCCCGCGGTCCGGCGTTTCGCGCACCACGATCTGTCCAAATTCCTCCGGTGAAATCAGGCGTCCTTGCGCCAGAACGGAATAGGTGAATTCCTGGCCCTTCGGCGCAGGCTCACCTCCCACCTTCCCGGCCGGGTTCACCGTGTTCTGTGCCTGAATGGCGCTGACGATATCCGGAACGGTGATGCCCAACTTGGCCAATTGGTCGGGTTTCACCCACAACCGCATCGCATATTGGCCGGCGCCGAAAATCTGGACGTTGCCTATGCCCGGCAAGCGGGTGAGCGGATCGTTGAGGTTGATGTAGGCGTAGTTGGACAGGAATCTGGCATCGTAGGTACCGTGCGGCGAGTACAGCGCGATCAACACGAGAGGCGCGGATACCGACTTTCGGACGGTAATGCCGTAGTTGGTCACATCCACGGGGAGCTGAGAGGCCGCCTGCGTCTCACGTGATTGGGTGAGGATCAAATCGGTGTTGGGGTCCGTTTTTATGTCGAAATTCACGATCAGTATGGTGCTCGAGTTGCCTGTCGCATTCAGCGAATACATGTAGTTCATGTTGTCCACGCCACTCATTTGTTGTTCGATGGGTGCGGCGACCGCCTGCTCGAGGGTTTGCGCATCCGCACCGACATACGTGGCCAACACTTGAATCTCCGGCGGAACGATGTTGGGGAACTGAGCGATAGGAAGACTAAGCATGGTGATCGCGCCGACGATCACCATCAGGATTGAAATCACCATGGCAACGATGGGCCGGTTGATGAAGAACTTTGACATAAGGATTACCTTTCCTTCGTCTCCGTGGTCCCAGGGGCGTACGGCTTCGGGTTCACCAACATGCCGGGACGCACTTTCTGTGCGCCCTCGGCCACGATGCGTTCACCCGGTTTCAGCCCTTTGTCAATAATCCACTGGCTGCCGATGCGTTCGCCGACCTCGACTGTCCGAATGCTCACTTTGTTCCCCCCGTCCACGAGCGCTACCTGATAGCTGCCTTGAAGTTCCGTGACCGCGCGCTGGGGGATGAGCAGGGCGTCCTTCTTGATTCGGCTCGACCCCCTGACTTTGGCATACCCCCCGGGGCGCAGAATATTGCCGGGGTTGGGAAAAAGACCTGCGATCCGGATTGCGCCCGTGCTCTGATTTACTTCGCGGTCCGCGAAGTAGATGGTGCCTGGGTGCTCGTAAGTCCTCCCGTCGGCCAGGATCAGTTCGAGCGGCTCGCGTTTGAATTGCGCTTCCCGCGCCTCGCGGGTCGGAAACCTTCGGTTGAAGTCGAGATAGTCTGCCTCGCTGACAGTGAAATAGACCTTGATGGGGTCGACCGTCGAAACGGTGGTGACAGGTGTGCTGCTCGGGTTGACCAGGGCGCCAACCTGTAGCTGAGCCTGTCCGGCAATGCCATCGATGGGTGAAATAAGCCGTGTGAAACCAAGGTTGAGTTTTGCGGTTTCAACGGCAGCCTCGGCCGTCTTGATCTGAGCCTTGGCCGTTGCCACAGTAGCTTTCGCCGCCAGGTTGTTCTGATTGGCATTGTCGAGATCCTGCTGGCTCGCCGCCTGCTCCCTGGCCAGCGGGGTGTAGCGCTCCACGTCAAGCTGGGTCCTCCCTTGAATAGCTTCGGCGTTGGCAAGCTGCGCGGTGGCCTGTGCGAGCTGTCCTTCGGCCTGGTCGAGAACCGCCTGAAAGGGCCGTGGATCGATTTCGAACAGGAGCTGATTCTTGGTGACTAAAGCCCCTTCCTTGTAGTCTTGCCTGAGCAGGTAGCCGGTAACCTGCCCCCTGACGTCGGCATTTATGTAGCCCTCCAAGGTTCCGATCCATTCACGGTAAATGGGAACATCCCTCTGCTCGACCTGGGCTACGGCGACGTCCGGCGGCGTCCCCGGCCCGCTTCCAGAGGACTTTCTCGGACGAATGGCCGCAACAATCAGAGCGATGACGATCAAACCAAGCGCCCCTCCTATTGCGAGCTTGCGTGTTAGAAGACTATTCATCTTCATATCCGTCGTGATTTCCATTTTGGGTCCTCGATTCGAGAAACAGATTCTAGCGGTCGCCGCCAATATAAGCGGTAAATGACAGGCGCGATGCAGCGCTCTTCAAATAACCGTCGAACCCTCACAAACCATGATGCAAGATGCGCGAAAAACATAGACGAGACACCTACATAGCAATTTGGCGTTTATCTTGGCGAGGAGGCCTCGGGTTCGAGTCCCGTCGCTCCTGCCAACCGCTTATCTCGTTTTGCGACTCCCTGTCGCACACAAACGACATACCGGTGCGCAATATCATCCGTCAGAGCTTGTTCAGCCCGTCTAAGGCGGCTACCTTGTAAGCTTCGGCCAGCGTTGGATAGTTGAAGACCATGTCCCGGAAGTATTCCACGGACCCGCCATAGAAGAGTACAGCCTGACCAATATGGATGATTTCGGTCGCACGCTGTCCTAAGGCATGCACGCCAAGGAGCTTGTGCGTTTCCGGATGGAAAAGCAGTTTCAGCATCCCAGCCTCGTCGCCCAGCATCAGGCTCTTTGCCAGCTCAGAGTACTTCGCGATTCCAACCTCATATGGAATTTTGTTGGACGTTAGTGTTTCCTCGGTCTGGCCAATCATGGAGACTCCGGGCTGTGCGCGGGTCGCGTGCCGCAAGCAATCAGGATCTTCCCCGCTTTGACTGTAGTCCCTTCGCCGTCGCCTTGAACTTCCACTGTATGGGGATCTAGAAAATGCGCAATGCCTTGATGGATGGCAATCCCGTTGCGCTTTAGCTGCGCTCGAATTACCTCAGTCTCTCGCGCGACAATGGCGTTCACAGGAGAGGCGACATCTTGGACAGAAATGTCGCCACGGCTTCGAGACCCATTGCCGTACAGAGCCTTTACGGCAAAACCGGTAAGCTGAAAGATGGCCTCACGTACCGTCTTGCTGGGGATCGTGCCGGTATGGACGCTCACGCCTCCGATCATGACGGCCCGGTCGATGATGGCGACGCGCTTGCACGCCTTTGCCGCAGCGATGGCGCCCTTCTGGCCCGCTGGGCCACTGCCGATCACAACAAAGTCATATTCGGATACATTCAACTTGAGCGCCTCAAATTCACAGTGCCAGCAACACTGGTTCTTTCCT
>Ga0209158_1001770_pt1 | contig 14068 bp, 13 predicted proteins | sample GraSoiAngelo_140_FD_185897 | JGI IMG/M metagenome (GOLD analysis project Ga0209158, IMG submission 185897) | Grasslands soil microbial communities from the Angelo Coastal Reserve, California, USA - 14_0929_12_30cm (SPAdes) (version 2) | ecosystem: Environmental > Terrestrial > Soil > Grasslands ...
TGCTTAATGGGAATATCTGCGCTTGATCTGCTCCAAGAGTTCAAGGCTTGGGTGCTCATTTGTTCGTCAAAACGTTGAACGACTACCTAACTATAAGTATCGTTGGGTGGGCTAGTCAATTTCAAAACTGCCTTTCCAGCACTGGCAGGCTAAAGATCCAGAATGAATCTGACTCTAGCTTCCTTCGCGCTTTCTTCGATTGTCATCAAGTGGTATGTCACTCCTTTTACCTCAGTCTTGGCTCCGTGCTTTCCCTGATCATACTTCTCGCCTCTAACCTTCCCACGGAGCTTGAATATTGTTGGTTCTTCAGACGCGATATCGATGTCGTATGACGTGTAAACCATCGCTTTGATATCAAACTCTAGGAGTAGTTGTTCTAGCCAATTGTAGAGTAGTTCTTTCTTGTCGTGGCCATCGACAAGAATACGCTCCGCTAGGATTGGGTCGATTTTCTTAAGATTCAACATCGTCTCGTAGAACGCTTCTGCAGCTTGAGCAAATGCTCGTCCAAGTGTTGGGCCCCATGCTTCAATGTAAGCGTCTGTTGTATGTTCGAGAAATCTGTGTCCCTCTGCCTTCCGATTTTTCTCTGACACTTGGTTCGAAGTAGTCTGCTTGTAGGAACCGTTTATTAGGTGAGTTTAGGATGAGACGCTTCTTTGACCTGAATGCGGGTTAAGCTTGCCGGGATTACACAATCCGTGAGATTGTGTCTCGTAGGCCGAGTGGATTAACCCGACTATGTGGGTCCAAAGGCGCAGTTCTCCTTTGGGGGAGCGTTGGCCTTGAGAGCCTGTGGCCCGTTAGGGCCGCGTGGGTTCGAATCCCACTCCCGGCGCCAGAAATACTAGGAGCTGACTTCAAAATATGAAGGATCTCTGGAGAAATGACGTGCTCTCCGGGGCCTGGAAAAGAATGTTTGTTTCTATTTCGGAGAATGTAGTTTTACGTCTGTCTTAGGCGTTTACCGTATTTCATTGCGGTTGATTATGCCCTGATCTTGTAGCCTTGCCTGTGCAATGATTCGAGGGTCCTAGGGAGCCAAGCGGCTGATAGCGTTTGGCTATTTGGCGGATGAGCGACGATAAGGTTGCGATTCCCGTTAAGTCTTCCGAGCTATGCCGGGGTGCTCGGCGCTATTGCCGGTTGAGGACAGGTAGCGATGTGAGCAGAGTACTTGTCGAGTCGAATGTTCTCGTGACAGCGCGGACACTGGAGTACCTTCATCTCCGATCGGATGTTTCTTCCTTTCCAATTTCTCCCTCTCAGTTTCTATACACCTCTATCCGTTTCCCTTTGCTGTTTACAGAAATTAGTCCTCGCCAGCGCGGGGTTCCCGTATCCAGCGAGAGCGTTACGTCGACAATACGATATAAGGACTCTTTCACTACCGGCTAGAGTTCAGAGTCTGTTTCCCTCTGTGGATGCGACTAGTCATAGTATTTGGGATGTATTTTCTCTCTGAAAGCCGCGGCGCCTTTCTCGAAGTCGGCGCTTGTAATTGTTCTGAAGAGCTCTCTATGCGCAAGGTCTAGGGCACGTGTCGTGAAAAGGCCTCGGTGAATGCGTTTGAAGCTAGCGTTTGAGATTGGCGAAACGTTCCGTATTTCATTCAGGATCCGGTCTACTCGCTCACGTAGGTGGGTGGTCTCTTCAACATAGTTTACAATGCCATGAGATCTCGCCTCCTCCGCACTAATTGGTGCTCCGGTCAGATTCATTTCAACGAGCTTCCTGCCGGTCATCGTGAATTGGCCTAGTGCGGCGGAGATGCAGCATATCGCGCCGACCCTTCCACCAGAGAAGGCAAACGTGGACCCTGTCGATGCCGCAACCAGGTCAGAGGCTAGCGCGATCTCCGCTCCAGCGCCGAAGGCGGGACCGTCGACCATTGAGATAATTGGTTTCTCGCATCCTAGAAATCGTTTCCAAAATGGCTCGACGAGATTGTAGACAAACTCGCGGGCTTCCCGGCGGGATGCGAATCCGCTCACTTCCTTCACGTCTAATCCTGCCGAGAATGCTCTTCCTTCTCCCTTGATGACAATCGATGATATGCCTCGTTCTTTCGAAGCACTTCTCAAGGACGCTTCAAGTTCTCGAAACATTCCCTTGGAGAGAGCGTTGAGGGCCTCGGGCCGGCTCATTGTGAGCCAGGCGGCATGATCTTGAACCTCATATTCGACATTCTTGTGAGACAACAGATTATGCTCCTGCATTGATTAGGGGATTTCGAATGAGTATTTTTCGATTGTTTCCTCCAGTTCGAGAACATTTTTGAAGTGCCTCCACGAGTGGCTTCACGTCACGGTGCGAATTTCTGATTAATCTGCCGTATAATTCGAATCTCAAGCTGAAGGTCATCTTAGATCGCGTCAATAGTGACGAATACCTTCAGAGTCTATGGGAATGCATCAATGTTAATGCAGTGAGAAGACTCGGTCTTTCCGATCACGGCCCTGTTCACTTCGCAATAGTCTCAAACATTGCCCTGAAAATCCTACGCAACCTTCTGGAGGCAAACGTCAAACCCAACATCGTTACGGATCACAAAATGACAAACGAGGATGCAGAAGTAGTCGTATTCCTCGGCGCTGTTCTTCACGATCTAGGAATGATCGCTCACAGAGAAAACCATCACATGTTCAGCGTTCCGCTGGCATTTCAACTACTCCCAAAATTGCTAGAAGGGACTTATGATGAAAAGGAACGAGCGATCATTACTTCCGAGACGCTTCACACTATTTACGCTCATGAATCCGAGATTCCTCAGCTGACGCTTGAGGCAGGAGTTGTGAGAGTGGCCGACGCCTTGGATATGAAGGAAGGCCGTGCTCGAATTCCGTTTACAGCGGGGAAGAAGGATATTCACGCGTTATCTGCGATGTCGATACGAGACGTCAAGATAAGAAAAAGTAAGCAGAAGCCGGTGATCGTGGAAATTAGCATGTACAATGAATCAGGTATATTCCAGGTTGATCAACTTCTGAGAAAGAAGATCGCAGGTACAAAGCTGGAGGGCTTCATCGAGGTTGTGGCGCAAGTCGAAAACCAGCAGAGGAAGACCGTGCTTTCCAGGTATACGTTGGGCACCGTTGCGGAGACCCCGACGGCCGAGGTCTTCGTCCAAAAATAGACTCGACGGATTCTACGGCGGGAGGATCTGGTCAAAGACCGTTATTTGCTAGCTTTCTACTCTACCTTTGCTAGCTTTCCGTATCGTCCGACGTTAAGCTGGAGTTCCCCTCTGAAAGAGTCAACGTAGCCGTTCTGAATTTCAATTGTATCGTTGACTGCAACCTTTGATATGTTCTCGTTCCACAATGTGACCTTGACCGACCCGGACTCGTCCTGAAGAGTCGCGGACGCAACCTGGCCGGGACCGAATTTTGTCTGTACTTCTCTCGGGCTCTCGACGTCGACGATCTTTCCTTTCACATCGACTCTTCTCATTCCCGGCTTTAGCTCGGCGATTTTCATTCTGTTGCTCCGGTGACGACTTCTCCGGTTGCGAAGTTGTTCCTGACGCCTGTTATTCGCACTTTGACCTTGTCGCCGGTGTTGGTTCCAGGGACGAATATGACAAAGTTGTTGAAGCGGGCGATCCCGTCGCCTCTCCTACCGACTGAATCAATCGTAACATCGATCTCCTGACCCTCCTCTACGGGGACCGGGCCCCGGTCGCGCTCGACGCTTCTCCCGCCGCCCTCGCGGCCGCCGTATCCGCCGCCCCTTCCATAACCGCCTCCCCCTCCTCCACGGCCATAGCCTCCGCCTCCACCTCTGCCTCCCCCACTATAGCCTCCTCCCCCCCTTCTTCCATAGCTGCCTCCTCTTCTACCGTAGCTTCTACGCGGTCTCTCTTCTCCTCCGCCTTCCATTTTTTTGGTTCTACTCTTGTTTTCCTAAAGTCGAGTTGAACAATCGATTGGTCAATACAACAGCAGTATCATAAGCAAAGCTTGCTTTCAAAACTACTTTCATACCGCCCGAGCTTGTTCCAGACCCGTCCTTGAGTTCTGGCGCGTCTGATTCCGTATTAAAGATTTGACCCTGCTTATCAGTCTCAATAATTGATCCCAGTTGATCTAGCTCCCACGATTCCGTATTGAAACTCTCGCACCATAATAGGCGACTGCGTGTGTTTATGGCAGGTCAGTCTTTACGCCTTAAATGGGGCAAGGAGCGGTCGCGTCTGCTGGTAATGGCGGATTGTCTAATGCGTGAAGAGCCTCAGTCTATGCCACCGTCCTCTTCCGATTCAAAGGACTCCCCTTCTTCGTCTCCGATTGCGACAAAGGTTAGCACATCACCATCTCCATTTTCCGCGTTCACACCTAAGATTGTGGAGAAGAGATGGGACCATAACACGGAACTCCTAACCCAACAATTCTGGGAGAAGGAGGGACTCTACAAGTTCAACGTCAACTCAAAGAAGTCCATCTTCACAATAGACACTCCACCGCCCTATCCTTCCGGGAGACCATGGCACATAGGAGCGCTAGCTCACTATGCTCAGATAGACATGATCGCGAGGACATCTCGGGCTTTGGGCTACGAGACCCTCTTTCCGATAGGCATTGACAGAAACGGGCTGCCAGTAGAACGATACGTAGAGACAACTTACAAGATCGAGATGCGTTCCCAGGACCGAGAGAAGTTCATCGAGCTATGCGCGCATGCGCTAGATGAATTGGAAGCTGAGATGGTGGGACTGATGAAGCGGGAGGGTCTCAGCCCGAATTTTGCTAACAAGTACAGGACAGACGGTGAAGACTATCGAAAACTGACTCAGAGAACCTTCATCGAACTCTGGGAGAAGCATCTCATCTATGAAAGCACGTATCCAAGTAACTATTGTCCCGGATGTCAGACGACAATCGCGGATGCCGAAATCATCTACCAAGAGAAACCCACCAAACTAGTGAGTATCGCTTTCAAGGTCAAAGAGACTGGCGAGGAGCTAGTGATCGCCACAACTCGCCCCGAGCTCATGAGCTCATGTCAGCTCGTTATCGTGAATCCTGAGGACGAGAGCTACAAGAAACTTCACGGATTACACGCAGTCGTTCCAATTTTCGAGAGAGAAGTGGAGATCAGACCACATCCCAGTGCAAAGCGCGAGAAGGGGACAGGCACAGTTATGATTTGCAGCTATGGCGACTATCACGATGTTACAATATTCCGTGAGCTGGGTCTGCAAGAAATCATCTCAATAGACGAGAGGGGACGAATGACTGAGGCCGCCGGCAAGTTCCAAGATTTCACAATAGAAGAAGCCAGGCGGAGGGTGATCGAGGAGTTGACCGTGAGCGGATTGGTCAGGCGGATATTGACGATCAAGCACGAGGTGCCCACTTGCGAGAGGTCAGGCAATCCAATTGAGATCATTCCAATGAAAGAGTTCTACCTGAAACAGCTTGATTTCATTCCGCGGCTGACCAAGATCGCGAAATCACTCAAGTTTAATCCGGCTCCTCACCGGCAGATTCTACTGGATTGGCTCGGGTCCATCAATATCGACTGGCCCATCTCAAGAAGAAGGTACTACGGGACTGAGATCCCGATATGGTACTGTAAGAAGTGTGAACGGGCAAACTTACCGAAACCCGGCAAGTATTATCGGCCTTGGCGAGACCCACCTCCGTTCAAGAAATGCGCGTTCTGTGGCAACGACGAATTTACTGGAGAGACAAGGATTCTAGACACTTGGATGGATTCAAGCATTTCACCACTCTACAACTCTAGGTATGGAGAAAAAGACAAACAGTTCTATCGGCGAACCTACCCGACCACGATTCGGCCTCAAGGAAAGGACATTGTCAGAACCTGGCTCCACTACACAATCCTACGCTGCTTCCAACTAACCGGTAAGAAACCATTCACACATGTCTGGATCACTGGGATGGGTCTAGACGAGAAGGGAGAGCGCATGAGTAAGAGCAGGGGCAACGCGGTAGATCCGGGACCTGTCCTTGAAAAGTATGGAGCTGACGCTTTCAGACTCTGGTCAGCCTTGGAGACAAGCCTCGGCTCCGACTATCGCTACTCTGATGCGCGAGTTGCCGGCGCGAGAAATACACTCACAAAAATCTGGAACCTTGCCAGGTTCATATCCAGTTTTCCGCAAGTTAAAACTGTGAGACTCCGACCAGCGGATCAGTGGATTCTTGCAGAGCTGGCCCACCTGACGAAGCGTTGCCTCGAGGGATACAAGGAATTCAACTTCTTCATTCCAGCCACCGAGCTTCGAGATTTTCTCTGGGGAAGCTTCGCGTCGCACTATCTCGAATTGGCTAAGACAAGGGCTTACGGGATCGGGTTTACCAAAGCCGGCCAAAGAGCAGCGTGGAGCACACTTCACGAATGCCTAAGAACGCTGCTCCTCCTATTGGGACCAATCGCGCCTCATCTTTCGGACAGAATCTGGAGGAAGCTGTACGGGAAGAGGAGCATTCACTCGGAAGCCTTCCCGAGAACGATGTGGAAAGAAATGTACAGGAAATACACTCGTCCCCTGGTAGACTTCAACAGTGACGTCTGGAAGATGAAAAAGGAGAAAGGGCTCTCTCTATCGTCTCCGATAACCTCAGAAATCCCTCCGATCCTAAGATTGTTCGAGGACGACTTGCGAGCTATGCATAAGATCTCTCTCGCTCGGTAGAATCGCGAAGCCGTGTGCCGGCGTTTTCTTTCCCGTATCGTTAGAAATCAGAATTGTGGTGGAGGCATTTGAGTCATCGGCGGTTGCAGTGTGCGAGGTCGTTCGGGTTTGACCCATCTTATGCCGTAGACAAAGCCTGCGGCTCCAAGGAAGAGCGAAGTCAGAACAGCAAGACTAGCGAGAATATCAGAGAGGGGTCCGCCAAGAATTGCTCCAAAGATAGTGAAATTGTAAAAGTCGAAGAACCAGTGCAAGAGAATGTTGGCGTACGCGCCATACCACAAATAGACTATTCCCAGCGCGAGGCCTGTTAGGCCCGCAGGGATCGCCTTCCCAGGACCCCACCCCGCGCCTGACAAGGAGTGAAGGAGTCCGAACCAAGCAGATGACCCCACAAGAAGAATCCACTCGACCCAATGAATTCCACGCCACCCGCGTGTCCCGATACTTGGTAGGCCAGCGGCTTCCTTTGCTCTATCCGGTGAGATGAGGGCAATCAAAATCCTCCGCATAACCGTCGCGAACCCTGCGCTTCGCAATCCACGGCCTCGATGCAATGGAAGAAGTGTTCTGATCACAACGACCAGACCGATAGGCGTGATTCTGAAACCTATTTCTTCAGCGACAGGTGCGAAAGTGACACTTGCGAACAGTTCCGCAGGGTTGTTTTGGGGAATATTTCCGACAGGGACCCCGGCAGAGTTCAACGAGATCGTTAGGATTACGGTTAGCACCAAGAGGAATGATGAGATGAGGGGCATGACCACAAGCCAGTTTGGCGTGGTCGTGGGTTTGGACTTTCTGGTCAACCCGGCCAAGCTCTTGATGAATCCACCGCGGTCCTTGGCGGCAGCCCAAAAACAAAGGGCGAAGATCAGCATGAATGCTAGTACCAATCCTAGACCGTTGGCTGGCAGGACTCCTGGAATGAGTATCAGGAATATTTCCAGCGGGAGAAATCCGTTGAGGCCAAGAAGGCTAGACCCAAGTTGGGTCGCAATTATCGCCGCAACTGTGATAACGAACGAGAAAGCGTAAGTCAATATTACGAAAGCAATCGCAATTGTTGTGAGAATTCCTGGTATGCTACGAGGTGCTCGGCTCATGCCCAGGCCCAGCCTGAGATGTCCGAGTACTTTAGCAGACCGATACTTTGCCTTCCGTTAGACGTTTCGTGAAATCATTGATTCCGTTGAGTTCTGACTTGATAATCTCCGTTGCTTGTTTCGACGCTGACTTGAAGTCGCCGCCTCTGTCAAGGATCAGCTCAATCCCTGCGACCTTTGGCTCGTTTATCGGGCGGCCTATTTGGCTCAGCAGCCAAACGTAGACTTCTTTGATTCCGGGGACTTTTTGGTATACGTGATTGGCTATTTCGTATGTTAGGAGATTGTAGATTTTTCCTACATGGCTGACCGGGTTCTTGCCAGCTGCAGCCTCTGAGCAGGTCGGTCTGTTTAGGGGTATGAGACCGTTCGGTCTGTTTCCTCGCCCGACTTGTCCTCCGTCACCGTCATCCGCGGAAGTTCCCAACACTGTAAGATAGATCCCTCCAATGCCACGGCCACGTTTGTCTAGAGTGTTGATGTTGACGTTGACGGAATCGAGTTTGGCTCTGTCTCTCACGAAGCGGTTGACATCTTCCGTAATCTCCGCTTTGCGTTTGAAGTACTGGTTCTCGTTCTCGATGAGTTTGTCCACGAATGCGAGTGCGACAGTAAGGTTGAGTTCCTTTCCTTCCCGAGCTCCCATTATCTTGACATCCTCTCCCGTCTCGGGAAATTCCTTCTTGAAACTCGGTGAGTTGATGTAGTGTTCCGTTTGTAGAACCATTCGTTCTGTGATTGTTAGGGGCGCGTATCCTACCGCGGCTGAAGTGTCGTTGGCGCCGTAGTATTTGCCTTTCCTCTTGAAAATATCTGTCAGAGCTTGGGAGCCTTTTTTCAGCTCGACTTGGTATCTCACGTGTTTCTCAGGGTCGACAAATCGAAGGTGGTTTTTCAGCCATTTCTTGGCTGTGTTTACCGCCAGCTCGTCAACGGGAAACGGATCGCCATCAACGTCGTAAGTAGCTCGGTCCCCGAAGACCATCAGCATAGGCCGTTTGACTTCCCCGCCTCCGAAGCGGGTTTTTACTTCGCCGGCGGCGAGCAGAGCTTTGTCGATGTTGTGATGCATCACGTGCCCGTATCGTTTCAGATATTCCTTGGAGAGTGCGACTGAGACCTCGTTCATTATTGCGTCGCAGATGTGGTCAGGGTGTCCGACTCCTTTCCTTTCGACGATTTCGAGGTCTTGTTCTTCGATCGGTACTTGGAATAATTGGTTGACTCTTAAGCCCATATCGTTCTCAATCTCAGAATGATCCTTGTAGGCATGGCGGGAATTTCCATTATTAACGTTTCCATTGATTATTCCTAAAGGAATAGAGTGAAATGAGTTACTTCTTACGCGCTGCAGTTACGATCGAAATTACATCCCGGTCTCTAAGCTGGTAGTCTTGCGGTAGGCGAAGGCCGTTTCGAGCGTCAATGGCATGAAGCATCTTCGTTGCGAGTTCGGAATGTATTTCCCTCGCCAAGTCCTTCGCAACGTAACCCGGAGGTACCAGATATGCATCGGGTAGAATGTTTCCTCGATGGTCCGACAATGTCTTAGGGTCTTCGACGGGATAAACGGCGTTCATTCCAAGGAGTTTGAAGATGGCTGAGTTGAGCGCGAACTGGACTCCAGTTCTCATCCATTTCGTCATGACCTTCTGCTGAACATATACGAGAGCCCAGGCCTGATCTTTAGTCAATCGAGATTCGTCGGGGACTTTGAAAGTCTCTTCCCCAGGAACATAGTGGATGAATCCTTTCTTCTCAGCCCTCTTTAGCGCAACTTCTGCCTCGCTGCAAACGGGTATGACTAGTTGTGATTTGAATTCTTCGCGGAGCTTCTCGAAATTCCTTTCGGAATAGGCCAAGTCCATTTTGTTGGCGATAATCACGGTGGGTTTCGAGATTGTTCGAAGGGCCTCTGAGAACTCTCGAGAGTTTGAGTCTGTCCACTCCTTGGGATGTTTCTTGGACAGGTCTGTCTGTTCGAGAGCTTTGGAGACATGTTCTGGCTTAACTCCGATGCCTGCCATTTCCCTTGATATTGGTTTGTCGAATGATCCTGCCTTGAGTGATTTTTTCTTGGTTCTTTGAAGTGCTCTGTCAACTGCTACCTTGAACCATAGGATCAATTCTTCCTCGATGTCGTAAACATCGATGACTGGGTTTCCCATTCCTGGGTGGGTAATTTTTCCCTCTGCATCTATGCCACCTGAAGCGTCGACTACGTGTAGCAGTGCGTCGGCTTGTGAGACTACGTTCAAGAATTGAGTTCCAAGTCCTTTTCCTTCAAAGGCTCCTTTGATGAGTCCTGGGAGGTCGATGATTTCGATTGGTATGAATCGCCAACCGTCTATGCATGTTGAGTTTCTTGGTTTGTCAGTGACATCTAGTTCTCGACAGACACATAGCGTTTGCACCTGGCCCGTGGCAGTGCTGGGTTTCTTGGTCGTAAAGGGGTAGGTTGATACTTCTCCAATGCTGGAGGTTGCAGCGTTGAAGAAGGTTGTTTTTCCGGTGTTTGTTTTCCCGATTATTCCGATGCGAATCATTGCGGAGCCTTCCGAAACTCTTTCTTGCTAGTGATATTAGAGCTGATCAATGCTTAACACTGTTCGGTCCAGAACAGCTTTTTCACGGATGATAGCAACTGTTCGAGCGGGCGCAATAGTTTAAAGTGGGACGATCCCGGCTCCCACCTTGTCCACCGATGCCGGCTGAAATTACCAACACCGACGAATTTGTCGGGCTGTCAGAAACAGCGCATGAGTGCCGAGTCAAACGTTCTAAGGACCTCGTCAAGCTCAAGCTTAGAACCCCCAGTCAGCTGTATACGCTCAAGGTCAAGGTTGACAAGGCTGACGATGTTATCAGGCGATTGAAATGCGAGATTGTTGAAGTTTAGCCCCCGTGCGCCACGGGAATTATTGTAACTACCGTTTTCGAATCGAGTTTCGTTCGCAAGCCTTGGAATATGTTACAGTCTTGTTCGTCTAGAAGCATGATAACGTTGGGAAGGGGATTGTTCGTTGCCGAGTCTATGAGTAGATCTTTGAACTGACGGTTATCTACTCGCGCGAGGAGGCTCGAAATAACATCGGTGAGAGAGAGTTCGGTTTCTGAATCTAGCGACACTTGTCGGGTCCCGGCAGCAGTGGCAAGGACTCCGATCAATTTGACCGTGTAACTGTATTGGTTGAGAGTTTGGGTTTCATTCAAATAGGAACACTTCCTCCAGATATCTTCTACTTCCTACCTTCGATCCTTCAGGTAGTTGCCTGATATGTTTCGAGCGAATGTGCTGGACGAATGCGGATTCCGCTTCTGCATGATTCTTGTTCTTTAGCATGGCCAGGGGAACCCCAAGACCAAGCGGCCGAGATGGGATCAAGTGACGGGTTGATTTCGGCGGAAACAGCTTATGACTAACACAGCTCTCAACGACCTCGCTCTTCTCGACTCGAATGGTCGACATCAAGAAGGCGTTCTTCGAAAGTTCCGCGAGATCATCGTTGTCGACATAGGATATTTTCAGATGGTTGTTCCTCGCGATCTCTTCAATTTCAAAAGCGTTCCGGCAGGCTGCTAAGGCTCCTCGAATACCTGAACCAAACGTGAAGCATTCACTCTGGTTGCAAAGGGTCGCGTAACTCAATCGGGAAAGTAGGCTGGGGTCGGATTGCGAAGCTGGAATAGAAAGAGGAGTCGTGCGGTCCTTTACTCTTTTCATGAAAGCACCCAGCTTCTCACCGGTGATTACTCTAAACCAGCGGTCGACTTTAACCAATGGGCTCTGGTAGTCGATTAGGGCGGTCGGAATCGTCTTGCACCCAAGTTGTGAGAGAGCTGCAAGTCGATGTGTTCCGTCCAAAACAGCTCCCGTAGCGGAGTCCGCGATTATGGGATGGCGAAGTATCGGGTCTCGCTCAAGAGTCGTGACTATTCCACGAAGATCCGTAGCTACTGTCTCTTCGTGGGGTTTGAGTTCTCGAACTCGCTTTAGGGTAAGTAGAATGGGAATCTTCCCATTATTGATTTCGAAGCCTTTTCGAGATGGGTCTACTTCCAACAGCCCGAGTGGACCGCCGGACGGTGCTATTCCCGGTCAGATTCTTCGGAGATTTCTGTTGGAGCGGCCGCTCTTCTGCCTTCAACTATCTTCAATCGGGTGACGTATCCCACTACGCGGTTTCTCAGACGCTTAGTCTTCGCATCAACCAGATCGGCGAGAACGGTCTTGTTGGACTCGTAATTGGTTGTGAACTTGTCCGGATAGCGTGCAATCAGCTCTCTGGAAACCTTCTTGACGGCGGCTATCCGAACCTTACCCACTCTAACACTCCCGAGGCTCGGCGAGCCGTCCGCTGGACTTTTAAATATTTGGCGTCGAAAACGCGCCTAGGCGCGACTAACTGTTAAATAGACAGTTTTCGGAAGTAAAATCGGTCGCATAGTTGGCGGAAACCGAAATTTCAACCGCCGCAGTGCATCGGCTCATAAAAAAGGGCGGTGCGGGTAGAATAGGCGACGATGCGGCGGAAGAACTGCGGAAGGTAGTAGAAGAGGTTGCTGTGAGAGTCGGAAAGGAGGCCCTGGAGCTGGCGACCCACGCGGGGCGGAAAACGGTCAGAGCTGAAGATATCCGGCTTGCAGTGAAGCGAATCTGGAAAGAATGAGCCGAAAACCCCTCCATCATCTGAGATAAGGTTTTTATCGAAATATTTCCGCTTCGCCACTGAGCAGAAACAGATTTGTCTTATCTTGCGAATCAACAGGTCATTATTCTGAAAGAGGGATCATCGCGCAACAGAGGAAAGGATGCCCAGAGAGGCAACATCAGCGCGGCACGTATTGTCTCTGAGGTGGTAAAGACTACCCTAGGTCCACGTGGAATGGACAAGATGATGGTAGACAGCTTAGGAGATGTGACGATAACGAGCGACGGAGCTACAGTACTAGACGAGTTAGACGTACAACATCCAGCGGCTAAAATGCTCGTAGAAGTGGCCAAGACTCAGGACGATGAAGTGGGAGATGGCACTACTACATCCGTAGTTCTCGCCGGTGAACTTCTGAAGAGAGCAGAGTTCTTGCTGGACCAAGGAGTCCATCCGACAGTGATCAATGCAGGCTACAAGAAAGCTGGAGAGAGAGCCAGAGAGATTCTGAATGAGATCTCGAAACCTGTGGATCTCAAGGACACTGAGACTCTGAGAAAGGTCGCAATTACAGCGATGCGCGGAAAGAGCCTTGGAGGCGCTACCGAGCATTTTGCGAAGATTGCTGTCCAAGCTGTTAACCAGATTATTGAGAAGAGGGGAGACTCATTCGTCGCTGATATCGATAATATTCAGCTCGTTAAGAAGGAGGGGAAGAGCCTGATGGACACGGAACTCGTTAATGGTGTGATTATTGACAAGGAGGTCGTTCATCCTGGAATGCCGAAGCGTATGCAGAAGGCCAGGATCGCGCTCTTGGATACCGCGATGGAGATCGAGAAGACAGAGTTTAGCGCCGAGATCAAGATCAGCAACCCACAGCAGATGCAGTCGTTTCTAGACGAAGAGACGAAGCTGATGAAGGATATGGTGGACAAGGTCGCAGAGTCTGGCGCTAATGTAGTTCTGTGCCAGAAGGGAATCGATGAGGTCGCCCAGTCGTTCATGGCGAAACAGGGAATTCTTGCCGCGAGAAGGATCAAGAAATCCGACATCGAGAAACTGTCGAGAGCTACTGGAGGTAGGATCGTTACTAACCTAGAGGACCTACGAGCTAGCGATCTCGGAAACGCAGGGCTTGTCGAAGAACGGAAGATCGGGGACGACAAGATGATATTCATTGAAGATGCGAAGGACCCAAAGTCGGTGAGCATTCTGATCCGTGCGGGTCTGGAGCGCATGGTCGACGAGGCCGAGAGGTCTCTCAAAGATGCGCTTTCGGTCGTCATCGATGTAGTCAAGAAGAACAAGATAGTAGCCGGCGGCGGTGCAGTCGAAACCGAGTTGGCTAAGAGAATACGAGACTATGCGACCAAGATTGGTGGCAGAGAACAGCTCGCTGTGGAAGCGTTTGCTGACGCGATGGAGGCTATCCCTCGTACCCTCTCAGAGAACGCTGGCCTGGATCAAGTTGACATTCTCGTGGCTCTCAGAGCTGCACACGAAACGAAGGGTCTCTGGAGCGGGGTCAATGTCTACACGGGCGAGATTACCGACATGATGAAGGAAGGAGTCTTGGAACCCGTAAAAGTGAAGGAGCACGCGATCGGATCAGCCGTAGAAGTGGCTTCGATGATTCTCCG